>Ga0265320_10003704_pt1 | contig 10191 bp, 6 predicted proteins | sample 4827metaG_FD_202087 | JGI IMG/M metagenome (GOLD analysis project Ga0265320, IMG submission 202087) | Rhizosphere microbial communities from Carex aquatilis grown in University of Washington, Seatle, WA, United States - 4-8-27 metaG | ecosystem: Host-associated > Plants > Roots > Rhizosphere >...
CGCTGGGCGAGGGGATGATCGGCTCGGCCCGGGCCGCGGCGACGGGCGGGGTGCCCTCGGATCCGAGCTGGGCCGACAAGCCCATGCGGTGGGCGCAGCTCACGCTGGCCGAGAACGACCCGGGGACCTTCGATCCGCAGTTCTGGCTCGATTATTTCCGGAAGACGCGGTCGGACGCCGTCTGTCTCAGCGCGGGCGGATGCGTGGCATACTATCCGACGAACGTCCCCTTCCATCACCGCAGCGCCTGGCTGGGCGGGCGGGACGTCTTCGGCGGCCTGGTCGACGGCTGCCGGAAGCTCGGCATGGTCGTCGTCGCGCGGACTGATCCCCACGCGACCTATGAGGACGCCAAGGCGGCGCACCCGGACTGGATCGCCGTGACCGCGGAGGGCGCGCCGCGGCGGCACTGGGCTTCGCCCGAGCTTTGGGTCACCTGCGGCCTGGGGCCCTACAACTTCGAGTTCATGGGCGGGGTGCACCGGGAGATCATGACGCGCTACCGGGTGGACGGCATCTTCGTCAACCGCTGGGACGGATCGGGGATGTGCTACTGCGAGCATTGCCGGACCAACTTCCAGGCGGCGAGCGGCCGCGCGCTGCCCCGGACGAACGACCCGCAGGATCCCGGCCGGCAGGCCTATCTCCTTTGGCGGCAGGACCGGCTCTTCGAGCTCTGGCGCCGGTGGAATGCCGAGGTGCGGCAGATCAACGCCGATTCCTGCGTCGTGCCCAACGCCGGCGGCGGCGCGGGCAGCCCCCTCGACATGGCGGTGGTGGGCGGCCTCGCCCCCACGCTCGTCGCCGACCGGCAGGCGCGCCATGGCGTCACGCCGCCCTGGGCCAACGGCAAAAGCGCCAAGGAATTCCGCGCCGCGCTGGGCCGCAAGCCGGTCATCGGCTGCTTCAGCGTCGGGCTCGAGGAAGCCTACCGGTGGAAGGATTCGGTGCAGAGCCCCGCGGAGATCCGGCTCTGGGTCGCCGACGGGATCGCCAACGGGATGCGCCCCTGGTTCACGAAGTTCGGGGGAAGCGTCAACGATCCCCGCTGGCTGCAGCCCGTGGCGGACCTCTATGCGTGGTGCGCGGGTGCCGAGCGCTATTTGCGCAACGAGCGCCCGCTGGCGCGCGTGGCGATCGTCTATTCCCAGCAGACCGCCTGGTTCCATCGCGGCCCCCCGGGCGCGCCCGAGGGCGTGGAGGACGCGGCGCTGGGCTGGTACCAGGCGCTGATTGAGGCGCGGATCCCATTCGAGATGGTGCATGACCGGCTCCTCGACGCCGGGCACCTGGCGCCGTTCCGGACGCTCATCCTGCCCAACATCGCGGCGCTGTCCGACGCCCAATGCGACCAGCTCCGGCAGTTTGTCGCCGGTGGCGGGGGCCTGGTGGCGACCTCCGAGACATCGCGCTGCGACGAGCGCGGGGTTCCGCGCCGGGACTTCGGCCTGGCCGGCCTCTTTGGCGCGAGCTGGCGGGGTCCGGGCGAGGGACCGATGCACAACGCCTACCTGCACCTCGACCACGCCGGCGCCCCGGCGCTGCTGAGGAGCCTCGAGGATGCGCCGCGGATCATCCATGGGGTCTGGCGCGTGGACGTCGCGGCCCATGACCCGGCGGCCGGCTCGCCGCTGACGCTGATTCCCTCGTATCCCGACCTGCCGATGGAGAAGGTCTTCCCGCGCCAGCCGCCGACGCGCGTGGCGCAGGTCTTCCTGCGCGAGCCGCCGGGGGCGGGCCGGGTCGTCTATTTCCCCTGGGACATCGACCGGACCTACTGGGAGGTGCTGGCCGTCGACCACGGCCGGCTGCTGCGCAACGCGGTGGCCTGGGCCACGAACGAGGACCCGCCCGTGACCGTGGACGGCCCCGGTGTCCTCGACGTGACGCTTTGGCAGCAGCGGGACTCGGTCACGCTCCATCTCGTCAACCTGACCAATCCCATGATGATGAAGGGGCCGGTCCGCGAGCTGCTCACCCTGGGCGAGCAGCGGGTGCGCGTGCGGCTGCCGGCCGGCCTGCGGGCCCGCGCCCTCCGGCTGCTGGTGGCGGGGACGAGCCCCGCCTTCCGGCAGGATGGCCCGTGGCTCGACGTCACCGTGCCGGCGATTACGGTCCATGAGGTCGTCGCGATCGACGTCTAATCTCCTATGATCAATCTAGCCGGAAAAAGGATCTTCGTCGCCGGGGGGAGCCGCGGCCTCGGCCGCGAGGCCGCCCTGATGTCCGCGCGGGCGGGTGCCGATGTCGCCATCACCTATCGGGCCGAGGCCGCGGCGGCGCGCGCGGTGGCCAAGGAAATCGAGGCCCTGGGCCGGAAGGCCTTCGTCGTGCAGGCCGACGTGGTCAGCGAGGCGGACACGGGCCGGGCCCTGGACGGCGCGGTGGCGGCGATGGGCGGCCTCGACGGGCTGGTGGTTTCCGCGGGAGTCTTCGAGGGAAGCCCCATCGCGGAGATGAGCCTGGAGTTCTGGAACCGCACGATGGCCATCAATCTCACGGGCACCTTCCTGGCCGTCCGGGCGGCGGTCCCGCATTTCCGGCGGCAGGGCCGCGGCGGCAGCATCGTCATCTACACCTCGACGGCGGGACAGCGGGGGAGCGACATCTACTCGGCCTACGCCACCAGCAAGGGCGGCCAGATCATGTTCATGCGCAGCATGGCCAAGGAGCTCGCGGCGGACCGGATCCGCGTCAATTGCGTGGCGCCGGCCTGGACCGAGTCGGACATGTCCCGCGGTCCGGTCGACGCGCTCGGGCGCGACAAGGTGATCGCGGGCTTTCCGCTCGGCCGGCTCGGCCGGCCCGAGGACGTGGCGGGGGCGACGGTTTACCTGCTGTCGGACCTGGCCCAGTTCGTGACGGGCATGACCTTGACCGTCGATGGCGGCAAGGACATGCGCGGCTGAATCCCGGCGCGGGCCCATGAGCAGCGACCCCGGGGGGAAGAAATCCTGGAGCCGCCGCGCCCTCGTCCTGCTCGCGCTGCTCGCGATCGGCCTGGTGCCGGCGGGCCCGTTTCTCACCCGGCGCGCCGTGGGGACGAGCGAGGCCTACAACTACAGCCTCTCCCTGGCCGACGCGCTCAGCCAGATGCGCGCGGGGGTCGTGCCGCCGCTGGTCGGGCAAACGCCCTTTGCATTCAACGGCCGGATCCATCCCCTGCGCAACGCCCCCTACCTGACCTACCTGGCGGGAATGATTGACGCGGCGTCAGCCCATCGGCTCGGCTTCTGGGAGCTGCAGAATCTTTCGCTGGCCCTGAGCCTCATGGGCGCCGCCTTCGCCTGCTATTTCGGCCTGCGTTGGGGCACGGGCTGCCGCCGGGAATGGGCCCTGGCGCTGTCGGCGGCATACGCGTGGTGCCCGGCGCTGCTGGCCGCGGCGGACGCCCAGGACCTCTACATGACGGTGGCGGCGGCGCCCTTCCTCCCGCTCGCGCTGGCGGCCTGCCTGCGGCAGGGCTGGCGGCCGGCAGTCCGCCACGATCTCCTCCTGGCCGGCGCCCTGGCGGCGGCGTGGCTGGCCCATCCGCCCGTCGCCCTATGGGCGACGGCGGCCGTGGGGCTCGTGCGGCTCGCGATCTTTCTTCGGCGGCCGTCGGGGCGGGCGGCGGCCGGCCTGGCGGCGGCGGCCGGGCTCTTCCTGGCCCTCGCCGGTTTTGGATTCGTGTCCGCCCAGACCGCGACGCGGGGACTGGCGCTGCGCGGCGGCGGGGGCGCCTTCCAGGCGGACTATGCCCGGGTGGTGCTGGAAAATCTTCGCGCCGCCGTTCCCGCCGCCCTGCTGCCCGTTGCCCGCCCGGCCAGCGACCTGGGCAACCTGCAACTCGGCTATTCCCTTTGGCTCCTCCTGGCCCTCGCCCTCGCGGGCCTCGGGTGGTCCCGTACGGCTCGCTGGGACCTGCGACGGGTGTCCGTGCTAGCGCTCGTGGGCTCGACGCTCGGCCTGCTGGCCCTTTGCCTGCCGATCCCGGGACTCACCCATGCGCTCTGGCTTCGCCTGCCGTCGGCGGTTCACCTTTTGACCAACATCTGGCCGATGCAGCGGCTGTACCTCGTGGCGGCGGCCCTGATCGTTTTCGCAGCCGCGCTGACGCCGGCAGGGGCGATCCCGCGCCGGGCCGCGTGGCTTCTGGTGGCGGCCGGGCTGGCATGGACGCTGGCGCAGGCCCGGCCATTTTTGGCCAATGCCTTCGCCCTGCGCCGGTCGGAAGCGGATACGGCCGCGAGCCTGGCGGATTCCAACCTCGATCTCTCCGTGACCTCGTATGCGTTCTTCGGGCTGCCCGCTGACTACACGAGCGGCGTGATCGATCCGCTGCTGCAGCTCCGGCTGGTGTCGCTCCAGGACCGGACGGTCACGGCCGACCTGTCCCGGCCGGCCCTGGCGCGCGCGCCCGTGGTCCGGCAGGGCGTCTTCCGCCGGATCTCGCCTCAAAGTGATGTGCTCACGCCCGGCCTCACGCTCCAGCCGGGCCGGCGCTATCTCCTGCAGCTGGATTTCCTGACCGGCCCGACGCGGGTCTACCTGAAGTTTTCCGGCGAGGGCATGAGGAGATCCTACCGGCTGCCGGACGCGGGAGGCGAGGCGGGCTTCGGCATGGCGCCGCAGAACAGCCACAGCCTGAGCCTGTGGACGGCCCTGGATCATCCCGAGGAAGTCAGCCTGGAGATACCCGCCTGGGGGCACGACCCCGAGGCGCGCGAGCATCCGGTTGATTTTGCCCGGTTCACGCTGCGGGAGGTCGATCCGGCTAGCCTCGCGGTGCGGCTGGAGTCGTTCCTGCCCCTGCGCTGCACGGTGGAAGCTCCGCGGGAGGGACTCTACCTGGAGACCTTCCGGCAGTTTCTTCCCGGCTACACCGCCCGGGTGGGCGACCGCGCCGCGCCCGTCCTCCCGTCTCCCGCGGGAAATGTCATGGTGCCGGTGCCGGAGGGACGCAGCGAAGTGGAGGTCAGCTATGCGGGCTCCCCGCTGCTGCTGGTCTCCTTTTGGGTGAGTGTGGGCTGCTGGCTGGGCTTTGTCCTTTGGCTGGCCGGAGGTCTCTGGCCCGCCCTGGGCCGCGGCGAGGCTTGGCTGGCCCGGCGCTGGCGTCCACTGGCAATCGCGGCGGGTAGTGCGCTGGCGGCCGCCGCCGCCTGGCGCGAGCTGCGGCCCGCGCCCGCGCCTGTCACCGTGGGGCCCGTGCGGGTTCGCTTTCTGCTGCCCCTGGACCGGCCTGGAACCAATCCGCCCCTCGTTGTCCTCGGGCACACGCGCACCGGAGCGATCGTTTTCCTGAATCTGACGGATGCCCACCACGTCCGCGTGGGAACCGACGTCTGGGGCACCCTGGCCGAATCGGAGCCCATCGCCGTCGACTACAACCGAATCCAGGAACTCGTGGTCAGCGCGAGCGCGCTCTATCCGCGCGACGATCCCGGCATCCGGGCGCTCGACCAGGAGACCATGCGGCAGCTGGGGGACGAGCTCCGGGTCGATCTCAACGGCCACCCGGTGCTGGCGGTGAGCCATCCGCCGGATCCGGGAGAGACGTCGGATGTCCATTTGGGCGAAAACCCAATCGGCGGATCGTTCGCCGGACCCCGCTTTTCCGGAGAGATCCTCTCCAGCGACCGGCTGCCGCTTCCGCGGATGCTGGAGCTGGCGCCTGGCCAGGCCGTGCGCGTCCAGGCGGCGCTGCCGGTGGGCCGCGGCCGGGGACGGGAGCCGCTGCTGACCCTGGCCGGCGACGGGAAGATGACATCGGTCTATGCGGTGCGGGTTTCCCCGCAATCGCTGCGGGTGGGAATGTTCTCCCCAGCGGGAAGGTGGCTTGAGTCGAAGGACATCCCGGCGGGCGGGGAGGGCGCCCTCGACCTGGTGGTGCGGGCGGGCCGGACCGAAGGAATGGATTCCTCCCCTGCGATTGCGATCGAGCAGCATGGCGTCCGCCTGCTCGGCCCCGCGGTCCCGCATCCGCTCCTTGATTCCCTCAGGATTTTCGCGGGTCGAAACCTGGCGGAGGCGGCGCCGGTCAACGCGGACTTCGCCGGGGCGGCGCTCCGCGCGGAGATTCTCGCGGTACCGGCTGCCGCCGACTTCGGGGCCTGCGACCTGGTGGTCTCGTTTCCGCTGAACCGGCCCGGTCGCGCCGAGCCGCTGGTCGTTTCCGGGCAGCCGGGCGCCGGCGATCTGATTTACGTGGTGTATGTGGATGCCCGGCATGTGCGCCTCGGCCTGGACCACTGGGGCCGCGGCGGCGTCCTGAGCGAGCCGGTGCCGATCGACTATGGGGTGAACCACGAGCTGGAAATCAGCCTGGGCTCGCTCTATCCCCCGGAAAACGATGCGCGCTGGGGAAAAATCCCGGTGGCCGAGCAGCGGGGGCCCCGGAGCCGGGTCTCCGTTCGCGTCGACGGCCGCGAGGTGCTCGCCGCGTCGCTCGCGGCTTATCCCGCGACCCCGGGGCAAATTACCGTGGGCGAGAACCGCATCGGCGGCTCGACCTGCGATGCGCAGTTCACCGGACGGATCCATTTCGCCGGCCGCCGGCCGATCGCGGCCCCTTAGCCACCCGGGCCGGTCAGCTGGCCGCCGCCGGCATGGCGGGCTGGGGCGGGCGTCCCGCCGGCTGCGACAGGTTGATGCTCGTCACGTAGACCATCATGGCCACGAGCACCAGGACGGCGCCGAGCCAGAAGATCGGATCGCGATGGGCGCGCTGCCAATAGGGGACATGGGATGGATTGCCGGAATGATGCGGCGCGGCTTCCTGCTCCCGATCGTGCTTGGTGGCGCTCATGGCCGGCAGGATAGCCGAAGGCCCGCCCCGGCGCCATGGGGTCTTTGCCCCCGCGCGCCCGGCCGCGGCCATGGGGTGGGCGTACGGACTACACCCCATGGAAGGAATCCCGCGGATCGTGTACCGTGATCCCGGAAAGTGACGGCGAACAACTTGCCGTCGAAATGGAAAGAAAAATCATGCACCTCCTGTTCTCCTCCGCGCTCACCCACTCCCCCGTCCTGGCCAATATGTACTACTATGGCGGCGGCGGGCTCGGTCTCGTTGTTCTCATCGTCATCATCGTCCTGATCCTTCGCTGAGCTCTTCGTCATCCCGCCGGGGCGTCGATGGGCTCGACGTATTTCCGCCGGAAGATGAAGAACTGCTTTTCGATCAGGTGATAGGTGCACCAAGCCATCCCGGTGGCGAGCGGCAGGCTGATGAAGACACCCTTCAGTGCCGCGTCCCAATCGGGCCGCCCGGTGATGCTGAGGGCGGCGGCGTGCTTCAGCGACCACACGACGGCAAAGTCGTGCATGACATAGATGGAGAAACTCAGGGCGCCCAGCTTGGCTAGGCTTTGGTCGACGAAGGCCGGCAGGGCCATCCGGCAGCTGAGGTAGCTGAGGGTCAGGTAGGCCCAGATCGCGCCGGCGATGGTGGGCCAGAGGATCCACAGCGGCGAGTTGGCGCCGGCGCCGAGGCTGTCCCAGGCCACCAGCCACTGCAGCGCCCCGACGCCGAGGACGGCGGCGGCCAGGAGGTGCAGCGGATGGGAGAAAAATTGCCGCTGGCGGATGTAGAGCCAGGCCGCGCCGATCCCCAGGATGAACTCGTCGATGCGGCCGGGCAGCGAGCCGTAGGCGAAGTTCTTCACCGTGCCCTCTTCCATGTAGTAGCAGGCGCGCGCGCCGATCGCGAGCACCAGCAGGGCCAGGAGGTAACGATAGCCGTTGCGCAGGAGGAAGGCGGCGAGGAAGGGGAAGATCAGGTAGAACTGGAACTCGAGGCCGATCGTCCAGAGCTGGCCAAACCCCGGGAGCGCGAAGAGGTAGCCGACGATGAAGATGGGAAAGAGCAGCAGCACGGAATCGAGCGGCAGGAACTTCGGCGCGTAAGCCCCGAGGACGAGCAGGATCGCCACGAGGTACAGGGGGTAGATCCGGACGACGCGCGACCAGATGAAATCGGCATAGCGGATCTTCTTCTCGTAGCTGATCAGGCCGAAGATGAAGCCGCTGAGGACGAAGAAGATGTCCACGCCCGAGCTCCCCTGGATCATGATGTTCGAGACGAGGTTCCGGCTGTGGGAGTCCACCGTGACGACCTTGCCGAAATAGTGGTAGAGGACGACGAGCGCGGCGGCCAGGAAGCGCAGGTGATCCAGCCGGGCGATCCGCGCGATATTCTTGCTCTCCACCGTCCGTTCGACCTCGGGACCGACCAGCGCCAGGAATCCCCCGAGCGCCAGCGCGACGAACGGAAAATAGAGCACCGCCACCAGGACCGTGGACCAGGGACCCGGGCCGCCGAGCTCGAACAGGGGCCACTGCCACGCCGCCACGAGCGCGATCCAGGCGGAGGCAAAAAGCGCCCAGCCGCGTTCCAGCGGACCCTGGGTCCGGAAGGCGGCGGGAATCCAGCCAGGCCAGGTGCTCATCGGGAGGGACTAGGGCTGGGCTGCGGCGGCATGGGCGTCCGTGCCGCGCATGTTCTCCACGCGGAGGCCGCTGACGCGGACCTGCTGGATCAGCGGGCCGAAGTTGGCGGGCAGGTTCGGGGCCCACCGCACGATACAGTTGCGCAGCGTGACATCCTGCACGTCCTGCAGGTCAAAGGCCGCGATCACGGCATTTTCGCGCGGGCCTTTCTCTCCGGCGCTGGGCCGGACGTCGATCCGGCTCGGCCAGGGGGTGGTCTTGGCGATGGCCAGGGTCGCGTCCTCGATCAGGAGGTCCTCGATCGGCGATTCCGGTGTGCCCCGGACGAAGACCCCGGATTCGCCGTCGGCGACGATGCCCGAGACCCGCACATGGCGCACGTGTCCCATCTTCTGGCCGGCCGTCCGCGGCACGGCGGTGACGTAGACCGCCTCCGACGCTCCCCACCAGGGCGGGGCGAAGAGATGGGTGTGGATCAGGATGTTGCGCGCCACGACGTTTTCCACGTCGCCGCCGTCCCGCGCCATGATGTCGACGCCACGGAGGGCGAGGTTCACGACGCAGTCGGAGAAGATGACGTTGCGCACGGGTCCGAAGGTGCCGCTCCCGATCTTCAGGGCGCTGTCCTGGCAGCTGAGCACGCAGTGGGAGACCACGATGCCGTCGCAGGCGCCGAGCCGGGGGCCGTCCCGGTCGGTGTTGGAGATCGCGATGCAATCGTCCCCGGTGACGACCGTGCAGCCGTCGATCCGGACGTTGCGGGAGCAGACCGGGTCGATGCCGTCGTTGTTCGGGATCTCCGGATTGTTGTAGATCGAGATTCCCTGGATCCCGACGTCGTCGCAGCCACGCAGCTGGATGGTGAACTCCGGCGAGTTGCGCAGCGTGAAGCTGCTGAGGCGCGCGCCGCGCACCTGCTCCAGCATGACGAGCTTCGGCCGCCAGCGCTTCGCGTGGTAGATGTACGCTCCCTTCGACTCCATGAAGAGGTCGCCCTGGCCATCGATCGTGCCGGTGCCGGTGATGGCGACCTCTTCGGCCTGCCGGGCGCGCACGAGCACGGCCTCGCTGTAGTCCGCCGGATTGAGGCTGGCCACGATCCGCGAGCCGGGATCGAGCCGGAGCGTCACGTGGGATTTGAGCTCGATCGAGCCGCTGAGCGCGGTGCGCCCCGCGGGCATGACCACCGTGCCGCCGCCCGCGGCCGCCGCGGCGTCGACGGCCTTCTGCAGGGCCGGCGCGTCGTTGGTCTTGCCATCGAAGACCGCGCCATAGTCGGCGGGCGAATACGTGCCGGCGGCGGGCTCAGCGGTCGCGGCCAGGATGCCGGACAGGAGCAGGGCGGCTCCCCCGAGGGCGCGGAGTCCGAGGCGGGAAAGGGGAGCGTTCATGTGGTTCCGGGGATCTTCAGGGCGGGGTGGATGCCAGGGGCGTTTCGCGGCGGCCACGCTTTGCCCGATTTGCGCCGCACACGAGCAATTTTCGCGTGCCAGCCCGGGCCGCAACGTCTGGAATGCCGGGAGCCGCTTGACCATCCTCGCTCAAATCACCCACCCGCTGGCGGAAGCCGATTGGGGAAGCGCCCTGGGGCGCCTGCTGCTGCAATTGGTCGTCGTCGTCCTGGCGACCCGGACCGTGGGCTCCCTCTTTCGCCGGGTGGGCCTGCCCGCCGTCGTCGGGGAGATCGCCGCGGGGATCTGCCTGGGTCCGTCGCTGCTCGGCGGGCTCTGGCCGGGCGCCTTCGGCTTCATCTTCGCGCCG
>Ga0265320_10003705_pt1 | contig 10191 bp, 10 predicted proteins | sample 4827metaG_FD_202087 | JGI IMG/M metagenome (GOLD analysis project Ga0265320, IMG submission 202087) | Rhizosphere microbial communities from Carex aquatilis grown in University of Washington, Seatle, WA, United States - 4-8-27 metaG | ecosystem: Host-associated > Plants > Roots > Rhizosphere >...
GTTTTTTGCTATCCACGATTATTCGCAAACAGGACTCGGGCTTGGCGATGTCGTGGTGCCAGTCGAATTCGCATCGAACCTTATTTCAATCGTGGAGGTTTTGAGAAGCAGCGGGATCAGCGTGAATGAAGTGATACTTAAAGACATCGGTCTTGAAGAAATCAACGTGACGACCTATAACGGCCCCACGCTTTATTTTAGTTTGCGTTTTTTGGCGAACAATGACCTTTCGGTGCTGCAAAGTTTGATGGCGCAGCCGAATTTTTCAAAACTGCAATACGTTGATTTCCGCGTAGAGAACCGCGCGTACTATAAGTGACTCACTGGACAGGACGTCAAGAATCCTTTAATAAAGTTTTAATGGTGAATATGGTAGTCTTCCAGTATGAATATTCTCGGCTTTCTTATATCTCTCCTAAGCATCGCGTTTGCGGTTATTGGATATTTTTTGAAGAAAACCTTTGATAAAATCGAGGAGCTCTCTAAAAAATTTGATGATTTATGGGGCGATTTGCATGACATGAAGCCCCGAGTAGATGTGCTCTGGGAAAACCGACGCCGCTAGCGGCTATTTGGTGAAAATGAGCGTGGAGAGGATGATTGGTATATCGCCAAGGTCATTGGCGCCTAATCCCCGGTTGCCCGTGCGATAAGTAATCGTCACGTATTTACCAACGTCGATTCGGTGAATTTGTAATTCATAATTATGAAACCCGCCCGTGGCAGTTCTATCGTACAAAGTGGTATTATATCCGGCGATGGTGATTGAGCTTGAGGAAATGGTATCGCCTGGGTTAAGTGCTACTCCAACTTCAGGGATGGTATACCCCGCACCGACGGGATTTTGCGGAGGATCAACTTTGATTGTTAATACGGCGGCTGGCCAGCCTGTGTTGTCGGTTGCGATAGTATTAAAATCAGTGATATTTAGCAAAGAATTTTCAATGCTCGCCGTCCAACGAGTCGGCGGATATTCAATTATAAATTGCACCTTGTCATCTTTCGTGTTTATAAGAGTTTTCAAACCTGAAAGGTGGTAGATGAAAATGGATGTTCCTGCGCGGTAATCCGGCGGGGGAACGTTGCCCATGCCGTTGCCAGCGGGCCGGAGCGCGGTGAGCCATGAATAGGTGTCGGCGACGTTGCGCGTTTGCCCGGGGGCAAGCGGCTGGGTAGCCCCCTCGAGCGTGTTCACGGAAACGGCGAGCCAGTGGATGCCGGCATCGGCCGGATTGCCCTGCGCCGACGACCAATTTACTTCTTTTGCGCCGAGCGTATATGACGGGCTGCCGCCACCGAAATAATCCACACCGATCTTATCTATTTCAGGATGCGCGTTCACGAACGTTTGCAGGCGCAAAAGATCCTGGCCCCAATCGTAATTGGAATCGGTCACCCAGTGATAGCCGTTCCACGTGCCGCCGCCGAATTCATTGAAATAAGAAAGGAAGTGCGGCGCGGCGAAGAGCGTTTCAGCGATCAGCCAGAAAATGAGTGCGATGAGCACTATATATTTTACACTTGAGTGGAGGAACGACTTCGCGGCCTTACCAAGCGCGGCGAGCGCGGCTTCTGCGGAAACCCCCGCGCCGCTTATGGAAAAGTTAATGCGCGTGACCCATTTTTTCCAAACCACCGCAGACAAAATAAAGATAAAAGGGATGGTGGGCATCAAGTGCCGGATGCCGATGTTGAGCGGGCTTCGCACGCTGTAGCCCCAGTAGAGCACGATGAACGATGCCATGGAAAATTCAGCGAAGTTCACGCCGATATAATCAAGGATGCGCTGTAGGCGGCCACGACCGTCGCGGGGATTGCGGCGGATCATCCACCAAACGGCGAGCACGAGTGCGATAAGCACGACAGCGAGGGTGGGAATCGGTTCCTTAAGGAGGAAGAGGAGCGGGAAATAGGTCCAACCGCCGGCGCCCACCACGTGCCCCATGAAGTAGATGGTGTTTCCGCCGTCAACGCGCTGGAGCACCATGAGGACGCCGAGCGCATATTGCGCAAGCGGCCGCAGGAGGGGACTCCGTGCCATCCAAATATCAAGATCGGCCAAGCAGCGTAAGCCGCTGCAGTGCGCGCCCGCGGCAGTCGGCCCGCCAGAGAATGAGGTTAAAATAGCTTGCGAGTCGGAAACCTGCTTTGCGATCGGGTAATGCACGGTGAAGATAAAGTAGAGCGGATAGACGATGAAGATATAACCGATCGCAAAAATCAGGATGAGACGCCAGATCCACCGCACGCCGCGTATAAGGAATATTTTGAATCGGCGACCGGCATCCATCGTGCCGTATTCAATAATGACGTTGCGGAGCCAGAGGATGAATGCGAGAAAAATGAACAGCGGCACCAGGAACGGCGCGGAGAATTTTGTGACCTGCGCCACGCCAAACGAGAGTCCCGCGAACCAAAGATGTTTCGTTGACGGCGCCTCAACGAATTTTAAAAAGAAATACGTGGCAACAATGACGCCGAAGGCGGCGCCCACATCGGTCGTTACATAATGCCCCTGTGCAAGTACCGTGGGGTCGAACGCAAAAAGGGCGGATGGCAAAAGCGCCCACCACGTGCCTATGATGCTGCGCGCGAGGAGATAGATGAATAAAAGAACGAGCAGGGTGATGAGGATCGGGAAGAGCCGCGCGGTGTCTACGATGGCGTTCGCGTCGTTACCCGATTGATAGAGGAACTGAGCGCCCACGTCCCATTGCGCGTTCACTTGGTTCTGCCACGCATCGCCTTGGGTGGGGAAGTTCGGCTGCAGGAAAAGTACCGGCAGCATCGCAAGCGCCTTTACGAGCGGCGGATGTTCGGGATTCAAACGGTAATCAAGATTGTGCACGTAGCCGTATCCGGCAGGAATGTGTGCAAGCTCATCCATGATCGGTGCGTCGGTGCGCGCAGCCCACAGCATGAGCGATCCTGCGGCGATACCGATCAGTGCGAGCGTCCACCACGCAAGATACGACGAGGTCTTTCTGAACATTATATTTATTGTAACATTCCCGTATAATGAAAACATGAAGGATATCTTTCCCCAAAGAAGCGACGATGTCCGTCCGAACGATCTGGTAAAGGTGATCAAGCGGGAACCGAAGGACGAAGCGCTCGAAAAAGCACATCGCCCCCCGGCACGCACCCCGCTCCCAAGGGGCATCAAGTGGGGGATCGCGGGATTGGTGGTCGTTTTCATTGGTGGCTCTTTGATCTCGTTCTATGTTATTCGCGGGAAGATGGCGGCGACGGCCTCGAGAGATCTTGGATCGTTCCGCGCGGGCGTTGCTGACCTCCAAGACCTTAATATTGCGGCTGCGCAAAAAGCGTTTTCCTCTATTGGCTCGCTCTCCGGCCTTCCCGGGCAGCTTGTGCAATTTACACAAGAGATCAACGATGTCGCTTCGAGCTCGTTCGGTTTTCTCGTGACGGGTACGGGAGGTCCCTTCATCGCCGACCTCGGCCGCCTGCGCGCCACCCTCGGGACGATAGACACTATGAGCGACCAGCTTTCGAGCGCCGCTTCTTTTGCGGGCGGCCTTACGTCCTTCGGCGTGGGCGATCTTTATCTTTCGCTTAAGTCGCAGGTCAAGAACGCCAAGAATCTTTTAGACGCGTTCGTGCCGTGGCTTTCCGACCCCGGCACGCATCATGTATTGGTATTTTTGGAAAATCCGTCGGAGATCCGTCCCGCCGGCGGTTTTTTGGGGAGCTATGCGGACGTTACTATTGCGAACGGGAATATCGCGGGCATTGCCGTGCACGACATTGCGGATGTTGATACGCCGTTCACTCAAAACATAATTCCACCGAAACCGTTGCAGCTTGAGGTCACGCGATGGCGGCCGGCGGATGCGAACTGGTTCTTTGATTTTCCGACGACGGCATCGAAGACCATTTCTTTTTTTGAAAGATCGGGTCTCTATGCAAAATCTTCCACCACCTTCGATGGCGTGATTGCAATAACGCCGAAGATCGTGAACGATATTTTGTCGGTCACGGGACCCGTCTCGGTGGGGAAGCCGACCACCACGTTTACCGCCGACAAATTTCTTGTCCAGATACAAAACAGTGTACAGAATGGCCAGGCGACCTCGGCAACCTACCCCAAGCAGGTTTTGCGCGACCTCACTCACGCGGTTGCTCTGAAGCTTGCTTCGTCAACCGACGCCGAGCGGCAGGAGTTGCTTGCTACGTTGCTTGATTGGGTCACAAAAAAAGACGTCATGATCTATTTCAAAGATCCGGCGACCCAACGTTCCATAGACGCTTTCGGCGCTTCGGGCGCGGTCTATGAATTGCCGCAACGCTTCAACGGCGACTATTTTGCACTCGTGGACGCGAACGTGAACGGCGGAAAATCGGATTTGTATGTTTCAAGCACCGTTTCATATATGAGCCGTATCAATCCCGACGGCACGCTCGCGACGCACGTGGTCGTCACGCGTAAGCACAACGGCAACACAAGCCCGTATTGGTGGTACCAAACGACGAATCAGGATTACGTGCAGATGTTCGTTCCTGGCGGATCAACCCTCACGAACACTTCCGGCATGGTTTCAAAAAAGATCACGGCACCGATCAATTACACAAATAACGGTTATAGCACCGACCCTTTGGTCTCCTCTATAGAATCTACTGAGCAATCGCTCTATAGCTATCCAGGCGTCGCGTGGCACACGGAATCGGGCGATCAGGTGTTCACAACGTGGTCAACGGTAACAAAAAGCGCTAGCACGCAGTTCTCGCTGGACTATACGCATCGCTTGTTTGTGCCGCCGTCGCCCGGCGCGCAGTATCAATTTGTTTTTGAAAAACAAGCCGGCACCACGCGCGATTATTCGTATGAAATAGACGCGCCGTTGGGCTACGTTTTTGTCGAGAACGGCGGGCTTGCGTCATATACCTATGAATCGAGCGATCCACCCGGACGGCTCGTGGTCAATTTGACGCTGCAAGCGCTTTAAGTGCATAGTGAGTCGATGGAGGATAAAGCGCATATTCGTAATTTCGTCATCATCGCCCATATTGATTCCGGCAAGTCAACGCTTGCCGACCGTTTTTTGGAGATCACGGGCACGGTGCCTGAGCGTTCCATGCGCGCGCAATATTTGGACCGCTTGCCCTTGGAGCGCGAGCGGGGGATTACTATAAAGATGGCGCCGGTGCGGATGGAATATGAGACGGACGGTGCGAAATACGTCCTGAATTTGATCGACACGCCGGGCCATTCTGATTTTTCATATGAGGTTTCACGCGCGCTCGCGGCAGTGGAGGGCGCGATCCTTTTAATAGACGGCGGGAAGGGAATCCAGGCGCAAACGCTTTCGAATTTGCGCGGGGCGGAAAAGGCGGGGCTCAGAATAATTCCGGCGGTAAATAAGATCGATCTTGCCCTGCCGCACCTGGAGCGGACCATTGCCGCGACGGCTGAACTTTTGGGCGTGCCGGTGGAAAGCGTGTTCAGGGTTTCCGCAAAAACAGGCGAAGGCGTGCGGGAACTTTTGGACGAGGTGGTGCGGAAGGTGCCGCCGCCCTCTGCCGGCTTTGCCGCGGACGGGAAGAATGGCGGCGGGCGAGCGCTCATCTTTGATTCGCTCTACGACGATCACAAGGGGATCATCGCGTTCGTGCGGGTGTTTGGTGGTGCATTTACGGCGGAAAATATGCGATTTGCCGCGACCGGCACCGAATTCAAACCGAAGGAGGTGGGGTATTGCATGCCCGACCTTAAAGTGACTCCAACGATCGAAAGCGGCGAGATCGGCTATCTTGCAACGGGGCTTAAGGAGCCGGCGCTGGTTGGCATCGGCGACACCGTGCTCATTGATCGCGTGGCGGGAACGGGCGGCAGCGCAAAAGCTGACGCCGAAGCGGCCGCGCTCCCCGGATACCGCAAGCCGGGGCCGGTGGTTTTTATTTCGTTCTATCCCGATGGCGACACAAAGTTCGACGACCTGAAACGTGCGTTTGAAAAATTGCGTTTGAACGACGCGGCGCTTGCGTTTGAGCCGGATGCGAATGAAGCGCTGGGCCGCGGGTTGAAAGTCGGGTTTCTTGGTCAACTCCATTTTGAAATTACCGCGAGCCGATTGGAGCGCGAATATAATCTGGAGTTTTTGACGAGCTTTCCTTCTATCGCGTACCGTGTGCAGAATGGCGGAGTAATAAGCGTGATAAAACAGCCGCAGGATTTTCCGGTCAATCCGGAAAAGGTGTGGGAGCCGATCGTGAACCTGGAACTTCTGACGCCGCAGAAATATTTGAGCGCGGTCGTGAACTTGCAGACGGTGTTTGATCTTACGATCGCACAAGTAAAGACCATCGGCGACAATCTTTTGGTGGAGGCCACGATGCCGCTCCGCGAGCTGATTCGCGATTTTGACGATCGGTTGAAGTCCGCATCGCAGGGGTATGCGTCGTTCACCTATGAACTTGCAGGGGAGCAGGAGGCGGAGGTGGAGAAATTGGAAATTTTGATCGTGGAGGAAGTGGTGTCAGCACTCACGCGCATTGTGCCGAAGAAAGACGTGGAGCGCGAAGGGCGGCAGACCGTGGAGCGGTTGAAAGAGCTTTTGCCGAAGGAGCAATTTACGCAGGCCATCCAGGCGCGGGCATTGGGCCGCATCGTGGCGCGCGAGACGATCCCGGCGATGAAGAAGGCGCTTGGGGATTTTGGCAAGAACGGCGGCGACCGCACCCGCAAGATGAAGCTGTGGAAGAAGCAAAAACGCGGCAAGGAGCGGCTGCAGGGTATGGCCCGCGTGAATTTATCACCGGAGGTATTTAGAGAAATTTTGAAAAAGTAGGGCAAGAGGACACAAGAGTGCCTCTTGTGTCCTCTTGCCCATCCTTCGTTAAAATTTTAAACTACCAGTATGAAAGTTGTTGCGGCCGCAATCCTTTTTATCGTTCTGGTGCTCGTTGGTACCAAGGTGTATTCGTTCTTCATGCAGGAACAGCAGTTGAGCGGCGACCTTGCCGATATTGAAGCGCGCCTTACGAAAGCGCAGTATGACGAGACGAATTTGCGGGCGCAGGTAAAGTATCTTGCGAACCCGCTCAATTTGGAAAAGGAATTACGCGCGCGATTCAACTATAAAAAGCCGGGCGAGACGATGATCATTATTGTGCCGGAAGGAAGTTCCACTGCACCGAGCTCCGTGAATGATTAAAAAATTATTAAAGAACCTTTGACGAAATGGTAACGATGGCTACTATAAACAGTATGGGGAAAATGACACTTGAAAAACTCGCTTTCATGATGGGGAGCGAGTTTAAAAATATTGACCGGCGTTTCGACGAAGTACATGAGAGAGTCGACGATCTGACGCGTCACGTGGAAACGGGGTTCCAATCAGTTCGCGGCGCGATGACCGATATAAAAAGCGATATCCATGCCTTGAAGGAGGATATGAAAGAAGTGAAGGAAGATATTCATATCCACCATGCCGAACTTGCAAATCTTAACGACAGAGTAGAGCGTCTTGAGGAAGGGCGTATTCGCAGACCCTTTGAATAATAAAAGGATTAGTTTACAATACGTTTGTCGCGGGTGTAGTACAGTGGCAGTACAATAGCTTCCCAAGCTATGGACGAGGGTTCGATTCCCTTCACCCGCTCAGCCAGCAAAAAGAACATGTGCTTCTTGCCTCGTGCATAAGAATGAATTCGGCAAGAAGCACATGTTCTTTTTGCTGGCCGAGCGTGATGAGAAGAAATTAAAAAGAGGATTTAAAAAGAGGACAGCGGCGCGGAGCCGGTGTCCTCTTGTGGCATGCGCGGTTACTGCCGTATGGCCGCCTCCATTTGGATGATGGCGACGATCCCGTTTTGTATTGCCTCGCGCGTGAGCTGGGCCTTGTTGTGCACGCCCAGCTTACGCATCAGGTTGCACTTGTGCGCCTCAACCGTCTTCACCGACAAGTTGAGCGCGTTGGCGATGTCTTTCACGGTCGCGCCGGAGGCGAGAAGTGCAAAAACCCCCATTTCTCTTTTGGTCGGTGGGCGCCACGGGCGGGTAGTTTCCAAAAAGGAGAACGAACCCACGGTCGGGTCGACGAAGTGGTTCCCCGTGGTCGCTGCGGCGAGGGCCGTCTGGATCACTTTTCGCGTTGCGTCGAATGCGATGACGCCGCGGATGCCGTCCACGCGGAAAAGCGTGAAGAGGGTGAATGGTCTTAGTCCGCCTTGGTCGGTCATGATGACTACGGGGGGTTTTGGCGGAGGTTGCTGCTCTCGCAGGGCTAGCGCGTTTGTGCCGGCGGTGACGAGGTTGCCATACTGCGCCAATAGGATGACGTCGCATCGTCCCTCCGCATGGGATGGGTCGATGAACGTCCACTCGCTCTCTGTCTCGGCGCAGTCATGAAGGAGCACCTCTAATCCTTCTCTTAGCGCGGGAACATTCGTGCTTATCCCGATTCGCATGATTTCCTTTCTGTACCCGTGGTCGCGTTATTTAGGGATGCGCGTTGCAGGGGTCTGCTTCTGTTTTAAGCTACCACGGGCGGATTGTCGACCAATCCGAGTGTGATATTATGAAGACATGAATATTGCGACGAGTGCAACAAGGATGCAGTATCCGCTGAGCGCTAAAAAGATCATCAAGAAGACGATTGCAGGGACTATAGGGTGGATCGTGGCACTTTTTATTTTCGGGGCGATTGTGGCATATGTCGCCAATCAAGATCAGAACAGAAGCAATTATGTGGGCACCATGGCGTGGGTGTTTTTCGTATTGGTTGTGGTTTTTATAATAGCGGCCTATCTCTATGAGCGATGGTATTTTGCAACCTACTTTTATGAATTAGATGCTGACCACATTGTTATCCGCAAAGGGCCTATTACCCCCCGCGAGATCACTATCCCGTATGAGCGCGTCCAGGATGTTTATGTTGATCAAGATATTCTGGATAGGATGTTTGGCCTCTATGATGTTCATTTATCGAGCGCCACCTATGCGTCTGGCATGGAAGCTCATATCGACGGCGTGGAAAAGAGTGCTGCCGACGGTTTGCGCAAACAGATCCTTGATACTGTGACGGCTCGCATTAGCAAGAAACCACAACAATGAAAGAAAAAGATTTTCCGATAAGCGGTTGGTGGGCGTTGATCGGCCGCGTTGGGCGCAGCAAGGGTTCACGGGTTGGTCGTCCTCCTTTGTATTCACTCGTCATTTTCCCCGTGATCATTGTTCTATTTTCTATACTATATGCTTCCGCTTTGGCTAGGGCGCAAAGCTCTTCCCCGTTTTTAATCATCTTTATCGGATTCTTTGTCCTGCTCTGGATCGTTTTTACGTTGCCCGGGATCATTACGAACATTCTTCGTCGAAATAATTTTCATTTTTCCCTTGATGAGGCGGTGTTTACCGTGCAAGACGGTATTTTAAAAAAAGAACAGAGACAGTTTCCGTATTCGGTGATACAAGACGTTCAAGTGGCGCAGGACTTTCCGCATCGGTTATTCGGTCTTGCTGAAGTGGTGGTTGAAAATGCCGCAAGTTCCGGATTGGGATTTGGGGCAAAACCATCCATTGGGATTTCCGATAACCAGGTTATTATCCCTGCCTTGCGTAAGCAGGATGCAGAGAATTTGAAGGCCGCGTTCCTTCAAAAAATGCAACAAAACCGTTCTGTTGATACGGGTGCGGGTTTATAGAGCGCCGGCGGCAGTTATTCTTTCTTCTTGAACAAGCTGAGCACAAAAAGCGCGGCGGCGACCACAACAATGGTGGGGCCTTGCGCAATGCCGTAGTGCGCGGAGAGATAAAAACCGATGAGCATGGCAGCGACCGCGAGCGCCATAGAGGTTATAAGGAAATTGCCGAGCGAGTGGGTGAGTTGCCGTGCGGCAGCGGCGGGGATGATGATGAGCGAACCGACCAGCAGTGCGCCCAAGAACCGCAACGAGACGAGGATGGCGAGGCCGAAGAGCAGTAGGAACCAAAGATTCGTGGCGTTCACGTTTACGCCCGCCGAGCTTGCAAGCTCCGGCGAAAAGAGCGCGATGATGAGCCGGTTACGCAAAAACCACAGCGCCGCGATGATCACGATGCTCACCACCATGCCGAATATGAAATCGCCGGTTGAAAGATTTCCCAGTCCGCCAAAAAGTGCATCCACAAGCGCTTCGGTGGAATTAATGAGCAGCGCGCCGAGCGCCACCGATGCGGCGAAGATGACGCCG
>Ga0265320_10003706_pt1 | contig 10190 bp, 8 predicted proteins | sample 4827metaG_FD_202087 | JGI IMG/M metagenome (GOLD analysis project Ga0265320, IMG submission 202087) | Rhizosphere microbial communities from Carex aquatilis grown in University of Washington, Seatle, WA, United States - 4-8-27 metaG | ecosystem: Host-associated > Plants > Roots > Rhizosphere >...
TCAAGGTTGATTTCCTTTGCAGGCGTTGTCAAATTAGCTCATTGGCGATGTCATTGGTTTTCAACCGCGCGTTGAGCTGCTCTAGGCGCTCGCAGTCCCAGAAGCCCTTGGAAAGAAGGTCGTCTAGTCTAGAGAATCCCTGACGGGGCTCTATCGGAAACGAGGCGATTGTTCGATTTTGGAATAGCCATCAAAAACCCTTCCTGCCCTACGTAGTGCCCTATGATAGGCGACAACTCGGTCATACAAGGGACAGGAAAACAACTAAATCATTAAGGCACAAGGTTTTGAAAATAAGCGCCTGAAGGGAGTCGAACCCTCGTCTACAGCTTGGGAAGCTAAAAAAATCACCATTTCACCCGTAGTCAACTTGTATCAGGGGCTATCGGTAAAACATTACGGGGAAATGACCTGAGGCAATTCCCTTGGTTCAGAGAGTATCATGCAATATCATCGGGAATCAATGAAAAAAACGGTTCCGTATTGACATTTTATCGACAAGTGAGAGCTTGGGTAATCAAATTGTTCGTTGTGGACAATAGCTTACCCCGAGAATAATTGACGAACGTAATCGGCATGAGTATTCTTGAGACAGCCTGATGTTATCGGGCCCCACCCGCCATCAAAAAGTGGCGGCTCTACCCCCACCTCATTTGGTGGTGAGGTTCCCCCAGAGCAGTCGCGAAATGGCTGACTGCTCCCCTGAGTTAAAACTCAAGTGTTCGTTGGGGTGCCCATTGGTGGAGTCGCGAGTATGGCGTCCAAACGTTTTATCAGTCCTGCGGAATTCAAGGAAATTACTGGCTTGTCATCAGCGACGATTGCCCGTCGTCTCCGTGACAAGTCAGTTCCCCATTCAAAGCTGGGCGGACGTGTCCTAATCCCCGTCGAGTTTGTCAGCAGTCTGGTCTCGGAAGCCCAGGCCAACCTATCCAGTTCGTCCTCTTCAACCGAGGAGCGACAATAATGGGCGCGATCACTACCCTTTCCACAGCTCAGTTCCTTGACTCCATCGCCCCTGAACTTGAGCAGGCCTTTTCAAAACGGCCAGACTTTGGGTCGGTTGGAATCGTCTGTCACTTCCATAATGGTGAGATCGTGCGAGTGGAAGTTGCCCACTCGACCCAGAAGAAAATGCCGGACAAGAAAACGCATTGAACTTGAAAGCCTGTGATCTTCAGGAAGAGACCTTCGGGGCGATTCAGAAGACATAGAACGTCCGTGAAGGCTTCGAAACGCACTCAATCCTCGTCGATAGATTCGTTGTGGCGCTTGATCTGGCTTGGGGCCTATATCTTTACTCCGCCGGTATGTGGCCCGGTATTGGAGATCAATAGGCTGCTAGGCTGATTCTTGAGGTTGCTTTGTCAAAGACTACCCTAGGGCCGTGACAGGTCAGGTAACGAGTAATCTGATCATTCGGGCGATCAGGGTTGTCAAAGAACCAATGGGCTTCAGAGCGATCCGATTCGTGGAAGCGGTGATGTTTCGGTTGTTTGGCTTAAGGACGGAATGGAGTGCTGTGGCATCGCAGACGGGGAAGCTGGACCGCTGCCAAGTCCCTGCCGGGTGATTTCACGTGTTGTTGGCTTCCTCAAAAATGCCATTTTGGCCCGTCCCGTTCTAGATCACGTAGTCGACTTCAATCGTCTGATCCATGGATCGTGAGGGCTCCGAAGTTGAAGGCATACCGACGACCTTGGCCGGAATGCCCGCGACGGTCGTGTGGCTCTCCACTTCGGAAAGCACGACGCTGCCCGCCGCCACCTTCGACCCTGCGCCGACGCGAATATTCCCAAGCACCTTGGCTCCTGCTCCAAGCAAGACGCCGCTTTCCACCTTGGGGTGGCGGTCGCCAATCTGTTTGCCGGTGCCTCCCAGAGTCACTTCGTGGAGCATAGAAACATTATCACCCACGACGGCGGTTTCACCGATCACCACGCCCGTGCCGTGGTCGATGAGGATACCTTTCCCGATACGCGCAGCAGGGTGAATGTCGAGGCCAAAAACCTCGCTGATTCTGGTTTGCAGGTAGAGCGCCAAATGCTTGCGGTTTCGGCCCCAAAGCCAATGGGCAACTCGCCAGGCCTGCAGGGCGTGGAAACCTTTGAAATACAAGAAAGGGACCGCCGGAGTTCCGGCAGCCGGGTCTCGGTCGACGACGGCGCCTAGGTCGGCGCGAATGGCTTCCCGAACTTCGGGTGAGGCGCGAAAGGCACGCCTCAAAATGTCGTGGAGAGACAGTGCAGTCAGATACGGCGATTCGAGTTTGCCTGACAAGAGAAACGACAGCGCCGATTCGAGTGTACGGTGTTTGAGAACGGTGGCATGAAGGTAGCTAGCTAGCATGGGCTCCTGCCTAACAATGGCGGCTACCTCCGTACGCATCTGGACCCAAAGAGGATCGATCTCACGGACTACCGGAACACCAGTCTCGACGCTGTTCATAGCTTACTCCTTGACTCTGGAATGGGGCCCCGCTTCGACGGCAAGAGACCTTCGCTAGTCCTCGTCGCAAGGCTCCTGCGGGATCGCTCAGGTCTCTTGCCGTCGGCGCCCCATTCCAGCGTCAATCGTTCGATCAAATTCAAAGACTTTTGAGTGCGGCCACCATCCTGTCGATTTCGTCCTTGGTGTTGTAGACCGAGAACGACGGCCGGACGGTAGCTTCCACACCAAAACGGCGAAGGGAGGGCTGGGCGCAGTGGTGCCCCGAGCGTACTGCAATGCCGTGTTGGTCCAGGTGTTTCCCGACTTCGGTGACCGAACGGGTCTCGTGGACGAACGACAACACTCCAACTTTCTCCCGCGCCGAACCTATGATACGGAACTTGTCAAGGCGGCTCACCTTGTCGGTGGCGTACTCGAGCAGTTCGTGTTCGTGCGCCGCGATCCGTTCTAGCCCCACCGAGTTCACCCAATCGAGGGCCGCCCCAAGTCCGACGGCATCGGCCACGTTGGGAGTCCCTGCTTCGAAGAGGGCCGGAGGAGGGTTGAAGGTGGTCTCTTCAAACGTTACGGTGTGAATCATGTTGCCGCCCCCCTGCCACGGGGGTAGGTCTTTCCAAACTTCTTCGCGGCCCCAAACGGCGCCGATGCCTGTGGGTGCAAAAACCTTGTGGCCCGAGAAGACGAAGAAGTCGATTCCCCAGCCTCTGACGTCGACCGGCAAGTGGGCCACCGATTGGGCGCCATCGACCAGGACCGTGGCGCCGCGCTTCTTGGCCAAGAACGTCATCTCCTGAACAGGGAGGATGGTTCCGAGAGTATTGTTGGCGTGAGCAAAGGCCACCAGTTTGGTACGCGGGCTCAGGAGTCTCTCGTACTCGTCGAGTAGGATTTCTCCCTTGTCGTTCACCGGAGTGACGCGAAGTATCACCCCCAACTCTTTGGCCACCAGTTGCCACGGTACGATGTTGGCGTGATGCTCGAGAACCGTCAGAAGAATCTCATCGCCTCGCTTGAGTTGGCTTCTCCCCCAGGTGTTGGCCACCAAGTTGACCCCTTCGGTAGTGCCCCTGACGAACACAATCTCGGAGGAAGCCCCGGCACCGATGTAGTCGCGGACCGTGTCGCGGGCCTTTTCGTAGGCGTCTGTGGCGCGGGCCGCTAAGGTGTGTGCACCACGGTGGATGTTCGAATTGTCGTTCTCGTAGAACCGACTGACGGTATCGATCACCGATTGGGGCTTCTGCGTCGTGGCCGCGTTGTCGAACCAAGCCAGCGGATGACCGTTGACCCGCTGCCGCAGAATTGGAAACTGGCTTCGGATGCTGTCGGTCGAGAACGGCGCTGAGGTGGTCAGCCGTGACGGGTCCTTGAGCGTGGTCTGAAGCTGCCGGCTAAAAGGATCGGCCGGAACTCCGGTCTTGCTTGGAGGAGTGTGGCCGCAGGTCCTCACGCCTTCGACAAACGCCTTGAGCCCCGGGATGGTGTTCGTCGAGGTACCAAAAACCGACGACGTGGCCCTGGGACCCACCTCGAGTGGTGGCAGTTCGCGCGGAACCGCCACGTGTTCGGTGGAGGACACCGCCTTGGGAGCCGCCGCCTTGAGGAAGGTCTCGGCAATGGTGGCCAGGACGGGGTCGGAGCCAAAGCCGCCCGAATCGAACCCAGGCTCGGGAATCGAGACCGGTGCCGAAACTCCTCCCCCAGTGTCTTGTTGGACCCGTTCGAACAAGGCCCGAACGGGATCGTTGAGGTCGCTCATGGCGTGGTCCCTAGATTCCTGATCCGCCGGCGTGGTCGTCGGGCGTCGAGCTTTCGTAGTGGTGGTAGCTACCCACTTCGACATTTTCGAGCACGGCGATGGCGTCGTCGGTCAGAACGGCGGCCGAGAAGTAGAGCGTCAGTAGGTAGCTGGCAACACCCAGGTTGTCGAGGCCCATGAGGCGTGCGGAAAGGCTGGGCGCGATCTCGCCAGGGATGCCTTTCTGATGGAGCCCTACGACGCCTTGGTTCTCTTCGCCGACCCGGACCAGCAAGATCGAAGTCGTGCCTTGACCTTGGCTGTACTGATAGCGGCTCTTGATCTCGACTTTGTCGGATGGGATGAGAGGAACCCCGCGCCACAGGATAACGGTGGCTCCGTTGATGGTCGCTGTGACAGGAGGGACGCCTCGCCAGGTGCATTCGCGCTCGAAGGCCGCGATGGCCTTGGGGTGGGCCAGGAAGAAGGCCGGCTGTTTCCACACGAGCGCCAGCAGTTCGTCGAGGTCGTCGGGGGTAGGGGCCCCGTAGCGCGCACTGATGCGGAAGGCAGGGTCTGCCGAATGGAGCAGGCCGAACTTCTTGTTGTTGATCAGCTCCCATTCCTGGCGTTCCTTGATCCCTTCGATGGTCAGGCGCAGTTGTTCTTCGAGCTGATTGTAGGGGTTGTTGTAGAGGTCCGAAACCCGAGTATGAACGCGCACAACTGTCTGCACAGAACTGAGCGAGTACTCCCGGGGAGTAGCCGAGTAGTCGACAAAGGTCTCGGGGATGATGACGTTTTCGGCCGATCCCGACACCAAGTCGATGTTCTTCTCGCCGAACTTGTTCACCGAAGCCTGAAGCTCTTGATACTCCTGGATGGCTTTGGAGAACTCGTTCCTGAAGGTGGGATTCTTGGTCAGCAACGCGTCGACTTTGGTCCGGGCCAAGCGCAAGATGAGGCTGGGGGTGAGGGTCCGGATGGTCACGTCGCTGGGCGTGTCGCTCACCAACTCGCCTTCGCCGAAGTATTCACCGTCGGTGAGCAGGGCAATGCGCAAATCGCTACCGTGGACGCCCTTGTTGAGCACCTCAACCTGGCCCTGGGCCACAATCAGAAAGCTGTTTTCCTTGTCGCCTTCGCTGACCAAGGTTTTGCCCAAAGGGATGGTCTCGGTGACGAAGTTGCCGGTCAGTGCCGCCAGGATGGGGTCGGAAAGCCGGGCAAAGAGCGGAACACTTCGCAGAGCTTGGGCGGCGAACGCGGCGGTCTCGTCACTGACGTTCAATTCGACGCGCTGAGCTTTGGGAATCTCGACCTTGGTGCGGTTGACCCGGTAGGTGCCACCCTCAACGTCTTTCCAGGGAAGAAGGCTGAGCAGGTGCCTCGGGGTAATCGAGGTCATCTGGGGTGCGGTCTTGGTCGTGGTCGCGAGGTTGCGGGCCACGGCTGTGGTCACGCTCCTCTGAATCAAGCTGTCGGACATAAGATTCTCCTTTTTCAAACTCAAATTTCGTATTCGCAGAGGTAGGGAAAGCCACCGATCTGTCGTCGGGTTTCTTCCCAGTTTTGGTGAAGGATAAAATGGCCACGCCATCCCACCGCATTAGCGGGACTGTCATCGACAAGCAGGTCACCCGGATTTCCGTGGGCCGACTTGGCGGTGTCTAGAATGACGGGAACTCTGGTGCCAAGCTGATGTTGCACCCAGGTCAATTTACCCGAACTGCAGTTCCGGGCGAAGTGAGGCGCCGACAGGATGACGGGGGTGCGGGGAACCATTTCGTTCCAGAACTCCCTGGCCCCGGGAAGCCAGGGCATTTCGGCCCAGAACTCGACAGGGGCCGGGGCCAAATGTTCGTCGATGGTCTTTCGGACTTCAGGATCCGTCTTGTAGTAGGCCACCTGAACTTTCTTCCCGAACCACTGTTCAAACTGAGCGTCGAAGTCAGTGAGAACCCCATCCATGTCAAGAAATAACCTAGCCATGACTCTCCTCCTGGAGTTTTTCCAGCGCGGGGCCGTAGGGCGGCCAAAGGATGCCGCGGTCGGTGACCAGCGCCGTCACGAGGGTTGCCGGCGTGACGTCGAAGGCGGGGTTGAAGACCTTCACGCTTTCCGGGGCCGAGGGAGCGGAACCAGAAAACGAGATCACCTCGTCGCGCCCCCGTTCCTCGATGGGAATCGACGCGCCGCTCGGGCAGTCGTGATCGAGAGTCGAAGTGGGGGCAAAGACGTAAAAAGGAACGCCGAAGTGGCGAGCGAGGACGGCCAGTCCCAGGGTGCCGATTTTGTTCGCCACATCGCCGTTGGCGGCGACCCGGTCGCAACCGACCACGACGGCCTGAACCTTGCCCGAGGCCAACACCGAGGCCGCCATGTTGTCGCAGATCAGCGTGACCTCGACGCCAGACTGCTGAAGTTCCCAGGCGGTGAGCCGGGAACCCTGAAGCAGCGGGCGGGTTTCGTCGGCCCAGACCGTGAAACCGAAACCACGCTCCTGGCCCAGGTGGATGGGAGCCAGGGCAGTGCCCCACTTCGCCGTCGCGAGGCTTCCCGCGTTGCAATGAGTCAGCAGGCCCCAGCCGGGTTGCAACAACGTCAGTCCGTGCTCGCCGAGGCGAAGGCCGACGACCTCGTCGTCGGCCTGAAGCCGCGCGGCTTCGGCTTCCAGCGCCTTGAGGAGTGGTTCCCGGCGAAGGCTTGGGGGCTGGAGGTAGAAGATCCTTCCCAGCTTCTCGAGTGCCCAGCGGAGGTTGACGGCGGTTGGCCGCGAGTTCAGCAGGTGCTTGGTGACGCCCTTGAAGGCCGCCTCGAGTTCAGACCGGTTGCTTCCCGCCGCTTGACGTAGCCCTAGAATGAGACCCCAAGCGGCCGCCAGGCCAATGGCAGGCGCCCCGCGGACTTGAAGACGGCGTATGGCTTGCTCCACCTCTTCGGCCTCGGTCAGCCGAAGAAACACCGTTACTCTGGGCAGTTTGGTCTGGTCGAGAAGGATCAGCGCCGGACCCTCAGCATCCCAGCGGACGGCGGAAGGGAGGGCCTTCAATCCAATCCCTCCTTCGCCGCGGCACGGCGCACGGTCTTCCAGTAGTCGTTTCCGCTGCGAACTCGGTCGCGACCCAGAATCAGCGCTTTTCCCGCCCGGACAGACGCCCGCTGTGCCCTTAGCCTAGCCTGGGGGTCGGCCAGCGCGGTCAGATCTTTGACTTGCGCGATTCCCACGGTCCGGCGGCACAGCTCGAGCCCCGCCGATCCGGCCGCATCGCTCAAGACGCGGTTCAGGTGCCATTCGGCGTAGCCCGGCACCTGAAACGACGGGTCGGAGACCGAGACGCTCCAGAGGTCTTTCCAACGCTCGATGAATCGGTCGACGAACCGCACCAAGAAGGTACCGGCTTCGTTCTCGCGTCCCTCGGCCCGTGCTGAAAGAAGAGCGAAGACGGCGTTGGCCGCCATCACTCCGGGGTCGAAACCTGCCGGACCGAAGAAGGCGAATTCGGGGTCGATGACCTTCGTGCTGTCTTCGCGGACAAACACCGACCCAGTGTGGAAGTCGCCGTGGATCAGGGCCTGCGATCCGCTCAGGAATCCCGCTTTGAGCTTGGCCACTTCCAAGCGGAGGCGGCGGTCTTCGTAGAGTTCCTTTTCGACAAACGGCAGAAGGGCTTGCGACACGAGATTTCGTCGGCGAAGGTCGGCAAAGGGTTCGGTGAACACCAAGTCCTCGGTGATCTCGCAGAGGTCGGGGTTGATAAAGTCGCGAACCAGGGCCTTCTTCTGTTTGGGGTCGAGAACGCCGTCACTGGTGGCTACGAGAGTCTTAACCGAAAACTCGGCCAAATCCTCGGCTGCCCTCGGATACAATCGTCCTTCCAGCCAGCCTTTTCGAAGAATTCTGTGGCTTGAAAGGTCTTCCATGGCCGTCAGGTTCAGCACAGGATCGGAGGCATAAACCTGGGGCACCAGACCCGGAACAACAGCGTTGTACCGGACCAGGACGTCGTGTTCAATGCGGTTGCGGTCGGGGCTGACTTTGAACTGGTCGGAAATGCGCGCCGTGTCCCCTGACTGTTTCAGCACCACCGAAACCCCCGTGGCGGTGTCGACAACCCGGAAGATGTAGTTCAAGTTGCCGTCGCCGATTTCGGCAGCTTTCAGCGAGGCACCCGGAGAAAAAAGACTCAACCTCTGTGCGGCCCAGAGCGCGGCTTCGGAAGGAGTGAGAAGGTGGTAGGTATCAAAGTTCGGTGCCATCTTGTTACCTCTTCTTGAAATATGTCACGGCAAGTGCGGCGGCCAGGACTCCGCCTTTCAATATGTCCATGGAGTAGTAGGGGACGGAAAGCATCACGAGCCCGTTTTGGAGGACTCCAAGGAGGACGGCCCCCACTAGGGTTCCCACGGCGTTGGGTCGCCCCGAGCCGCCAAAGCTCAAACCGATCCAGGCGGCGGCGACCGCGTCCATCAGGTAGCCGCCGCCTGCACCGACCTGGCTGGAACCGATGCGGCTGGCCAGCAGAATTCCTCCAACAGCGGACAGCGACGCCGAGGCCAGGTAGGCCACGGCCCGATAACGGTTGACAGGAATACCGGCCAACCGGGAGGCTTCAAGGTTGCCTCCGACGGCGTAGAGCGAGCGTCCTGGCTTGGAAAAACTCAGGAACCCCTGAACCAGCAGCACGGCTCCGGCCATCACCAGAATGATCGTGGGCACCTGGCCCAGCGATTGAAACCCGGCGCCTAGATGCCCTGGAGCGGTGCTTCCGTCGGGAAGGGGCATGTTCTCGGTGACCGAACCGCCCAGGGTGTAGGTCATGGCGATGCCCTGCACGATAAACATCGTCGCCAGAGTCGCCAGCATGTCGGGAATTCGGACCTTGACGATCAGGAAGGCGTTGGCCGCGCCGATCAGCAAAGCCGCAAGAAACGTGACCGGCAGAACCAGATTCGTGCCCCAACCGAACCAAACAATCAGGCTGATCGACACCGCGTTCGCGGTCGACGCCACCGAACCCACCGAAAGGTCAAACCCGCCGGCGGCCAGCGAAACGGTGACTCCAACGGCGATGACCGTGACGATGCTGATCGACCTGAGAATGTTGACGAGATTGGACACTTCGAGAAAAGCGGGGGCGGTGAGTCCGAAGAAGACCACAAGGACGGCGACGGCAACGACGGTTCCCCAGTTGTAGAAGAACCCCAGGAAGGCGGATTGAGGCTTAAGCAAGGGTTCCTCCCGCGCTGAGAAAGAGAAGCTCTTCTTCTGTGGTTTTTGCCGTCTCGAGTTCCTTGACCACCCGTCCGTCGTAGATCACAACGATGCGGTCACTGATTCCCAAAAGCTCCGAGAATTCCGCGGTGGCGTAAACGACGGCCTTTCCCTCGGAAGCCAGACGGCCGACGAGCTCGAAAATGTCTTTCTTGGCACCGACATCGATGCCCTTGGTCGGCTCATCAAACAGAAGCACGCGGGCGTCGCTGGCCAGCCACTTTCCCAGGGCCACTTTCTGCTGGTTGCCTCCCGAGAGAAGCGCGACCTTCTGGCGCTCCGAGGGTGTCTTGATCCCGAGTTTGCCTATCCAGGAACGGCTTGTGGAACGCTCTTTTGCAAAATCGACAAGGCCAAAGCGCGTCGGCAGGTTTCCTCCGGCGGCGCTGAGGTTGAAGCTCACGCTCTCTTCCACCAGCACCCCTTCTTTTCGCCGTTCCTCGGGAATCAGGGCGAGGCCCCGTTGGACGGCGTGGCGCGGCGTTCGGGGAAAGCCCGCCCTCCCGCTCAAGAAGAAAGCGTCGGATTTTGCCACGGAGGCTCCGAAGAGCGCCTTGCACAACTCGGACTTCCCGGCGCCGACAAGTCCCGCCACGCCCACAACTTCTCCGGCTCTCACCGTGAGATCGATACCCTTCAGTCTGTCGTTGTCACGCAGGTTCCGGATCTCAAGGACGACGGGACCCCTGTGAACCTCCCGCCTGAACGGATACTCCTCTTCCAGGC
>Ga0265320_10003709_pt1 | contig 10188 bp, 7 predicted proteins | sample 4827metaG_FD_202087 | JGI IMG/M metagenome (GOLD analysis project Ga0265320, IMG submission 202087) | Rhizosphere microbial communities from Carex aquatilis grown in University of Washington, Seatle, WA, United States - 4-8-27 metaG | ecosystem: Host-associated > Plants > Roots > Rhizosphere >...
GCGGCGACCACAACTTCTTCATCTACGACGAGGGTCCCAACCAGGGCTACGTCTTCCTGCCGACCGATCTCGATTCGACCCTGGATTTCCTGGGCTACTTCACCGGCGATCCGGTCTGGTGGTGGTCGTCGCGCCCGGGCCTCCAGTTCATCGGGCAGCAGTACCGCACGGCGATGAACGACGCCACGCTGCGCGGTCAATACACCGGCGCGGTGGCGACGCAGTTCGGCCGCTTCGACGTCTCGCAGTTCCAGAGCTGGCTCGATCAGTGGTCGGCGCAGATCCGTGACGCCGTCGCCGCCGACCCACACAAGCCGAGCTCGACCACGGTGGCCGTCTTCGACGCCGCGGTCGCGCTGGCGCGCCAGGGCGTGCAGGCGCGCGCCGACTTCGTCAACCAGTGGCTCGCTTGCCAGCAGAGCGGCAGCGGCGTCGACCAGGACGGCGACGGTTACATCTGGTGCAAGGAGTGCGACGACACGACGGCCACGACTCACCCGGGCGCACCGGAGATCTGCGGCAACCAGGTCGACGACAACTGCAACGGCCTCTACGACGAGGGCTGCCCGAGCGCCGGCAGCGCCGACGCTGGCACGACCACGCCCGCGCCCGACGCCGGCGGCGGCCCGGCTCGCGACGGCGGGGCTGACTGAACACGCCGCGCGCCCGACCCGCGAGCAAAGGTGTAAAAGACACGGCGATGGATTCACCATCGCCTCCTCGAGACACGCCCGCCGATCGGCACGCGGTGCTCAAGCGCGCGCTGGGCCTGACCGCGGGCATCGGCGCCATCGTCGGCCTGGCCTTCGTCGTCGGGCGGCTGTACATCAGCAACGAGTCGGTGGCGGTCAACTACCTGGCGACGCGCGGACCGCGCCCACCGGGGCTCAAGATCTTCTTGCAGCGCGGGCAGGTGCTGACGGTGCTCGACCCGGCCACCGAGCTGCGCGACGGCGATCGGCTTCGCTTCGTCGTGCGCGCGAGCGCGCCCCGCTACCTGGTGCTGCGCGCGCGTGACGGCGCGGGCCGCGACCAGCAGCTCTATCCCGCGCCCGGCGCCGGGACCGCAGTCGCGGTCGAGCCCGACCAGACGCTGCCCAGCCCGCTCGCGATCGGCGCCACGCCCGGCAAGGAGACCGTGACCGCGCTCTTTGGCGAGCGCCCGTTTCCCGTCGGCGCGCCGCCGAGCGGCGACGTCCAGGTCGTGACCATCGACTTGAAAAAGACGCCGTGACTAATTGTTGCCCGGAGGGTCGGGGAGCATCAGCTGGAACGTGCCGTTGGAGCGGGTGATCGCTTCAGCCAGCGGGAAGGTCGCGTCGAGGCACCTCGGCGACGTGCTGGGGCAGAAAGCCTGAACCAGCGCGCCGCCGATGGCGGCGCCGGTATCTCCGCTGACCGTGCCCTCCACGAAGTGCGCGATCGGCAGCGTCGCCGTGGCGATCGCCGGTGTGGCATCGGAGACGGCCGAGGCCAGCACCGCGCGGCCTCGCGCAGAACCGGCCGGCGGCTGGGCGAGCAGCTCGTAGCTGCGGCCCGGATCGACCATCAGCTGGTAGGTGCCGTCGGCGGCGACGGTGGCCGACACCACCGTGCCCGGCGCGGTGGCACTCTGATCGATCGCGGTGACCTGCGTGCCGGGGCTGTCGGACAGCGGCAGCAACGTGCCGCCGAGCGTGGACTTCGTCGCCAAGGTCAGCGTGCGCGCGAGGCCACCCGCCGCCAGCGTCACCGTCGTGGTGGTGATGGCCGGCGTGCTCGCGCTCGCCGCGCCCGTGATCGACGCGGGGATGATCGTGACGGCATAAGCGCCCACGGGAAGCGCCGAGAAGACCGCGGTGCCGGTCGCGTCGGTCACGGCCTCGACGTCGGTGCTTCCGGTCGCGTCCAACGTGACCGCAGAGCCGCCGGCCGGACGCGCGACCAGCGTTCCGACCGGACCGGGTGCCGCCTGCGACGTCGCCCGCACGCGTGCACCGGCGCCCATCGCGGCACCGCCCGGCGCCAGGACGCGGATCGAGAGCGCCGCGCTGGTGATCCGCGCCCACGTCATGGCGAGGTCCAGCGAAGCGATGCTGGGATCGAGGACAATGCCGGGGTCGCTCGAGGGATCCGCACCGGCGCCGACGGCGGCGCTGGGCAGCCCGGAGCCGAGCGGTGGCTCGACGTACGCCGCGAGGGTGCCCGCGCGCGCCCACAGCGCCGCGGCGCCGTTGCCGTCGCTGACCCCGACGGTGGACGGCAGCGACCCGCGGCGCAGCACCAGGCGCGCGCCGGCGACCGCGTGACCGTCGGCGTCGAGCGTGGTCGCGTTGATGGGCACCCCATGGTCGAGCGGCAGAGGTTGCGGCCACAATGCCTGGGTCACGTTCAGGAGGTACGTCGGCGCGTACGAATCGAGGGGGACGATCAGCACGTCGTACGCACGCGATCTCAGGACCGGCACCATCACCGCACCGAGCGTGGAATCAGCGTCGATGCTCAGCCCCGACACCGAGTCGCTGATGCGCACGTACGACGCCAGCGAATTCCCGGTATCCGCGCCCAGGGGCAGGAGGTTGGCGGCGACGCCGGGGTCCAGCTGAAACGTCGCCATCGCCTGCGGATCGGACGGCGCGAGCGTGATTTGCGTTTCCTGAACCGGGAAACCGGACGCGGTTGCGCGCAATACGTAGACCATCGGTCCGGGTGCGACCGTCGAGATGACCAGCGGGCTCGCGGTCTGACAGGGCTGGCCATCGAGCTGCGCGACGACCTGATATCGGCCCACCACCGCGAGCGGAAAATCGATGATCGCGCCCGTGGAGTCGATCGTGGTCGTGGCGACCGGACCGTTCAGGGTGCTGCTCGCGACGGTCACGGTCCAGTCCCATTTGATCGGCGCCGCGAAGACGCCGAACGCGTGGCCCTCGACGCGCATGCGCGCGCCCTCACCGGCCTCGACGTTCATGGTCACCGCGGGGGCGACCGCGTTGACCGTCACGTAGCAGCCGGAGCCGCCGGTGCCCGTACCGCCTGCGCCGGTCGACCCGGCCGCGCCCGTGGAGCCGCCCATGCCTGGGTGCCCGGCGTCGGTTCCGCCGTCGGCGACGACGCCGCTGCCGCCGGTACCGCCGCCGCTGGTGCCGCCGGCGCCCGTGCCCCCGCCCCCGTACCCGGACGAGCTACTACTGGCGGCGCAGCCAGCGAAACCCAGCAGCGCGACAGCGGACGTCGCGACGATGACCAGCGCCAGGTGGCCGAGGACCGGGGTCGGGGAGCGGGTGGTGACGGTGGATCCCAAAGCAGACCGCGATGCGTGGGTTAGTTGCCCGGAGGATCGGGCAGCAGCAAATCGAAGCTCCCGTCGGAGCGGGTCAGCGCCTCGGCCAGCGGAAAGGTCGCATCCAGGCACTTCGTCGAGGTGCTGACGCAGAACGCCTGCATCAGCACGCCTCCGATGGCGACGCCGTCGTCGGCTCCCGTGACCGTCCCGTGCGCCGGATGCACGATCGGCAGTGTCGCGCTGGGGATGGCCGGCACGGCATCGGAGACGCTGGAGGCCACGATCGCCCGCCCGCGCTGCACACCAGCCGGTGGCTGCGCGAGCAATTCGTAGCTGCGGCCCGGGTCGACGAAGAGCTGGTACGTGCCGTCGGCGGCGACGATCGCCGAGACCACTGGGCCCGGCGCCGTCACGTCGCGATCGATCGCCGTGACCTGCGTCCCGGGGCTGTCGGAGATCGGCAGCAGCACGCCCGTCAACGTCGACTTCGTCGACAGCGTCACGGCGCTGGTGAAGCCGCCCGTCGGCAACGTCACCCTCGTCGTCGTGATGGCCTGGGTGTTCGCGCTCGGCGTCCCGGCGGTCGACGCAGGGACGATGGTGACGACGTAGGCGCCGACGGGAAGCGCGGCGAAGACCGCGGTGCCGGTTGCGTCCGTCGCGACTTCGACGTCGGTGCTGCCGGTGGCGTGCAACATCACGGCAGAGCTGCCGGCCGGATGAGCGATGAATGTGCCGACGGTTCCCGGAGACGCCTGCGACGTCGCCCGCACGCGCGCTCCCGCGCCGGCCGGAGCGCCCCCCGGCGCCCGCACCTGAATCGAAAGCTCGGCGCTGGTCACCGGATCCCAGGTCATCGACAGATCCAGCGACGCGACGCCGGGATCGAGCAGGACGCCGGGATCGTTGATCGGATCGCTGGTTGCGCCCACGGTGGCGCTCGGCAAACCCGAATCGATCGGCGGCTCGATGTACGCCACCAGCGTGCCCGCGCGCGCCCACAGAACCGCCACGCCGTCGCTGTCGCTGACCCCGACCGTCGACGGCAGCGACCCGCGGTGCAACACCAGGCGCGCGCCCCCGACCGCCTTGCCACCGCCGTCGAGCGCGGTCGCGGTCACCCTCACGCCTTGGTCGAGCTGCAACTGCTGCGGCCACGACCCGGGCGTTGCCTGAAGCAGATCGGGCGCATAGGGCTCGGTGGGGACAATCAGGACGTCGTAGGTCAGCGTCGCCACCAGCGACGCCGTCACCGGCCCTTTCGTGCTGTCGCCGTCGATGCTGAAGGTCGACACCGGGTCGGTGATGCGCACGTACGAAGCCAGCGATCCGCCGTTCATGTCGGCCCGCTGGGGCGAAAGGTTGACGTCGACACCGGCCTTCAACTTGAAATCGGCCTGTTGCGGGTCGGTCGGCGCCAGCGTGATGCGCTCCTCCTGCACCGGAAAGCCGGTCGCGGTTGCGCGCAACGCGTAGACCATCGGCCCCGGCGCCACCGTCTGGATGACCTGCGACCTGTGACAGGTCGGCTGTCCCGCGAGCTGCGCGACGATCTGGTAGCGGCCAACTACTTCGATCGGAAACGTGACGTCCGCGCCCACGCTGTCGATCGCCGTCGTGGTGATCGGCGCCGTCGAGCTCTCGAAGGTCACCGTCCACTCCCAGGTGATCGGCGTGGTGACGGCGCCGCGCGCGCTCGCCTGGACGCGCATGCGCGCGCCTGGACCGGCCTCGACGCCGGTGAACGACGGCGGTGCCACCGGCGAGATCGTCAGCACGCAACCCGAGCCGCCGGCGCCGGCGTCCGTGGGCGCGTCTGAAACACCAGCGTCGGAGATGGAGAAGCCACCCGCGCCGCTGCTCGTACTACCACCGGCACCGGTGTTGCCACCGGACCCCACGCTGCCCCCAGCCCCGGCGCTCGTGCTCCCACCGGATCCCGCACCCGCGTCGTCTACGATGCTCGCTGGGCTATGAACCGAAGCACACCCGCTCACTCCCGACAGCACCGCGGCACACACGAAACCGAGGCCCACCACCAGGCAAGCCGGCGAGCCGGACACGGTCATCGAAAGTCGACGCTCCAGGTGACGCGCTGAAAGCAACCCGAGCCAGGAACCATCTCGCAGAGATCGTTGTCGTCAGCGCATCCGAACAGCGCAGCGTCGTTGGTCGGGTTGTGATCGCTCACCTCGACGCGCACCTTCACCTCATCGCCAGCCTTGTAAAGACCCGTCGAGGTCAGCGCGAGCGCGGGGTAATCGTTGTTGATGAACTGGAACGGTTGCCCGTTGCTGGAGACATACCAGCGAAACTCGGTGCCGCCGTTCGGCCAAGGGGCTCCGTCGTCGGCGACCTTCGTGATCGTGAATGTCGGAGGAGACGGCGACGACGAGAGGGTGACCTCGACGATCGGCGACATATAAGCCGGCGTCGACGAGCGGATGCAGGGAGGTTGATCCGGGAGGACGAAGATCGTCCGAGATGCCGTGCCCTGCGCGTTCGCAGGGTCGGTGGCCGTCAACAGCACGTCGTATTCGCCGGCGACGTCGGCGACGAAGCACTGCACCAGGTCCGATGGGCCCGCAGAAGCGCTCGGGGCGGTCGCGTTGCAGGTCCCGAGCGCGGCGGTCGAACCGCCCGGCTTCTGGGTCAAGGCCATGATCTCGGCCAGCACGTCTCCCTCGGGATCCGAAGTCCCCTTGGACGAGAGCTGGATCGTGCTGTAGAGCGAATACGAGGTGACGCTCGTCATAGGCGTGAGCGGCGCCGGGTCGGGCGAAATGACCTCGATCATCGCGATGGGCGCCTGATCCTGCGGATTGACGACCAGGTGATAGCTGGCGGTCGCGTTGTGTGCGTCGGTCGCCATGACCCAGACGCAGAACGGACCGTTGGTCTTGTCACCGTCGACCATGAAGCTCGCATCGTCGGGGGGCACCACCCACAGGCTCGCGTCCGGCGGGCTGTCGGGCGTGCAGTCGCCCGAGACGACCGCCCACTTCAAGCGCGGCTGGTCGCCGTCGGGGTCGCTGGCTTGCGCGTGGAACGTCACCGGCTGCTGGCGCAACGCCGCCGCAATGAGGGGGTCGATCCGGACGAACGGCGGCCGATTGATCGGATCCGTGAAGCAACCCACCGCCACGACCGCCAGCAACGGCCCGATCAGCGCCGCCGCGCGGTGCCGATCGTTGCCGGGCGGAGACCCTGAGTCCCTGCCCGACCGTGCGTCCGAGCGTCCTTCGCGTTGCACGGCCCACTCCCCGAGATTCAGCAATGCGTAAGCCAAGATGATCTCCCTCCCAAACCGGCCGTTCGGGCGCCCCCAGCTGCCTGACCCGAACCAACCCGGACACGGTTGTCGCGATCACGTCGCCAGCACCGCCCCAACGGCCCCCACTTTCGCAGGAACGGAGAACGGCGACAATTCCCACCTGCTGTCGATACGCTTTTGTTCTTCTAGTGTCGTGACCGCGGCGCGGCGGCTCGACGAGATGCGGGCGGACGGCCCCGGCTCCGCCCTAAAAGAGCGGGGTCAGCGCGGCATACCACTTTGTGGCGATCTTCATCGACCCGGCGGCGTTGGGGTGGACGCCGTCGATGGTGTCGGTGGTCGACACGAAGCCGGTGTGCTGGTCGACGACCATGATCGGCGACGCCGCGGTCGAGTTCGCCGCCGCCCAGGCCGGGATCATGCTGTTGAACGTCACCATGCGCTGATCGCACGCCGTCGGGCAGGCGCAGGCGGGACAGGTCACCGCCACGTTGATCGGTACGAGCGGGATCAACTGCGCGGCGAGCACGATCACCTTGGGGTTCGCGGCGCGCAACGCGGCGAGCACCGTCGTGTACGCCTGGAGAATCGTCGTCGGCATCACGCTGTTCCAGACGTCGTTGGTCGCGAAGTGAAACAGCACGACGTCGGCGGGATTCTGGGCGAGCAACGCTTGCGGCGTCTGAACGCCGGCCACCAGCTCGTCGGCGTCGGTGACGAAGTTGGTGATGAGCACGCCCGGATGGCCTTCGTTGTCGGTGTCGTAGCCCGGGACGTTGCAGCCGGGATCGGCGTTGCGACTGCCGACGAAGTTGAATTTTCCGGTGAACCCACCCTGGTTCAGCATGGTCCACAACATCGCGCGCCAGCAGACCGAGCCGGTGGTCGAATCGCCGAGCGCCATGATGCGCAAGGCGCCCGTGCGGCCGCCGCTGCCGGTCGCGGCGCCGCCCGCGCCGCTACCGCCCGTGCCGTGGCCGCCGCTTCCGGTCACGCCGCCCGCGCCGCTGCCGCCCGCGCCGAGGTGCCCCCCGGTGCCCCCGACGCTTCCGCCCGCGCCGGTCGCGCCACCGCTGCCGGTTGCGCCGCCTGTGCCAGCGTTCGTGCCGCCGGCGCCCGTCGTGCCGCCAGCGCCCGTCGAGCCACCGGCGCTGCTGCCGCCTTCGCCGTTGTCGCCCGCGTCCGACGTGCCGGCGGTGCCGGCCGCGGCGCATCCGCCCAGCAGCAATGCCAGGACCAGCGCCCAGCGATTCGACGAAGCGATCGAGCCCGCCGCTCGCATCAATTCACCGCGCCCGCCGCGCCGTCGAGCGTTCGGCGCGCCAGCGCCGAGAAGTGCCCCGATGGATAGCGCCGGACGTACTTGCGAGCCAGCGTGGTGGCGTCGCCGTCGCCGTGCGCGACCGCGGCCTCGATCGACATCGCCAGCGCCTCCTCGGCCAGCGATCCGCTGGGATATCGCTCGAGGTATCCCGCGAGCAGCCGCCGCGCGCGGGTCGGGTTCGCCTCCACGCGCAGGGCGCGCATCGCCTCGAGCACCGGCGTCGTGTCCTCCGTCATCTCGGTCCGGGGAGACGGCGCCGCGCTCCCTGCAGGCGGCGCTCCGGACGCTTTGAGCGTTGGCCTCGGCGGCGGCGTCGTTGTCGTCGCAGCCATGGCGACCGGGGCGTGCGATGCCCGGCGCGGCCGCCATGACGCGCTTGACCCGTGCAGCGAGGCACGCGTCATCGCAGACCGCGCCGGCCCGCGTAGCCCCGGCGACGCCGGTAACGACGCCGCCGGCGCCGACCCGACGGGCGCGGCGAGCGGATCAGGCGCAGCTGCCTCGCTCGGAGCCGGCTCCACGGGTGTCGCCACGCTCTCCGGCGACGACGTCGGACGCGCCGGCTGGCCCGCTGCCGGGCGCCGCGACCGCGCCTCGGCGCCGGCGATTGCCGATGACGACGGCGGCGCGAGCAGCCGATGGTAAGCCTCCACAATCTCGGGCCAGCGTCCGAGCGCCGCGCTCGCCGCCGCGCCGCAGCCAACCAGCACCGCGCCGGCGATCGCCGTCCGCAAGAGCGGCAACGCGCGCCGCCGTCCACCCTGGCCCAGGGCCAGGCGCACCCGATGCTTGCGCCCCACGGGAGCACGGTGGGGCGCCGAGCGGCGCAGCAACCCGACCGCCCAGCCGCGCGTCGTCAGGGGATTCCCCGCGGGCTCATCGAGCAGACGCCGCATCACCACCCGCTCCACCTCACCGCCGACGCCACCGGCGCCTGCGCCCGCGCCCTTGCCGCCTTCGCTCATTTGCTGATCCCCTTGTCTCGCCGGTCGGATCGGATCGCGACAGGCCCGTGCTCGGCGCTCTCGAGGCGCTTCTGATACTTCGCGGCCAGCGCGAAGAACTCCTTGCGCGCGTGGTAGAGCCTGGTCCACACGGTGTTGACGGGAACGCTCTGGATACGAGCGATCTCCTCACCCGACAGCCCTTCGATCTCGAACAGCACGAACGCGCTGCGCCGCTCCTCGCGCATCTTCGCGAGCATCGTGTGCAGGATGCGCTGGTCTTCCTTGCGCTCCAGCGCGGCGGCCGGGGTGCCGCCAGCGTGCGGCAGGTCATCCGGCTCTTCCAGGCGGCGCTTGGTGAAGATGTGCCGGACCCAGCTGCGCCGCCGAAAATCGCGCACCTGCCGGCGCGTGATGCGGTAGAGCCAGCCCGCGGGGTTGGCGCCGTCGAATGACGCCAGCCGGCGGCGCACGACCATGAAGACTTCCTGCACGATGTCGTCGCGGTCGGCGTCGACGCCGCCCAGCGCCACGATCCAGCGCGAGACGTCCTCGAACCAGGCGTCGTAGAGGGCGCGGAAATCACCGGCGCCCTCGGCCTTGGCACGCACCCCGGGCGCCGAAACGGGGGGGGCCGCCTCTGCCCGAGCCGCCGGGGAAACCGACTCTTGCACGCCCCCCAGAGGGCGCGCTGAGGAGAAAACCTTCACGCGAAGCGGAGTCTAGCCCAACGGCAGAGCAAGAGGTGAGCGCCCTCTCACCTAGTGTCCTGTATCAGAAATCCGCCTGCATTCGGGCGCGCCGCGGCCCGCTCGCTTCGTTGCTCGTCGCTTACATACGTCCAGTATGCGCGCGCCTCGCGCCTCGCGATCGGGCCGCATTCACGCCCTCGGTGCCACGGCGTACTTCTGATACAGGACGCTAGTCGGCCCGCGTTCGGATATCGTGGCCCTGTGCAGGATCGGGTCCGCCGGGGCGCTGTTTTGTTCGCCGCGGTCGCGCTATGGGGCGCCGCCGGGGCGGCGCGCGCCGCCGATCCGCCCGAGCGCCTGATCGGCGGCAGCAGCGGCTGTCCCGCGCCGGCCGCGGTGCGCACCGAGGTCGAGCTCTTGATCCCGCGCGAACGGCTGAACGCGCGGCTGCGCGCCGTCGCCGGCGCCGGCCCGCCCGTCGAGATCGTCGATCTGGGCGCGCCGTTTCAAGTGACGGCGGCGGGCAACGTGCGCGAGTACCGCGACGAAGCGCGCGACTGCCCCTATCGCGCGCGCGTCGCCGCGCTGTTCGTCGCGCTCGTGCTCGATCCGGGCGCGATTCAGCCCGCGAGCACGCCGCCACCCGAAGCGCCCGTCGCGCCGGCGCCCGCGCCGCCACTGCCTGCCGT
>Ga0265320_10003713_pt1 | contig 10186 bp, 6 predicted proteins | sample 4827metaG_FD_202087 | JGI IMG/M metagenome (GOLD analysis project Ga0265320, IMG submission 202087) | Rhizosphere microbial communities from Carex aquatilis grown in University of Washington, Seatle, WA, United States - 4-8-27 metaG | ecosystem: Host-associated > Plants > Roots > Rhizosphere >...
CCAGATTGGCGCGCCGGAGGCGTCGGAGGAGGCAGCAATCTCCTCGGGAGGGCAGGGCCGCCCGCAAATCAGGCTAGATCGCTGGTGATCAGGTTGAATCGCCAACAATCAGCGGGGAGGTGCGGTGAGGTTCGATTGGATGGCGTGGAAAAAGACCTCGTAGAGGGGGGTGTCGCGCATGGTCGTCGAGGTCGCCATGCCCAGGTGGGCGGAGTCGTCCTCGATGATCTCCTTCAGCCAGATCTTCACCTCCGTGCCCCCGTCGGCGGCGTGGAAATCGGCGTGCAGGGAGACCTGGCGGGCCTTTTCACCGGCCTCGCCGGCCATCACCGAGCTCAGGGCGTCCATCTGGCCCTCGGCCGGGCCGCCATGGGTGAAGCGGAAACCCATCGGGTCCAGGGCGGCGTGGGCGGCGGCGTAGGTGGCCCGGGGTTCCGCCGGGAAGGTCCGGGTGCGGGGCGCGTTGTCGGCCGCCATCCGCTCGCGGACCGAGTCGGCGACCGCACAGCCCGCCAACAGGAGCGCCGCGGCGAATAAAATGCCGGAAAATGAGGTTCTCACGCGGAAAGTGTCACGGCTGCCGGAAACCAAAGGCGAGCTTGGAATCTTCGCCCAGACCTTCGCGCACCTCGCGGTTGAGTCGGCACAGGATGACGCCCGTGACCGCCAGGGCCGCCAGGAATGAGACCCAGAACGAGGCCAGGAGCACGAAAGGCGGGTAGTACTGGACCTTGACCTGGCTCACCCCCGGCGGCACCGGGACCATCACGAGGCCGGCGGGCGACTTCGCCACGTCGACCCGGGCCCCGTTGACCACGGCCTGGTAGGCGTCCTGGTACATGCGGGGCGTCTCCAGCCATGCGGCCGCCGGCGCGGTGACCCGCGCCCGGTAGGGGATGAGCGAGCGGACCACGACCGGAAGCCGGGCGGGATCGTAGGCCAGAAAGCGGTAGGTCCCGAGCACGCTGAAGTCCCGCGGGGTCCAGTCGCCGGTCGTGCGGAACTCGAGCGTGACCTCCTCCGGGTGGTCCTGGTCGGTCCAGAGCGGCAGCAGCCGCGAATGCCCCGGCGCCATGCCGAAGGAGCGGGCCATCCCGTATTCAGGCAATGCGTACAAGCGGTACATCGTCTCCCCGCGCGGGATGAGGACCCCCGTCGCCTCCGGGTGCGCGCCCTCGAGGATCAGGGCGTACCGCCGGCCCGGCTCGAGGACCAGGTGCGGCCGGTAGGCGAAGATCGGCCGGTCCCTGGGATTGCCCCGGAAGGTCCCCTCCCCCACGACCGATATCCCCGGAGCCGTCCCGGCCTCAAGCGACTCGATGTCCCCGGCGAGCAGGCGGCGGGAGTCCTGCGTCAGGAGCCGCGCCTCCAGGCGGGGATCGGTGACCCCGTGTGTGTAATAGGGCGGCAGGCCGGGAAAACTGAGGTACGAATAACGGGTCAGCCCGGCGTTTTCCGGAACCATGGCGCGGCGGCCGGAGGGGGGCGGCGGCCACTCGGCGCTGGCATCGAGCGCCAGCTTCCGGCCCTCGAATCCGCTCCAGGCCCCGAGGAGCCCCAGGAGGGGGTAGAGGGCAAAGCGGGCGGACGGGGCCCGGTCCAGGAGTCGGTTGCAGGCGAACCAGCCCCCGAAGGCCGCGAACGCGCCCAGCAGCAGGTAGAGGCGGTTCATCGGATAGTCGCCCGAGACGCCGACGATCACGTCCGGCACGGCCCGCCAGAGCGCCAGGTTGAGGCCGGGGATCGGGGTCAGGAGCAGCATGAGGGCCAGGGAGGAGACCGCCAGGAAGAGGGAGGCCGCCGAGCGCCGCCAACAGGCCACGGCCAGCCCGCCGAGCCAGAGGATCCACAGGCTGTACCCGAGCTGGAGATCCTCGATGCTGGGCGAGCGGTCCCGCAGCGGCAGGAGCACGGCCGGGAAAACCTGCTGGATGTATTCGGCGCCGCGCGCCGCCGACAGGCCCGCGCCGAAATTCGCCACCCGCTGCCCGGCTTCGGGCTTGACCACCAGGACGGAAACGAGCGGGTAGGCCGCCACGACGACGAACAGCGCCGCGGCCGCGCCTTCCCGCCCCAGGTCCCGCCAGCGCGGGCGGTGGGCGGCCAGCCGCAGCAGCTGCGAAAAGCCGACGAAGGCCGTCGTCCAGATCGCCACCGGGGAATGCGCCCACCAGAGCAGGCCCGTCCCGCCCGCCAGGCACGCGACGGCGCCCAGGTCGAGGCCCCGGAAGGAGCGCAAGCATCCGTAGAGTACGACGGGCACGAGCGGCGCGGCCACCCAAGTCAGGTAGAGGTCGTTCTTGTAGGGCAGCGCCAGCACTCCGGGGCACGCCAGGAAGAGCAGCGCGACCAGGACGGCCAGCCAGCGCCGCGCCGGCAGCAGGGCCGCCAGGCATAGATAGGCGGCAACGCCCAGGACGGCCCCCGTCAGGACGATGAGCAGGTTGAGCAGCGCGACCGGATCGAGCGACCGGAAGGTGGCGGCGTCGAGAAACGCCCCGGCGTACTGAAAGGCGGGCGCAAGCCGTATGGGATTGATCGCCCCGTTGAACTGGAACTCGCTTTGCCCGACGAAGACCGGGAAGACGCCCGCCCTCACCTGCCGCGCCATGTCGGCCAGCAGCGTGGCATACCACTGGCCGTCGCCGGTGCCGGAAAGTGCGGGCGTGAGATAGGGCGCAAGCAGCCCAAAGGCCGCGAGGACGACCGCGAGGAGCCGGCCGCTCTCCCCGACCGCGTCCGTAGGCAGGCGCGCCCGCCAGGCGCGCAACGCGGCCAAGCCGGCAAGCAGATATGCCGCCATGACGCCATGGATCCGGCCGAGGTCGCCGTCGACCCCGCCGGTGTAGGCCGCCCAGATGAAGAGGAGCCAAAGCCCCGTCACGGCCAGGAAAAGCCCGGTCTTCCCGCGGTCCGGAAGCCGATCGCCCAAAAGGCAGCGCAGCAGCAGCCAACTGAGCGCCGGAACCGCCACCGTGGCCGGCGTGGCCGCCAGGCCCAGGGAAACCCCGTGGCCGGCCCAGAGAATGGCCGCCACCAGCGCCGCCTCGGGAATCCCGATCAGGCGATGGTGGTGCCGGAGCATCCAGGCGGTGGCGCGGTTCCCCATGCGATATGTTTAAGCGGGCTGCTGCTGCGAGATACAGTGGAGGGTACCCAGGCCCCAGACCAGGTCGAGGCAGTCGATCGGGACGATCTCCCGCCCCGGGAAGCAGCCCGCCAGCACCTCGGACGCCGCCCGGTCGCGCCGGGGCTGCCGGAAGGTCGGCAGGAGGACCGCCCCGTTGATGATGAGGAAATTGGCATAGCTGGCCGGCAGCCGGCGGCCGCGAAAATAGCTCGGCGCCGGCATCGGCAGCTCGGCGATCGTGAACTTCCGGCCCGCGGGCGTGCGCAGCGCCCGCAGCCGCTCGAGATTCTCGCGCAGCGCCCGGTGGTTCCCGTCGCGCGGGTTCCCCTCGACCGCGGTCACGATGCCGTCGGCGCGGAAGAAACGCGCGAGGTCGTCGACGTGGCCGTCGGTGTCGTCGCCCAGGATGCCGTCGCCGAGCCAGAGCACCGTGCGGATCCCGAGAAAGTCCCGAAGCCGGCCCTCGATCTGCGCCCGGGTGAGGCGCGGGTTCCGGTTGGGATTGAGCAGGCAGGCCTCGGTCGTCAGGAGGAGCCCCTCGCCGTTGCCGTCGATCGAGCCGCCCTCCAGCACCATCCCGCCGGCGAACCGGCGCAGGCCGAGCGCGCGGGCGACCCTTGCCGGGATCCGGTTGTCGCGGTCGTAGGGCGGGTACTTGCCGCCCCATGCGTTGTACTTCCAATCGGTCACCGCGACCTCGCCGGTCCCCCGGCGGCGGACGAAGATCGGGCCGTGGTCCCGGCACCAAGCGTCGTTGGTCGGGTGGTCGAAGAACTCCACGCGGGCCCCGTCGGCCCCCGCACGACCGAGCAGCGCGCGGGCCCGCGGCCAGCCCGCCCGGGCCAGGTTGATCCGCACTTTTTCCCGGCGGCTGATCGCGGCCGCGATCTCGGCGAACTTGGCCGGGATCGGCCGGAACTTCCCCGGCCAGGTTTCGCGGTTGTGCGGCCACGACAGCCAGACGGCCTCCTGCCGCTCCCACTCCGCCGGCCACCGGAACCCGAGCGCGGCGGGCCTAGGTGCTGAAGCGCTTCGTGAGGTCACGATAGGCGTCGATCCGGCGGTCGCGCAGGAAAGGCCAGTGGGTCCGGGTCGCATCGATCTCCGCCAGGTCGACGTCGGCCAGGAGGATCTCCTCCCGGGCGCCCCCCGCCACGGCCAGCATTTCGCCGCTCGTGCCGGCGATGAAGCTCCGCCCCCAGAATTCGATGCCATCGCCGCCGGCGGGCCGCTCCCGGCCGACCCGGTTGCAGGCGGCGACGTAACAGCCGTTGGCGATGGCGTGGCCACGCTGGATCGTCCGCCACGCGTCGTGCTGCTTCGCGCCGTCCCGCCGCTTTTCCTTTGGATGCCAGCCGATGGCCGTCGGGTAGAAGAGGATGTCGGCTCCCTGCAGCGCCGTGAGCCGCGCCGCCTCCGGGTACCACTGGTCCCAGCAGATCAGGACCCCGATCCTGCCAAATTTCGTCTGCCACGCGCGAAAGCCCGTGTCCCCCGGCGTGAAATAGAACTTCTCGTAGTAGAGGGGATCATCCGGGATGTGCATCTTCCGGTAGATGCCGAGGAGCGAGCCGTCCGCGTCGATGACGGCCGCGGTGTTGTGGTAGAGCCCCTTCGCCCGCTTCTCGAAGAGCGAGGCGATGACGACCACCCCGTGCCGTTTGGCCAGCTCCTGGAAAGCGGCCGTGGTCGGGCCCGGGATCGCCTCGGCCAGCTGGAAGTTGCCGTGGTCCTCGCTCTGGCAGAAATATTGCGAGCGGAACAGCTCCTGGGTGCAGATGATCTTCGCGCCGCGACGCGCCGCCCGCTCCGCCAGGGCGAGGGTCTTCCGCAGGTTGGCCTCCGGCCCGGGCCCGCAGGCGTGCTGCAGCAGGGCGATCTTCACCACGGTCAATAGACCACCTTGTTCAGCGGATACTCGACGATGCCCTCGGCGCCGAAGGCCTTGAGCTGGGGGATGATCTCGCGGACCACGCGCTCGTCGATGATCGTCTCGAGCGCGACCCAGCCGGGGGTGCTGAGCGGCGAGACCGTCGGGTTGCGCAGCGCGGGGATCGCCTTGAGGACCTTGGCCAGCGATTTCTTCGGCGCGTTCATCTTCAGGCCCACCTTGCTCTCCGCCTCCAGGGCGCCGCGCAGGAGCAGGCCGATCGTCTCGATCTTCCGGCGCTTCGCCGGGTTGGCCCAGCTTTTCTTGTTGGCGATGAACTTCGTGTTGGTCTCGAGGATCGTGTCCAGGATCCGAAGCTTGTTGGCGCGCAGCGAACTGCCGGTCTCGGTCAGGTCGACGATGGCGTCGACCAGGTCCGGCACCTTCACCTCGGTCGCGCCCCAGGAGAACTCGACGTCCACCGGGATCTTCCTTGCAGCAAAATAGCGGCGCACGGTGCTAACCAGCTCGGTCGCGATGCGCTTGCCCGCGAGATCAGCCGGCCGGCGAATCGGCGAGGCTTCCGGCACGCAGAGCACCCAGCGCGACTTCTGGTTCGACGCGCGGCTGTAGATCAGGTCGCAGACCTCGACGACATCGGACTCGTTCTCCAGCACCCAGTCCTGGCCGCAGAGGCCGCAGTCGAAGAAGCCCTGCGCCACGTAGCGGCTGACCTCCTGGCTCCGGACAAAGCGGCCGTCGAGCTCGTCGTCGTCGATCGACGGCTTGTAGGAACGCGAGTTCATCGCGATCCGCCACCCCGCCTTGGCGAAGAGCTTGATCGTGGAATCCTCGAGGCTGCCCTTGGGCAGCCCGAGCATCAAAAGCGGCTTTTTTTCGGACACAGGGCCAGAGCACACCCCGCGGCGAACACCTTCAAACCTTTTCTGCCCGGCCCCGGGCACAAAAGGCACGGAATACATTCTTCCCCAATGTCTTGCGCCTGACCCGTCCTCAGAACAGCTCCGGCTCCAGGTAGCGCTTCCGCGCGTCCGCCAGCGCGGTCTTCATCTCCATTTCCTCCAGCAGGCGGAACAGCTCGGCGGGCTGCGCGGGCGGCCGCTCGGTCGGCAGGGGCGCCAGCTTGAGGTTGAGGGTCGTGATCGTGCGGTTGCGCCGCAGGCGGTCTGCGTCCGCCGCCACCACGGCGCGAAACCGCTCGGGATTGAGCTCCCCGGCCTTGGCGATGACCCCCTCGAGGCTGCCGTGCTCGGCCAGCCACTTGGCCGCCGTCTTCGGGCCCACCCCGGCGACGCCGGGAATATTGTCCGAGGTGTCGCCCACCAGGGCGAGGTAGTCGGCGATGCCCGTTGGGGGCACCCCGAATTTTTCCATCACGCCGGCCGCGTCCAGCCGCCGCCAGCCGAGCTTGGGATTGGCGGTCGGCGGGGGCAGCATGATCTGGATCCGCTCCCCGACGATCTGGGCGAAGTCCTTGTCGGAGCTGACGATCAGGATCTCATGCCCGGCGGCCGCGAGGGTCACGGCCTCGGAGGCCAGGAGGTCGTCGCTCTCCACCCCGTCCTGCTCGACGCCGACGAGTCCCATCGCCCGGGTCATCGAGCGGATGAAGGGGAGCTGGCGCGCCAGGGCCTCAGGCATCTCCGCGCGGTGGGCCTTGTACTCGGGATGCAGGACGAGCCGGTCCTGCGAGCCGCCGAGGTCGAAGAAAACCAGCGTCGCGTCCGGCCGCTCCTGGTCGGCGAGCTTCCAGAGCGACTTCAGCCAGCCGTGCAGCGCGTTGGTCGGGAATCCGTCGGCCCGGGTCAGCTCCGGAATCGCGAAGAAGCAGCGGTAGGCCAGGTTGTAGCCGTCAACCAGCAGGAATTTCATCGGCGCGGACGGCCGGTTCAGGCCGGGGTGGCGGCGAGCTGGGTGCTGGCGACCGCCTCGGCCAGGTTGTGAGGCTGGGCCTCGGCCTCGCCGCGCTCGTGGTTGAAGCGCATAGACACCGTCTTCGACACGCCGCGCTCCTCCATCGTCACCCCGTAGATCGCGCCGGCCGCCGCCACCGTGCGCTTGTTGTGCGTGATGATGATGAACTGCGAGTCCTTGACGAATTTCTTCAGGAGGTCGGTGAACCGGCCGATGTTCGACTCGTCCAGAGGCGCGTCCAGCTCGTCCAGCAGGCAGAAGGGCGAGGGCTTGACGAGATAGAGGGCGAAGAGGAGCGCCACCGCGGTGAGCGTCCGCTGGCCGCCGGAGAGGAGGCTGATGCCCTTGAGCTTGGTCCCCGGAGGCTGCGCCACGATCTCGATGCCGCTTTCCAGGACATCGTCCGTCTGCTGCAACTCGAGCGCGGCGCGGCCGCCGCCGAAGAGCGTCTGGAAGGTGTATTCGAAGTTCTTCCGGATCTGGGCGAAGGTGACCTCGAACTGCTGCTGGGAGGTGCGGTTGATCTCGTCGATGGCGCGAAGCAGCTCGGCCTTGGCGCTCGCCAGGTCGCCGCTCTGCGCGCGGAGGAAGTCGTGGCGCTGCTTGAGCTCGGCGTATTCCTCGATCGCCACGAGGTTGACCGCGCCCAGGCCCGAGACGCGCTGGCGCAGGGCGTCGATCTCCACCGCCACCTCGTCCCAGTTCACGGCCGCGAGCGCCGCGAGGTCGGCCTCGGTCGGCTCGCCCTTCGGCTTCCTCGGCTTGCGGGCCTTCGGCTTCGCTTCCGTCGCCGCGGGCGCCGCGGCGCCCGCCAGCGCCACCGGGGCCTCGGCGGGGGCCGCCGGCTCCTCATCGTCGAGGTCGAGGGCCTGCAGGCCCTCGGGCTCGTCGTCGGCGCGCCAAAGCAGGCGCGGCCAGTCGAGCGCCGCGACGTCGGACTGGAATTCGCGGGCGACCTCCTCGGCCAGGAAGCGGGCGCGCTGGCGCTGCTCGGCCAGGCGGATCTCCTGCGCGCTCAGGTCGCCTTGGGCCGCGTCCGACTCGGCGCGGAGCCCGGCCTGCTCGGTCTCGAGGGCGGTGATGGCCCGCTCCACCTCGACCAGCTCGGCGCGGATCCTCTCCACCTGATCGCGGGCGACGCCAAAGGTGCTTTCCAGCTGCGCGGAGCGGGCGCGGCTGGCCGCGGACTCCCGCTCCAGTTCCGCGGACTGCTCCGTCCAGGCCTCGATCTCCTGCTGGCGCTGGACCAGGAGCTCGTCGAGCTGCAGGCGGCGCTTCTCCATTTCGCCCAGGCCGCGGTCGAGGACCTCGACCTTCTGGCGCCGCTCGGCCAGCTCGAGGCGGGCCTGCGCCAGGCCGTCGCGCTTGGCATCGCGCTCGACGCGCGTCTCGGCCAGCCGGGCCTCCAGCCCGGAAATCTTGTCCCGCTGGGCGGCGACCTGCCCCTCGGCCTCGGCCAGCGCCAGCTGGGCCTTTTGCCACCGCGCCTGCGCCTCGTTGCGGGCGCCCTCCACGGTCTTCAATTCCTGGTCCATCCGGCGCACCCGGTTCGCGGCGTCGTCCGCGGCCTTCTGGGCGCCGCGCTGGTCGGCCTGCGCGGCCGCCACGGTCTGCGTGGCCGCCATAAGCTCGACCCGGCGCTGCTCGAGCGCCTGTTCCGCCTCGGCCAGGCGCGCGCCCAGGCCGTCGATCACGGCCTTCTGCCCGTCGTGCCGCTTCTGCTCGTCCGCCAGCGCCCGGGCGGTCTCGCGCAGGTCGATCTCGCGCTGCACGATGCCGTCGCCGCGCTTCTTCTCCGAGCGGTGGCCGCCGGAAACGAGGCCGCGGCGGTCCACGATCTCCCCGCGGCGCGTGGCCACGGCGAGAAAATCGAAATCCGGCCGGCCTTTCCAGAACTCCAGGAAGCCGTTCAGGTCGTCCGCGATGTAGCAGGAGGCCAGCAGGGCGACCGCCGGGTGCTCCGCCTCGGGATCACGCAGGGCAATCGTGGCCGGCGCCAGGCCGGGGGGCAGCTCGCCCGCCGGGGCGGGCGGGCGCCGGAGCTCGCCGATCCGGAGGATGGCCGACCCGATCTGGTCCTTCTCAAGCTGCGCGAGGATCCGCTGGGCGGTCCCGACGTCGGTGACGCTGATCGCCTCGGCCGCGGAGCCGAGGAGCGCCTCGATCGCGGAGCCGAACTCGGGCATCACTTCCAGCCCACGGGTGAGCGGGGTCGCGGCCGAACCGGCCAGCGCGGCATCGAGCCGCCCCTGCAGGACCGCCTTGGCGCCCTCGCCGAATCCCTCCCAACGCTCGTGCAATTGCTGCAGGAGCTTCAGCCGCGCGCCGCGCTGGGCGAGCTGGCGGTCCACATCCTGGAGGACACGCTGGGCCTCGCGAAATTCACGGGTGAGGTCGGCCAGCGCCTGCTGCGCCTGCGTCGTCCCCTCGTGCGTGGCGGTCTTGCCGGCCATGGCCTGCTCCAGGCGGGCAACCAGCTCGGCGGCGGCCTGCGCCGTCGCATCCTGCTGTTGGCGGACCTGGACCAGCTCCTGGGCCACGGCGTCGTACCGGTTCACGTTGGTCTTCTGGTCGACCTCGTAGCCGGAACAGTCGGTCCGGAGCCGCGCCACGGTGCTCTCGAGCTGCAGGAGCTCGAACTTGGCCTGCTGCAATTCCTGCTCGAGCCGGGTCAGCGCGCCCTCGGCGATCGCGAGCTCGCGGTTCCGCTGCTGGAAGACCGCGTCCGAGCTGCCGAGGAGATTGAGCTGGAGCTGCTTGTCCTGCGCTCCGGTGTCCACCTGGGAGGCGACCTCGCGGAGCTGCATCTCGGTCTCGCGCAGGCTCGAGCCGGCGGCGTCGATCCGCTCCTCGAGGCCGGCCCGCCGCGTGGCGGCAAGCGCGGCGGCGTTGTCCGCCGCCTCCTTCTGCGAGCGCAGGTCGAAGACCGCCTGCTGCGCGTCCTGGACGCGCTGGTTCAGCCGGCTGCGGTGGGACCGCTGCTCGTCCACGCCCGCCTGGCGGGCCTCGAGCCGCGCGCGCCGCTCATCGGCCGCGCCGCGCAGCTCCCCCACCCGGGCCTCCAGTTGGCCGAGCTCCGCGGCGAGCAGCAGGTGCTGCCTGCCGCTCGATGCCAGGCTCAGGTGCCGCAGACGGTGGCTGAGCCGCTTATAGCGCATGGCCTTCGCGGCCTGGCGACGGAGGCTGCCGATCTGCCGTCCCACCTCGCCCACGACGTCCGCGACCCGCACCAGGTTCTGGTCGGTCAACGC
>Ga0265320_10003715_pt1 | contig 10181 bp, 5 predicted proteins | sample 4827metaG_FD_202087 | JGI IMG/M metagenome (GOLD analysis project Ga0265320, IMG submission 202087) | Rhizosphere microbial communities from Carex aquatilis grown in University of Washington, Seatle, WA, United States - 4-8-27 metaG | ecosystem: Host-associated > Plants > Roots > Rhizosphere >...
GTATTCGAACCCTTCTTCCATCTCGAAGCTAAGTCTCTAGAATGCGGGGATTTAATTTTAGGTTATTGGATTGGAACTAGAAGCGAGAAGAAGGGGCCGGCAACCAAGGGAAGGCAACACCACGATTTATGACAACCTATTGGCAACCTTGAACTCCTCCTCATCCACTACTTGACATCACAATTGTGTATATCAAAATGACATACGATGGAATTTGACTTTTCCAGACTTGAAGGCTTTGAATGGGATGCAGGAAATCTGACCAAGAACCCTACGAAGCACCATATTTCCAATGAGGAAGCCGAAGAAATTTTTTTCCGGGAGCCATGGGTGGCTGAGGCTTCCCGGCCGGATGATCGCGAGCTTCGCTGGGCCGCGCTTGGCAGGAGCGAGCGGGGCCGGATTCTGCGAGTTGTGTTTACCGTTCGCGCCAGGAAGTTGCGGGTTATTTCCGCGCGCCCTGCCAACAGAAAAGAAACTATAAATTATGAAAAAGCTCTTCGTGAAAGGCAGTAATAGCGAGAGGCCGGTCGACTGGCAGAAGGCCAAGTTCGCAACGTTTCCCAACCTAAAGCCTACCAGCACCGCGATATCGCTGCGCGTACCGAACAGCGTCCTGGCCCAGCTCAAGATTCAAGCTCATCGGAAGGGTATGCCATACCAGTCGTTCATCAAGGGCGTGCTAGCGGATGCGGTAGGCCCAAAGTAGTTTCGCAGTCTCGGTCAAAGTGGCGGAGAGGGAGGGATTCGAACCCTCCATCCGAGTTGAGGCCAAGTCGCTGTAATACGCGAACTTAGTTATAGGTTAATGATTTGGAACGAGAAGATAAAAGTATCTAACGGCTGCGAAGTGAAGCCAGAAACACGAATTCTGACAACCTCTTGGCAACCTTGCGTCGCAGCGATCGGCGCCCACACCTATTCAACAACTGGAATCTATGAAAGACTCAGCGGCCTTCCTGCGAACATGCGCTAGATCGTGGTGAACGAATGAACCTCGTCCCCAATGGGTGCCAATTAAGCGATCTTGAAATTACCGTGTATTGGAGAATTGCATACGTCTTTCTCCATGATTCTCCGCATATTCGCGCGAGGCTGATGCGGTGAGACCTTAGAAAGCCCGAAATTTCGAAGGCCTGCTTTTTGTACCGCCGCGAGGTCGTATGCCATTGGCTTGGGGTCGTGTTGCGTGAATTGGCGGCTGATTTTCACGTCCGAACCGGTGTGACGGCCTTGTGAAGAAACAGTAAAGGAGCCTACGAACGGTGGCACTTTCGGAAATCCGGTGTCAGTTGGCGATGTGGTACAAAAGATTGATAATCAAAAAGTAGAAAATACTAGCCAATGGCTTCCGGGGCTAACCTCTTATACAAGTTTCATGCATTTGGGTGGGCTGAGGAGCGCCGTAGTGAAGGCGTTCACACGTCCGGAATATTTTCTGCGTGCTATTCGAGCAGGCCAAGGACGATTGCCTTCGCAAGAGGGAGCCCCATCCAGCTGCCCGATTTTGCTCCCTGAGACGGAAAAATCATTTCCACGAACAAACAGTACGACTCCCATGAAAAAATTCCTGATTTTAGCGACTGCCCTGCTACCAATTGCCTCCTTCGCCCAGTCCTACACCACGAACGGGGTTGTCTACGCAACAAGCAGCTCAAGTGCGAATTCCTCCACTGCAGCCTCCACGAGTGCAGGCCAACTTCTGATCGGGACCGGCAGCTCTCCGACTTGGGCATCGAGCCTTCCCTTTGGCCTTGTAGTGAACTTGAACACCAGCGGGCCGGCCCCTGGGCTGCAGGGTATGGGCGGTGTAATCAGCCTCGCACTCACGGGACCCGACGCGACGGGGAACCGCGTGTTCATGGACACCTTCGGTGGGACAAGCGTCTTTGGATTTAGGCGTGCACAAGGTACGAACGCGCTCCCCCTGGCGGTAGGCGCGAACGAATCACTTGGCAATATTGCCTGGTCTGGCTACAATGGGGCCTCCTACACTGTGCCTCCGGCCGCGCAAATAAGTGTGACAACAAATGGTGGGTGGTCGACTACTGACACAAACACTGAAATCCGATTCCTGACGACAGCCACAGGTTCGACAGCGATCACGGAGCAGATGCGGCTGTGGGGAAGCGGAGGTCTTAGCATTGGAAGTTCATACGTCAGCACTGACCCCGGCACCTCGAATCTCTTAGTCGCCGGAAACGTCGGTATCGGCACGACGGACCCTATATTTCCGCTTTCCGTAAACGGAACCATCGAAGCAAAGGAAATCATCGTTCAAAGCGGGTGGTCGGACTATGTGTTGGCTCCCTCCTACCATCTCGAGCCCCTCGAGGAGGTCGCCGCGTCGATTAAGGTGGAGGGACACCTTCCGGGAGTTCCCTCCGAAAAGGAGATTGTCGATCACGGGGCAAAGGTTGGCGAAATCCAGACGATTCTCTTGGCGAAGATCGAGGAGCTGACGCTCCACGCCATTGAACAGGAACGGCGCCTCGACGAACAGGCTCGCCGCATCGATGAGCTTGCGGAAACGAACAATAAACTCGGTCAGCGCCGCTGAGCCGTGAGCAAGCGAGCCTTAATATTCTCCGTGCTGCTATGTGCCGCTGCACAAGGTGCCTTTGCGCAGACCTCCATCCTCAATGTGACGTATAGCTCTGGTCAGACTCTTACGGTTTCCGATCCCATTTCGATAACGACCGGCGCAAATGTGACTGTTTCGAGCGGCGCGAGCATCACCTATGCGACAGCCGGTGTCGTCACCTTCAATCCCGGATTCCACGCGGCGCTCGGAAGCGATTTTTTCACATACTTGCCGCTGACATCACCCGGAAATCTCCAGGCAACGGCTTTCAGTGGATCGGCAATCAGCTTCGCATGGACCGCCTCTATCGGAAGCGCCGGCATCACCGGATACCAGATTTATCGAAACGGGCTTCTAATCGGTGCTCAGGGACCGTCCTACCTGAGTTTTACCGATTCGGTTGTGACATCTGGGAATACATACATCTACTCCGTGGTAGGCGTTGATGCTTTGAGCGAAGACTCGGCGCCCAGCACGCTGGTCGTGACCGCAACGGGGGCACTCTCGGGCACCTGGGAGACGCAATACTTCGGGACCACCTCCATAAACCAGAATGCAGATTATGATGGAAATGGTCTTACGGTAGCGCAGGATTACCTCTCGGGATACAACCCCGTAGACTATTTCAACGGGCGGGCATTCGCCATATTGCCCAGCGCAGCGGGGAACACATTCGGCTATGACCTCTCCGGGCGGCTAATCAAGGCGAGTTATGCGAGCGGCGTTAACGTCAACTTCATCGACGACTCCGCGAATAACATAACCGGAGTGGCCAACTATGGCGGCATCGTCGCATGGCGAAGCGCCAACAGCCTGCCGTCTGATGGTACCGGCAATGGGGCGGACACAGTTGTCCTAGGCAGTGACGGGATCCCGAATCTCGCAAAATATGCATTTGGCCTGAATCCAACCGCCACTTTCGCCGGCGATTGCCCCGCGGTCTCGATCACCAACTTCAGTGGAGGTCACCTCGAGCTCGCCTATTCTCGGCCTAATCCAGCTCCGCTGGATATCGTCTATACCGTCCAGGTTTCGGGCGACGGTATCACTTGGAGCTCAGGAACGGGAGCAACGACGAACATCAGCACGACCGTGATTGGCGCAACGGCAACCGTTGTCGTCAATGACGTGACGCCGATTGGCTCTCGGGCATTCGGCAGACGGATCCGGGTTAGGCTTCAAAGAATTCCCACACCATGAGCCACAACCAATCACGCTTTTCGCTGCGACGCCTCAAAGAGTCACAGGGACTCTATCGCTGTAGCATCATTTGGCTGACGTGCTCTGCACTTCTGGCGTTCCTTTCGGCACCCAAACTCGAAGCCGATGTACTCACGCTCGATGGCACGGGTACGAACGGGAGCGAAGGCATTGTTCACGTTACCAGCTATATCCCAGCAACCAACTCTTGGAATTGGAATGCTTCCATTACAACCGCCGTTGCGACCGATCCGGTCACCCATGTGCCTTACAATCTCGCGGGTGGCATCGGTGGATCCTTTTCGCTTGCCGGAGATCCGTACCATCCGACATTGACGGCATATGGAAGTGGGACAATTCCCGCAGGCGCCGCCTTTACATTCCAAGTTGGAGACATTGTAAACTTTCAAGGAGCGGATTTTGGAACACTCTACTCCGGAGTTATCCCCCTGACTCCGCCGGTCTATCCCCTCTACGTCTCGGGCAGCCAACGCCGTATGGACCAGACGACAACAGGGGAACCCGTGCAGCTTGGCTCCGGATCTGAATCACGCCACCAAACCCTATTCACGTTCACAGGAGCGCGGAACTGGAGGTTTGAGTTAACTTACAACTCCATGTTGGCGCGCAATATCACCGCCTATCAGACGCCCATGCCCTTGGGTTGGTCTCACAACTTTCAGGCGACGGTGGTTCCGATTCCCCTTACTCCGGACGTTTCTGTAAACTGGACTGAGCAGAGCAGCTGCGTGTTTGCTCCGAGCAGCAACCCCAATATCCTCACCTCCGCCGACGACGGAGCTCGGTTCGACACGATAACACTTCAGACGGGGGGCGGCTGGCTTTTGACCCACCGCGACCAATCTTCACTATTGTTCGATGCATATGGACGCCTGATAGAGGACAGAGATTCTCACGGCCGCAAACTCGTTCTGGCATATACATCTGGTGTGCTTACCAGTATTACGGACCCTGTTTCGAGTACGGGACTCACTCTGGCCTACTCTTCAGGTATGCTCAGTACCCTGACAGATGGGACGGGAGCAGCAGTTGTTTTAGGAGGCGGAACTGTAGGTAGCTTTCCATCGCTAAGCCAGATCACCAACCAGGACGGCAAGGTGACCAGCTTCAGATATAGCACCACGTGGCAGCTGACCACAATCCTCGACGATCTCGAATTCGGGTTGCTCGGCAATACGAACGATAACCTCGGCCGCGTCGTTACGCAGAGTGATGCCCGGGGTCATGTCAGCTCATTTGCCTATTCAAACCAGACCATATTAAATGCGGCGTCGACGACGACCTATACCGACCGCAATGGGCAGATATGGGTCTATTCTTTTGATATCGATTATAACCTGCTTTCGGTGACGAACCCTCTGAGCAAGACCACGAGCTACACCTACGATTTAGCGAATAACCTCACGTCCGTCACGGATCCTCTGAGCCGAGCAACCTCCTATACCTACGACACCCATGGGAATGTTCTCACTACGGTCGATGCGGCCAGCAACGTGACCACGTTCACCTACGACTCCGCCAACAACCTGCTGACAACCAAGGATCCGGCGAACAGCGTGGCCACGAGCACGTATGATGCGAACAACAACCTCCTCACTTACATCGACGCCCTAGGTCACACGACAACCTGGACCTACGACTCGAATTCACTTCCGCTGACAAAGACGCTTCCGCGCGGAGGCGTGTTCACATACGCCTACACCGCCGGCGAGCTAACACATGTCACCGATCCAAACGGCATTGTGACGGCATTTGTCCGTGACGCGGACGGCCGCGTCCTGAGCGTTGCCGATGCCCTTGGGAATCTCACGGTCTACACATATGACGCGGCTGGAAACCGACTCACGTCCACGAACCCGCTGAGCCAAGTATACACGTACCTTTATGACTACCGCAACCGCCTAACAAGCGTTACGGATCCAGCCACAGCCGTCACTGCCTATGCCTATGACGGAAATGGCAATGTGATTACTCTGACCGACGCTATTGGATATCCGACAGCGAGCACTTATGATTCGGAAGATAGGCTTCTGACGAAGACGGATGCGGCGTCTGAAATCACAACCAACGTTTATGACAACGCGGGGCATCTGCTGAACATTACCGATTCGGCGCACAATGTGACAACCTTCGGGTACGATGCAGCAGGACAGCTTACGTCAATGACCGACGCCCTGGGAAAAATTACCGCTTATGCCTACGACGCACGAAGCCTGCTGACGGGGGTTACTGACCCATTGATTCGAGTGGCTACATTCACGAATGACAGCCTCGGGCGCCGAACCGCCAGTGTCGATCCCCTCACTCGTCAGACCAACCTCGGGTACGATGTTCTCAGCCGGCTCACCAGCGCCACGGATCCGGGCAGCCTCGTCACGGCACAAGCCTACGACAATGACGGAGACCGGAGTTCGATCACAAATCCCGCGGGCAAGGCCACAGCGTTCACCTATGACCTCGGAGACCGGATAGCCTCGAACACGACTCCCGCCGGCCATGCGACGACCTACTCCTATGATTCGCGCGGGCTTCCCCTGACGGTCACCCAGCCCTCTGCGCATGCAACGACCCTGGCCTATGACACGGCCGAACGCCTGAGTTTATTGGTGGATCCAGTTGGGACAATTGCCCTGACCCGGGATGCCGACGGGCGTATTCTGACGACAGTAGAAGGCACCCAGACCCTCACAAGGGTCTACAACAAGATGGGACGCCTGACGTCGTTCACTGATGGGTTTGGGAACCTCATAAAGTACTATTACGACGCCCTTAACCGGCTTGTTCAGCTCCAGTATCCGAATGGCAGCAGCGTCTTCTACTCCTACGACGCAGCAGGCAACCTTGGGGGATTGTCTGATTTTACGGGTGGAACATGGACTTACTCCTATGACGCGGATAGGAGGATGACGCAGGTATTGAGGCCCAACGGGACAAAGCAAGTGCGAACCTATGACTCAGCGGGCCAGCTTACGCTTCTCACTGATTATGCGCCCAACGGAACAACTGTGATCTACTCGGCAAGCTACGGCTACGACGTTGCGGGACAAATGACAACCGCTTCCCTGGTCCCGGCGACCACCGGGGTGACCCCGAACGTAACACAGACGTTCGACCAGGACGACCGGCTGCTGACCCAGAATGGAAGCGCCGTCAGCTTCGACGCGGACGGAAACCTTCTCTCGATTGCGAGCGGCGTGGCCCCGGCGACTTACACCTACGATGCCCGCAACAGGCTGACGTCTGCGGGCGGCCTCACCTACGGGTACGATTCGGAAAACCGCCGCGTTTCGGTGGCGGATTCGACGGGCACTACAAAGTTCGCGATAAATCCAAATGCCGCCCTTGACCAGGTATTGGTTAAGACGTCTCCAACTGGAACCAGCACCTATTACGTCTACGGCTTGGGCCTCCTCTCGGAATCATCCGGCGGGGTTGTCCGCTATTACCACGGCGACCAGCGCGGAGACACGGTCGCCCTGACCGACAGTACAGGCGCTGTGACCGGGACCGCCGCTTACGGCGCTTACGGAGAAATCCTAACCCAAACCGGAAACACGAGCACGCCCTTCCTCTTCAATGGGGCCTGGGGCGTGCAGACGGATTCAAACGGGCTGTATTTTCATAGGGCAAGGTATTACCATCCTGCCCTTAGGAGATGGCTAAACGCGGATCCAATTGGACTGGCCGGGGGGGTGAATCTGTATGGGTACGTCGGGAATAGCCCGATTTGCTTCGTCGATCCATTGGGGCTTTTCATGGGGACAGCATTGGATTCCGGCGAGTGGTTCGGCGCAGTAGGCTCTGGGGCGCTCACCGGAGCTCAGGCATATGGGAAGGGACTAGCAATTGGTGCCGCAACCGGTGTGGTTGTCGTGGGGGTTGCAGCGGGAGCGGTCGCTATCGGCGTTCCGGCAGCGGTAGTCACAGGGACGCTATTCGTAGGCGGCGCTATTGGTGGCGCGATGACCGCATACAATGTTGTGCGGAATCCGTCTGGGACAAACATCGCTTACAGCATCGGCGCATTGACAGGTGGAGCACTTGTCGGAGCAGCTTCTGTGTCTTCGCTTGGAGGCGCTCTGAGCCCAGAGGGTTTCACCCAATCAGTCGATTCGCCTACCTTCAGTCAGGAATTCGATATGATGTGGCGTGACGCTGACGGCAACAAATCTCCATTTAACCTATATGCCGATTTCGGGACAGCCATGGCGACCGGCCCCACATCCGGCGGGTTAACGGGAGGGGTGGCCGCCTGGTCGTCTGGTGTAAGTAGCATGTTGAACGGAGCTTCTGCAGGGAACAACGATAGATGCTCAAAGTAAAACTCATGAAATTTAACTTACTCGGACTAGTAACGGCGTCATTTTGGCTCTTTGTCGGACTGTGCATCGTTGGATGGGGACGGCCTCTTGATTGGCATGGTTATGCGCAAGCGTTCGCCTTAGGCGCACTACTTTTCATTGTGTTTCATTGCCTAGTTAAATGGGGAAGGGTCGCGTTCAGGAGAAAGAAAGGAAGCCCTTAAGCGGACGGAACAAATTGGTCCCGATGAGCCGGCGGTCTTCGCAAAACGCTTTGCTAGTTCGACGTGTGTTTAGCCGGCTAAACAAGCCGCGTGCATATGGCGGTATACGGCTATCCCCGTGGCGGCACCAATAGCTTGGACTTCATTTCGAGCTGAGCATTCTGGGAGTCTGGAAGATGATCTCGGCCAACGTGAGTGCGTGCCCAAACGCTCAGGTAAACTTGGACTGGCAAGAGGCCGTGGCTTTGTGTGGTTTTCTTGTCGACGCAATATGTCTAAGCGTCGTGCGACGCTGAGAATGGGCCAAATCGGGCCTCCCGGTGGTTCCCGACCCAGTGTGATCGCAATGAAGAATTGGGCCGGGTCGGTGGTGGGCAGGCGAAATCTAAGCCATTGGAATACAGGCATTAAAGGCGCCGCCTTTGGGGCGAAATTCAGTATCCTCGGGAATTCGCCCGCAGTTTTTTACCGAACACCTTGGGTTTTTCTACGGCGGGCTCCAAGTCTTGGTCCCTCTGTTCAGAAAACCATCGAGGAGTAGCCAAGTTTCCATCAATTCCCCCATGTTTTTTTCGGTAACATCATATAGGAAAGCAAGTTGTTACATTGATCTTAGACTGCTCTCGTTGCAGTTGCTTGCTCCCATCTGCAAAGTGTTGGGCCGGCACGACAGAGCGCATTCGCCTCGAAAGCCAATCGGCCGTGAATGGAACCGGCCCTCGCCATCAGGACCAAGTGAGCCTATGCAAATTTTTCGAGCTTCGGCCTTCGGCCTATCTGGGGGCGGGCGCCCCCTGCCCCCAATAGAGGGCCTTGCGCCCGTCAGACCGCCATTGGAAAGGCGATAACGCTCTGTCTAGCGTGCGGTCGAATACCGAAGAATTCATCGGCCTCGCTAGGCGTTTTCAGGTCGAGGTAGTGCTTCCGGATAATCCCCTCGGAATTGCCAGCCTGGAGGGCGGCCTCCCCCATGGAACGGAACTTGGCGACGAAGAAGCTGATGAACGTATGCCGCATGACGTCGTGCGATAGGCCAAATTGCTTCGCGACCTTGCCTCGGTGCTTCTGCAGGGCCGGGATAGTGATCGGGTAACGGTCTAGGGGGTAGGCCTGAAGCCAGGCAGCCAGATTCGGCTGGATGGCCACATTCCTCTTCATGCGGACCTTCGAGACCTCGGGCTCGATGTGGATCACTCCGGTATCGAGCCTGACGTGCTCGGGGCGAAGCTTGAGGATCTCACCCGTGCGCACGCAGGGTCGGATTCCCGCGAAGAGGCAGATGGCGAAGAACGGCACCAGGGCGCCCCCGCGGTAGTTCTCCACATAGCTCATCAATTCCTGGGCCTGCTTGGCGCTCAGCGTCGGCGCGGAACCGCGTCTGTGGGCGATACGGTGGTAAGCGATTTTCTCGATCGGGTTCACGGCGATCCAGTCCTGCTGGAAGGCGAACTTCAGAAAGGTCGAGACGACGCCCCGGCGGTTGTTGTACGTCTTGAGCGCCGGATTCCCGTGCTGAAGGTACTCCGTCAGGCGGGACGCCGAGAGCTCGGCCAATCCGGCTCCCGGAAAGTGTGCCTTCAGGACTTCAATGTGCCTGCGGATGGTAGTGAGCTGGGGCGCGGAGATGATCTGCCGGTCGTGCTCCTGGGATCTTGCTGCCAAGTAGATCTCAGCCGCCTCCGAAACAGCCTTTTGGCAAACCGGCTCGCGATAGTTCGCGAGGGCGAAATCGAGGTAGAAGGCGAGCGTGCGGGTGTTGCCCGCCAGCCGGCGAAAGGCTGCCTCGGCCTCGCGGACCTGGTCCTCTGCCAGGACGGTAGTGACCGCCTGTAGCTTCGACACCAATTGCAG
>Ga0265320_10003716_pt1 | contig 10179 bp, 9 predicted proteins | sample 4827metaG_FD_202087 | JGI IMG/M metagenome (GOLD analysis project Ga0265320, IMG submission 202087) | Rhizosphere microbial communities from Carex aquatilis grown in University of Washington, Seatle, WA, United States - 4-8-27 metaG | ecosystem: Host-associated > Plants > Roots > Rhizosphere >...
CAAGTGGCTGAAGGTCACCTCGCACCTGCCTTGGCGGCGGAAGATCGCCTCGCTGAACTATCTGCTGGCCTCGCACGTCTGGCGCCAGGATCACAACGGCTTCACCCACCAGGATCCCGGCTTTATCGACCACGTCGTGAACAAGAAGGCGGAGATTGTGCGCGTGTACCTCCCTCCGGACGCGAACTGCCTGCTGTCGGTCATGGACCACTGCCTGCGCAGCCGCCATTACGTCAACGTGGTGATCGCGGGGAAGCATCCCGCGCCGCAGTGGCTCACGATGGAGGCCGCCGTCGCCCATTGCTCCGAGGGCATCGGCATCTGGCAATGGGCGAGCAACGACCACGGCGTCGACCCCGATGTGGTCATGGCCTGCTGCGGCGATGTGCCCACGCTCGAGACCCTCGCCGCCGTCTCGATCATGCGCGAGCACCTTCCCGACCTGAAGATCCGGGTGGTCAACGTCGTCGACCTCATGAAGCTGGAGCCGCGGACGGAGCACCCGCACGGATTGAGCGACACCGACTTCGACGGGCTCTTTACCAAGGACAAGCCGGTTATCTTCGCATTTCATGCCTACCCGTGGCTGATCCACCGCCTGACCTACCGCCGCACCAATCACGCGAACATCCACGTCCGCGGGTACAAGGAGGAGGGGACCATCACCACGCCTTTCGACATGACCGTGCTGAACGACTTGGACCGGTTTCACCTCGTCATGGACACCGTCGACCGGCTCCCGCAGACGGGGGCCAGGGGCGTCTATCTGAAGCAGCGGCTCAAGGACAAGCTGGTCGAGCACAAGCAGTATATAGACAGATACGGCGAGGACATGCCGGAGATCCGCAACTGGGCATGGGGAACTTCCAAGTGAGCGAAGCGACGCCCGCGGACGCCCCGGCTTGCGAGCCGAAGCCCGAGGCGAAGGAGGAGATGAAGTCCGTGCCCATGGCGGAGCTGCAGGCCACGCTTGGGTCGTCGCCCGAGGGCCTGAGCCATGGCGAGGCCCTGAAGAGGCTGAGCCAGTACGGGCCGAATGAAATTGCGGAAAAGAAGGCCAATCCGCTCCTGAAGTTTCTCGCCTACTTCTGGGGTCCCATTCCCTGGATGATCGAAGGGGCGGTCGTTCTCTCGGGCTTGGTCCGCCACTGGCCTGACTTTTTCATAATCCTCCTTCTGCTCGTCGCCAACGCTGTGGTCGGATTCTGGGAGGAACGCGAGGCCGGCAACGCGATCGCCGCCCTCAAGGCGAAGCTGGCGGTCACGGCCCGGGTGAAGCGGGACGGAAAATGGGCCGGCGTTCCCGCGCGCGAACTCGTGCCCGGGGATGTGATCCGCGTGCGCCTGGGCGACATCATCCCGGCGGATGCGCGCCTCTTGGAGGGAGACCCGTTGGAGGTGGATCAATCCGCGCTGACGGGCGAGTCGCTGCCGGTCGCGCGCAAGCCAGGCGAGGCCGTATTTTCGGGGTCGATCGTGCGCCAGGGCGAAAGTGGCGCCCTGGTCTACGCCACCGGCGCGAACACGTACTTTGGACAGACCGCAAACCTGGTGCAGGAGGCGCATACGATCAGCCACTTCCAGCGCGCCGTCCTGAGGATAGGCAACTATCTGATCGTTCTCGCGGTCGCCCTGGTGGCGGTGATCATCACGGTCGCCCTCTTTCGCGGCGATCCGATCCTCACGACGCTGCAGTTTGCCCTGGTGCTGACGGTTGCGGCGATCCCCGTTGCGATGCCGACCGTCCTGTCCGTCACGATGGCGGTCGGCGCGCGGCTCCTGGCAAGGAAGCAGGCGATCGTGAGCCGGCTGGTGGCCATCGAGGAATTGGCGGGCATGGACATTCTGTGTGCGGACAAGACCGGCACCCTAACGCAAAACAAGCTGACCTTGGGCGATCCGTTCGCGGTCGGCGGCATTCCACCCGAGGAAGTCATCCTCGCAGCCGCCTTGGCATCGCGCGCGGACGACAACGATACGATCGATCTGGCGGTCCTCGGCGGCCTGAAGGGCGATCAGGCGCTCCGAGGCTATCGTGTGGATCACTTCCAGCCGTTTGATCCGGTGCGAAAGCGCACCGAGGCAGCGGGCATGGCGGCCGGCGGCAGGGCGTTCCGGGCGACGAAGGGCGCTCCCCAGGTGATCCTGGAATTATCGGGGAACGCCGGAGAGGTGAGGGCGGCCGTCGAAAAGGCCGTCGGCGAATTCGCGGCGCGCGGCTTTCGCTCGCTGGGTGTGGCCCGGGCAGGGGGGGAGGGGGCCTGGCAATTCATCGGGGTCTTGCCGCTTTTCGACCCGCCGCGGGAGGATGCCAAGGCGACGATCGCGACAGCCCTGCAGATGGGTGTCAGGGTCAAGATGGTCACGGGCGATCAGCTTGCGATCGCCCGGGAGACCGCCCGGAAGCTCGGCATGGGAGCGGACATTCTCGACGCCGCGGCCCTCGGCGACTCAAAGCGGGTGGAGACGGCTGCTGCGGCCGAGTCCATCGAGCGGGCCGACGGCTTCGCCCAGGTGTTTCCCGAGCACAAGTTTCACATCGTGGACGTCCTGCAAAAGCGCGGCCATATTGTCGGCATGACGGGCGACGGCGTGAACGATGCCCCGGCGCTGAAACAGGCCGACTGCGGCATCGCGGTCTCGGGCGCGACGGACGCGGCGCGCGCCGCGGCTGCCATCGTGCTTCTGACCCCCGGCCTTTCGGTGATCATAGACGCGATCAAGGAAAGCAGGCGAATCTTTCAGCGGATGAACAGCTATGCGATCTACAGGATCGCCGAGACGCTCGGCGTCCTTTTGTTCATGACGCTGTCGATCCTGATCTTCAATTTTTACCCCCTGACCGCCGTCATGATCGTGATCCTGGCTCTGCTCAACGACGGCGCCATCCTCTCCATCGCCTACGACAACGTCCACTACTCGAACAGGCCGGAGACGTGGAACATGCGCCTCGTCCTGGGGATCGCCACCGTGGTCAGCGTCGTCGGCGTCATGGACTCCTTCGGCCTGTTTTTTGTCGGCGAACGGGTGTACCACCTCGACCGTGCGATCATCCAGACGCTGATCTATCTCAAACTTTCCGTATCGGGACACTTCAAGATCTTCCTCACCCGCACGCGTGGGCCGTTCTGGTCCATCCGGCCCGCGCGAATTCTGATGATAGCGGTATTCGGCACGCAGATCGCGGCCACGCTGATAGCCGTCTACGGATTCCTCATGCCGCCGATCGGCTGGGGCTGGGCCCTCCTCGTATGGGGCTATTCCCTCGCGTGGTTTTTCGTCAATGACCGCGTGAAGATACTTGGCTACCGGGTTCTGGATCCGGTCAAGGCGGGTCCCGTTCTGACCCCGCAGATCCCAGCGCAGACGGGATAAGTCCGGAAACAGGTCAGATCCGGCTGGTGAGCATGAGCACGACGAAGACGAGAAACACCAGGCCGAGACCGCTGCTGGGATAGTAACCCCAGTTGCGGCTGTGCGGCCAAGTCGGCAGCGCACCGAGCAGAAACAGGAAAAGTACGATCAATATGATGGGTCCTAGGTACATAGATATTTCTTTCGCAGAGCGGAAGGGAGCGGGTGCGCAGACCGCCATCTTGCGCAGGCGGACTTTCCAAGGTGGAAAATCATTCTCTAACATCGAGAGGGTACGCGCTGCGCAGGGCCATCGCTATGGGGTGTTGGCCTGCTAGTCCCTCATCGACGTTAAATGGCGATTGTGACCAGTATAACTGATCCGGAGCGATTTGACCGGAAGATGAAACGCAGGGGAACGCTTGTAGACTTCCTAGGCGAATCGCCTCTAAAAGGCGCCAATCTCGATCTTAGCCGGCATAAGGAAAGGGCGAAGGCGCTCGATTTTATTTCCCTGCGCTCCAGCCCCCGTCCACCATCAGGCAGGAGCCGGTGACCATCGCCGCCTCGTCGCTCGCAAGGTAGAGCGCCGCGGCGGCGATCTCTTCAGGCCGGGCCATCCGGCCGTTGAGCTGGGTCGAGGCCATGTCCTTGTAGGCCTGGACGGGATCCGGATATTCCGCGACGCGGGCCTTCACGAAGGGCGTCTCCACCCGGCCCGGGCAGATGGCGTTGAACCGCACTCCCGTCTTCGAATGATCGAGCGCAAGGGAGCGCGTCAGGCCCACCACGGCGTGCTTTGTCGTGTCATAGGCCAGCCGCTCGCGCACGGCCACGACGCCGCCGATGGACGCGAGGTTGATCACGCTGCCGCTGCCACGCGTGAGCATGGCGGGAACGAAGGCCTTGCAGAGGTTGAAGGGACCCCGGACGTTCACGGCGTAGAGCCGGTCGAGATCGGCGGCCGTCGTGGTGAGCAAGTCTCCGACGTGGCCGATGCCGGCATTGTTGACGAGGAGGTCCATGGCGGGAAGCCGTTCCGCAAGGGCCAGGGATTCCTTTTCATCCGCGACGTCGAGCCGGGCGAATTCAGCCTGGCTTCCCGCCTTGAGCAGACGCTCCACAGTCGCCTCGCCGGCCGCTGTGTCACGGTCCACGACCCAAATGCGGGCGCCGGCGGCCGCAAAAGCCTCGGCGATCGCCTGGCCGATGCCGGAGCCTGCTCCGGTTATGAGCGCGTTCTTCTTCGCGAGGCTAAACATGTCCGATCCTTTCTGCCTTGGCGCGAAGAAGAAGCAAATCTCGATTCACGGCTCCGGGCGCACGAACCGCATCCCTTTCCATCCGCAGCGACTATGCGCAAAAAGGTTTTGCGAAGGTCTTCACGCTCTCATGCATCCGCCGCCCGCCTGGAAGACAGGATTAGGCCCATCAGGCCGCTCGCGGAGTCGTCGAGCTGATCCAACAACGCCAGCGAGACTTTGATGCCGGCTTCCGTCAGGTTCAAAAGGTCAAGGCCGCCGCGCGCCGTCGGGTCCGAGCCCGATACGGCGGCGGGCCGGAGCGACGCGATGGTTTGCCGCCGCTCATCGAGAGACCGCCTATAATCGGCGATCAGGGACTCTACCCCAGCAAGATGCGCGAGCTCCACTTTTGCCGCCTCATCCGCTTCCCGCAACCTTTCCGCAACCTGCCGCTTGGCGAGCGCCGTGTCGACGCCTTCCGACGACGCGCCCAGCAAAGCGGCGATGAGGGGTTCGATTTCCCGCAATGCGTGAACAGTATCCTCTGTTTTTCTGGTCGCTTCGCACAAGTCGCGGATCTTCAGATCTATCCTGCGCAGATCATCCCGGCTGAGAACGGCCGTGAGCCAAAGCGCGTTCCAGGCGGCCCGGTCCCTTTCGTGGGCGTAGAGCTTGGACCATTTTTCGTCGATCACTCGCAGCCGGTCAAATGACGCTGCGTTTGACTCGATCGACGAACCCAGCTGCGCCTGCTGTGCGCACGCCCGTTCTAGGTTCTTCTCTATCGCCGCCATCCTGAAGTCCATTTCCGCGAGGGCGGATTGTGCGGGATCTGGTCGCCCCAAACGATGCCAGACGACGGCGCCGCTGGCGCCGAGAATGCCCAAGGCGACGACTGTGATGGCGGTGTGTTTCATGACGAAAGGAATCTGAATGAACGACAAAGCACTGGTTTGCAGTGCATTTTGTTCAAGTATTTCGTATGTAAATCCATCATGATCGGCAGTGCGTCCCGCTTTGGGCGGACGGTTCTCAGGCGGCGGCGATTCCCGCCTGGGCTCTTGAGGCGGCCAGGGCCCTTTCCAACAGCTCCTTCAACTCCCAGGGCTGCGCCGGCTTTCCGAGAAAGGCGTCCATCCCAGCCGCTTCGTGCACCTTGGGTTCGCGAAACCTGTCATCGGAGGTGAATGCAACGATGAACAGACGCCTATGCAGCGGACCGGCACCCGTCGCCTCCCAGGCCCGGATCCACTGGGCCGCGCGCGTGCCGGTCATGACCGGCATTTCCTGGTCCATGAAAATGCAATCATAGGCCGTCGCCTCAACCGTTGCGCAGGCTTCCCGACCGTTGCCGACAAGGGTGACGCGACAGCCGGCGTTTTCGAGAACGCAGCGCATGGTCCTCCGTATCAATTCGTTGTCATCGGCGACGAGAACCCGAAGGCCGGATTCAACTTCCGGCGAGCGTGCCGCCGTGGGGGCAATGCCCATGAACCGAGCAGAAAAGTTACCCGCCTCCATGCCTCATCTTATCAATATATGCGCCAGACTGGAAATACTTTTAAAATCCCGGCTTATGCCGCAAAAGCATAAGTAACCGCAATGCGGCCGGCGCGCGTGGACCGGGGAAGACGTGGGTCGGGCCCTGTCCGCTAGCGAGGCTTCCGCTTGGATGGGGGCTTTGCGCCGGCGATCTTCTCCTGCAGAATTCTCACGTACTCGGCGAGGAAGGGCCTGCCCGGGCTGCTCTTGAGCCAAACGGCATGGAGCTCGAATGGGGGGCCGTCGCTTCCCGCATAAATGACATTTTCAGGTTCGCGGGGGAGCTTGATCTCGGGAATGAGCCCAAGCCCCTGACCGTCCCCGACCAGGGTCAGCATCCCCGAGATGGATTGCGCGCTCGGACCGAATCGGGGCGCGAATCCCGAACGCCGGAAAATTTGCGTGAGCATGCCCGCAAAACCGGGGAAGTCGGACGCGACAACCCAATGTTCCGCCTTCAGGTCGGCCAGGCGGATGGGCTTCCGACCCGCAAAGGCATGTCCCAGCGGAAGGATCACCTTGAAACCGCATGTATAGACGAGCGCGGATTCGATGCCCTTCCGCGAACCGCTCAGAAGCCCGGAGATGAATCCAATATCTATCGCTCCGGACCTTACGGCATCCAAATGCTGGTACATGGGGAGTTCAACGAATTCAGCCGAGAGCTTTGGATTCCGTTCACGCAAGGCGCGTGCCGCCGCCGCGATCGGCACCGAGGACACATCATAATCGATGCCGATCTTCAGCATATGCGCCGCCCCTTTTGCGATGTGCTGGGCGTCCCCCACGGCAACATCGAGCTGCCCGAGCACCCTATCGACCTTCTTCAACAGGAAACGCCCGGATTCGGTCAGGCTCACCCGCGCCGTGGTGCGTTTGAATAGCGGGAAGCCAAGTTCCTCCTCCAAGTCCGAGATCTGCCGGCTCAGGGCCGGTTGCGCGATTCGCAGGGCCTCGGCGGCCCGGCTGAAATTCAATGTCCTGGCCACCGCCACAAAATAGCGAAGGCGCCGAAGTTTCATGGGACACGTGTAGCTTTCCCTTGTCGAAACGCAATTCGTTTGGCTATTTCGGGGTGGCATCGCACCGGGCCGCGCGAATGCCGTGCAATCCAATTTTCCTCTATCACGCTGCTCACTGGGACAGCTGAATCCCGATTCCCCCCATCTACGGGTTGGTGAGGATGACCTTGAGGGCCCGCTCCTTGGCCGCGTTGCCAAAGGTGTCGTACGCCTTCATGATTTCGCCGAGCGGAAAGCGGTGGGTGATGAGCTTGAGCGGTTCGACTTTTCCCGAGCGGACCGTCTTCAGCAGGAGGGGCGTCGTCACGGTGTCCACCAGGCGCGTCGTGATGGTGATATTGCTCGACCAGAGTTTTTCCAGGTGCAGCTCGACGCTCTTGCCATGCACGCCGATGTTGGCGATCCGGCCGCCGGCCGCGATGATCGACTGGCAGATCCCGAAGGTGGCGGGAATGCCCACGGCTTCGATCGCCACGTCCACTCCCTTTCCGCCGGTCAGCTTCATGATTTCCTCGGCGGCATTCTCGCGCACGAGCTTCGTGGCGCCAAACACCTTGGCCACATCCAGGCGGTTTTGGTCCGGATCGACCATGATGATCTCCGCCGGCGAGTAGAACTGAGCGGTCAGGAGCGCCGACAGTCCCACGGGCCCCGCGCCGATGATCGCGACGATGTCTCCCGGACCGACTTTGCCATTGAGCACGCCGCACTCGAATCCAGTCGGCAGAATGTCGCTCAGCATCACCAGGCGCTCCTCATTGTCGTCGGTGTCCGCGATGTGGTACAAGCTCGTGTCGGCATGGGGAATCCGGACGTACTCCGCCTGGGTGCCGTCGATCATATAGCCCAGGATCCAGCCGCCATCCTCGCAGTGCGAATACATGCCCCGTCGGCAGGGCAGGCACTTTCCGCACGAGGTGACACAGGAAATGATCGCCCGGTCTCCCACCTTGAAGTCCGTGACCGCGGATCCGGCTTCGATCACGATGCCGACGCCTTCGTGGCCCAGGATCCGCCCGGCCTTCACCTCGGGTGTGTCGCCCTTCATGATGTGAAGGTCGGTGCCGCAGATGGTCGTCTTCTTGATCTTCATGATCACATCCGTCGGCTTCTGGATGGTGGGTTTCGGCTTGTCCTCCCAGGCGCGGACGTTGGGGCCGTGATAGACCAGCGCCTTCATGGTGCCGGACGCGGCGGATTCCTTGTCGGCGGGTTTGGCTGGCTCGAGGGCGGTCAATGTATTCATGGAGGGGATGGTGATCGGAACCCCTTGGGCGGACTATGGGGTTTAACCCTGTTCCGAGTGGCTGCCCGGGGCACGAGGACCGCGGCGTCTCCGAATCGGCCGGCGCGGCGACTGGCGAGGATCAGGCGGCCAAACGCCCCCGCTTGCTATTATAGCAGCATTCCTCACCCCATAGGGATTCTTGAAAACGCTATTGCTTTTCAAAACATTCTAACCAAGATCTTCGATGAAATTCACTTGGGATTCCCGGAAGGATGCCATCAACCATGCAAAACACGGCGTGCCATTTTCCGAGGCTCAACGGGCGTTCGCAGACCCGCTTGCCATCGTTGCATTCGATGAAGCTCATAGCCCTCGTGGCCGAAACGAGCTTCGTTGGTGGCTGCTTGGAAAGGTCGGCCGACGGGTGTTGCTGGTCCGATACACCCATCGTCCGAACGGAGTCATCCGAATCATTGGCGCGGGATACTGGGAAGTCGGAGCAAAAATTTATGAAGAAGAAAATCGAACGCATTGAAAAGCCGCAATTCGACGACGCGGGCTATCAGGTCAACCTGAAGAAACTGAACGGCGAGCCGTTGCCCGATCCGGCGAAACTGGATTTTCGGCCGTTCCAACACGGCGGGGCACGGGCTGGGGCAGGGCGCAAACCATCAGGCCGCAAAGCGGTTCTCCTGCGGCTGAGTCCCAGGGTCATCTCAGCTTTGCGCAAGGAAGCTGAACGTAACCACAAGACGCTCTCCGACGTGGCTGAAGAACGCCTGGCGCATGCCTGAGCGTGATTCAGGTGCTTCGTCGAGAAGCCGTTGGACGCTACCAATCCGATTCGAGAGCGGCTACTCCGGAGTCATCCCGATCGTTCGAAGCCAGGTCTCCATCAATCGAGGCCATTCAGTCACCGGAAATCTCGGTATCTCCCCATTTACGGGCTAATAATCCGGCCTGAGTCCGGGGCGCGCTGGTGCCCCGGTGGCTGGGGCGGGTGAGATTTACCTGACGGGTAACTGAATTATCGTCGCGATCTCGTTGCCGGTCGTCCCGCCCATCGCGGGGATATTCGTCACGACAATGTCATTCTCCACCGTCTTTACTCCATCGATTCCCTTGGCATAAATCCTGGTCAGTTCCTTCTGGGCGAGATTGTCCACCGTACCGGTCAGGACGACGTTGCCGTCATTGACCACGACCTGTATGCTGGCGCCGCGGATGCCGCCCTTTACGAGAATGCGGTTGCGAATCTTATAGGCCATCCAGGCATCGGAATGCACCATGTACGTCGGCTCGATCTCGACCTGGTTGTCGACGCCGATTGCCCCGGGAAGGTTTTTTGCCGTGTCGGCGGCGAGTTCTCGGTCTTCCTCGTCCTGAACCTTCCCGGTGAGCGTGACGACACCGTCCTTGGCCGAGACCTTCACATGGTCCTCGAGGACCGCGCGGTAATTGTACGAGGCATTCGCGGCCTCTTCTATTTTGTTATCGGTGGCGGACGATGCGATCAGGGCAATGGGACTCGCGGCGAACATGAGCAGGGCCGGCAGAGTTTTTATTTTCATGAGGAAGCGATTGGCTTCTAAATTTCAGGTTTTGTAATTCTTGGATCGCCAATCCTGGGCATCCACGAGGGGAACGGCTTCTCGAGGTTCAAGTGCGCCGGTGCGCTACTTGCCCAGGAGTTTGGCGACGACAAAGATGACGAAGGCGCCCCCCAGGCCACCGCCCAGGAGAAGGTAGATGAGCGAGTAGCCCGCGGCCGCGAGAGGAATGAGTGTGT
>Ga0265320_10003720_pt1 | contig 10166 bp, 6 predicted proteins | sample 4827metaG_FD_202087 | JGI IMG/M metagenome (GOLD analysis project Ga0265320, IMG submission 202087) | Rhizosphere microbial communities from Carex aquatilis grown in University of Washington, Seatle, WA, United States - 4-8-27 metaG | ecosystem: Host-associated > Plants > Roots > Rhizosphere >...
GTAAAAGTTTACGCACTAATGTAGGTTCTTCTCCTACCTTATAATTCCCACCGTCCCCGCTCCCTGCTCCCAGCTTCCCCCGTGCCCGCCCCCCAGCCATCCAACGCGCCCGCCCCCAACTACGCCAACGGGGCCCTCATTGCGCGGCTGCTCAAGCTGACCTGGCAGTATAAATACCTCTGCCTCCAGGTTCTGCTGCTCCAGTTGGTGCTGCTGACGATGGGTTTGCTGGGTCTGAATTTGACGGGCGTCGGCATTGACTATGTCCGCCATGCGGTGGACCCAACCATTCCCGCGCCGAACTGGCCGGTGTGGCTGCCGGCGCCGGCGGCGGGCTCGGGGGTGATGGTGGGCCTGTGGATTTTGGCCGGGGGGATTTTGGGCTTTGCCCTTTTGCGCTCGGCGCTCAATTACATTTACTCGATTGGCCTCGCGCTGCTGACCCAGCACAAGCTGGTGGTGGATTTGCGCTCGAAGGTTTACGACAAACTCCAGCGTCTTTCCTTCCGCTTTTTCGACGAGAACGCGACGGGCTCGATCATCAACCGGTGCACGACTGATGCCCAGAATGTCCGCGCGTTTGTGGATCAGGTGGTGATCCAGATTTTCATCATGCTGATTTCGTTGACGGTGTACGTCATCTACATGGTGAACATCAGCCCGGCGCTGACGCTGGCCTGCATGGCGACGATGCCGCTGCTCTGGTACCGCTCCGTGAAATTTGCCCGGCAGATTCGCCCGAGCTATGTCGAGAACCGCGAATTGATGGACAAGCTGGTGCTCTCCTTCGCGGAGTGCATCCAGGGCATGGCGACGATCAAGGGCTTTGCGCTGGAAGACCAGGCGGCGGAGCGCTTCGACGCCGACAACCGCCGCGTGGCCGAGCAACGCCACGAAATTTTCCGCGCGGTCAGCCTGTATTCCCCGAGCATGGATTTTTTGACGCAGGTGGGCATGATTGCACTGCTGGCGTACGGCGGCTCGCTGGCCATGAGCGGGGAAATTCCCCTCGGCGCGGGCCTGGTCGTCTTCGCCGGGTTGCTCCAGCAGTTTTCGAGTCAGGTCAACGTCATGGCGACGGTGGCGGACAGCGTGCAGTTGGCGCTGACCAGCGCGCGGCGGGTGTTCGAGGTGCTTGATGCGCCCATCGAGGTGCAATCGCCGCCGAACGCGGAGCCGATGGGAAAAATCAAGGGCGAGATTGTTTTTGACCACGTCAGCTTTTCGTACAAGGCCGAGCACGCGGCGCTGGCGGACATTTCCTTCACCGTGAAACCGGGAGAACTCATCGCCATCGCCGGGGCGACGGGCTCGGGCAAGAGCGTGCTCATGTCGCTGATTCCGCGCTTTTACGACCCGAAGGCCGGGCGCATCCTGCTCGATGGGCGCGATTTGCGCTCGCTGCCGCTCGAGGAACTGCGCCGGTCCATCGGCCTCGTCTTCCAGGAGAATTTCCTGTTTTCGAACACCGTGGCGGCGAACATCGCCTTTGGCAATCCCGAGGCCTCGCCGGAGCAAATCGAGCGCGCGGCGCGGATCGCGGCGGCGGACAAATTTATCAAGGACCTGCCCCAGGGCTACGAAACGCTGCTCGGCGAGCTGGGCACGAATCTTTCCGGCGGGCAGCGTCAACGCCTCGCCATCGCCCGCGCGCTGCTGCTCGACCCGGCGATTCTGATTCTCGATGACCCGACGGCCGCGGTGGATCCCGGCACGGAGCATGAAATCATCGAGGCGCTCGAACGGGCGGTGCAGGGCCGCACGACCTTCATCGTCGCCCACCGCCTCAGCACGCTGCGCCGGGCGGACCGCGTGCTGGTGCTCGAACATGGCCGGCTGGTGCAACAAGGCAAGCACGAGGAATTGATGAAGCAGCCCGGGGCGTATGCCCGCGCGGTGAGCATCCAGGGCCTCGATTTTGAAAGCTTGCGCCTGTTGCAAAACACGCGGGGGCCGTTTCCCTTGCGCACGGTCATTCCCCGGCCCGAAATGCCGCCCCCCGAAATTCCGCCGATGGAAGGAGGGTCGCCATGAGTGACCAGGGTGATTGGATGCGGTCCATCTTCCGCCGGCCGGCCAAGCCGCACGCGCAAGTGCGCCACGAAATGTCGCTGGCGCGCGGAGCCCCGCGCGGCGACTGGGACGACGACCACGCGAACGAACCGCGCACGTTGAACCTGAACATCCTGCGGCGGTTGTTCAGCTACACCTCGCCGTATGCGAAGCGGCGCAACCGGCTGTTCGCGCTGGTGACCATCCGCTCGATGCAATTGCCGCTGCTGGCTTGGGCCGTGGGCGCGATCATCCAGGGCCCCGTGGCCGCGCACGACGCGACCAAGCTCCTTTGGGCGCTGGTGGCGTATCTCGGGCTGGTGCTGTTCACGGACTGGACACTCTACTACCGCCAACTCTACGCGCTCGAACTCGGCGAGAACGTGACGCGCGACTTGCGGCTGATTTTGTTAAAACACCTCTTTACCCTGCCGATGGCGTTTTTCCACCGGACGAAGGTGGGGAGTGTCATCAGCCGGATGACCAGCGACATCGAGGCCGTGCGCCTCGGGGTGCAGAATTTCCTGTTCGTCGGGCTGGTGCAGTGCGGCCAGATGTTCTGCGCGTGCGTGCTGATGCTGCATTACAACTGGAAACTCTTTCTCGTCGTCCTGCTGACGGCGATTCCGGCCTGGGGGCTCGACCGGTTCTTCCGCAGCCGCCTCAGCGAAGCCACCCGCAAGATGCAGGAGAGTTTTTCGCGCGTGACGGCGTCCCTCGCGGAGTCCGTGGCGGGCATCCGGGTGACGCAGAGCTTTGGGCGCGAGGCCGTGAACGCGGGCATTTTCAAGCGCCTGGCGCACGACCATTCGCTGTATAATCTGAATTTCGCGCGGGCGAGCGGGCAGTTCATTCCGCTGCTGGAGGTGAATTCGCAGTTCTTCATTTCCACCGTGTTGCTGGTCGGCGGCTATTGCGCGTTCCATCCCGAGTGGAACATGCCCGCGGGCGATTTGATTGTCTTTTTCTTTTTGGCGAACCAGTTCTTCGGTCCAATTACCGTGCTGGGGAATCAATTCGCGCAGGCGTTGACGGCCCTCGCCGGCGCCGAGCGGCTCTTCCGCACGCTCGACACGCCGCCCGACTGGCAAGATGCACCGGATGCGCAGACCCTGCCCCGCCTGCACGGCCGGGTGGAATTCCGCAACGTGACGTTTGGCTACGACCCGAAGCGCCCGGTGCTCAACGGCATTTCCTTTGTCGCCGAGCCGGGGCAGACGATTGCGCTGGTCGGCCACACCGGCAGCGGGAAAACGAGTATTATTAATCTGCTGTCGAAATTCTATCAGGCCCAGGGCGGGGAGATTCTGCTCGATGGCGTGGAAATTAAAACGGTCACCGGCTCCTCGCTGCGGCGGCAAATGGGATTGGTGTTGCAGCAGAGTTTCCTCTTCACCGGCACGGTGGCGGACAATATCCGCCTGCCCAAACCCACCGCGACCGACGAGGAAGTGCTCGCGGTGCTGAAACGGCTGGATTGCCTGGACCTGCTGCAATCGCTGCCGCAGGGCCTGCACACGATGGTGGGGGAAAAGGGCCGGGGTTTATCGGCTGGGCAACAGCAGTTGGTCTGCTTCGCCCGCGCGATGCTGGCCGACCCGCGGATTCTGATTTTGGATGAGGCGACGAGCGCGATTGACACCATTACGGAGGCGCGGCTCCAGGCGGCGCTGGCAAAATTGCTCGAAGGTCGGACGAGTTTCGTGGTCGCGCACCGGTTGAGCACGATTCGGACGGCGAGCCAGGTGCTGGTGATTGACCACGGGCATTTGATCGAACGCGGGACGCACGCGCAGTTGCTGACGCAGGGGGGAGTGTACGCGGCGCTGTACCGGCAGTTTGCGAGTGTGGCGGAAGGGGAGGCGCGGAATTAAGAAGTAAAAATTAAGAATTAAGAAGGTTGAAGCAGGGAGCCGGGAGCAGGGAGCGGGGAGCTGGGAGTGGGGAGAAAAAATGCGAACTTCTAGCTCTTAGCTTCCAGCTTCCGGAGAGCGACTCCTGACTGCTGACTCCTGTCTCCTGACTCCGTCAGGGGCTTCCCAGTTCCAACTTCTAACTCCCAGCTTCTTGCTTCCTGTTTCACTCTTCACCCTTTACTCTTCACTCTTCTTTTCCTCTGTGCTCGCTCCACCCCTTGTCTCCCTCCGGAACGTTCGCCTGACCCTCGGCGGGCGGGTGGTTTTGCGCGGGGTGACTTGGGCGATTCGGCGCGGCGAGGGCTGGTTGGTAATGGGCGCGAATGGGGCGGGCAAGACCAGTTTGCTGCGCATTGTCGCCGGGCGGATTTGGCCGGACCCGGGGAAGCGCGGCGGCGAGCGGATTTACCATTTTGGCGGAAAGAGCAGTGCGAGCCCGATTGGCCTCGAGGGGCGGATTGCGTGGCTCTCGCCTGAGACCCATCAGCGATTTGCGCGGCTGGAGACGCCGATTTCGGCGGGGGACGTGGTGCTGACGGGGTTTGCGAACACTTTTTTACTGACGCACCGGCCGACGGCGAAGCAGCGGGCGGCGGCAAAGGGGCTTGCGGCGAAGCTCGGATTAACCCCACTTTGGCGCCGGCCGTTTGTGGAGCTTTCGCAGGGTCAGCAGCGGCTGGTGTTGCTGGCGCGCGCGCTGGCGCCGAAGCCGATTTTGCTGGTTCTCGACGAATTCTCCGATGGCCTTGACCACGCCACGCGGGCGCGGGTGGGCAAGGTGCTCGGGCAACGACTGCGCGCGGGTGCCACCGTAATCGTGGCAAGCCACCGGGCTAGCGACGCGCTGCCGGGGATGAACCATGAATTAAGAATTAAGAATTTAGAATTAAGAATTTTAAAGGTCGGGAAAAACACCGGGCAATCGCGTGCCGGGCGCGAGACGAAGGATGCATTGCCCTCAAATTTCAAATTTCAGATTTCAAATAACAGCGCCTCAGTCTCCCGCAAGGCGGGATCCCTTGGACCCACTGTCCCTTCGTCGGAGGACTCCCCGCTCCCTGCTCCCCGCTCCCCGATCGCATCTTCCCTCGTCCACTTTTCCCACGCCTCCGTCTACGTCGGCGACCATGCGCGGACGAAACGGATTTTGCATGATATCAACTGGACCGTCCTGCCGGGCGAAACTTGGGCGGTGATGGGCGCGAACGGCAGCGGGAAATCCACCTTGCTGCGGGCAATTTATGGCGAGCTGTCCGTCGCGCGCGGCGGGGTGCTGTTGCGGTTTGGGCGGGATGCGCGGGCGCTGCCCTTGCCCGAGGCGCGGGCGTGGATGGGCTATGTTTCGCCAGCTTTGCAGCATCATTATGCGGCGGATGTATCCGTTGAAGAAGTGGTGGCCTCAGGCTTTCAGGCGGCGATTGGGTTGTTGCGGGCGCCGACGAAGGCCGAGTTGACCGCGGCGCGGGCGGGATTGCGCGGGTTGGGAATGGCGCGGTTGGCGAAACGGCGATGGGGGGCGATGTCATTTGGCGAGGCGCGGTTGGCGTTGCTGGCGCGGGCGCTGGTGGGGATGGGGAACAAGCGGGCGCAGTCCCGCGGCCGCGGGACGCCCCAACCTCAAAATCTCGCCTCTCATTACCTGCGCCCACTATTGATTTTGGACGAACCCTGCGACGGCCTTTCGCCGACGGCTCGGACTCGATTTCTCCGTGCGGTTGAACGCGCGGCGCGGCATGGCGCGCAGATCATCATCGCGGCGCACCGCAATGAGGATCTACCCGCCGGAATCAACCGGATTTTGCGCCTTCATAACGGCCGGGTGATTGGAATTATGTCCTGAAGGGACAGAGGGACAGAGGGACAAAGGGACAGAGGGACAAAGGGGAAAACACCGGAGATCTTGAATTCAGGAGCCAGGAAACAGGAGTCAGGAGACAGGAGACCGGAGGCAGAAGTCAGAAGGAAAAAGTCAGAAGACTGGAGTTCGGAATTCATCCTACATCCTGCTTCATACCCCGTTATCAATTTCTGGACCCTCCTGACTCCTGACTCCTGTCTCCCCGCTCCCCGCTTCTAGCTTCCAGCTTCTAGCTTCTAGCTTCTAGCCCCTTTGTCCCTCTGTCCCTTTGTCCCTCTGTCCCTTGCTATCTAATAAATTTGCCTTCACCAATACCGGCCATTATGGGTTTTACCCCAGACCCATCCATGCGCCCTGTTCCTTCCAGCGTTCGTACGGCGGCCCGCGCGGTTGTCGTACGCGACGGCCGGTTGTTGGCCATCGCCATGCGCGACCGCGAGGGCGAGTTCTTCATCCTTCCCGGCGGCGGCCAGCGGCACGGGGAAACCCTGGCCGAAACTTTGCGTCGCGAAACGAAGGAGGAAATCGGCGTGGGGCTGGAGCCCGGCCCCGTCCTGTACGTGCGCGAATACATCGGCAAGAACCATGACTTTGCGCGGGAACACCTGCATTTTCACCAGGTGGAGGTGGTGTTCCGTTGTCAATTGCCGGCGGGGGCTGAACCGGGCGCCGGGGCGGCCCATGACCGGCGGCAGGTGGGCGTCGCGTGGCTCGAGCTGGCGAAGCTCGGCGAATGCCGGTTCTTTCCGGCCTTTCTCAAAAAGTGCGTGCGCGGCGGCGACCTCGCCGTGGATCCGATTTACTGGGGAGATTTGAATTAATCATGAAATCCGCAACCACCGTCCTGGCGAAATACGCCTTCATTGACATCGTGAACTACACGAAGAACCGCAGCGTTGAGGCGCAGTCGGACATTATTGACGCGCTCAACGGCCTCGTGGCGCGCGTCTGCGAGGAGCTGAAGATCTCCAAGGAGCAGCGCATCATGCTGCCGACGGGCGACGGCATGTGCGTCGCGTTCCTCAATTACAATTTTTTCGACATCAACATGATTTTCTCGTTCAAGCTCCTCGAACTCATCCAGGAGCACAACAAACAGCAGACGGACGAGGCGTGGCGGTTCAAAGTCCGCATCGGCATCAACGAAAACCAGGACAACCTTGTCCGCGACATCAACGGGGTCAACAATCTCGCCGGCAGCGGCATCAACCGCGCCCAACGCGTGATGGACATGGGCGACGATTCGCAAATCCTGCTCGGCCAGGCCTCCTATGAAATCTTGCGGGGCCGCGAATTGTACATGAAGCATTTTCGGGAATTTACCGCCCACGACAAACACGGGGACGCGTTTTATGTCTATCAATTCGTGGACGAGGAATTGAGCTATCTCAATTCCGCCACGCCCGACGCCTTTCGCGCCTCGGCCACCGCCAACTACGCCCGGCAGCCCTTGACGGATATCGTGGCCTGGACCATCGCGCTGGCCCACAAGCGGCACGATTTCTTTGCCCAAAAAAAGGATGACGCGCGCTTCGCCCAGGTTGCCAACACGCTGCTCTACCATTTGGCGCAGGATGAAATCGCGCGCAAGAAATCCACCCCGTTTAAGAAGCACCGGCTGACGGCGTACAAGGCCGGGTTCGCCCCGCTCGAGGAACAATTTAATTTCTACAAGGCGCAGGATTTTGGCATCATCGCGACGCTGGCCGATCTCATTGACGACAAACATTACAAGGCGTTCTCCAAGTGCTTCGAGGGCGAGAATGACAGGAAGCTGTATGCGTTCCCCTCCGCCGAAGGCCTGCGGCGCCTCCACGAGGAATTTCCGGACTTGGAGGAGAGCCCGGCCATCCTCAAGGAGGCCGGCCAGGGCGGGTGAGGGGCGGGGGGCGAATTAAGAATTAAGATTTAGGAATTAAGAAGCAGCTTCGACGGGCGCGGTATTCTTGTTTCTGCAGGCTGGCCTTTATTTGGGAGTGCGGGGAACAGTGGGGAGTAAATTGTTGTATTGCTTTATTGCTGTATTGTTGGCGGTTGCCAGAGGCGTTGCGGGACGGAGGCAGGCACGGAACGCTCAATGCTCAACGCTCAATGTTTAAAGCTTAATGCTTAACGTTTAAGTTCCGAATGCCGATACTTGGCGCCTAGAGTATTTTCGAGAATTCCGTTGCCAAATTGCGACGACAGACGGAAGCGGCGGCACTCCTCCGCACCTTTCAGGGCGGTGGTGTTTTTTTGGGGATGACTCCCAGGGTAGCTCCCGCTTTGCGGGAGCTACCCTGGGTTTGGCTCCGTCGCCCCGTTGGGGCGACAGTGAAACCTTCTCCAAGCGGCTAAGAGATTTTTTAAAATGCTCGAGTTACTGGAGGGCGCGAGTTTTGCTACTCCGCCAGCTTCAGCAAATCCCGGGTCGCCGGCACGTCGCGAATGATTTGGGCGGGGTCGGGCCCGGTGCCGATGTAGCGCAGGTTGGGCACGGGGACGCTGGACGAGCCACCGCGCGTGGCGACATCGAGGATGCTCTTCATCATGAACGCCACGTAGCGCTGGGCATTTTTGGGCAGCCTGGCAAATGACGTAATGCCAGCGATGTCCTCCGACCAACCCGGGAGTTTGGCAAACACGGGCTGCAGGTCCTTGCGCACCTGGTCGTCGCGCGGGACGCCGGCAGTCATTTTGCCGTCACGCGCGCAGTAGCCGGTGCAGACCAGAAGCTCGCCCTGCCAGGCGCCACGGTGGGTGAGGGCGTCGAGCTTGTTGATTACCAGGTCCTGATAGCCGCCGTAGCGGAGGGCATCGCCCTTTTCCACGGCGTCGAACCAGCCCACCATGCGCTGGCGGCCGGTGCTGGTGCCGTACTCGAGCTCGCGCAGGAGTTTGCCCAGCGGGTGGAGGTCGTCCATCTGCGTGAGAAAGACGTGCGTGCCGACTTTGGTGTCGTAGGCTTTGCAGCAGCCGACCGTGTGCACCGGCTGACAGGGAATGCCCGCGCTCTGAAAGAACTCCGGCGTGTAGGTGTGCGACGCGGTGACGTTGGGCGAGAAGCCGTGGCGTTTGTCGAGCCAGTAGCTCTGGCCAAATTCGCCAATGACGTACTGTCCGCGGTTAAGCGCGGTGAGGACCGCCTCGCGTACGTCGCCGATGCGCGGAAGGAGGCGCTGCCCGGCGCGCCAATAAGTTTCGATGACCTTGTCGTTGTCGAGAAAGAACGATTCCTTGCTGCGGAACTGGCAGAAATCGAAATCCTCCTTCTGGAAAATCCCGGCGTCAATGGCGGCCTGGTTGGCGCGGGTTTCGGCGAGCGTCAGCCGGTCGAAGAAATTGTCCCAATGCTCGGGTATGACCTGGCAGATGTCTTTGATGATGCGCGAGGCGCGGGTCAGGCGCACGCGGAATTTCTTGACAAAATTATCGCGGGAACCGCGGAAATCGTCGTAATAAATCGGCCATTGATTGACCTCGTCGCTATAGGCGGGCGTAATGCCACGGCCGGTCGAGCCGCGCGGGGGCTCGCCGAGGACGTGCGAACGGTAATCCTCCCACGCGAGGTCGAGGAGGCGGTGGGAGACGTCGGCGAGGAGGGTGCGTTCGTCAATGAGCAGACGTTCGAAGACTTGGTAGCCGCGGCGTTCAAGGGGCTCGAGCTCCCACCAGAATTTGCGCGGATCGGCGACGACCCCCGCGCCGATGGCGAGGGTGGCCACGTCGGAATCTATAACGCCCGCGGGGAGGAGGTTGAGCTTGAGGCCCCCGGCGGTGTGGCCGGAATTGGCGCCCCCATTGACCTTGAGGACCAAGGCGACGGCGTCGCGGCGCTTCGTGCTTTCCCGCAGCTCGGCGGCAATTTCATAGACGAGGCGCCCCTTGCCCTCGTCGCCGAGGCTGATGCCGACGTCGGCGATTAACTGACTGGTGAAGGGGGGGAGGGCCATGGAGAAGGTGAAAATTAAGAACTAAGAATTAAGAAGTCCAAAACAAAACGCTGGCTGGGGCATTTTAACCGCCGCCGGCCCGGGCCAGAGCAGCGTGGCTGAGGGTAGCGGCCGCTGCCGGCCAAGGGCGTCGGGGGTGGCTTCATTGTTTCCGGCCTCTGCTGCCGGGCAAGGCTAATCGGGGTGGAGGGCCGGGGTATTCCGGACATCTGAAGAAGCGCACGTTCCGTTGCCGCAGCCGGGCTTTTGCTTGGAGATTGTCTTCAATGATTATGAAGCAGTGGCGAATTTTGCACGTTCGCCGGAGAAGTGAAGCAAGGTATTGGTCTCGGATTTGCGGAAAGTGACCACGGTCGGAATAACGGCATTTGAGTTATGATTTGTTCTTATTAAGAACAAATGGCCTTT
>Ga0265320_10003724_pt1 | contig 10160 bp, 18 predicted proteins | sample 4827metaG_FD_202087 | JGI IMG/M metagenome (GOLD analysis project Ga0265320, IMG submission 202087) | Rhizosphere microbial communities from Carex aquatilis grown in University of Washington, Seatle, WA, United States - 4-8-27 metaG | ecosystem: Host-associated > Plants > Roots > Rhizosphere >...
CCCCAATAACTATGAGTGAATCCGCGCTGAACGTCCACGAGTACCAAAGCGGAATTGGCGTAAGACATGAGTTGCCGAATGTTGAAAAATGTCGTCCTAGAGAAGGCGCTGCTCGTGCCCGCGGAAAATGGAGCCTGAGGCAAACGCCGGATCCGACAATGGGTTAGACTGGGCCTTCACTTCATTCGAACAATTTTCTTAGCCATCTCGACGGCGGGCAGGCTCAGGCCACCCTTCAATTCAATATCGTAGCGTCTAACTACGGCGTAATTGAAAGATGCGTAAAGTGGTTCACCCGCCAAAGTCGCGACAATTTCAACCGCGTCGAAGCCAGCCTCGGCAATCGCGCTCTCACATGCGACCATAATGCTGTGACCAATACCCTGCCTGGCAAAGGATGGGTGAACGAAAAAAGCGCGAATTCGCGCCGCGTCCTTGCGCGGGTCCAGCAGTGCATCCTCCGAATCCCTCGCGCTGTCGCCGCCAAAGCGAGAGGAGCGCTTGCTCCAGCCACCACATCCAACAATTACGCCGTCCCTTTCCGCGAGAAAATAGGTCCCATCACGGATGAGCTGCCTGTCCACTCCAAAAACAGGTCCCAGCGCGGCAGCAATCTGCTCCGCCGAGTAATACGGAGCCTGTAACTCGCGAACAGAAACCGTGACAACGTCCTCGAGAGCCGAGGCATCAGACTCAACGGCCAAACGAAGAGGCCACCTATGCGTCCCCAATAGTCGCGATCCTAAATTGGCTTCGAGCATCGTACTTCCAAACGTCCTAATGATCCGCGACGACGGATGGCGTGTCTCCTTCCCCAGCAGGGGGCGTGACAGACGGAGACCATCGATCCGGTAGTCGGTTAGGCGGGCTTGAGCTCGGCCTCATACAAATTGGTCTCCAATTCCTGACCTGGAACCTTCATCGAACGCACGTGACGAAACCCCAAGCGCTCCAGCAGTCGGATCGACCGAGCATTTTTCGGGGCTACGACTCCATAGACACAACGTAGCTTCAGTTTGCAACGAGCATAATCGAGAGTTGCACTCGCTGCCTCCGTCGCAAAGCCCCTTGACCAAAACCGTTGCAAGAACGCAAATCCGAGATCCGGACAATCAAGTGTGTCACGCTTGACTAAGCCGCAGATCCCGATCGGACATGATGCTTCCTTCAACTCCACCAGGTAGAGTCCAAACCCATGGCATGCGTAGCTCGCCACATATTTCTCCTCGACATAATTAATCGCATCGACAGCCGCTCGAACCCCACGGTCGCCGATATTGTCAATATACGATGGCTCATTCAGAAGCTCGAGTATGAAGCTAGCGTCCTCAGAGGAAGCTTGCCGTAAGAAGAGCCTGGGCGTGTCAAAAACAGGGCGCATTTTGTCATCTAACGTTGAGATGATCCGCGCTGACGATGGCGCGGCTCGCGCCTCGCACGAGGCGTGCCTGAGGCGAACGTCGGATCCCATGATTGGTTAGACATTCGTGGTTCCATCCCAGGGGGGTGTTACGCTGTTTTGGGTGAACGCCATCCTAATTCCAATTTTCGGTTAGAGAAAGCGCAGTCGCGGAGGTACAGGTTTATCAAATTTTGGTATGGGATCCCCGTCTCCGCCGATAGCGCTTTGAAGTACAAAATGACCTCCTCCTCGAGTCGAATTGTTACCTGCCTCTTTAGGCGCTTCACGTACGGGTTTGCCCTCGCATTGCTGAAATCATAGATCCTTCTCATATTCATCCTTTCACGTATGGTTTCATCTCCTTCTTACCCGCGCGTCTTGCAGAGATTATGCGGATAACGTTATTGTTGCTGCGAAAGCAGTGGACGACAACGAGCACTCGGCTAAGCGCGCTCATTCCCATGATAACGAAGCGCTCCTCAATTCTGGAGTGGTCCGGATCGGGAATGACGAGTGCCCTTTCGTCGTAGAATACCGTCTTCGCTTCTTCGAACGATACACCATGTTTCGATTCATTGAGTTCAGCCTTCTTGGAATCCCATTCGAAGGAGAGTTCATTCATCTCGACTATGCATTATGGCATATTGCTCCCGTATTTCAAGCAACAATGGAGCCGTTCCATTCACGGACAGGACGCACCTCAGGTTACCGATTCGAATGTCTAACGTTGAATTGCTCCGCGCTAAGGATGGCGCGACCCCTGCCCAGCAGGAGACGTGACCGAGGAAAGGGTCGGTTCCGACGATTGGTTCGGCACTGAGATCGCACCGGCAATGGACGACAACCAATTACGTATCGTTCCGTGGTGACCTGACCATGCTACCCAAACCGATGAAGCCCATTCCTTAACTATCCTCTCGTGTTCTGCTCGACCGTTTGCCCTCCAAACATCCGAAACTGTAAGCGATCCCAAGAATTTCGGTGGCTGCAACCACGCGAAACGTCCTTTAACCCCGACCGCCTCGCGTATCACCTTGGTCGCCCAATCGTTCGATGCGCCGGCTTCAAGTATCGCACAGAGACTAATTAAGTGCACAGCGACCGATTGAATACTTTGAGCCGAAGCTCGTCCAGGATGCTGTGCCGCAAACGAATCGACCGTAATGCGATGAACCCTCGTAAACAGTTCTGGGTCGCCGTATTCGCGCGCCAAGACATCGGAGTAAATTGACCAACATGCTGGAGACGATTCCATATAATCATGGACCGGCCCTTCGATGTCGCGGAGAATGGCGCCACAACCTATGCATGGAGAGTCTTTCATTGGGCGTTTTGTAAACTGCCGAACGTCGAGGTGAACCGCTCTAAGGAAGGCGCGGCTCCTTCCCCGCAGGAGACGTGCCTGAGGAAAGCACCGGATCCGATGATTGGTTAGGCGTTTTCAGAGGTGAAGGAGAAAGACTGGCGCGGCGGCTACCAACAAAGCCAGAAATTGTAATACCAATACGCGTAGCGCTGCCTGCGGAGCCTTTCGCAGCCATTTTATCCCAAAAAAGGCGACCAGCGGAAATTGTGCGCAGACCAGTAGTTGCCAAATGTGAGCAGCCGCACCTTCGTCCGACTGCCGCACAGCGCCATGAGTTAGAACGTAGCCAGCTACGATCGTGAACGCAGCAAGCGACATCATGATGGGAGCGAATGCGGCAGGCCGCCTAATCAGAACGCTTAGACTTGGTTTCGTGTCCATGAGTTGATGCGCCTAACGTTGAAGTGATCCGCGTTAACGATGGCGCGACTCGTGCCCCGCACGAGTCGTGCCTGAGGCGAATGTCGGATCCGGTGATTGGTCAGGTCCGGTCATTGAGGTCTGTAGGCGACATAGGAGACTGCGCGCCATGCCAGTAGCGAGCAACGCCAACGACTCGGGCGGCATCGTCGATGCGATAAATGATACGATATGGCGGCAAAACGAGTTGCCGAATGTTGCTATCCGCAAATTCGCGAACGATGCCGCCCGATCGCGGAAACGCGGCGAGAGGCTTCGTCTTCTCGATCAGCGCAAATCCCAATTTTTGGGCGGCCTCGGGACGATCCGGACTAATGTAGAGCACGATATCTCGAAGATCGGATATCGCTCGAGGTGCGATGATTATTTTGTAGTCCACGAGGCGATCATCTTCTCGACATCGGCGAGAGGTACCCCGTCCCCCCGGTCAAGTTGATCAAGGCCTTCGCGCACTCCAGAAATGAACTCAATCTCCTTGGCAATATCCTGGAGTGAAACGTCTTCCGGAAGGCGATCAAGGAGATTGCTGACGAGTTGTTTGTTGCTCACGAGGAAATGCTAAGATGGCAGCAATTCGCCTGCAAGACGTTTGACCGGGCCTAACGTTGAGATGATCCGCGTTAACGACGGCGCGGCTCGTGCCCCGCACGAGACGTGCCTGACGAAAACGTCGGATCCGTCGATTGGCTCGGCATCATATGACGGGAGGAGGAGAAATCAGAAATCCTGGGTGCTCCAATGCATGCTTCACTGCGCGCACCGCTGCGGATAGGGCGGCTCGTTCGCTGGCGAATGGTGTAACGCCGGATTGGAAGATGGGCATCACCTTTCCATTTATGGTCTCACAACAAAACAACGATTCGCGAACGTTGGAACCGATTTCGAAGGTACGCGAACCGGCACAAATGGTGGCGTGCCATTCGTGTGACTCGAACGAGAGCGAATCGAGTCGCGCTTTCAGGCCCGCTGTCTGTAGTTCGCCCTGAAGTAGAGCGCGGATCGATTCTTCAACTGGTGAGCCGGTATTCACGGATGCCGAACGTTGCAATGACCCGCGCTAACGATGGCGCGGCTCCTGCCACGCAGGAGACGTGCCTGAGGCAAACGTCGGATCCGACGATTGGTTCGGCAGTGGCATTCTAACGTAGAGACTCACAGATCAAATATTTTCGCCCTATCCTCGAGGCCGATTTGTCGAAGACCTGCTGCGAACACCCTGCATGCTTCCGAAAGGTATTCCCTCTCGTTTCCTGTAAACCGCGACGCATCCGGCAATACCGGTTCAAGGAAATGCGAACCCTCTTCCCACTTATTCTGCGCCGCGAGAGTTACAGATAGTTCTACGCGACAGCGATCTGTGTCCAGGTTGTCTGGTTTCAATATCTTTTCATCAAGAATAAGAGAATTCCGCAGAAGCTCTTCCGCCTCCCCGAATTTGTGAAGATGTCGCTTAATCCGCCCGAGGTTGTACTCGTCCTGTGCGATGAGCAAATCTCCTAGATCACCAATGTGATCGTTTACCAAAGCACGGTAATACGTCACTTCCGCAGCGTTTAGATTACCGTTCCGCTCCGCGACTTGGCCGTCCTCCAAATACCGATCGTGCGTAACGCGATTCAACGGGTTCGCGCAACCAGCAATGCAAAGCGTTGCGAATGCGAGGAGCAGTCGACATGTCGGTCCGTGTACAAACATGAGTTTGGGCTGCCGAACGTTGAAATGACACGCGCTAACGATGGCGCGGCTCCAGCCCCGCAGAAGCCGTGCCTGAGGCAAGCGTCGGGACCGATGATTGGTTAGCCCTTTTTGATGAGGCGTTCATATTCGGTGTGAGTTCCAATCCAAAACCAAACCAGGTCATTGCCACTTTCGACCGCCAGAGCCCGCACCCAAGGATTTACGCGAGCTGAACGAAACCTACCAACTTTCTTAAAACGTAGTGAGGGATGAGATGGATCGGCCTTTAGTAGTGCAAACTGCCGATCGGCTTGCTCTCGCACCTCCTGGGGAAGCGAATGGTAACACGTCCAATATCTCGAGGACGCGAAGTGGTTCACAACCGCTTCGTCTTACTGGAACGATGCTCCTGAAGTGCCTCCTCCGCCACATGGTCAAGATTGCCAGATACAGCATCGCGCTCGATATCGCGCTCCCAAATCCAACTGCGTAGCTCAGCAATCTCCGTCTCGCTCAGTTTCGAGATGGCGGCTTCGATTTCTTGAACGGTACTCACGAGTAAGAGTGTAGAATGCCCGACGGGCTTCGCAAGCTGGCGTTTAGTGGGCTAACGTTGAATTGATCCGCCCTAAGGATGGCGCGCCGGCTGCCTCGCAGCAGGCGGGCCTGACGCAAGGGTCGGATCCGCCGATTGGTTAGCCTTCCTACTGCTTCTGCCCGTTAGACATTCCGAGATCCAAAACTTAATCACTGATTGGCGCGGAACACCTAGGCGCCCGGCCTCCTGATCAAGCGACTCGATCATCCAAATTGGAAAATCCACATTGACGCGCTGAATTTCGAGAGCCGGACGTCGAGATACGCGAATGTCGAGATGGGCAGACATATCAGCTCCAGAATCATGAAGTGCATCGAGTTCCTTCGCTGTCATTTTTCGTTTAGCGGCCATAATATTTTTTCTCTTCGTTCTCCCGAGCGCGTCGCACGGAAATTATTCGAATATTCTCGTTTCGATGGGTGATGAATGCCGACCAGACTCTATCGCCAATTATTCCGACGACTTGGCTCCGAGGTTCGTCGGAGCTTAGCGCTGGGGTTTCCATGCGCAAAACGTCGTCCCAAAGTGCTTGGGCTGCAATAAAGTCGATACCATGTTTTGCCTTGTTGGAGGACGACTTGGCTTCGTCGAACTCAAAATTCATCGGTATAGAAAGGATACCTTTTTGGTATATGTCAAGCTGCCCGCTTTATCTGCCCCTGGGCAACGAATTAGGCACGGCGCGATCGGGGAAGGCTAACGTTGAATTGATCCGCGCTAACGAAGGCGCGACTCTGCGCCGCAGGGGGCGTGACCGAGGCAAGCGCCGGATCCGTCGATTAGTTAGCCGCATTTGAATTGAACGTTTTCACGCTGACTTCGCTATATTTCATCCATTCCAAATAGAGCTGCACCAACAAGAACATAAATGCGAACGAGCTGAGGCACCATGCTGCCCTATTGTTGATCCGAATCGCCCACTTGAGGACGAGAACGATCATGAGTATAACGCTTCCCGTTTGGACAAAGATCCGCATCCGCCGTTGCTGCTCCGTAAGTGTCTCGATCGCGGCCTTCGTTTTCTTGAGAAGCCAAAAACTCAATGAGATAGGTATCGAAATGAGCCAAATGTGAGTGCCGTAGCCGTATAGGGCTATGATCGTGAACGTCGAACACGCGTCAAAGGCCAGGACACCAAGAAACGATTTAGTGAAGAACTTCGTCACGGCTAACGTTGAATTAATCCGCGTTAAGGATGGCGCGGCTGGTGCTCCGCACCAGCCGTGCCCGACGCGAACGTCGGATCAGTCGATTGGTAAGGGATGTCTGGCAAATCGGCCACGGAGTTGAATGAGGACTTGAACGGATTAGAGGTCGAAAGCATAGCGCAACGCCGTCTTGACCGCCGAATGCTGTTCAACCGTGAGACTACCGAGCCTCCTGATCAATTTCTCGTTACCTACCGCCACGGTTCCTTGAACGTTAGCCCACGACTGTTCGCGCAGGAATGCGCACCTCTCAATTTCCACCTCATAACGCGACCCGCGATTCTTGGTCGTAAAGGGCACGCAAAGGCTGAGGGCACGTGGGGCTTCGGGATCGTGCCTCGAAACGACCACCATGGGGCGCACCTTGGCTACCATCCCGAGGTCTACGAAATAGACTTCTCCAGGAGCCGGGCTCATTCGTCATTGCGTCGCATAACCGAATCGTAGTGCCCATCCGACGGAAGCAGATCTGCGTTATCCCGCTCAGTTACCATGAACGGGAGGCCTTTGCGTAGCTCAATCTGCGCATAAAGCATGTTGATCGCTTGAGCCGGCGTTACGCCAAGCTTACGAAGGACAGACTCGGCGCGTCGTTTGCGAGTAGCGTCGACGCGGGCACGAAGTATTGTTGATGGAGGCATGCCACAAAAAGAGCCTTTTTGTGTCTCATTGCAATCACCATTTCCTGACGAGCCTCGACATCCCTAACGTTGAGGTGAACCGCCCTAACGAGGGCGCGACTCTTGCCCCGCAGGAGGCGTGACCGAGGAAAGGGTCGGTTCCGGCGATTGGTTAGATCGGTCGTTTTGCTTACAACTCGAGCTCATCACCTTTGCCGCGGCCTTCCCGCGCAATTACTAATTCGATTTGCTGGCAAAGCACGGCCGCTTTGTTACGGGCAACATCGTAGACGACCGAATAATCCACGCCGAAGTATTCATGGATCAATTTGTCCCTCATACCCGCCATCTTCTTCCATTCAACCTCCGGGTACTTCGCCCTAAATGATTCGGGCACCTTCTTCGTCGCTTCGCCAATCACCTCAATTGCGCGAACACACGCTCGCTTTAGTACAGCATTTCCAGCGAATTCCTCAGCGGATACGCCAGAAATGGAACTGCGCAAGAACTCCGCCTCGTCCCTAATGTGCCCTAGCAGGTCACTTGGTGAGGTCGACATACTTGACCTCACGAAGTATCTTTGGGCCGATATATGGGCTCAAGCCGCCCTCCGTCACTAAATCGATTTTCCTGTGGAACACCTCTTCTAGTGCTTCACCGACCTCAAACAGATTATCGTAGGTCCGGGCATCTGCCCGAAATGCGACTAGCACATCGACATCGCTGTCTGGCCTAGCTTCACCGCGTGAAAAGGAGCCGAACAAGCCCAGACGCTCAACGCCAGCGGCGAGTAACCGGTTTCGAATTGGTGCTATGTGGGACTCGAACATTCGCTCAAGGATGGGTCCCTTTAAACGCTCGGTCAAGGTAGACCGATCTAACGTTGAATTGATCCGCGCTAACGATGGCGCGACTGGTGCCCCGCACCAGGCGTGCCTGAGGAAAGTGTCGGATCCGTCGATTGGTTAGGTGTGATCACGATGATAACGTCGCCCACTCCGAAAAGGTAATCCTTCGGGAACAGCTTCTCCCATTCGGTTCGTTCTTCTGCCGACATATCCTTTTCGTGAGCTGGCCCTTCTTTAACCGTCGCGTAATGCAGAAAGTCGCGAATCCGCTGACGGACATCTTGGGGCTGATGCGCCACCAAGGCAAAGTACCAGTCCGTTCCCCGTCCTTCAGCCAGATTCAACATACTCGACCAGATGATTTGGCCATACGTTCTGGCATTGTCATCCAGGGCCTCGAATTTCAGTGAGAAAAGAAATACCCGGGAAAGCGCGGCGTCATCTTTCTTGTAGGCGAGCTCCAAGTCCTTGGAAAGATCTACGGCCCCGTTCTTCGCGAATGACATGAGATTCGCGATGTCTGCGTCGTTTACGATACCGAAGGGAAAGCCCTCATCCGACTTTGAAATATCTACTGCTCTTAGAGTGAGAGTTCCTGCAGCAAAAAGGAGCACGATGAGAAGTCGCTTCATGATCAAGGCTAACGTTGAGGTGAACCGCTCTAAGGAAGGCACGGCTCCTGCCCCGCGGGAGGCGTGCCTGACGCAAGAGTCGGTTCCGACGATTGGTTAGGCGCCCGTTTCATCTGTAGTTCAACCCGCTGAATATAAAGTAGAATAAAGCGCCCCACGAGACAGACGCGAGGATAAGCGAGAGCTTCGCTGGTACGAACCGGCCACATGCTAAATTGGCAATTAGATAGGCGAGCAGGTGTACGGTTGACACCGCCCATATTACAACGACTCCCGAGGCCCTGAAAAAATGTTGATAAAACCAAATCAACGAAAGGGCGACGATCGGGAATAGAAACAATGAGCCGAGCCAATAACGGTAGTCATACGAAGTTGCTTTCCGGAGTCGTTCGCCGCAAAGCCAACGTCCCAACCAAATTGTGAGCCACGTTGGCATTTATTCGCCTAACGTTGAGGTGATCCGTGCTAACGATGGCGCGGCTCCTGCACCGCAGGAGACGTGCCTGAGGAAAGCACCGGATCCGATGATTGGTTCGGCGTCATTGTGACAACAATCTCATTCCTCCCGCGAGTAAGAGAATTGCGCCGATAGCGACCATAGCGCGTCCATATTTTGGAAGGCGCCGCCGTAGCAAATCGGTTTCGAAATCCATTTTACGGGCTCGTTCATCATTTCCGCTCTCGCGTAATTTTGCCGCGTACACCGTTCGCAGTAGGAATATTTTTGCTTCAAATTTTGGAAACGTCCAAAAAATGGAGCCAATTATGGACAGCGAGATACCGAGTCCGAATAGCATCTCCGGGCCTAAGAATATTGAGAGGAAGTTGTCCATTTGCCGCCGAACGTTGAGATGATCCGTGCTAACGATGGCGCGACTCGTGCCCTGCACGAGGCGTGCCTGAGGCAGGCACCGGATCCGATGATTGGTTCGGCATGATCAAATTACGGGCGAGACCACAAAACAACAGGAGCCTCGGTAGTTCCAGCACCTTCGACTGTGTCGACCCTGACCCCACCAGGAATCCTTGTCCAATGGACAGTGACCTCGACAGGTAAATTGTTGTATCGGCCCGCGAAAACAAAGAAGCCGGACAACATGTCACCCTCCTTAACTGTACGCGTCCTTGTTATTGCCCCTAACGTAAGTGAGCGAAGTTTGGTACGCGACCCTTCCAACGAGGCGACATCTGCACGGACCGAAGCCTCAATTTGGGGAATTCCATCCCGCTTCCTCAACCAATCGATGCATAAGAACAGGCTGCACACCAAAACCGCTAGTACCGCAACGAAGCCGATCGCCCGACGAGGGGTATTTATGAGCATCACGACGAGCTTCCAATCCGCAGTTTATGCCGAACGTTGAATTGATCCGCGTTAAGGATGGCACG
>Ga0265320_10003725_pt1 | contig 10157 bp, 6 predicted proteins | sample 4827metaG_FD_202087 | JGI IMG/M metagenome (GOLD analysis project Ga0265320, IMG submission 202087) | Rhizosphere microbial communities from Carex aquatilis grown in University of Washington, Seatle, WA, United States - 4-8-27 metaG | ecosystem: Host-associated > Plants > Roots > Rhizosphere >...
CAACAAGATCGTTGTAACACACGATCGCACTCGGATAATCTTCGCGACGGCGGTTCTCAAAATACTCCACACACGCTTTATGACCGTCTTCAAGATGGGCTCCGGCATGGATAATCATGTCGCTGTTAAAAGCATAATGGCTTTCACTGTATGCTCTGCGAAAACCGTCAATCCTTTCGTAGGTGTGGGATGCATGCGTCGGACCGGCAAAATGGATGATCTTCGAATGACCCGTATCCATCAAGTATTTCATCGCTTCCTTCATCGCCCTGATGTTATCGATGCTTACCACGTTCGCCTGGATGCTTTTCACGTTCTCCAGCAACACGAACGGAAAATTGATCATCTTCAGCCTAAAAAGATGTTCTATCTCCGCCGTCCCTTCCAGAACAGGCGCTATGATTGCACCTTTTATATCTTTCCCGGTGAAACTTTGTGTGATCTTTTCTTCGTATTTATGATCCCCTTCTGAACTCGCCACCAGAACAAGGTATCCTTTGTTGCTGGCATACTCCATGACTCCCAGTGCGATACCCGTATAGAATGGATTATCCAATTCCCGTACCACCAATCCGATACTTCGATACTGTACCAGAGGATTTTTCAGATTCCGTGCACTTCCCCGCGGACGATAGTTCAACTCTTTCATCGCACGTATCACCGCATCTCGTGTTTCAACGTGGACGATGTTTTTCTGATTGATTACTGCAGATACCGTTCCTTTCGACACTCCAGCTTTCTTCGCTACATCATCGATGGTTATTTTTTTCAACTTTGTTCTCCGGCAATGCAGTCAATTCTTCCTTCAACAAAAGACTTGACTTTTAGATAAATTATCTTAGCTTAACTGAAGCGGTTCAATGTATATTTAATCAGTTCAATTTATTTTACTAACGTTTGAGTTTAGTTAAGTTTGAAGTAAAAGTCAAGAAATCATTTGCAACTGTTGAAATGCGCGGTGTCCGTCTAGGTAAATCCCTATTGGCATATAAAGATCGCCCTTCTAAAATGGCTTAAAATCGGGCAAAGGAGACAGGTTGAACACGGGCAAAACCATCACCACAAAAAAAACAATCTTGATGAACTAATAAAGCGGCTGCTTTCCGCTTTCTCCTGAGGAAACGCCTGCAGCCGGGTTTGGGGTTGCAGGCGTTTGTGTGTGGTGTAATGTTCTAGAGCCTACCGGATAAAAAAAATCGCGCTCATCAAGAAGGGAAAATAATTTTTGAGCAGACATACATTGCGTATCGCCGTTTGCTTCGTGCTGGCTTCTTTGGGTGCACAAAATTACACGTTGGGCCAGAGCACTTGCACTTTCACGAATCCGATCCTCGCCGGCTTTTATCCCGATCCGAGCATCTGCCGTGTTGGGAAAGATTATTACCTCGTAAATTCTACATTCTCCTACTTCCCCGGGATCACAGTGTTTCACAGCAGAGATTTGGTCCACTGGAAATTGATCGGGCACGTATTGAATCGACCCGAACAACTGAACCTGGATGGGCAGGGTGTTTCGCGAGGAATCTACGCGCCGGCGATCCGGTATCACAACGGATTGTTTTATGTGACATCGACGTTGGTTGACATCGGCGGAAGTTTTGTCGCGACCTCCAAGAATCCCGCAGGCCCATGGTCGAACCCGGCATGGCTGCCAGAAATCAACGGGATCGACCCATCGTTGTTCTTTGATGATGATGGAACGGCGTACATCATCTACAACAGCATTCCTCCGGACAACAAGCCGCTCTACGACGGACACAGGACCATACGAATTCGAGAGTTTGATCCCGAAAGTCTCAGAGCGAAGGGAGATGAGCAGATACTTATCAACGGCGGAACCGACATCGGAAAGAAACCGACATGGATTGAAGGGCCGCACATATTCAAAAAAGATGGTGCATACTACCTGATCTGTGCCGAGGGAGGAACCTTTGATCAACATTCCGAAGTTGTGTTCAAGAGTATGAATGTCCGTGGTCCGTACATCTCGTATCAGAACAATCCAATCCTCACGCAACGCCAGCTTGATCCCAAGCGGGCGTTCGCGATCACTTCAACCGGTCATGCAGATTTTGTCCAAACTGAAGCGGGCGATTGGTGGGCTGTCTTCCTTGGCTGTCGTCCCTATCGTCCATACGAGGAAGAATACTATAACACGGGACGGGAAACATTCATGGCTCCCGTGCATTGGACAGACGGTTGGCCAACGATCAATCCCGGGCATGAAGAAGTTCAGTATCGCTATGCTTGTCCGATTCAGCCTCCAATGGATACAGCCGACATTCCAACCGGGGGAAATTTCCGAACCAGGGATGAATTCGATTCGCCGGAACTGAATCTTCATTGGGTTTTTCTGAGGACACCTCACGAAAAGTGGTTCGACTTGACACAGAAAAAGGGGTATTTGTCGATGAGGCTCACGCCGGAGACTTGCGCCGGCACTATGAATCCGAGTTTCCTTGGACGGCGCCAGCAGCACCTGAGGGGTGCTGCGAGCACTGCTTTGGCATTCAATGCAAAAGCAGAGAATGAAAAAGCCGGCCTGCTGATATTTCAGAATGAAGAGCACTTTTACTTCTTGTGCAAATCGACTCAGGGAAACATCCCCGTCATCCAGCTCTACAAATCGACCGGCAGCAGAGATTCCTTGACCGGAATGGAATTGATCGCATCCTCGCCAATCGTGAAAGCCCGGGAAGAGAGCGAAGTGGTACTGAGGATAGAAGCCAAAGGAGATATGTATTCATTCTCGTGCAGTTACGACCCGGGCGGATGGATCGTGATCAAAGACAGCGTCGATGCGAAGTTTCTCAGTACAAAAGTTGCCGGGGGCTTCGTCGGGTGCATGTATGCGATGTATGCAACATCTCAGGGAAAGGAGAGCACTAACGTTGCCGCCTACGACTGGTTTGAATATTCTGGAGATGATGAGGTCTATAGGTAGGCCGGAGTACCGAATGCCGTTCTTATCCGGATGGCCGCAGCACTCAACACATTTTTTGCCGCGCGAGACCATTTGAATACGTGGAAAAAAGTCTTACCTTTGTGTGACATCTTTGAAAGCCGAAAGATTCAGTTGCACTAGTCAGAAATCCTGCCAGCTGAATGGCCTTTTTAAAATTGCAAGAAGAGGCTCTTTTTGCAATATACCATGGTTTGAAGTCGCACCACGTTTCCTTGACGCATGCGAGCGGATCGTGGGAACGATATTCTGTCAGCGGTCGACTTTCTAATTCAATCAAATCCTGCATCCTCAGCGAAAAGGAAGTCTCTACACCAACGGGGCGCTTCCCGAAGTGAATTACCAAGAACTCACGTCACGGTGAAGCACCAAAAACTCACATGAAAAGAATAACGATTGAAGACGTCGCTAAACGAACCGGGGTTTCTAAGGGAACGGTTTCTGCGGTTATCAATGCAAGGAACACGGTTAAGCCGACAACAAGGGATCACATCCTGGAGGTGATGAAGGAGCTTAACTTTCGCCCGAAAGGAGTTGCCAGATACCTGAAAAATGGCAACCAGGACAAGAGCATCGGCATCATCATCAAAGATTTGAACTATCCTTTCTACACAGCGATTGCAACCGGCGTACGAGACTATGCAAAGAGCAAAGGGTATTCCGTCGTCGTCGCGAGTTCGGATGATGATCATGAATCCGAAAAGAAAACCTCCCATCTCTTTTCAGCAAAGGATATCAAGGGGATTATTATCGCCCCGATCGTCGCAGGGACAGCGGAGATCGAACATCTGTTCAAACTCAAGATGATCAACTACCCCTTTGTTTTGCTTGAGGATGTACGTGGAATTCAGGCGAATGTCGTGGCGATCGATAACCTGAAAGCTATCAAGAAGGCCGTAAGATACTTGATCGAAAGCGGGCACAAACGCATTGTGCATTTCGCGGGCCCGCCCCTCTCGTCGCACACTAAGGAGCGTATCGAAGGATTCCGCGACGCGTTCAGTGAAAGCACGCTGGTGTTCGACAAGGAGATGATTGTCCACGTCGGGTCACATTATGATGAAAGTTTCGGCAAGACGCTGGAGTATTTCAAAAGCAAAAAGCCCGAGAATTATCCTACCGCCATCGTCTGCTTCAACGATCATCAGGCGCTTGCGGTCATGACAGCGCTCAAGCAACTGGAGATCCGGGTTCCCGACGATGTTTCAATCATCGGAAACGACGATATCTACTATGCGCAGATTTACCCCGTACCGCTGACGACGATACGGGCCCCCCAGCATGAGATTGGAAAGAGGGCTGCCGAAATACTGATCAGGAATATCGAATCTCCTACACTTCTGCCGAACGAACATGTCGTCCTGGAGACAGAATTCATCGTTCGGGAATCGACGAGAGTTTTGAACAGATAATGGCAGTTTCTCGATGGGGAACGGGCGTGTCTGCTTAACGAACAATTTCAACGAAGGCCGCCGGCCATCGTCTGCGATGCAGATTCAAAGTGCTTCCACCCCCGCAGCATAACCCCCGATGTATCCGCTGATATTGAGTAAAATTCAAAAGCCTTCCTACCACCGCAAAAAACGGCCGCCATCAACGTACAGCGTTTGATCAGCGTTCTAGAATCTAAGAGACTACTATTTCTTCCAGCGTGGTATAACAATCGATAATAAATCATCGCATGAATATTCCGACTGCGAAAGTGAAGGGAACGTACGAGTTCGAAAATAATGGAGTAGAACATCAATCCTGTAAAAAATGCTGGAGTAAAACTATACAGCATCGGAACAATAACGGCACGAACGGAACTCAAAACAGACATAGCGCCATTAACGCCGTACATCCATCGGAATTCGCCGAGAAATTGTTCAGGCGATATCGGTCGATGACAATCTCGGTCCCGAGCTTACACTGGACCAAATGATACTCTTTCGTGAGAAGAACAAGAGGAAGGGGATACACAAATAGAACAAGAGACCTGCGAAGTACGTCGGAGTGAAGCCAACGAGCATTGATAAAATGACAGCCGACACAGAACCTAAGACGGACATAAATCCGTTGACGCCGTACAACCAAGGTATATAGCGCTCTTGTTTGTTCAGCGTTAGCATTTGAATACACGATGGGAATGGAATTCCCAACAGGAAAGCCAACGGAAGCACTGCAAGAAAGCATGCCGCCGAACGGAAAGGCAATCCAGATATCAAACTCACCGACAACAGCAAAGGAGAAGAGACGAAGAGAAGGATGCCAAGAACAACAATCGCGGAACTGACAACGTAGAGTCGCTTTCTGATTTTTTCCGGAAAGATCATTTTCCCGCAGTAGCTCCCCATCCCCATTCCCACCAGCAGCGAACTCAAGAGGATTCCCAGCGAAATTGTCGGAGAGCCTAAGTACAGAATGAGTTTCTGGAAAAGGGACACCTCTACCACCATAAAACCTGCCCCGATACAAGCGAAGATTACCAATGGAAGAGTGAGAGATTGTGCATTATTCTGTTTGGCCCCTTTCTTCAAAAGTCTGAACGGGAGCCAAATGACGAGCACATTGGCTCCGGCAGTAACCGCCAGCAGCCATAAATATTCGCCGGGAACACCCTTGTCCATATTATAAAAATACGGCTTGTCGTCCCTGCATGGTGAGATGTCATATTTATTTTGATCGACATACGCTTGCAGGGTTCCATAGGATTGACCGGCTGTTGTGAGAAGATAGGCTGTTGCAGACCGATTGCCGGTGATCATCCCATACGGGAGAAACGTAACGGGAGGAAAATCCTTTGGGAGGTTTTTGCAGACTTCCTGCCAGTGGCGAGTTTCATCTAATGTGAATGCACTTTTTTTGATAACCACGGTCGGTGCATATTCCGCTTCGAAAACGGCAAAATGATTCCGCATCTCGTCGCCAGGCACTCCCATCTCGCGGAACACGGAGAGAGCGGTTACTATGAGCCGCGTGAGTTCCCAGCTGTTATGTACGGTAAAAATCATTCTGCCATCCGGGGCCAGGAGCCTGAGGTAATCCTGAATTGCTTCTCTCGTAAGCAAATAGTTCTCACTCTCTGCAAACGGCTCGATGTTCTGTGTTTGTGCGGTGGAAGGAAGTGCCATCACTATCAAATCAAAATTTTCTTTGGTTTGCTTAACGTAATGTCTTCCTTCCTCGACGACAATCTCGACATTTGGAAAATCAGTATAGATTCCACCGTCAAAGGCCTTGTAGTCTTTGACAATCTGGACGAAATCCGGATTGACTTCCACACCCGTGATCTTTTCAACCTCTCCAAACAGGCCGATCAATACTTCTTTTCCACCTCCGGGCCCAATGACAAGCATCGAACGCTTTTGACCTTTGTCAAGACAAAGAAAAGGAATGGCATTGGTGTGGTGGAGCAACAATTCCTGCAATATTGAATTGGTTTTTCGGACATTTCCGTTGAAGCGGTACACCTGGGTACCTGCCGCACCGTCGATGAAAAGTTGTCGAACCATATCCTGGTGACTATATTCCACCAGATCTGACCTTCCGTAAATGCTCCAGCGGCTGTCGATGATTTGGGATCGGATTGAAGGATCCGGATAGACATGGTAGAAGTCCTTTTCGGGGAAATCGCCGATTGGAACCCGGCCGAGAAACTCATACTTCCCGTTGTAGAATAGTGCTCCAGACAACACGAAGAGAATCGAGTACGCGTATGCCCGTTTCCCCGTAATTGTTCCTGTTCGCATCATGACTGTTGACAAACAGAACATCACCAGTGCGAGCAGCAGGATGCTATTCGGTGCTCCGAGAATGCCGATCAACCCGAGCGAGGCCACAGACCCAACCGCTGCACCGGACAAGTCAAACGCGTACAGCGGGAAACTCAGTGATGAATAGGCCTTATAGATCTGGGCATAGACAATGCCCCCAATCAGAAAAGGAAGGAACAAAAGGACGAAGAAGATGATCGCATTGGTTAGGGCGAGTTCTATGACGGCAATGATGAACAGACACAACGAAACGCCGAGAACAAAAAAGGATTGCAGAAGAATCCTTGACGGGTCCTCCTTTGATTTGAATCTGTAGTATGAAAATACGCCTCCACTCCCCAGACCCAACAGTGCGAGAGAGAGAATAATGAAGGCATAGTTCTGTACGAAAATGACCGATGCAATGCGTGTGGAAACAATTTCAAAGCAAAGCATTGACGCTGAGAGAAGAAAGAGCGTCAAATAGACCAAAGGCGTATTCTTCATTCTCACCCGATACTATTTGATCAAAAGAAGCTTCTTCGTGTCGGAGAAATTGCCGGCGTTGATCCGATAGAAGTAGACGCCTGTGGCAAGATTCTGTGCATTCAACGCCACCGTGTACGTACCCGGGGCCTGAATCGTATTTACCAGAGTCTGAACCTCCCTTCCCAGAATATCGAACAACCGCAACGTTACTTTAGAAGCGAACGGAATTCTGTACCTGATATTTGTGGCAGGATTGAACGGATTGGGAAAGTTCTGATCCAACCCGAATGTTGATGGCACTCCTGAAGCCGTCACCGGAACACCGGCCGGGTTGTTCTTGACAAACTGCGCCAACCACAAAAAGGCTGGTCGTGCCGTGTAGTCTGCACGAATCAGGTAACACGTGGATTGCCACATCTGACCCTCAAGGTACCCCCAAAAAGTAACGCCGCGTATCGCACGATATCGCCACAAGAGCGGAAATACTCTTTGATACAATTGCAATTGTTGGTTGTCGTCCGGCGTTCCGTAATTATTCAGGTTTCCAAGGTCCATTTCGGAGACATAGATCGGCAAACTAGTTGCCGAAAGCCGATCCAGATTGCTTCGGAGGTAGCTTGTGTCTGCACCCTCGATTTCAAAACGGTGGCATTGCACTCCGATACCATCAATCAATCCTTGCTGCTTCAACAAATTGATGATCTGGAGATAGGAGGTTGTGGCAACATTGTCATTGATGATGTTGTAGTCATTAATCAACAGTTTAGCGTTGGGCAGGTATTTCCTCGCCCATGTGAAGGCTTTTATCACCCAGTCCCAGCCCGTTGACCCTTTGCCACCAAGGGCACCCTCATAATTTGCACGCCCGCCTCCGCCATCCGGAGGATTATGTCCATCAAGAGGCTCATTGACGACATCGACCAAATCAATTTTGGGATATCGCTGCCCCACCATTCTAATCCATGTTTCGATATACCGAGCTTTCGTCGCCGAATCAAGACTGGAAATCCATGTAGGTTGCTGTTCCCCCCAAATCAAATTGTGTTCTTTGAAAACTAAGTGATTGTCTATTGCATTGTGATAGACTGTATCGAGTCCGCTCCAGTCCCACGTACTTGTGTCGGTCGTGCCTGCGATGGAGCCAAACTTTCCCGAGTTTCCGACTGTCACTTGGTTCCAATACATGGTAAAGCCGTCATCCGGCTGGTCACGGGCACAACCGAGGAACTTGTCCTGCCCTTCTGCCAGTGGAGGCCCTTTGTAAACAATAACGGTATCCGTGACCCCGAGCCCGAACTTGTCAAGACTCCCTGCAGTGAAATGCAGAGCCGACTTGCCGAAGGCGAACTTGTCGATATCCAATCCCTGGTTTCCGCCGCCGATCTGGAAACTCCTTTTAAGACTATCCTTGCTGACGACGAAAGGATTTCCCTTTGCACCCTGATAGGCGTTCTTGGTAAGGTTGACCCACTTCCAGACTCCCGTTCCAAGTGTACCAGGGCCATCCACAAAATCTGCCGGATCTGAGAATCCGCCTGTTGCAAGACCGTTGACGGCGATCCAATCGCTGTTCAGAGTGTTGTTTTTCACACCAAACCCGTTGCCATAAAAGAAGCTGCCGGCGAATGCATTCGAGTCGACTCGGACGCGTGTAAAAAGATTGTATGTTCCTGAATCGGGGAATTGCACTTGGTATGTTATTACCCGGCTTGTGTCACCGGGGTTTCCGGTATTCACGGGGTTGGTATTCACGTCAACAAACGTCACACTGCTATCCTGCAGAACCGGGAAATTGCTGCCGCGGACTCCGGATTCCGCTTCCACGATCGCAGGCCTCTTGTTTGCATTCGGGTCCACTAACTGCAGATTGTCTATGTAGATGCTGTTATCAGTATCTACCGTTCCATAGAAGTGGATCGGTGCCCTGATGACCGTCTTGCCGTCAGTGATTGTAAACTGCATGGTATACTGCTGCCAGTGCGTACCAAGAGTAGCGGGTCGAATTGCTCCGTATTCTGAGTATGAATAGTTCCCGGTCGTAAAATTCACTGTCGCACCTGGCTTCGCGCTCTTTGCCCAAATGGAATACGTGTACGTTACGCCGGGGATCACAGGAATACTGTCTGCCACGATCTGAAGATCATATTGATTGGTTCCGACACTGTGAACGGTAACCTTTAGTGCGCGGCTTCCTTCTTCCACGGTATCGCTCACAATCTCGAATACCGGAGGTACGGTGATGTCGCTTCCGATTACAATGATCCAGCCTTTGGTAGCGGTTGCCGTAATGTTACCAATAGCGGAGCTTTCAAAGCCTCCGTTGGTGACATGCTGTGCATAAACGTTGGATCCAGTGGAGTACCAAATCATTACTGCCACGATTATTCCACTGAACAAAGATTGTTTTGTGATCCTTTCCATTTTTACTTCCCTTCGTCAACTGTAAAAAGAATCTCTGCTTGACTAGTTAATGCTAATTTTATTTACATGCAAGATGGGCTCAAGCTGCTCGCCGGGTCAATCCACCTCAAGCGTCACTATGGAATTCGCGGGAGGCAGAACAGTGAGGATCCCGTCCCGCCGCTCTGCAACCGTGAACGGCCTGATATTCACTGCTAACGGTTTGCAAAAACCATTATTTTCCCGGGTTGTGTTGTTGAAACCGCGTCACGTTCAATCCATCGCGCAGTTGCAGCGTCGCTGGGTTCGTCAACGCCGCAAACGGCCCGGGAATATTCTCATCGGGAGTCCTTTCACACCGGAAAAAGTCCAATTCACAGTGCGTCAATACCGGCACTGTCGGCAGCGAAGAGGCAGATTTCCAGAAGAGCAGCAACCCGTCTGCATCGAACGTGACATCCCCGTGAATCGCCGCCGAATGCCGACCGGCATCTTTCATGGCTGATTGTCCGGCGTTGGTAGAAACATAAACGTTGTAGTCCGCCGTATTGCTGGAATCCTCAAAAAAAATT
>Ga0265320_10003727_pt1 | contig 10156 bp, 11 predicted proteins | sample 4827metaG_FD_202087 | JGI IMG/M metagenome (GOLD analysis project Ga0265320, IMG submission 202087) | Rhizosphere microbial communities from Carex aquatilis grown in University of Washington, Seatle, WA, United States - 4-8-27 metaG | ecosystem: Host-associated > Plants > Roots > Rhizosphere >...
AAACCAAAAAACGCGGAATCAAGGGCAAACAGCTCAACGCCGGCTGGGATCATGCCTATTTGCTCCGATTACTCGGAAGTTAGATGCGTCTGCCCTGGGTCCAGCCCCAGGTGGCATTGAGAACGGGATTGGCCGCGACATAGGCGAGTCCCTTCCCGGTGTCCGCCAACGCTTGATTCACATCCGCAATGGACTTTTCCACAAAACCGGCATGGGGCGCCGTGGGTGTTTGGCCGAGAATTTTCACGGCCGAGTTTAGGTCCGCCTGCATGGCGAGCACTCGCAATTCAAGATTGTCGCCCGCAGTGAACTTGCCAGGGGCTGCCGCGGGGGCAGCGGTGGTCGGCGGAGCCGCCATGGGGCTGCCGGAAGCACTGGCATCAGGCGGGGCGGACGTAGCCGCCTGCAAATAAGTGGCGAAGGCAATTCCAGCGAGAACCAGGAAAAGGCGGCGGGGATGGCGAAAGTCCATGGCAGGAGAGAGGTGATGATGGCGGATATTATTATGACGATCAAGACCTTGCTTTATTGGAAAAATGCCGGATCAGCCCTGCCCGGGAATGCGTCCTTTGCGTCATATCCGGCAAAATCTCCTTGGGGACGGACGCCTACACCACCCGGTCGTGGATCCAACTCACCGGCGTCGGCAATTGGCGGGCGCTACGGCGGGTGACCGCTTCTGCCAGCTTCTCCAGGCGCCCGCCCAATTCGCAGAGGAACTCCTGCGCCTCGGCGGCGGGGCCTGAAACCGGCAGTTTGGCGACATCCCACGTCTCCACCAGATGCTCCAGGATTTCAGCGTAATCGAGCGCGGTGTAAACGCCGAGGCGCTGGGCGACCGTGGCGAAGCGGTCGAAGAGGTCCGGATCCTTGCCGTCAGTCATGTTACGGCCGGGCATGGCGATGACACGCCGCATCATGTCGCGAAACACCACCAAGCCGCGTGCGGGGTCGCGCTGCATGACTTCGCGCATCATGCGGGTGTAGAATTGCTCGTGGCGGGATTCGTCGGCGGCGATTTTCCGGCAGATGCGCGCGAGGTTTTCGTCGCCCGCCGCGCCCGCCAGGCGGCCCACATTGGCGTGGGAAATTTTCGTCGCCCGCTCCTGAAAGGAGGTGTACACGAGGCCAGCATAGGGGTCGCCCTGCATGCGCGGACTAAACCCGCCATTGAGCAGATGGTGGATCGTCACCTCGACCGCGCGCATGTCCACCCGCCCGGTGAGACGGAGAAACGCGTTGAGCAAATCACCATGCCGGTTTTCCTCGGCCACCCAACCCCGCATCCATTTGGCCCAGGGCTCCGGGCTGGTGCCCTCGGTGTCCTGCGCGATCAGGTTGAGGGCGATGGCATAACTTGGGAGGGCCTCCTCCGTGACCATGTCACCAACGAGGACGACGAGAATTTCGTCATTTAGATGTAACGCCGGCTCCCGAAAGGCCAGGATCTGGTCATGCCAGTTGTCTTTCGTCAAATCGGGCAAATAATCCGTCGGCTGCCAGGCTTGGTCGATGGGCAAAAGCAGCGATAGGTTTTCCTCCACAACACTTTGCAGGCTGCGCAACAACTCGACTTGGGGCAGAACGCGGGCTTCCTCCTCGGGCGACAAGGGCATTGGAAACTGTGAGGTTGAATGCCTGCCAAAGGCAAGGAAATATAAGACGCACCGTGCGACCATGCGTCGATCAACCGCGCTTGTACCAATGCATGAAACTATGACTGAATTGCGGCAGTAATCGCCGGGTGCCGCATTGTCTTCGACTACGGCGTTCCCAGCACTCTGCCGGTATGATCAATAATACCCCATTTACCTCCTCGCGAAACCCGGGCAATGCCATCGTGAAAATCGTCGGCCGTATCCCATTGCGGCTCACTGATGACCTTGCCGTTTACGTCTATGTAGCCCCATTTGTCGCCGCGCGCCACCTGCGCAAAACCTTCCGTAAAGCTCTTCGCGTCATCCCACGATGAATCGCCGATGATCTGTCCGGTTTTGTCGATGAAGCCATATTTTCGGCTGCCGATTTCGCCCAGCCAAACATACGCCCGACCATCATAAAAAGTACCGGCAAAATCCCATTGCGGTGTGATGGCCACTTGACCCGTCTTGTCAATATATCCCTCCCGCCCGCGCCGCCCGGGAAAATCCACCGACGCGAAACCTTCGGAGAATGAACTGGTGCTGCTCCACTGCGGTTCGATGACCACCCGGCCGGTCTCGTCAATGAAACCCCATTTATCGCCGCGCTTTACCGGCGCGAGGCCTTCATGGAAATGACCGATGTCATCCCACACCGGTTCGACAATCACTTTCCCTTTCTTGTCAATGAGACCCCATTTGCCACCGCGTTTAACCGCCATCAAACCCGTGACCAAATTCAACGGTTCGGTTTGATTCTCCCATTGGGGTGCGCAGACGACGCGACCTGCTGGGTCAATTAGTCCCCATTTATCGCCGGTCCAAACTTGGGCTAGACCGCCGGAAAAAGGATCGGCCTTGTCCCATTGCAACGCGATGACCACTTTACCGGACTTATCAATGAAGCCATATTTCCCCCCGCGTTCTACGGCCGCAAGGCCATCAAAAAATGAGCTCACGCGGTCCCATTCCAATGCAATTACCACATGGCCGGCCCGGTCAATAAATCCATACTTCGCGCCGTCGGGGAAGGTGCCATTGGCCACCCAGGCCAAGTCATCATAAAACGAATACATTAAATCCCATTGGGGCTCGATTATCAAACTTCCAGACTGGTCAACGGCACCCCATTTCCCATCTTGTTGAACCAGGAAAATCCCGCGTTCGGCTATCCATGCACTTTGCCAATGAGGCTCAATGACCACTTTGCCCGATTGGTCAATGATACCCCAAAGCTTGCCGCGCATGGCTGGCGCGAAACCCTTCTCAAACTCCTGGACGTGATCCCATGTCGGTTCCACCACTACGTTGCCGGTTTTATCTATAAAGCCCCATTTATCTCCGCGCCGAACCCAACTGAAACCATTCGTAAAACTGCCGACGTCATCCCAGGGCAAGGCATCCGACAATTTGCCGGGTTTGCTCGCTGCCGCGGGTTGCTGCCCCGGAACCGCACAGGCTCCGAGCAGGACAAGCGCTGCCACGGTTGCCCATGCGCAAGGGGTGGTCCCCGTTCGACGCTTGGAGGTGGGCGTCATGTTGAATCAAATTAAGTCAATGATTTGAAACCCTGGCGTGGCCACAAATGGCGTCCTAATTCTTCTTTGCTGGATGGGGCGACTTGGTTTGGCCCTTGGCCGGTTTGGCTTGCGCGGCGGCTTTGGCGGCGTCGACCTTCATTTGCTCCATTTTCTCCATCGCCGTCTGGAACGAGCGCACCGCCGTGGCATACCACAACAGATTTTTCCCGGAAAATTTTTCCTGCCAGAATTTCTGGACGGGCGGAGTGGAATAGAAAACCGTGGCGAGGAGAACAAAGTCGTCCACGATATCGAACGGAATGGTCCAAGTCGCCCAGGAAGCGGTGATGTCCAGGCGGAGGTCGGCAAACTTGCGAAACTGGCACCCATGGAGGTCAATCAGCCCCAAACCGGATTTTTCCACGGCGGCATCGAGGTAGGCGTCCTCATTGAGGACCTGCATTTCAAAGAGGAGGATGGGGAGGATGCTGGCGCGACGCAGGTCGTCCGCGGCGATGTTATCAAGGAGCTTCTCGTTGGCCGTGTCGAGCTGTTCGGAGGTGACGAGTTTTTTTTCCAACAGCATCGAACCGAGTGCGCGATTACTGCGCACAATGAGGGGGCGATGCTCTTGGAGGGACATGGGAACGCTAAATTTCCAAAGGTTGAATTACGAATTTTGAAACACGAACACGTCTATAAGAAAGCTCAAGGTAAAATTTGGGGGCGCGAGCGGGCGGGTTTACGGTAGCCAACGGGCGCGCGGTAGTAAATGGCAAAAGGGAATCCCGCCGCAAGCCGGGGGCATCGCAATATTTTCGTGCCATTGGCGGGAGGGATGAAATAAGCTCAGGGTCCCATGAAACTCCTCCCCTGTCTGGTTGCCTTTGGCATGATTATCACCATTCTTGGCGCACAGACTTCCGCGCCGGCCACCACCCCCACCCCGGCCGGGTCATCGCCCGCCCCCATGCCCAACTCATCCTCCCCCCCAGGCGCCGCCATCCCGGCAGCGGCCGTCGCCATAACGCCGGACGGCAAAATGGACTCACAGGTCATCCTGTGGGAGGCGCTCAAATCCGTCGCCACGGCCACCGGCCAGCGCCGGGACGTGTTTGAATTACCCACGCCAACGCTCGACAAATTCCACTGCCACATTTCGACGCTGAATCCCGGCCAAAACACCGGCGCCCTGCATCGCCACCCGCAGGAGGAATTGGTGATCGTCAAGGAAGGCACGCTGGAGGTGAATATCGACGGCAAGAAACTGACGGCCACCACCGGCTCGCTGATCTTCTACGCGGCGAACGCGAACGAAAACATGACCAATGTCGGGAAAACGCCCGCGACGTATTATGTCATCCAGTTTTATACGGCCTTGACGCCGAAAAGCTGACCGGCGGAGCCTGGGAGCGGGGAGCGGGGAGCAGGGAGTCAAGCAAACTGCGCCCCATGAGTTTTACCCCGGACGGCACGGATTGCGCCGAATAAAACTGGGCTATCCGTGGCATCCGTGGTAAAGAATCTCCACCCATGAAAACGACCAAAGCTGTCGAGATATGCCCGGCGCTCTCTGCAGCGCTTCAGGCCAGGCCCGCCGTGCGCAAGATTTTTGAATCCATGCCGCCGTCGCACCAGCGGGAATACCAAAAATGGGTGGCGGAGGCGAAAAAGGAAGAGACGCGAGTGAGCCGGGCCGCCAGCGCGGTGGAGAAGATCGGGGCATGGAAAAAGCGGTCGGGTTAAGCCGTGCGAAGTGCCGATTAAATGCCGTTCCCTTCCCGGATTTTGATTGCTGGGAAGGGCTGCGCCTTCATTTTGTAATAATGATCCCCGGCAGATTTCGCTCCGCAGCCGCAAGCCCGCGAGGCACGCAAAGCAAACCGGGGAGCGCCCAAATTATTTTACCGGAAATCCTCAGGGACCATGGGGCATCAATGCCACCAGGGGATTAGCCCAAATCCACCGGATCCACATCAAGGGTTTGGAGGACTTCCTTGTCCGAGGGGAATTCCTCCTGGAGTTGGCGGAGCAGAGGGGCAATGCGGCCGATGCTGTCGACGAAATACCAGAGTTGGTAGCGGTAGAAACCCTTGATTTTTTCGAGGGGCGGGGGTGCCGGGCCGCGAAGTTCGGCGACGTCCTTGAGGACGAGTTCGGCGCGTTTGGCCCATTGCTCGGCGTAGAATTTTACTTTTTCGGCGTTGTGGCCGCGGAAGAGATGGCGAATGAGGCGGCGGGACGGCGGGTAATGGTATTCCTGGCGCTGGGCGAGTTCGGCGTCGAGGAAGCCGTCGAAGTCGGCTTTTTTCGCGAACTGGATGGGCGGGGCGTGGGGGGTGTAGGTTTGGACGAAAACCTCGCCGGCGGTGTCGCCGCGCCCGGCCCGGCCGGAGACTTGGACGAGAAGTTGGAAGGTGCGTTCGTGGGCGCGAAAGTCGGTTTGGTGGAGGGAGAGGTCCGCGTCCACAATGCCACAGAGGGTGACGTTGGGGAAGTCGAGCCCCTTGGCGATCATCTGAGTGCCGACGAGGACGTCGATTTTGCCTTTGCGGAAATCGGTGAGGATTTGGCGGAAGAGCGTTTTTTTCGCCATGGTGTCGGAGTCGAGGCGGACGATTTTAGCGCGGGCGAGGATGCGCTGGGCGGCTTCCTCGACGCGCTGGGTGCCGTAGCCTTTCCAGCGGATTTCCTCGGCTTTACATTGCGGGCAACGCTTGGGCGCGGGTTCGCAATAGCCGCACCAGTGGCAGCGGATTTGCTCGTCGGTGCGGTGATAGGTGAGCGCGACGCTGCAATTTTTGCAATGGGCCACGAAACCGCATTTCGGGCAGAGCATGCTGGCTGAATACCCTCGTCGGTTGAGAAAGAGAATGCTTTGCTCGCGCTTGTCAAAACGGTCACGCAGGGCGTCGGCGAGTTCGCGGGAGATGACGACGGGGCCGAAGCGGTTGTTTTGGCGGCGCAGGTCCACGAGGCGCAAGGGGGGCAGGCCGCGGCCGTCCACGCGATTGGGCAGTTTGTTTAATTTATAGCGACCAGTGCGGGAATTAAGGAGGGATTCGAGCGAGGGCGTGGCCGAGCCGAGGACGCAGACGGCGTTGGCGAGTTTGGCGCGATAGACGGCGGCGTCGCGGCCATGATAGCGCGGGGCTTCCTCCTGTTTGAAGGCGGGCTCGTGTTCCTCGTCCACCACGATGAGGCGGAGATTGGCGATGGGCGCAAAAATGGCGGAGCGCGCACCAACCACCACCCGGGCCTGGCCGCGGGCGACGGCCATCCAGGCATCGAAACGCTCGCCGGCGGAAAGGTGGCTATGCCAGACGACGACCTGCGCGCCGATGGTGGCGAGCGCCGAACGCAACCGTCCGACGGTCTGGGGAGTCAAGGCGACCTCGGGGACGAGGTAAATTACTCCGCCACCTTCCGCTAGAGTCGAAATAATGGAGCGCAAATAAACTTCGGTTTTGCCGGAGCCTGTGATGCCGTGAAGCAGGTGGGTCTGAAATTTTTTGGCGGCGAGGCTGAGGCCGATGTCCGCGATGGCCGCGACTTGGTGTTCATTGAGTTCGAATTTGCCGACCGCGGTGGCGGCGGCGGTTTCCGAGGCGGAAAATTCGTCGTCGTAGGCGATGCGGGGATTTTCCTCGGTGACATCTTCGGCGAGGCCTTTGTCCACCAGCGCATCGAGCGTGGCCGGGGAAATTTTGAGGCGGGTGATGACGAGGCCGCGGGCGACAGGGGCGGATTGGGCGCGGAGGAAGCGATAGACGGCGGCTTGTTTTATGGCGCGGCGTTCGAGGGCGGCCAGTTCCTCGGCGGTCAATTCAATCCGGCCGGCGCGGAGGAAACGCTCCATGCGCATGGCCATGCCGGCGCGGACGGGCGCGGGGATCATGGTTTCGAAAACGGTTTCGAGGGGCGCGAGGTAGTATGCGGAGATCCACTTGGCGAGGGCGAGGAGGTCGGGGGTGAGAATAGGCTCGGGGAAAACGAGTTCGAGGATGTTTTTAATGCGGGAGTCAGGGACATCCTGAGCGGTGCCGAGGCGCTCGACAATGCCGAGGAGGTGGTCGTGGCGAAGGGGGATGCGGACGAGGCAGCCTGGCAACACTTTGCCGGCGAGGTGCGGTGGCAGACGGTACGCCAGGGGATGGTCAACCCCCGCCAAGGCCATGACTTCGATGAGGTTATCGCCCGATTTGCCCGCTCGCTTGGTCGCCACGGCCTTACGCGCGGTGGCAGCCTCGGCGACCAAGCCGGGGAATAAATCGAATTCAGGTTCGCTCGCCATTTGCAACCTGACGTTGACCTGCCGGGGCATTAGTGTCAATTTTGTCTCAATAACGAACTTGGCTCTCTCCCCCACCCTCATGGCCGCCACCGCCTCCAGCGCCACCGCGACGTCCGGCACGCCAACCCGCGTGACGGTGGCCGAGCCATCGATCGCGATTGAGAACCCGCGGGAGACGTTCAAAGAGTTTTTGGCGAGCAAGGGTCTGCGGGTGACGAACCAGCGACTGGCGATATTTGACGCGGCCTTTAACCAGCACGACCACTTCACCGCCGAAGATTTGCTGGACCGGGCGAGGGTGTTGGATGACTCGGTGTCCCGTGCGACAGTTTACCGCAGTCTGCCGATTTTAACTGAAAGCGGCCTGGTGCGCGAAGTGGACGTGGGCCGCGACTACAAATACTACATGGCAAACGCACGCGCCCGCACCTTTCAGGCGCAACTCATCTGCCTGGACTGTGAGAAAATTTTCGAAGTTGATGCCCCGTTCATGGAATGGTATGGTAAAACGGTCTGCGACAAGCGCGATATGGAACCCGAGTCCCAGCGATTGCAAGTGACGGCGCGGTGCCGGGCGTTGGCCCGCGGCGCGAAGTGCCCGCATGCATCGGCGACGACCGTCTCGTCCACCCGCTCGAAATAAAATCCCATGGCGAAACCCGACCACGAATTCGAGACCAAGTTTTTTGAGGGCATCCTCAAGCACAACCCCGACTACCGGGAGGTCATTGAGCTACTCGGGGGGTTGTACACGAAGCAGGGGCGCATAGACGAAGGGCTGCGCATGGACCGGAAGTTTGTGCGCCTGGCCCCGACGAATCCGACCGCGCATTACAACCTCGCGTGCTCGCTGGCGCTGAAAAAGCGCAAAGCCGACGCCGTCCGCGCGCTGCGCAGCGCAATCGAACTCGGTTATCGCGACCTGGACTGGTTGCGCGAAGACCCCGATCTGGCGTCGCTGCGGGACTATGCGGCATTTGTGGAGATTGAGGCCATGCTGGTGCAATTACAGGTGACGAATCCGCAGCGGCCGGAAAGGTCGTAGGGGGGCTTTGGTTTATGGTTTGCGGTTTACGGTATGGGGTTTGGGGTTTGGCATAATGAGAAGTTATTGCGATAGATAGGGTGGATGGGCAACCTTGTAGGGCTCGCGCTTGCGCGATGCCTTTCTTCATGGGTCCATGAAAATCGAAAATGTTCTATTTCCCTGGCTGGCGGCGGAACAGGTATTGGAAAAACGCGATCAACCCGGCGAAGCGGTAATTGGGGTCAATGTAATGTTGGATGACGTAGAAGGTGAAATAGTACGCGCGGCAAAAGGCCCAGACCGTCAGGGCAAGGTAGAGGGCGACTTTCCAGTGCGGGGATTCGAAGAGGAGAAGGGCGGCGGACATGGCGCCGATGAAGAGGAACATCCAGAATTTCAGCCACATGAGCCGGGGGTCTTTGAGGTCGGGCATGATGGTGAAGTATGGGTTGGAGGGAGGAAATGCAGGGGGATTCTTGCGGACGGATGGGACCTCGCCCCAACGGGGCGAAGGAACCCAACCCGGGGCTTCGTGGTGCGAATCCCTGAGGATCAACAACGAAAGGAATCTGCCGCCCGGAACGGGAGGAAGAAAATGCGCTCCGGTGCGCCTTCAGAGCACGGAATTCGATGGAGCGCCGGTTCCCATGGTTGTGCTGCGCGCAACCATGGGTTGGGCTCCTGCAGCCCTTCGGGCTGCAAATGGCGAATGGCTCGGCTGCGGGAATGGCGCATAGCTCTCTATGGCAAAACGGCCGCGATGGAAAGTGGGTGCCTTCTGCTCCTCGAGCTGCCAATGGCAGCGGAGTTTGGGGTGACGGGAGGGAATGGAGGGCGATTCTTGCGGACAGAAACGCGCAGCTTTGGAGTGCGGTGGCTTGACGCCGCTTTCAAAGAATCCAAGAAACCCCATACCCGCATAGTGTTTCACCAAACTCATGGGCGCACATTAATTAAGAAAAGCGGCGTCAAGCCGCCGCACTCCAAAGCTGCGCCAACCGAATCCCCCGCCGTACATTTACTTTGAAATTTCTTCCAGGGTGTTCGTCAGCCTCAAACAATACAGCAATGGCACCGCGCCGAAGACGCCGAAGGAGCAGTCGATCAGGCGCCAGCCGAGGGGGATGCCGCGCAAGGGGCCGCAGATTAAGGCGAGGGGTAAAACGAGGGCGCAGGCGATGAGCCCGGCACGGAGGACCCAAACGTTCCGGACGGGGTCGAGGAAAGGACCGATGAAGAAGACGGCGATGACAATATGGCTGAAGGCGAGCCAGTCGGTGCCGTAGGCGAGCCAGGGGTATTTGGTGTTGGTGTCGCGCAGGCCCTCGCGGACGGTGACCAGCCAATGGTGGAGACCAGCAGGGGCAGTGGCTGGAGTGAGGTCCTTCAAACCCAGAACGGAAGTGAGCCAATCCAGTTCGTGCTGGAGGGGAAAGGCGGTTAGGCCGCTGGCGATCAGGGCGACAATGAAAAAGCCAAGAACAAGGCGGTAGCGGAACAGGAGGCGGTCGCGGGACATGGGGGGGAGGTTAGGCGCAAGGTACGAAACGGGGCAAATCAGAAATCACCTAAAATTCTTGAAAAACTTCTGCACGGAAACCCGGGGTGCTCGAATCTTGAAGAATCCGCCGCGCAGAATGGGAATTTGATTGCAAATGGCTCCCGTGCTCCTTCA
>Ga0265320_10003730_pt1 | contig 10154 bp, 8 predicted proteins | sample 4827metaG_FD_202087 | JGI IMG/M metagenome (GOLD analysis project Ga0265320, IMG submission 202087) | Rhizosphere microbial communities from Carex aquatilis grown in University of Washington, Seatle, WA, United States - 4-8-27 metaG | ecosystem: Host-associated > Plants > Roots > Rhizosphere >...
GAAGGGGCCGCGGCCGCGCCCCTGGCGGCGCTCCTGGGCGGCCACCTCCCCGGCCTCATGGGCCGCAAGGTCGTGCTCGTGGTCAGCGGCGGCAACATCGATCCGGCAATCCTCAGCCGGGTCATCGAGAGCGGCCTGGTGGCGGACGGACGCCTGAGCCGGTTCACCGTCGTGATCAGCGACCGCCCCGGCGGGCTGGCCGCGCTGACCCGCACCATCGCGGAGAGCGGCGCCAGCATCAAGGACATCGCCCACGACCGCGCCTTCAGCGGATCCAACGTCAGCGCCGCCAACGCCGTCTGCACGGTGGAGACGCGCGACCGCGGGCACCTCCGCTCGCTGCGCCGCCGGCTGACGCTCGCCGGCTTTCCCCTCGTCCAGTCCCCGGGCCCCCCTCGGCCGGCCCACGCCTAGCCGGCCGTGGAACCGGGATTGCAATTCGGCCCAGCCGGGAAGATCTGCCCTCCGGCGTCCGGCCGGTCCCACTCCGATCCATGAACGTGCTGCTGCTCTATCCGGAGTTCCCGCCGACCTTCTGGAGCTTCAAGCACGCCCTGAAGTTCATCCGCAAACGGGCCTCCCTGCCCCCGCTGGGCCTGCTCACCGTGGCCGCCCTCCTGCCCCGGGACTGGAAGCTGCGGCTGGTCGACCTGAATGTGCGCGCGCTCACCCAGCGCGACCTGGCCTGGGCCGACCTGGCTTGCGTCAGCGCGATGATCGCCCAGCGCGACTCCGCGGAGCAGGTCATCGCCCGATGCCGGGCCGCGGGCAAGCGGGTCGTCGCGGGCGGCCCCCTGTTCACCAGCGCGCCCGGGGAGTTCTCCCATGTGGACCACCTGGTCCTGAACGAGGCGGAGCTGACGCTGCCCGAATTCCTGCGCGATTTTGAGCGCGGGTGCGCGCGGCCGGTCTACTCCACCACGCAGTACGCCGACATGCGCGAGAGCCCGGTGCCGCGGTGGGACCTGGCGGAGGTGCGCCGCTACGGCTCGATGTCCCTGCAGTACTCCCGGGGCTGTCCCTTTGACTGCGAATTCTGCGACGTCACGGCCCAGTTCGGCCACGCGCCGCGCACCAAGACCGCGACGCAGGTCATCGCCGAGCTCGAGGCGCTGCGGTCCGCCGGCTGGCGGGGAGCGGTGTTCTTCGTCGACGACAACCTGATCGGCAACAAGCGGGGGCTGAAGCGGGACCTGCTGCCGGCCCTGATCGCGTGGCAACGCGAGCGGCGGTGGTCCTTCCCCTTCTACACCGAGGCCTCGATCAACCTGGCCGACGACGCGGAGCTGATGGAGCTGATGTCGGCGGCGGGATTCGACACGGTCTTCGTCGGCCTGGAGACGCCCGACGCCGCCGCGCTGGCCGAGTGCAACAAGCGCCAGAACCAGGGCCGCGACCTCGTCGCGGACGTGAAGCGCATCCAGCGCGCCGGCCTGCAGGTCCAGGCCGGGTTCATTGTCGGGTTCGACAGCGACACCGCCGGCATTTTCCAGCGGCAGGTGGAGTTCATCCAGCAGAGCGGCGTCGTCACTGCCATGGTCGGGCTGCTCAATGCCCTGCCGGGAACGAGGCTCCATTCCCGCCTGCACCGGGAAGGCCGGCTGCAGGGTCAAACGAGCGGCAACAACGGCGACGGCACGATCAACTTCATCTCGCGCCTGCCGGCGGCCCAATTGGTCGAGGGCTACAAGACGATCCTGCGCCGCATCTATGCGCCCCGGCCCTATTATCAGAGGATCCGGACCCTTCTGCGCGAATACCGCCGCCCGCGCGTGTCCGCTCCCCTAAGCTGGCGCCACGGGTTCGCCGCGGCGCTCGCCAGCGTCCGGCTGGGAGTGGTCGGGCGGGAGCGCTTCCAGTACTGGCGCCTGCTCGCCTGGACCCTGTTTCACCGGCCCAGGCTCCTGCCCATGGCGGTGACGCTGGCGATCTACGGGCACCATTTCCGCCGTTGCTGCGATGCGCTGGGCGCCTGAATTCCCCTAGCCGGCCGTCCGCCAGTCGATGAGCTGGAGCTGGAGCAGCTTGCGGTCGTTGTAGTGGTTCCAGCTGAGCTCGACGGCGAGGTCGAGCGGCACCCCCGCCGGGGGCAGGCGGTGGGCCATCTTCCAGGCCACCCCATGCAGGCGGCGGCCGCGGCTGTCCTCGAACCAGAAGCGGAAATGGTGCTCCTTGAAGACCGTGGGCGGCGGGCGCAGGACGACGCCGCGCACGCCGAAGACGGGCTCGGGGTTGCCCTGCCCGAAGGGATGCAGCGCCGCCAGGTCGTCCATCAGGCGCTCCCCGATCTGCTCGGGCGTGATCCAGGCCGCGAGGTCGAGCCGGGCCTCGGCGATGTCGCCGCCGACGTGCGCCCGCACCGCCTCCGCAAAATGCCGCCGGAAGCCCTCGATCCGGTCCTTGCCGAGGGAGATGCCGACCGCCATGGGATGCCCGCCCCAGCTCGCCAGGTGGTCCCGGCAGACGCCCAGGATATCCACGAGGTTCACCCCGTCGACGCTGCGGCCCGAGCCCTTGGCAAACTCGCCCTCGTTGCCCAGGACAATGCAGGGCCGGTTGTACTTGCGGGTAACCCGGCCGGCGACGATCCCGACGACGCCGGGATGCCAGCCTTCGCTGAAGAGGACGATGCCGGCGTCGGCGGCGTAGTTCGCCTCGATCAGGCGCTCGGCCTCCTCGGTGATCAGCCGCTCGATGTCCTGGCGCTCGCGGTTGAAGAGGTCGAGCTGGCGGGCGGTCTCGAAGCAGAACCCGGTGTCCTCGCTGAGGAAGAGCTCCACCGACAGCGCGGCGTCCGCCAGCCGCCCGGAGGCGTTGATCCGCGGCCCGAGGCGGAAGGAGATGTCGGAGGGCAGGAGCTCCTGGCCGGGCTTCAGCCCCGCCACGTCCATCAGGGCGCGCAGGCCGGGCCGCCGGGTCTCCTGGAGGATGCGGAGGCCCTGGCGGGCCAGGATCCGGTTCTCTCCGACCAGGGGCACGAGGTCGGCCACGGTGCCCAGGGCGACGAGGTCGAGGTGGTCGCGGAGCTTGAGGCTGGCGGCCCCGGGGTGGTTCTCGGCGCGCAGGCGCTTGAGGAGGCCGTGCATGGCCTTGAACACGAGTCCCACGGTGCAGAAGTCCTTCCATATCCGCTGGGTCTCGCCCCCGCCCGCCGCGGCATGGGGGTTGAGCAGGAGCCCCTGGGCCAGGGAGGCCTCCTTCTCCCGGTGGTGGTCGATGATGACGACGTCGATCCCGCGGCCGATGAGGTAGGCGACCTCCGCATGGGAATTCGTGCCGCAGTCCAGGGCGACGAAGAGGTGCGGCTGGCCCTGCTCGAGCGCCCGGTCGATGGCGCTCCGCGAGAGGCCGTAGCCATCCTCGGCCCGGCGGGGGACGATGAAGCGGGGGCTGAGGCCGAACCGCCGCAGGACCATGACCAGGAGGGCCGTGCTGGTGACCCCGTCGACGTCGTAGTCGCCCAGGACCACCACCTGCTCGCCGCGGACGATGGCGGCGTGCAGCCGGACCGCCACGGCCTCGAGGTTGGGCAGGAGGAAGGGATCCCCGAGGCCGGCCAGGACCGGCTCGAGGAAGCTGGCGGCCGCCGCGGCTTCGCGGATGCCCAGGCGGCAGAGGAGCTCCGCCAGGATCGGGCTGACGCCCGCCGCCTGGCTCAGCGCCGCTACCTCGTCAGCGAGGAGCGGCGGGTGGTTCCAGCGCATGTCACTGCGAGGCCTTGCTGGAACCGGTCCACTCGTACTTCGGCCTCACGTCGGCGTGGGCCTCGACATGCTTCCGGTCTCCCTTGTGCCACCAGTAGAAGACCTGCGCGGCGATGAAAATGGCCGAGAAAGTGCTCGTGACGATGCCGACCAGGAAGGTGAATGAAATATCCCGCAGGACGCCGCTGCCGAAGACGTAGAGCGCAAGGGCCGCCAGAAACGTGGTGGAGGCCGTCATGATCGTCCGCGCAAAGACCTTGTTGATCGCGGAGTTGACCACCACCCGGAGCGTGCCGCCCGGATTGAGCTTCAGCTCCTCCCGGATGCGGTCAAAGACGACGACCGTCTCATTGATCGAATAGCCCGCGATGCAAAGGATAGCCGCCACCATGGGCGCCGAGAACTGATGTCCGGTCAGGACGAAGACGCCGATGGTCATCAGAATGTCGTGCAGGGTTGAAAACATCGCGCCGATGCCGAAGCCAAACTCGAAGCGGAAGGCGATGTACAGCAGGATGGTCATCATCGAAACGCCGACCGCCAGCAGGGCGTTGAGCTCGATTTCCTTGCCGATGTCGGGACCGATGGTGCTCTGGCCGACATTGACGAAGCCGACGGAGGGATAGGCCTTTTGCAGGGCGTCAAAGACGGCGCCGCCCTTCCCGACCGGAGTCTCCACCTTCAATTGCTCGTTGCCGCCGCCCAGGGCGCTCGTGTAGGTCGCATTGATCTCGCCCACCCCGGCCGCACCCGCCACCTGCCGGATCTTGGAGATATCGAGCCGCTCGTGAAACTGCATCGTGACCACGTCACCGCCGGCGAAATCGATGCCGTAGATGCGGTGGCCCTTTGCGATCACCACGCCGACCCCGAGGAGGACGAGCAGCCAGGAGCCGATGAAGGCGGGCCGCCCGTAGCGGACAAAATCCATATGGATGGACTTTAGCAGGTGGCGCATCGTGATCTTTTTGACCCAGCCGGACTCGATCAGCATTTCCATGATCATATGCGCAATGATCAGCACGGTGAACATGGTCGAAAGGACGCCGATCGCGAGCGTCACGCCGAAACCGCGGATCGGCCCGGTCCCGAGCCAGATCATGATGGCGCAGATGATCAGCTGCACCACGTGCGCGTCGATGATCGTCGTGAGCGCCTTGGTATATCCGCTTTGGTTGGCGTTCGCGAGCGACTTGCCGGCAGCCAGCTCCTCGCGCATGCGCTCGAAGATGAGGATGTTCGCGTCCACCGCCATGCCGACGGTAAGCACGATGCCCGCCAAGCCGGGCAGGGTCATCGTCGCCCCGAAGCTGGCCATGATCCCGACGATGATCACCAGGTTGATCGCCAGGGTGATCACCGCCACCAAGCCGCCGGTGGCATAGAAGGTGATCATGAAAGCGGCCACCGCCGCCGTGCCGATGACGGAGGCTTTGATTCCGCTGGATATCGCGTCGACCGCGAGCGACGGCCCGACCTGGAACTGCTCCTTGACGACCAGCGGCAGGTCCAGGGGATTGTTGAGGTCATTGGCAATCTCGCTCGCCTCGGTCTCGCTCGGGATGCGGTTGATGACCGCGTTGCCGCCGGATATCTCCGTCTCGACGGTCGGGGCGGTGACAAGGACGTTGTCGAGGACGATGGCCAGGCGGCCCAGGTGGCCCGATTGCTGGCCCTCGCCGGCGATTTCACGGGTTAAATCGGCAAATTGCTTGCCGCCGGTCTTGGTCAGCTGGAGGTTGACTTGGGGGGAGCCGTACTGGTCGGTGCTGTAGAAGGCGTTGGCGACGCCTTCGCCGGTCATTTCCGGGATGCGCCGGATGAAGAGCTCCTCGCTGGCGTCGTTCCCGTTGCGGTCCGTCTGGGTCAGGGTCATGGCCTCGTAGCCCGGCGGGATGTCGTCCGGCGCCGCGGCGGAGGGGGTGAGGGTCGGATGCACGCGGCGGAACTCCAGGCGCGCAGGCTTGCGGACGCTCTCGATCACCTCAGGGTTGTTGCGCGTGTCGAGGCCGGCCAGTTCGACCTCGATGCGGTTGTCGCCGACCGCTCGGATCAGGGGCTCGGCCACGCCAAAGCCGTTGACGCGGTTGCCAATGAGCTCGATGGCTTTGTCCAGCTTCTGCCTGCGAACGAAGTCGGGCCCCGCCGTGACGGCCTTGGGATCAACTTGGAGGGTGAAGGCGACGCCGCCGGCAAGATCCAGTCCGCTGCGGAGCCTGGCCTGGGCGCGCTTGGCCAGCTCCTGGAGGAGGATGCCGTTGCGCTTCTCCAGGTTGCGGACCTCAATGTCGAGGCCCGGGAAATATTGGGTGAGGTCAATCTTGCGCTCAGCGGCAATCTGCCGGAGGGCGACCAGGGGGGCCTGGGTCGAGCCGGCCCTGGCCACGGCCTCGTCCACGAGCTTGGCAAAGTCCGCCGGCTTGGCGGTCGCGTGCTCCTTCGCGTAGACGGGAAAGGGGACGTCATGGAGGGGCAGAAGCTCGCTGACGGCCCAGACCGCGATGGCGGCGCTGAGCAGAAGCTTCCAGAGGTTACGTTTCAACATAGGGGTTCGGGCCGGCCGGGCCGGCGTCGGGGCCGCGGACGCGGCGTTATTTCTTCTCCTCGGCGCCGCCCGCGTTCACCACGGACTGGATGAAGCTCTTGCCGACCTCGATCTTGGTGTTGTCGGCGATCCGGAGGACGAAGCGGTCGTCCTTGACGTTCGTGATGACCCCGTAGATCCCGCCGGTCGTGATGACCTCGGCGCCGGACTGCAGCTCGGAGAGCATCTTCTCATGCGCCTTCTGCTTCTTGCGCTGCGGGGCGATCATGAGGAAATACATGCCGCCGACGAGGAGGACGAGCGGCAGCATTGAGAGGAAACCGTTCGAGGCCGGCGGGGCGGCCTGGGCCAAAAGGGGGAGCGCCAAAAGGGAGGAGGTCATATTCGTCATTGCGTATTGAAAGTGGGAGAAGCTATTTCCAAAAAGAGAAACCCGTATTCAACGGTTTCATCTCCCTCCAAAGCAAGCTCTAACCGGCCCCTTCCCGCCCTCGGAACCCCCGCCCCGCCCCCGCATTGAAAAGCAAATCCGCAGCCAGCTGGACCGCCGCCCGGTCCGAGGAACACTATGGTTTCAAGCGCTGGGGCTACGGGCATTTCGGGGTGGATGCCGACGGGTTCGTCAACGTCCAGCCGCAGGCGGACGGGCGGGCCATCCGGGTCCTGGACGTCATCCAGGAGGCGGTGGGGATGGGGCTGAAGGCCCCGATGGTGATCCGCTTCCAGGACCTCCTCCGGCACCGCGTGATCCAGCTGAACGAGGTTTTCCGCAAGACCATGCGGGACGAGGGCTACAAGGGGGAATACCGCGGGGTCTTCCCGATCAAGGTGAACCAGCTGCGCGAGGTGGTCGACGAGATCATCGCGGCGGGGAAGGACTACCACTACGGCCTGGAGGCCGGCTCGAAGCCGGAACTCATGGTGGCGCTGGCGATGCACGAGGGCAGCCAGCGGCTGATCATCTGCAACGGCTACAAGGACCACGACTACATCCGCCTGGCGCTCCTCGGCCGCAAGCTGGGCAAGAAGATCATCCTCGTGGTCGAGCAGCTCTCCGAGCTCGACGACATCATCCGGCTTTCCCAGGAGACGGGGGTGAAGCCGATGATCGGCCTCCGCGCCAAGCTGCAGACCCGGGGCGAGGGCAAGTGGGCCATGTCGACCGGCGACAACGCCAAGTTCGGGCTCAACACCGCGGAGATCCTCTTCGCCTGCGAGAAGCTGAAGGCGGTCAAGTTCACCGCGTGCCTGAGGCTGGTCCATTTCCACATCGGCTCCCAGGTGCCGAACATCATCACGATCAAGAACGCCGTGATCGAGGCCACCCGCTGCTACTGCCAGCTCGCCGACATGGGCTTCCCCATGGGCTACCTCGACGTCGGCGGCGGCCTGGGGATCGACTACGACGGCTCCCGGACGAACTTCGAGAGCTCGATGAACTATTCCCTGGAGGAGTACGCCCGCGACGTCGTCTTCAACATCCGCGAGATCTGCCACGCCTCCGGCGTCCCGGTCCCGGACATCGTCAGCGAGTCGGGCCGCGCGGTGGTCGCGCCCCATTCCATGCTGGTCGTGGAGGTCTTCGAGCGGATCAACAAGCGCGAGTCGCTCGGCCAGCAGCACCAGCCCAAGGTGAAGCACAAGGTGGTGCACGACCTCGCGGTCATGCTGAAGAACAAGACCAAGCTCGGCCGCCTCGAGCGCTTCCACGACGCGCTGCAGAAGAAGGAGGAGGCCTTCTCCCTCTTCAACCTCGGCTACCTCGACCTGCAGAACCGGGCCGCGGCCGAGTCGATCTTCTGGCAGATCTGCGAGCAGATCGCCAAGGAGGGCCGGAAGACCGGCTACCAGCCCGAGGAGCTGCACGACCTCTCCAAGCTCCTCGCCGACCAGTACGTCTGCAATTTCTCGGTCTTCCAGTCGCTGCTCGACTCCTGGGCGCTGAAGCAGCTCTTCCCCGTCGCGCCGCTCCACCGCCTGAAGGAGAAGCCCACGGTCAACGCCATCCTGGTCGACATCACCTGCGACTCCGACGGCAAGATCGACAGCTTCATCGACCTGCAGGACGTGAAGGACTACATCACGCTCCACCCGCTGAACAACAAGCCGTACTACCTCGGCATCTTCCTGACCGGCGCCTACCAGGACATCATGGGGGACCTGCACAACCTCCTCGGCCGGGTCAACGAGGTGCACGTCTTCCTCGAGGACGACGAGGAGAACGGCTTCTACATCGAGGAGGCCCTGAGCGGCAGCCGCATCGCCGACGTGATCGAGGGCGTCCAGTACCAGCAGGAGGAGCTCTGCCGCCGGATGAAGGCCCAGATCGACGCCGCCACGCGGCGGGACCAGGTGAAGCCGCGCGAGGGCGTGCGCCTGCTCGAGCTCTACGAGAGCCAGATGCTCAACAAGACCTACCTCAATATCGAGCGGGGCAACGGCAAGCGGAAGAAGCCGCTCGTCTAGGCAGCGGCCATGGCGCGCATCGCGATCGTTGGACCGGGCGCCATCGGCGGAATCATGGCCGCCTGGCTCCAGCGCACGGGGGCGAACGAGGTCATCCTGTGCGCGCGCCGTCCCCTGCCCCGCCTCACCGTGGAGACGCCGGGCGCGGTCATCGGCTTTGTCCCGAGGGTCTGGACCGATCCGGGGCAGGCACAGCCCGTCGACTGGGTGCTCATCGCCACCAAGGCCTACGACACCGAGGGGACCGCCCGGTGGCTGCCCGGGCTCACCGCGCAAGGCGCCCCCGCCGCCATCCTGCAGAACGGGTCGATCGCATCCGAACCCATTGGCTTCACGACTGATAGATAAGATCTATCTCGCGAGAAGCAGGGGGAGCGGCGAGTTGCTATCGTAGGGGGCATGCATGCCATGATTGACACGCCAAAACGTCAGACTTTGATGTCAGACATGACGACGACTCTGCGGAAGTTTCAGCGAGAGCTGGCTCGCATGCGTCGAGCCGCCGTCGCCGGCGCCGATGTCCTGGTGCGCGATCGCGAAGGGAATATCTTCCTTTTCAAGCGAATCGACGCGCCCGTCTCCACGATGATGCAAGTGGTCGGCCATCTGGCAGGCAGTGGCGGGACCGGGAAAAGAGTGAAGAGCCTTGCCGGTTATGGCCGCCGCTAAGGTGATCGTCGACACCGGCCCCCTGGTCGGCTTCATCGACACCGACGATCAATGGCACGGCTGGGCCCGGGAACAATTTGCCGCGCTGCCGTGCCCCATGCTGACGAGTGAGGCGGTGCTGTCCGAAGCCTGCTACCTGCTCGAACACCTAAGCGACCGCCTGCTCGAAATGATCCAGCTAAACGCGCTTGAGATCGAGCCCCTCTTCCCGGCCCAGGGCGTGCGGATCCGTGAATTGATGCGACGCTATGCTCCCCGAATGCAATTGGCCGATGCCTGCATCGTGCGGCTTTCCGAGCTTCACCCGACCGCGCGAGTGCTCACCACCGACATGGCCGACTTCCGCATTTATCGGCGCAATCGCAACGAAAAGCTCCCTCTGATTCTCCCCTAGTGGGTCGTCCGCTACCGCCATTCGTGGCGCGGATAGCGGCGGGAGAGCTCCGTCTTCACCTTGGGGTACATCTCGCGCCAGAAGGTGGTCAGGTCGTCGGTCACCTGGAGGGGGCGGTGGTTGGGCGCCAGGACCTCGATCTTCACCGGCACCCGGCCGTGACCGAGGGTGAACTTCCCCTCCACCCCGTAGAGCTCCTGGATCCGCGCGCTGAGGACGGGCGGGCCCTCCTTCGCATAGGTGATCTTTGACCGGCGGCCATTGGCCATCGTCAGCTTCTCGGGGAGATAGACATCGAGGACCGCGAGCTGCTCGGCGGTCAGCCAGTCGCGCAGGACCGGCAGAACCTCCTTCTGCTTCACGCCTCGGGCGGAGG
>Ga0265320_10003731_pt1 | contig 10153 bp, 11 predicted proteins | sample 4827metaG_FD_202087 | JGI IMG/M metagenome (GOLD analysis project Ga0265320, IMG submission 202087) | Rhizosphere microbial communities from Carex aquatilis grown in University of Washington, Seatle, WA, United States - 4-8-27 metaG | ecosystem: Host-associated > Plants > Roots > Rhizosphere >...
TGCCGAGACGCTTCTGGTCTTCCGGGGTTCCCCCGCCGAGGCGTGCGCCGGTCTCGGTGGCGAAGCGGAACAAGGACGCTGTCTTGCCACGGAGCACGCGGTCGTAGGTGGCCCGCGAGACGTCGAGCTCCGCGCGGCCGCGAAGCTGGACGATCTCGCCGTCAACCAATTGCCGCAGGGTGGAAAATAGGTCACCCAGCACCTCGGGCGCGTGCCGACCGGTGCGGTCCAGCGCCTCGACGAGAAGCAGGTCGCCGCCGAGCACGCTGACGGCATTGCCCCACAGGATCCGCGCGGTGGGCGAGCCCCGGCGTTCCTTGCCGTCGTCGATCACGTCATCGTGGAGCAGGGTCGCCGTGTGAATGAGCTCGGTCACCAGCGCGATCTCGCAAGCCGCCGGAGGCACCTGGCCGAAGCACGCCGCCGACAGCAAGAGAGCCATCGGGCGGACGCGCTTCCCGCCGCGGGAGATCAAATGCCTCGCTGCGTCTCGACCGGGGCGCTCTCCGCGCGCGCACGCCTCGGTCAGCGCAGCTTCAATCCACGCCAGATCGTCGGCGAGGAGCGCGCGCAGGTCGGCGAGACGGCCCGATAGCTTCGGATCTTTCGCCTGATCCTCCGCGGACCTAGTGAGCGAAAGCACTGCGGCTTCAATGGGCTGGACCATTCGGGGCAAAGACCTCGCACGCCCCGCGTAATGCGTCGCGCGTTTGGCGGCAAGGGTTTGGCTCCAAACCCGAACGGTTCACCGGCGCGAAAACTCCCCTCGCGCGAGTACCCGTCGAAGCGTATGTTCGGCGCGAAAGGTCGACTTCGAGCGCCCCGCCGTGGCACTCGCTCCGAGTGACGACGTTTCGATGAAGCAGAGCGCGGTCCGCCGACGAGGAAGAACGATCGGCACGATCGTGTTCGCGGTGCTCGTCGCGGGTTTCACGGTGATCTGCTCCACGGAGGTCATCCTCCAGGCGTGGACTCCGTCGCCCGCTGCCGCGACCGATTGCCGCGAGGGGATCGAGGGGCTCATCGCCGCAGTTCGGCGCGCCCGCGGCGCCGCGGCGACGGAAAATGGGGGCGAACGCGACGCGCTCGCGCGGTTTCGGAGCGCCCTTGGACCGGAGTGGTCGGAGCGCTCGAGCATCGGTGATCGCTGCAAGGACGATCCGGCGGCCTCGCGGGGGCTCGACGACGTCGATCGGCTGCGTTTTGCCGAAGAACACGCGCTTCGTTACGAAGCCCTCGACGTCGCGCGACGTCGCCGAGACGTCGAGGCGCTCGAAAAGCGACTTTCTTCGAGCCGCTGAGGCCCTGAATCGAGCCTCTTCCTGCAACCTCGTCGAGGCGAAGCTGCTAAGCTTGCGCCCGAAATGCCGCCTGATGAAGTTGCCGCCGCGCCGCCACCGACGTTCGACGTCCTGAAGCTGTCGGCCGAGGTCCGAAAAGCCGTCGATGAGCTCGGCTATGTCCACCCGACCCCGGTGCAGCGCGCCGTTTTCGACCCGGTGACCCGCGGCGTGGACCTCGTCGTCCAGGCGCGCACGGGGACCGGCAAGACGGCCGCGTACGGCCTTCCCCTCGTCGATTCGGTCATTCGCCGGAGCGTCGGCGTCGTGCAGGCGCTGGTGCTCTGTCCAACGCGAGAACTTGCGCTCCAGGTGTCGCGTGAGCTCGAGGCGCTCGCCAAGTATCGCGGGACGAAGATCGCGCCGGTGTACGGCGGCGCTCCCATGCCGCGCCAGGTGCAGATGATCCAGGACGGGGCGCAGATCGTCGCCGGCACGCCGGGGCGCGTCCTCGACCATCTCCGCCGCGGCACGCTCGACACCAAAGGCATCCGCGCCGTCGTGCTCGACGAGAGCGACGAAATGCTCAGCATGGGCTTCCTTCCGCAGATCGACGAGATCCTCTCGTATCTGCCGCAGACCCTGCAGACCCTGCTCTTCAGCGCGACCTTGCCGCCCGACGTGCAGCGGCTCGCCGAGAGCCGGCTGAAGACGCCGGAGTTCATCACCCTCAGCGGCGATCACATCGGCGCGCTCGAGATCCGGCACTTCGTCTACATGTCTCGCGGCGACAAGATCGGCGAGCTGGTGCAGCTCATCGAGACCGAAAACCCCGAGAGCGCGATCGTGTTTTGCAACACCCGCGACTCGACGAAGCGCGTCGCGCAAGCGCTCGAACAGCAGGGCTACGACGCCGATTGGCTGAACGCCGACTTGACCCAGGCCGAGCGCGAGAAGGTCATGGCCGCGACGCGAACCGAGAAGCTCCGCTTTCTCGTGGCCACCGACGTTGCCGCACGCGGGATCGACATTTCGCACCTCACGCACGTCATCAACTTCGACTTTCCGGAGAGCGCCGAGCAGTACGTGCATCGCACCGGGCGAACCGGGCGAGCGGGCAAGACCGGAACCGCGATCTCGCTGATCGAGCCGACCGACATCGGCAATCTCTATTACCTCCGCCTCACCTACAAGATTCGCCCCCTCGAGCGACAGCTTCCGACTCCACGCGAAATGAAGACGCGCGCGGAAATGGACGTCGTGCAGATGTTCGCGGAGCTCTTCTCGAAGCAATCGGCGCACCCCGACGACCTCGCGCTCGGACGCCGGATCATGACGCACGAGAACGCCGAGCGCATCGTCGCCGGGCTCTTGCGCGATCATCTCGGCGCGCGTCCGAGCGCAGCCGACCAAGCCGCCGCTGCGCGTCGCGCCGCCATGCCGCGCCCCACGTTGCCGTCGAGCGACGTCGTCGTTCCCCCGGCGGCGCCCGCGGCTCCTCCGGCTCCCGCCGTCCGTACGGCACCGCCAGCTCCCGCGACTCGCGTCGCTCCTGCCGCTCGCGTTGCTCCTGCCGCTGCCGATGCGTCCCCGGCTCCCGCTGCTCGAATCGTCGCGGCCCCCGCGGCGCGCGTGGCACCGACGGCAAACACCTTCACCACGCCCGATGACGTCGTGGACCCCATCCGGGTGCCCTCCGAGGGCAATGAACGTCGCCGGAGCTCCGAACCGGGGACCGTTCCGCCGATTCGACGCCGGAGGCCCGACGGTGAGCCAGCCCCGCGTGCCGCGGCGTCCCGCGAGCGTGACCGTGATCGCGACCAAGACCGCGATCGTGATCGCGACGACGAGCGAAGGGAGCCCGAGCGGCCCCGGAGCCCCGACGCCGCCGAGTTGTTCGTCAACGTTGGGCGAAAAGACGGGGCCAAGGCAAGCGATTTCTACACCGTGCTCAAGGATCGAGCCGGTGTGACGATTGATGATACGGACTACGTCAATGTCCGTCAGCGGCACACGTTCATCGGCCTCCGTCGGGAGCTCGTGGAACGAGTGCTCGGCGCGCTGAACGGCGCGGTGATCGCCGGACGCGAAGCCGCCGCCGAGCCGTCGCGCACGCGGTCCTGAGCGGACCGCGTCGAACCGCGTCGCGCGTCAACGTCTCTCGACGAGCCGCGTCGCGAATCAGTAGCTCGCGACGTGCCGCGTGGTGCTCGAACGCACCTCAAGAAACATGCCCGCGCGCCCTCACTCACCGAGGGGAACGGGCGTGGTTCTTGCGTAGTTCCTTATCGTCATGAACGAGCTCATCTCGACACGTTCTCGCCCCTCGTTCGATGAATGGGGGTGCTACGTTCGATGAGAGTGCCGACCACGAAACTGTTGCATCACCCGGGCGCGAAAGGTTACGGAATCTAGCGATGACGAAGAGCCGCGCGGTCGACGTCCGCCGACTGCAGAGCGACGTGGAATGGGCGCTCGCAAAGGGGCTCGGACCCCGCGATTTGGTTCCGATGCTGGAACGTTTGCGCCGCCACGCTCCGCGCGGTTCCGAACCCGCGTGCTTCGCTGGAACGGAGCTCGCCGAGCTGGTGCTTCACGACTCGCCGTGGCGTTCGGCCGTACTCGCGCGCGAGGTGCTCCAGTACGTGCAGACCGATCGCGCCTGGGCAGTGCTCGGACTCTCCCTCGCGCTCCTCGGACATTACCGAACGGCGAAGAACGCCTTCGACAAGGCGCTTCACCTCGCGCCCGGCTGCGCGTCGTACGCGCACAATCTCGGCCACCTGCTCGATGCCGGCCTCGGCCGTCCCCACGACGCCCTCAAATGGCTCGAACGCGCGATCCGCGCGCAACCGCAAGACACGGAGATCGCCGCGTCCTACGCGCACGCGCTCCTTCGCGCCGGTCGCGCCGAGCAGGCCCGAGCCGTCCTCGAAAAGAGCCTCCCCGACCCATCGCGCGTCACGGCCCTCCTCGAGCGCTGGAACGCCGCGATGTCCGCCGCCGTCGAATAGCGCCCGCGGCGTCCTCCGGTCCCGGCGCTCGGGCGCCGCGCATCGTGTTGCGGCGCGGTCGTGGTATTCGGGCGTGCATGCGACGTACGACTTCTCTCTCCGTCCTCGGGGCCTTCGCGCTCGCCACGGGCTCGGTTCGCGCCGAACCGCCGACGCCCGCGACGCCGATGGCGCCCCCCCCTGCTGCTGCATCCCCCGATGCGGATCAGTTCGTCACGAACGCGTTCAAGATCGACGACCCGATGCTCACGCCGGTACCGCCGCCGGATCATTTGTTGGGATCCTTCGGCGACGCGCTCCGTCTCGTTCGAGACCGCTCGACGGCGCTTCGCATTTCCGAAGGCGAGGTCGTCGAGGCTGCCGGCCAGAAGCGCCAGGCGCTCGCGACGGCGCTGCCGACGCTGACGAGTAACGGCACGCTGACGCGTTATTTGCTCCTCGGTCATAGCAACGGCCTGACCGGAAGATTCACCCTACCGTCGGGTATTACGACCAACGTAAACGAGCCGCCGGGGAGCGTGCCCGATCCCGCAACGCTCGTGAATGCCTCCGCGACGTTGACCCAGCCCATCTTCGACCTCGGCGGCTGGTACGGCATCGGCACCGCGAACCGGAAACGTGAGTCGGCCGAGTTCACGCTGCACGACACCGAACGGCAGCTCCTCGCGAAGGTGGCGCTCGCGGCGGTGAACGTGATCACGTCGAGCCGCGTCGCGGAGTCGAGTCGCAACTCGCTCGCCTCGGCGCTCTCGACGCTCGATCTCACGAAGCGTCGGGCCGACCTCGGCGCGGCGAGCGCGGTCGACGTCTTGCGCTCGGATCAAGAGGTCTCGACGAGCCGCGCGCAGCTCGTGTCAGCGGACGAATCGCTCCGGCAAGCGCGGGAGGCGCTCGGCGCCGCGCTCGGTGACACGACGCAATGGGGAGTCTCGCCGGAGCTCCACGTCGAAGATCTGGAGCGCACCGCGACCAGCGTGTGCAAACCCGTGAACGGCGTCGAGTCACGCGCGGACATCCGCGCAGCGGCCAAGACGGTGGAAGCCGCCGAACGGGACAGAAACTCCGTCGACTACTCGTACCTACCGACCGTCAATTTGACGTCCACCGTAAGCTACTTGAATGTGCCCTTCTACCAGCCGAACGACGAGCACTTCAATTGGACGGTCGGCGCCGTCGCCGCGTGGACGCTCTACGACGGCGGTGACCGCGACGGCCGCCGTCTCCTCACTCAGGGCGCCGCGACCGTCGCGCGGGAACAGCTGACGCAGGCCAAGCGCGACGCGATCCTCCAGGTCGTCCAGGCCGATCGCGCCGTCACCGTCGCTCGGACGAACCTCGACGTGAGCACGCGTGCGCGCGATATCGCGAAGGAGAGTGCGCGGCTCTCGCGCATCGCGTTCATGAGCGGGAGCGGGACGAGCTTCGATCTGGTCGACAGCGCGAGTCGGCTCAGAAACGCCGAGATCGACCTGCTGATCAAGAATTTCTCGGTCTACCAGGCCATGATCACGGCATATCTGGCGCGCTCCGACTGTTCCTACTAGCGGGAGCGTGCCCGTGGACCACGACGGTTGCCGCATCGCAACGCCGCTTTCTTTCGGCGCGTTTGGTGGTAGCGTCACCGCGCCGTGAAGACCAAGACGTTGCTCTTCTCGACGCTGTTCGCGTTCACCGCCTTCGCGTTCAGCGTCCTACTGTATTTGATCTTCTTCGTCGTTCCCCAGGCGCAAATCGCGGCCGGCGGGCTCGCACAGAAAATCTTCTATTTTCACGCGCCGTCCGGGTACGCGATGTATCTCTCGGGCGCCTTCTGCTTCGTCGGAAGCGCGCTGTACCTCGCGGCGCCGTCGGATTCGCGGAACGCGCTCGCGCGCGCCGGCGCGGAGTGCGCGGTGGTCTTCGGCATCATGATGCTGACGAGCGGTCCGCTCTGGGCGAAAAAAGCGTGGGGCGTTTATTGGGCATGGGATCCCAGGCTCACCACGACGCTCCTCAGCGTCCTCGTGTACGTCGCCATCGTCGTCCTGCGCGCGTTCTCCGGGGACGGCGAGGCCGAGCGCAAGTTTGCCGCCGCGCTCGGCGTTCTCGGCACGGTGAACCTGCCGATCATCCACTACTCGGTTCAAAAGTGGGGCGGCAATCATCCGACCGTCATCGGTAAGGGCGGCGGCGGGCTCGCCCACCCGATGATGAAGCTCACGCTCGGGATCGGGTTCTTGTCGATGACCTTGCTCGCGCTCTTGCTCGTGTGGATGCGGACCCGGCTCGCCGTTTCGGCGACCGCCCTCGCTCGCGCCGAGGAAGAGGCGATGGCCCTCACTGCGGACGGCGAAGAATGACGAATTTCTCGATGCAATCGTCGCCGGACTCCACCGTGCGAACCCCCGAATCGCGCTCGACGGAGTTCGTTCCCGTCGAAGGCGGCTCCGAGGGGACCAGCGCCGGAACGCTCCTCGTCACGGCGTACTTCGTGATGTGGGCGGTGCTCCTCGGCTTTTTGTTCATGACGTGGCGGCGACAAGGGCGCATCGAACAGCGCATGGCAGAGCTCGACGCGGAGCTCCGGCGCGCTCCGCGCAAGCCCTGAACGAGGAGTCGTCCCGTGCCCACGATCGAGCACATCATCTACATTCCCGGCATTCTCCTGGTCGGCGTCGTCGTCGGCTATACGCTCGGCGCGCGCGCGGTCAGGGCCGAGATCGACCGCGTGAAGAAGCGAATCAAACGCTGAGCGGCCGAACCCCGATTGCTCCGCCCTCTACCGCGCGGTAGCTTCCCGGCGTGTTCGGCGTCTCGTTCAGCGAAGTGGTGTTGATCGCCGTCGTCGCGCTCGTCGTGGTCGGACCCCGGCGTCTTCCGGAGATCCTCGGCACCCTCGGACGCTGGGTCGGAAAGTTCCGCGACATGACCAGCGAAGTCCGACGACAGACCGGCATCGACGAGATCCTCCGTCAGGAAGGGATCAGCGGCGGCCTCGGCGAGCTCCGTTCGATGCTTCGCGGCGATCTCGCGTCGATCCAAAACTTGGGCCAGGTGGGCCGCTTCGACACGCGCGTCGTGAAACCGGAGGCGATCGTCGATGCCTACGGCGAGCCGGTCCTGTTCGACCGACTCCGTGAGTACCCGACCGAGGGCCCCGACGCCTACGGCGCGATCCCCGAAGACCTGCTCGAGCCGGACCCGGCGCCCGACCCGAAGCTCGGTGAAGCGGCGACGGGCGCGCCCGAACCGAAGATGGGTAGAGCGACGACCGCGTCCGCGTCCGCGCCGAAGATCGCATCGGACGAGCCGCGGTGACCCCGGAACGTCTGGAGTCGGGCACCGCCGAGAACGAGCGGGTGATGACGTTTTGGGAGCACCTCGAGGAGCTCCGAAAACGCATCATCTACATGATCTTCTCGTTCGCGATCGGCGCGGGTCTCGCGTGGCACCTCAGAAAGAACATCCTCGTGTGGCTCACGGCGCCGTTCGTGACCGCGTGGAATCGCACGAAGATCGGCGGCCGTCCGCAACTCAACTTTCCGGCGCCGCAGGCGCTGTTCCTCGCGTACGTGAAGCTCGCCGTCCTCGGCGGTCTCGTCTTTTCGATTCCGCTCATTCTCTACCAGGTGTGGGCGTTCGTTTCGCCGGGCCTCTACAAGCGCGAGAAGCGCTACGCGATCCCGTTCGTCGTGAGCTCGTGCGGCCTCTTCGCCTTCGGCGCGTGGTTCGGGTGGCGCTTCGCGTTCCCGCTCGCGTTCCAGTATTTGCTCGGGTTCAGCGGACCGGTCGGCGAGCAAATGATGGTCCAGCCGTCGGTGATGATCGACCAGTACATCGAGTTCGTCTCGCAGATGCTGCTCGCGTTCGGAGCGGTATTCGAGCTGCCGGTGCTGGTGTTCTTTCTCTCGGTCGCAGGCGTCGTGACGTATCACCACCTCATCCGCTTCGCTCGCATCTTCATCGTCATCGCGTTCGTCATCGCCGCGATCATCACGCCGCCCGATCCGCTGAGCCAGCTCATTTTGGCGATCCCCCTCTGCGGTCTCTACGGGATCTCGATCGGCGTCGCGTACGTGTTCGGACGCCGCGACGACGGCCCTCCGGGTCACTCGCGCGCGTAAGGCTCGCCGCGTAAAATCGTCATGCTCCGATAGAGCTGTTCGAGGAGCACGATGCGCGCGAGCCGATGGGGGAGCGTGAGCGAGGAGAGCGAAAGCCGCGCTCCGGCGCTCTCGGAGACGTCTTTCGGGATGCCGTCGGCGCCACCGATCAAGAACGCGACGATCCCCTTGTCACGGCTCGACCACCGCTCGAGCCGCGCGGCGAGCTCGGGGCTCGTCAGCGCTTCTCCCCTCACCTCGAGCGCGACGGAAAAGGCGCCGCCTGGAATGGCGCCGCGGAGATCGGCGGCGTCCCGCACCTCGCGCTCGTCGCACGCGACGTAACGCCGCAGCCGCGACAGATAGTCGTCCGCGATCGCCCGAAGCTCGCGGCTCTTCTGCTTGCCGACCGCGACGACGACGAACTTCACGAGTGATCGGCGGGCTCTCCGGGGACGGGCAAACGCCGCGCGTCCATCCAGAGACCATCGAGATCGTAGACCGAGCGCGCGTCGTGCTGAAAAATGTGCACGACCACGTCCACGAAGTCGATGAGCACCCAGCTCGCGGCGCCCCGGCCTTCGATGCTGATCGAGTGCACGCCGTGCCGGCCGAGCATCTCGTCGACCGCATCGGCGAGCGCCGCCACGTGGCGATCGCTCGAGCCGGTCATGAGAACGAGAAAATCGGCGTAGTCGACCTTGCCGCTCACATCGACGATTTCGACCGCGGCGGCCTTCTTGTCGAGCGCCGCTTCAGCGGCGAGGAGCGCGATCTTCGCGCTCGCTTCGGTTGCCGTGACCGGCCGGAGCACGTCCGCGCGTGCTTTGCGCGGCGGCCGCGGCAACAGGCGCGCCCTGCCGGCGCTCGTTCCTTTGTGCCTTACCTTTCGCGTCGTCACTAGGCACGCCTTCCGCGGGTAAAACCGGCGGAAGCCGAAAAAACCTTGGATGCGGTCAGCCCCTGATCTGGCCGTCGCCGAGAACTACCCATTTTTCCGCGGTCAGTCCTTCCAGCCCCATGGGCCCGTAGGCGTGGAGCTTCGTGGTGGAGATGCCGATCTCGGCGCCGAGCCCGAGCTCGCCGCCATCGTTGAATCGCGTCGATGCATTGACGAGGACGCAGCTCGCGTCGATGTCTCGCAGCCAGCGCTCGGCGTTGCGATGATGATCCGTGCAGATCACTTCAGTGTGGTTCGAGCCGTAGCGATCGACGTGCGCAATGGCGGCATCGAGATCTTGCACGATGCGAACCGCGAGCACGAGGTCCAAAAATTCGCGACCAAAGTCGTCCTCGGTCGCACGTTTGGCGCCGGGCACCAGCTCGACCGTGCGCGAACAGCCCCGGATCTCGACGCCGAGTCGAATGAGCTCCGCGCCGATGCGCGGCAGGAGCGACGGCGCGCTCGCCTCGTGCACGAGCAAGCACTCGAGCGCATTGCACACGCCAGGGCGCTGCACCTTGCCGTTCACGGTGAGGGCGAGCGCCATGTCCGCGTCGCACCCTTCGTCGAGGAAGAGGTGGCACACCCCCTTGAAGTGATTGAGCACCGGGACGCGCGCGTGCTCGGCGACGAACCGGACGAGCCCTTCGCCACCGCGTGGGATCACCAGATCGACGAGCCCCGTGAGTTGCACGAGCTCACGAATGCCGTCGCGATCGGTCGCGGGAACGATCTGCACCGCGTCCGCGGGAAGCCCGGAATCTGCGAGCGCCTCGCGAACGAGCGCGCCGAGCGCCGCGTTGGTCTCCGACGCCTCTTTACCGCCACGAAGCA
>Ga0265320_10003732_pt1 | contig 10153 bp, 16 predicted proteins | sample 4827metaG_FD_202087 | JGI IMG/M metagenome (GOLD analysis project Ga0265320, IMG submission 202087) | Rhizosphere microbial communities from Carex aquatilis grown in University of Washington, Seatle, WA, United States - 4-8-27 metaG | ecosystem: Host-associated > Plants > Roots > Rhizosphere >...
TGCGGATGGTGGCACAAGAACGTCGCTACCTACGACCTGACCTCCCGCGTTTCCGCCGGAGTGTGGAACGAGTACGGCAAGGGAACCGGCCCAACGGTAAACGTCCGGGCGATCGGCGAGCTTCGCCCCTACGTCACGCTCTTGGCATCGAGAACTGGAACAATGGCTCTCATCGGAGCCACGTATTCCTTCTCCATCGGACATAAGTAGCGGTCGCGCTTTGCGGCCAACTACATCACGCCGCCTTTCGAAAGATTGGCGGCGTTCTCTATTTAATAGATAGCTGGCGCGTGCTAGCCCTCGAAACTGGTAGTGCGCACCCTATCTCACCGCGTCAGTGAAAACGACCAACCGTTGGGAATAGCTTAACTGGGCCGCGTTCCAAGAACCTTCACAGGTGATAAGGTTAAGATGAGCGCCACCGTCGGTAGAAGTAAAAACAGCGGTAGCATCCGCTGCCGGATCATAACTACGGATCTCGCGAACCGTGAAAGCGACGGACTCTCCTTTGCCGTTCAAAACATGCAACATGTCCCCTGCACTCAACTCGCCCAAATTACTAAACACACCGGGCTTTGTTACTATTCCTCCGCGTATCTGGGCAACGTGTCCGGTGATAATGGCGACGCCCTTCTCCCCCGGGCGCACACTGCCCGTAAACCACCCGGCATCATAAATATTGTTTGGCACTTCCATGGTGCCGTCGGGCTTGAGGCCGGTATATTGAAAGCCCGCGTCAATGCTAAGCTTTGGAATTATCAGGCGCACCGGGGACGTTGACATCGTCTGAGTCACCACCTGTATTGCTTGTGCCGCAGTCGTAATCGCTTGTTGTTGCTGCGCAACCGAGAGAGATGTATTATTCTGAACCGTGACGACGAGCGATAGTGCCAACTGCAATATGGTCAATAAAATGGAAGACATTATAACAAAGCTTTATTTGGGCTCTTGCCCATATTCCTCATCGGCAACGTTCTTATCCGCATCCGCCTTCGTCGCTTCGATCGTTCCATCAATATGATTCGGCGGAGCATAGACGGTATATATTTTAAGAGGAACCGTACCGGTATTTATAAAATTGTGCTGTGTGCCGGGCGTTACTACCACAACGTCTCCCGCACGAATGGGGCTCACTTTCCCGTTCAAAATTGCTTGCCCAGTACCACTCAAGAAGAATAATGTCTGTTCGGTATAGGTATGGGTTTCCGCGCCAACTTCTCCACCCGGAGGGATGCTCATAATAACCAGTTGGCTTCTTGTGCCGGTAAAAAGAACTTTTCTAAAATTGGTGTTGCTTTGCGCTTCTTGAACTATATTTGCCAGATACGGCATATTGGCCTTGCTGTCTATTTGGGCCACACTATATGACACTCCATTACTCTGTTTATTTTGATAATAATAATACGTGGCACCTCCGACTATAATAAGAATTGCCAGTATCAATGACAGCTTAATATAAAGTCTCATCTTTATATAAGTTTAGCATACCAATCTCACGTCGTCTCCTGCGGCCCTGCATCCTCATTCTCATCGGTCACCGCCCTGATCCGTTCGATCAGTTCTCCCGCCGAGAGGCCTGGGTCATATTCCACATCAAGATCTTCGGCGATTGATTTTAGTTTTTCGAGCGCTTCGCCGCTCCCCTCTGCCGCGAGCGATTTAAGATATTCAAAATCGGGCTGACCGTGCTCGTTGAGCCAATCTCGTTGTGTATCCATGCTTCAGTTATACCGTTCAGTATCGCACCTTATTACAGAGAATCCTGGCGCCGGAGCAAAATTATAGACACATCAACACCCGAACGACACACATACCATGGCGGTGGTTTTCTTTACCCTCACTTCCCATCATCAACGAAGCGCTCGTAATATGATGCGATAGTGGCTGGATACAACAACATCCAGAAAATGATTTCTTCCACGGGGAAACGCTGGCCGAAGGCGGTCACCATCCCAAGATAATCTCTGCCCGGAAAAGTCCAATACTGGAACGTAAGGCCGACGACTTCCCATGTGAAAATGATGAAAAATAAAGAGAGGGCGAATGGAATATATTTGCGCAATAATTTTGGTGATTGAATAACCTGCAAAATAAGCGGTATCACGGCGGCAAGTCCCATTTTGAGATATGCGTGCGAAAAGTATAGTCGTGAAGGATCGAGGAAGTAGAGGCAAACAACTACCAGCCAGGCAAGGATCGCTGGGATGATCGCCACCCATATATGCGGAGATATGCGATGATTTTTGTCTTTGTCGAAAAAATGCTCATAGAAGGTAAGGACGTAGGCGGTCATGAAAATATATCCAAAAAGCGACTCAATGGTGTCAAAACCAAGCACTCGAAATGGAAACCGCGTCGTGGGCACTATCCACGTTTGGGTGGTATGAGCAAAAAATTCCAGGAGGGATCCAAAAAGAAGGCCGAACACCAACGAGCCAACCGCAATCTTTTTCCAATTTTTCTCACCCCGCAGACCGAGATACAGTACGGTCGGCAATGATAATATCGCATACCATACAAGGGAGTAATCAAGGACCCCGCCGCGTACCAAGTATGGGAAAGCCAACCCGACGGCGAGAAGAAGAACAACAACGGCCGCATCTATTAGGTGAGCCCGAGACATTATTTAAAATTATAACAAATCAACCTCAGACCAAGGTGCGTCATCCTCTTTCTCTGGAGGATCCTCTGGGATGCCCGCAAGGCCTCGCCCAGAAAAGTTCGAGACCGAGGCAGGTCGATGCTATACAAGGTAGCCTATTTATGCTACATTGCTCCCAGCCCGACTTTCACGTGAGGTACGATCATGCAAAACGGAGTGGAAAGCCTCATCGAACGGCTTCGAGCGTTTATCGACACAGACAGTGCCTTCCAGACAACTCTCAAACCCGGCAATCGGTGGACTATTGTGTTCGTTCGGCCGAACTCCATACGACTGAAGAACGAGGCGCGGGAGCCCGGAACCGTCATCGAACCGCATAAACGGAAGGTAACATTGCGCTATCCCACGCCTGCGGAGTGGAATAAGATCTTCTCACTCTTCCCGAGAATATCTAGAAAGAGAGCCACCCTAGAATTCCTCCGCCAATCCCAGCCGAGAACGCGCAGAGAGATCCGCGAGGTCATCGGCACGGGAAGGGGGGCGATGGTAACCCTTCTGAATCGCCGGCTCAAGATAATGGGATTTAACGCGCGAGTGCAAACCCGTACCAACCCACGCTCGACGGCCGCCTACCAGCAGTTAGTTGAGGTCGTCATGGTGGAGTAGTGCAAACCCGGCACACAACGCCTATCCCCGCCCAAGTCCCGCGCTTGTCATGGCGGGGTTTATATTTATGCAAAGCTGAACTTCCTCTCCATCACCGATGCACGCACCCGGCCCAACAACACGGTCGACGCATCCCCTCTTTCAGCTCCATGCGCACCCGCTCCACGTGCTCTCGCCGGGTTTCCGGTTTCTTCACGGAAATAGTCCAGCAGATCCACTCATTGCGCGCGAGCGGCGTAATGTCTTCCCATTTCGCTCGTGCGGCCGGGTCGGCAATAAGGACTTTTCGCAAATCCGCAGGCAAAGCATGCACCACGCCACCGGCAATTCTATTTTTAGCCATACATTATATTACCAAATCCATTGATAAAACTATCATGAACAACTTGATTTATAGCCCAAAGCATACTATCCTTTTTTTAGTTTTTGGAATCGGTCCAAGGAGGGCCGAGCTATGTCGAAGTTCGACTTTGCAAATATGGCTATTGGGGCAATCATCGAGCTGAAGGGAGGGCGCGCGGGCGAACTGATGGATGCGGCGCTCTGCGACGGCGAGGACCGGGCGTGCTGTCCCGGAACAACCCTTCATCTCCACTACGCCGCCGAGCTGAAGGGAAAGCAGGACGGGCTCCCGGAACTCATCCGAGCGCTCGAGCAGTTGCCCTACGCAAGCATCAAACTGGTGCGCGCGACCGCCGCCGACGTGAGCGATTACGTTCGTATCGGACGGCTCACCGCGTCACGCATCAACTGCGTGACCACGGATCCGGCCGAGGCGATCAAAGAGATCAACGGATTCGCCGTGTACCTGCTCGAAGTCGGCGGGCAACGGGTGGGGTTCATAAGCTACACCGATGAAGGTCCCGACTACGCCTACATCGCCGAAGTCCAGGTGGACCCGGATTTTCAGGGCCACGGGGTCGGCGGGTTCGGGTTGGGCGCGGTGCTGAAAGAGCTCGCGTCGGTGCGAACCATAGATCTCCAGACCCACCCGGAAAATCCGGCGCAGAAGTTATACGAGCGGTACGGCTTCCGCTCGACCGGAGAGATCGTCAAGAACTATCGCAACACCGGCGAGCCCCGCATGCTGATGGTGCTCGAACAGACGTGACAGTGACCGACGACGGTAGTAGCGGCGCAGACATGGCTCGGGACGCGAAAGCGAACCGGGTCTTTTACTTGCCATTTGCATACTTATATGTAACAATTTTCGGCAGTTAAGGAGAGCAAACCATGACGCTGGAGCTGCACGACAATGAAGCGGGGAAGACGCTAAGGGCGAAGATCTTCCGGCTTGACTTTGACTATCAGGCCGAGCAGTGGGTGCAAGACACGAGCAGAGACGATCCGGAAGTCATCAAGTGGATCCTGATCGACGACGACGGCACCCGTTGCGTGTGGGAACGGCCAGTTGGATCGACGGACTTTCCGGAGATCACCCAGCGCTCGGCGCGATTCACCGGCGAATGGAAACGCGGACCGGCCGAAGTCGCCATCTAAAGACAGAAGTTGGTAGTGCTCGGGGAGTGAAAGCTCCCCGATTTTTTGTAATACAATAGTTCCGCTTTCGGCTTATTCTCTATGGATGAAAACAAAGAAAAAGAAAGTGAGGATTCATACAAACGCCGGAACCGCCTTTTCTATGGCAGAACGTATCCGGCCATCTGGCTTATCATTATCGGTCTTTTTTTCCTGTTGAATAATTTTGGCTATCTTCACGGAGAGGTATGGGGAAAATTATGGCCGGTTTTTATAATCCTTCCCGGTCTCTTTCTGCTCCTTCGCCCGAGGAGATAAGCAGCTAAAATTATGACGTCTTCTTTTCGTCTAGCTTCGCAGCGGCCTCAGGAGTGGAAACGGTCTTGCTCATGGTAAGCAGGCTTGCAATGCCCCATGCCACGAGAAGGTAAACCACCATGGCGAGCAGGGTGGTCCACTCAAAGACCTTGCCCTCAACAACCGTCGCACGGAACACCGCGATAAACGGCGCGGCAAACGGCCAGCTTATGGCATACATAAAGTCAGTGAATCCTGCGCCCGGATTCGCTCCCGCGAGCCGCAGAAAGAACCGGAATGCAAGGATTATTTCAAGCAGCGCGGCGAGATACCAAACAACCTGGGTCCCCCGAAATAACGGCTTAGTAGTTGGAGAGTTATATGAGTCCATATTATTTATTCTGGATAGTATTGGCGATCAAGGTAACCGCGGTCTGTGCGAGCGCTCTGCCGTTCAGCACTGCGCCACTCTGCATCGTAACGGCGGTTTGATCCAATATAGTTCCATTAAAGACCGATGCCGATCCAAGGTTCGTTTTTCCGGCAACCTGCCAGAAAATATTTTTGGCCAGTGCGCCGCCCTTGAGGATCACTTTTTTGCCGGAGCTGATATTCAGGGTTCCCGCTATCTGGAATATCCAGATATCATTTTTACCGCCCGAGAGCGTGACGTTCGTTGATATTTTTACATTAGAACTCCACTTATAGAGTCCGGGCTTAAGCGTCATCCCGCCGATATTTCCGGCACCCAGCTCCGTCGCCGTAGGATTGGTTCGTCCGGCAGCGTTCGTGTATGCGGTTTGCATGTTATTTACCGCCGTAGTGAGCATGCTGGGCGTTGGCGCCGCGTAGCTGGCGGCATAGATTTTTCCTATCACCAGGGGCGACGTTGAAAATTGACCTGAGCGATCTCGCGTTAACGCAAATCCCGTCATCGCCGTACTCGCGATCGGACTCACTCCGATATTCCCTACAATTTCAGTGACTCCGGTCGTTGAAATCCCTGTTTTTGAGAGAATCACAAAATTACCCGCAGTTCCGAGGTTTACGGTTGCCGGACCGGCGGCGAATGCGGCAATTGGCCCACCGAGACCAAGCACAAAGGAAATGGCCAGCGCGGCCACCGTTACTGGCAAATTCCTGTTAAATTTTTTCATATGTTTATTTATTATTAGTTAGTGTAGGGTCATGACCGACCAGTAGGTTCAGACCTTGCGATATAATGCCGTCCTTCGACGCCTATTATTACACTCGCTCATAAAATTGCCTTTTTATGATAAAATGGTCGCATGAACATCATCCTCTATGGCGTCCCCGGGTCGGGCAAAACCACGCTCGCCCGCACGCTCGCGAAAAAATTCAAACTACGGCACATTGCGGCGGACAAATTCCGAACGCTCGCCCAGAAAGGGAAAATTGTGTCGAAGGCGCCGTTCCATTTTTTATCAACTACGGAAGCATATCAGGGTATTGGCAAACGGACGAAGAAAAATATCATCGCGGGACTTTTGAGTGTGCGTAAAGCGCTGCACCCAACGATTGCCGCGCATATCAAAAAACAGCGTGGTGGATTCGTGCTTGAAGCGGCGTTTTTGGATCCGCGGCAGTTTTTAAAAACCGGCGACGTCATTCTACTTGCGCCTTCGGCAAAAGATCATGAACGACAATTTTTCATCCATCGCAAAAAGGACGCGTTCCACAAAGCGCAGTTCAGAAACGCCCGAATTATTGAGGGATTTTTGGTAGCAGAAGCAAAACGCCTCGGCGTTCCCGTTATTTCCGCTCCACCACGACCGCCGTTCCATAGGCCAAGACCTCGGTCACTCCCCTTGTGATCTCCGTAGCATCATAGCGCGCGCCGATCACCGCATTGGCTCCCATCTCCGCGGCATGTTTAAGCATAAGATCAAAAGCATCGGAGCGGGTATTCTCGCACAGCTTCGTGAACAAAGAAATGTTGCCTCCCACGAGGGTTTGGAATCCTGCGCCGATCGATCCAAAGATAGAACGGGAACGAACAATGATGCCGCGCGCCACCCCCAAATTTTTTACGATGCGGTAGCCATCAAGCTCGAACGCCGTCGTGACCATCGCGTGCTCAACTATTTTATCCATTTAACGCATATTACCATAAAATTAAAAAGGGCGCGTGTTATCAACGTGGATAACCTACGCGCCCAACTTTTTCATCTTCACCAAGAGGACAGCTCCGAGAAGCAACAGGGCGACTCCACTGCACGTTATGGCCGCCTGAACGCCGAACCACTTCGAGAGACCTCCGATCGCGAAGTTGCCGAACGCCACGCCGCCGAAGAACAGCGCGACGTCAATCCCCGTTACCCGACCGAGCATCGCAGGCATTTTGCGCTTAACGATCTCCCGCAATGTCGTGCGGATCGTAGTGCTGGCACCGACAACGCCGGCACCGGAAAACACAAGCGCGAGCATCCCCCAGTAGAACGTGTTCATCATTGAGAAAACGATAAGAGATGCCCCGGTGACAAAGATCCCCCCAATGATAAACAACTTCACCGACCGGCGCCCGGAATAGCGAGAGGCGATCGTCGCTCCAATGATTGCGCCGAATCCCGGCGCGGCATAGAGCCATCCATAGCCCGTTGGCCCGAGATGGAACACTTCCTTCGCGACCGCTGGGATGATGGTCCTGTACGGAAGGCCAAGAAAGATGGCCGTCCCCGAAAGACAGAGTAAGAACCGGATGCCGGGATCGGAAGCGGCGTACCGCACGCCGGGCAGAAACATGCCGAACGATTTACCGTTACGTTTCCCAGGAAGATGATCGACGCGCATGAAAAAGAGCGTTGCGATCACCGCAACGAAGCTGAGACCATTTACGAAAAACGCCCCTCCCATGCCGACCTTCTCGACCAGGAACCCTCCGACGCTCGGCCCTAAAGCCAGCCCCACATTCACAATCAAAGAATTCAACGCGGTGGCAGAACGTAGGATATCTTCGTTCGCGAGTTCCGTAATCCACGTATGCCGCGCCGGAGCGTCGAGGCCGTTTATGACCCCAAGCGCGAGCGCGAGCAGGTTGATCGCCGCGAGCGAAGCGTGTCCGGTTACCACCAACGCGCCAAGCGTGAATGCCTGCGCCATCCCGAGCAACTGGGTGACGTAAAGAACGCGCCGCGTATTGAACTTGTCGATAATGACCCCGCCGAACGGAGCCAGAAGCATTGTCGGAACCATGAGCAGGCCACCCGTGATGCCGACCGCAAGCGCGGAATGGGTCATTTGGTAGACCAGCCAACCCTGTGCTGCACCCTGAAGAAAGGTGCCCGCAGAAGAGATGACCCAGCCCAAGAAAAACAAACGGAGGTTCCGGTCCTGAAGCGCCGGATACGTCCTTAATAGCAATCTTGTGAGCACGGATCACCTCATCTTTTCGGATTTATTCGTATTACAAAGAACGGATATAGAATGGCATATAAAGGATTAATTGTAAAGACTTTTCAAAAATGAAAATGCTATAATAAATTCATGAAAAATAAATCATTAATGTATTCTCTGCTGGGCGCGGTGGTGCTGGTGGTTGTGGTCGTGGTCGTAATAATGGTATTGCCCGGGGGCTCAAAAAATGGCGCGAACGTGCCGGCGGTGAATCCTCTTATAGGCACCTGGACCTCGGCCACGCCGGGCAAAGGGATGCAGGCCACGGGTACGGCTACCATCCTTAGAAAAAACTATGAATATACCGTAGCCGGCGATGTTACGGTGGTGATTCAGAGCGTGGAAAACAATATCGCTTCCGGAACGATCACCTACACGAACGCGTGCCTTACCGTTGTTTCGAGAGCCCCGCAATGCATCACCAGTCTTGTGAAGCCGGTTCAATTGCAAATCAACGGCAACGCGATCACATTCGATAGCCAGACCGAAGCTGGGGTTGATGTTTCCTTCACGGGAACCTATACCAACAACGCCATGTCGGGAACCTTTGTGCGGACGAGCTCCATCGGAAAAGCCAGCGGAACGTTCAACTTGGTGCGCGCATAATGAAAAGGGCTCGCATCGCGAGCCCCACTGCCTTATTTTTCTCCTCTCTGCGGTTGGAGCTGCCCGAGCAACTCCGCTTCCGCTAATTTCATCACGGGAGCAAACCTCCGGAGGGATGCGTCATTCACGACCGCATACCGCGGGCACCGCGACACCCAGATGATGAGCCGACAGGCGCTCTGGGCAATCTGGATAACACGCATTTGTTTAATGGTCACGGTTTCCGCGCCGTCCCCATAGCAAGACAGTGTTACCAGGGAAGGAGCGACATATCGATTCTCGTCACTTCCCGTTCCGAGCGCGGAAAGTTTTGTCCCATCGCACGCGCACACCACTTTTACGACGGGATCGTGGTAGGCATTCCGAGAGATTCCGGAGAACCCGTGCTCTTCAATGAACAAGTTGCGCGTAGGAGCACGAAGCTCCGCAGGGAACGGGATCGTCCAGCAATGCTCCCCGTGATCACAAAGGCTAAGCCTTCGCTTCTCAAAGAGCACCGTGCAGCGTTCTCCTCTCAAACCCGTGATCGGTGCGGTCTCAGTGAACCGCACCCAAGCCACCTCGTCCTCGCTCAACGGCGTAAGGACTCGCACGTCGTACCACCTCGCTTTCTTTCAGTTTCTAAAATAAATGTAATTCGAATCACGCGCGGCGTCAACCCTGGCCCGAACTTGTTTCGGTAAATAAACTCGGGTCAGGGGGGCGTTGCACGACCACTTTTGTGGATCGTGGAGCCCCTATGCGGAACTATGTGCGGCGAGCCGCGTCGCCCGAAAGGTCTCGGCAATTTTTTTGAGTCGCGGCAAGAGACAATCAGGATGGACGGCGAGATGGTACAGCTTTATCGTCGCCGTAGTGCGGCCGATCTCTTCTATCTCTTCGGCAATGCTGGGATAAGCCTCCCGAAAGGAAAGCGTTTTTCCGTGCCGCCGCACCAGAAAGTGAAGCGCCGGATTGGGATACGGATGAGTGTCCAAGAAGGTGATGGCGGCGCCTTCGCGAAGCAATTCCTGCTCGCGCTCTTCCGCCGCACGAACCGTCGCGAAGACCTCTACGCGCGGCATCAGCCCGCACTCATCGGAGGAGACG
>Ga0265320_10003735_pt1 | contig 10141 bp, 18 predicted proteins | sample 4827metaG_FD_202087 | JGI IMG/M metagenome (GOLD analysis project Ga0265320, IMG submission 202087) | Rhizosphere microbial communities from Carex aquatilis grown in University of Washington, Seatle, WA, United States - 4-8-27 metaG | ecosystem: Host-associated > Plants > Roots > Rhizosphere >...
GCTGAAAGATTAAGGCTGGTGCGAGTGCCGGGAGTCGAACCCGGATCGACGGCTTCGGAGGCCGCTACACTATCCATTGTGCTACACTCGCAATCAACCAAGCGGATAGCATTCTGTGGGTTCGGGCCTTTTCAAGCTGGTTTTATGAGGATGCACGGCCTCTTTCGCCAAGGCTTCCGCCGTCGCTCTGCGAGCTATGGCGGACAAGTCGGAGGCCGCTACACTATCCATTGTGCTACACTCGCAGGGAACAGGGCGGAGAGCATTCGCTGCCGGACCGTAAGTTCAAACTGGTTTTGAGCGGATTGGCTGAAGATTTTGAACCACAAAGGCACGAAGACACAGAGTCAGGATAATTCGAGATAATCTCTCGCCGTCCTTTGTGGCTCAGTGTCTTTGTGGTTATTTTCTCTGTCTGGCGGGCGCACAGGATCCATGGGCGGAGACTAAAGGGTGCCGCTGCAGCATAACTCGCGGGGTGAGGGCACCCCGCCTCCATACACCCTTAATGAGCTACTTTGACCGTCGCGGTCACGGGCTGGCCGATCTCCTTCAGGATTTCCTGGAACCACGGCTGCGTCGTATCGAAGGCCTTGCCGCCCTTGATGCGCTCAAACTCGATGGCGCGGAGTTCGTCGCCGCGCTCCTCATCCTGGCCGATGACGCCGGTCTCGCCTTTTTGGGCGCACTCGACGGCCTTGAGCACGCATTTGTCGATGAGCTTGAAATCCGCTTCGTTGGCCGGGGCGGAGCGGGCGAAGTAACCGCTCTTTTGCACCAGCACCTTCTCGGCGCCCAGCATGGCGGCGAAGCGCTCGGCAAACCATTTGCCGGGATTGATGGTATCGAGCCGGACATGGCCGAAGGCATCGCGATCCACCTTGGCGCCGCTGGCAGTCAGCTCACTGATGATGCTGTCGAGCCCGGCGCCTTCGCTGACGAAGAGGTTAACATTGCCCTGCCGGTCCATGATGGTGCGCAGACGGGCCGCCTCGTCCTTGATGTCCAGGGCCAGTTCGGGCAGGTAGACGGCGTGGACGGAATACCGCTCGCGAGCCAGGCCGATGCCGGGCACGTAGACATTTTCCGCGACGATTTTCATATAGTCACGCGTGGTGGCGGCGGTGAGCCAGCCGCAGTTGCGGCCCATGATCTCGTGGACAATGAGCATACGGCCGCTGGCGCCGAGCTCGGTGACAACGTTCTGGAAATAGCGCGCGCCCTGCTCGGCGGCGGTCACGGCGCCAAGGCTCTGCTTGATGGGTATGATGTCGTTGTCGATGGTCTTGGGCAGGCCGATGACGTTGAGCTGGTAATTGTGCAGCTTCAGGTAGGCGGCGAGGTCGGCGGCCGTGGTGTTGGTGTCGTCGCCGCCCACGGTGTGGAGAATGTCCACGCGGTCGCGCTGGAGTTGTTCCGCGGCGACGGCCAGCGGGTTCTGGCCTTCCTTGACGAGTCCGCGTTTCACGCAGTCCTTGACGTTGGTGAGCTTGACGCGGCTGTTGCCAATGACGCTGCCGCCGTAGTGGCGGAGAACGCCGGCCCGCGCGCGGATCTCGGGCGTGACGACGAGCTGGTCGCCGAGAAGCAGGCCCTTGTAGCCGGAACGGTAGCAGATGATGTCCCAGTCGGGGCACTGCTCCGTGTAGTGCAGAATGAGCTGGCCGACGGCGGCGCTCAGGCAGGGCGCGAGGCCCCCGGCGGTGAGAATGGCAACTTTCTTTTTATTACTCATGGTCAGAAACCATGAGTCGAGCAACGGGCGGCAGCCGAATCAACCCCTGAGCGGGGTGATGACACGGGTTATTACTTTTTCTCCGCCTGCATATGACGGTGAACGAATAAGTAATAGACCACCCCGAGCACCCCGAGCAGGCCGGCGGCCCAGAGGGTGATGGCGTGCAACTCGCCGCGCATCAGGGCCTCGTCCTGCCCGGCCTTGATGCCGAGCCAGCAAAGCACGCCGCACCAGAGCGCTGAGCCGGCGAGCGTGTAGAGGGAAAAACGCCAGTAGTTCATCCGCACAATGCCGGCCGGGATGCCGATCAGGTGGCGCACCACCGGCAGCATGCGCGAGGCGAAGATGCCGAAGTTGCCGTAGGCCGCCGCCCAGCGCTCGGCTTTCTCAATCTTTTCCGGTGACACGATCAGATGATCGATGGCCCGGCGCAGAAGCATCGAGCGGATGTTCCGGTCAACCCATTTGGCCATGGCGGAACTGATTTTCAGCACCAGCGGCCGCCCAGCCCAGCGTGACGCCCAGTACATCGTCGTGGCTCCGAGCCAGGAGCCGAAGGCCCCGGCCAGCACGATGCCGGTGAGGCTCATGTTGCCCTTGGTGTAGGCGAGGTAGGCGGCCGGGGGGATGATGAATTCACTGGGCAGCGGCAGGAGCGTGCTCTCGATGAACATCAGCAGCACGATGAGCGGATAGCCGCCGGTCTCGAGCGAGTGCTTGTACCATTCGATGAGCTGATTGAGCAGGTCGTGCATGGTGGGTATGAAAAAGGCAGGCTATCCGCCTGCCTGAATAGTCCGGGTCATTGCGAAGAGTGAAATGACGAAGCAATCCAACTGGATCACCACGACCGTTTCAGCCGGTCCCGCGATGACAATCATCAAACGTCGGCCCTGGTCTTGCGCAGACCCTGGACACGATCGCCCTCTTTCCACTGCCCGCGCTTTTTGAGCAGGGCGACGCGCTCGAAGCGCTTGAGGACATTGCGTTTGATGACGAGGCCGCCGGAGGTGGGCTTGAGACTGTTGTGCTGGGACATAAAAGGGGGTCGGTTTAAGTTTGTTTCGGACTGTGGAAGGGTGCGGATGTAGAGTTCGCCATTGCCCATGACAAGTACTTTTCGCCCACATGCTCGGAGCTGACTTCGATCCATTGCGGCGTGGTATAAGGGTGATGGCGGTGGACCCAGGAGTTCAAAGGGGAGGCGTTGCCCGGCAGGTATTTAAACCACACGCGAAACTCCTGCGTCTGCTCCATTCTTCCTTCGCTGTGGAAGTAGGAAGTGATGGGGCCGTCAACTTGCGTACAGGCGGCCAGACGTTGTTCCACCGCGCCCCGGGCCAGCCGGTCGGCATCAGCGCGCTGGGCTGTCGTTGTCCAAGCCACGAACATGCAGCCAGTTTCACCCGAAAGACGGTTGGGCGCAAAGAGAAATATGGGTGCGGTTTTACGCCGCGACTGCGGGTGTCGGGGTCCGGCATGACCCTCTATATCCGATAAACGGACATATCTGCTTGACGGATATAGATGCCCGCCCACGGTGTGGTCATGATCCAAGGCTTCGCCTGCTCCGAGACGGAGCGGACATTCAATGGCGATTATTCAAGGCGGCTGCCCGCCCAAATTCAGGCGGTCGCCCGCCGGAAGCTCCGCCTCCTTCACGCCGTGGTGAAGCTGGACGAGCTTCGCATCCCACCTGCCAACCGGCTGGAAGCCCTCAAGGGCTTCCGCAACGGCCAACACAGCATCCGAATCAACGACCAGTGGCGCATTTGCTTCATCTGGACACCGAGCGGTCCGACCAGGGTGGAAATCGTCGATTGTCACTGATACTCAACCTACCTCCCATGAAAACCAAACTGCCGAACATTCATCCTGGCGAGATCCTGCGCGAGGAATTCCTCACGCCGATGGGAATCTCCGCCTACCGCCTCACCAAGGACACCGGCCTGCCGCACTCGCGCGTTTCCGACCTGCTGGCCGGGCGACGCGGGGTCTCGGCGGACACGGCGCTGAGGCTCGCGCGCTATTTCGGCACCACGCCGGATTTCTGGCTGCACCTGCAGTCCGCCTACGACCTTGAAGAAGCCAGCCGTGAAAATGGGGACGCGATTCGCGAGCGCATCCGCCCGATCGAGCTCGTGGCCGGATGAGGGGTTTATTTGCCCGGCTTTCGTCCGACATCACGCCCCAGATATTTTTGATTTCATCCGAGAGCTGGCCAAAGCCATCAGTTCCTAGCCGCTTCAATATCGCCGTGAGCTGCGGGCCAGTGCGCTGGCCGAAGATCTGGGTGACGGCCAGAAACGCCGCCGGCTTGTCCGTCGCGTTGTTGATCGCCGTGGCTATCGTAGTGAATTGGTCCTACTGATAAACTGATAGGAAACTGGATTTAGGATGGATGTTCGAATTACTCAGGACTCGGGGGATGGGGTTTGCGTGTGGGCGAAAATCGTCGCCCTTTCGATCTCCTGCGGTTCTTTGGTGAGCGTGATCATTCCTCAGGATATACTTTGTAAGTGGGCCGTAACGGGCGCACTCACAAAAAATCTCGCCGCAGAAATTGAATTTGACCTATTCGGAATTGTGTATCTCTTGTGTTGACAGGAAAAATTACAACCATGGCCACTGCAACCGCCCAAATCCATCTCCGTACGCCGCCCAAGACCAAATCGCTGCTCACGCTGGCAGCCGAGTTGTCGGGTGCAACCAATCTGACCGACTATATCCTCCGTGCCGCCGTCGAACGGGCACAGTCCGACTTGAGCAACCAGCAGTCCTTCACGCTGAAAAAGGGCCAATGGGCAGAATTCACCAAGCGGCTGGATGCGCCCGCCAAGGACCTGCCCCAATTGCGCAAGCTTTTGACCAAACCAGATGTTTTCGACCGCGCCTCTGCATCGGCCTGAGCCCATCGGCGCGCATCATCAGGTGGCCGCATTCGATTGCGGCTCTCCGCCGCTGAATGAGTTTCTGACGCGTCATGCCTTGCCCAACCATCAGTCGGGCTCGGCCAAGACGTTCGTGGCCACTTCGGACAGCCATGTTGTCGTCGGCTACTACAGTCTGGCTGCGTCACAGGTACTGTATGCTGACGCACCGCCACGACTGCTAAAAGGGGTAGCCCGCCACCCCATTCCTGTCGTACTCCTCGCCCGGCTGGCGGTTGATCATATTTGGCAAGGCAAGGGCTTGGGACCGGGATTGCTTAAGGATGCCATTCTGCGGGTACTCAGTGCCGCCGAAGGTATCGGCGTTCGCGCACTCTTGGTTCATGCGAAAGACAGCAAGGCGAAGGCCTTCTACCTTCACTATAATTTCGAGCCGCTGCCCGGATACCCGTTGCATTTGGTTCTATTGCTTAAGGACGCCCGCAAGATCGTCGGTGCTTAACCCGGACATACTTTACGCTCTATTGATAGGAAACTGGATTTAGGATGGATGTTCGAATTACTCAGGACTCGGGGGATGGGGTTTAAGGGGAAGGATCAAACCTGGTCCTTGGCTGCCTGCCCGTAGCTGGCAGATTTTTCCGCTGACGCTGAATCTACCCGGAGTTGCGGTTTCCTGTTCGCGCTCACGCCGGACAGCTTGGCGGTGGCCAATCCGGGCGCAAGCGTTTGCGCCCCGAAGCTGTCAGGTGCGTCGGGTTGAATTTGGTCGTCGTGAGGTTCGGCTTGCGGACCGGTGAGAGCGAACACGGGTTCGCCCTCGGGTGCGTCGGCCTGACCCGTGTAGTCGGGGAAGAGCGAGACTTGGTGTGGATCGGTGCGTGGTGCGCGGCAGGGTGGAAGCTCAAAACCGGTCTGATCGAAATCATCCGCGGCGTCAGACTGCGGGCCGTCGTCGGCCAGACTGGCGAGGCGTGCGGCCGGCGCGGGCGGTAACGACGGCAGACCATGGGCAGCGATGGACGGACAGGTCGGCTCGGGCCTGCTGAAGCAGCTTCGCCCGGTTATGGCTCCGAAGGCGAGGCTGCAGCCCAGGGTTTTACGACTTGGTGTCATGGTCGGGGCATAAAGCCCCTCCCGCAATTAGCCCTTGACGCACCCCGGTGCCCCCGTAGGCCTATCCCTCCGAAACTTCCCGCCCGCCACCATGAGAGACGAATACATTCGCGAAGCCCAGAAGGTCATTTCCGACCCGAACATCCTGATCAATGTTGTTTCCCGCCGCGTGAAACAGCTCCGCCGGGGCAGCCGTCCGCTCGTGGAATCGCTGGAAAAGCTCAGTCCCGAGGACATCGCCTTGCGCGAAGTCATCGAGGGCAAGATCAGCTACGAGCTGCACACGACCTGACCGGACTGCGCGGGATTCCTCCAGTTTGACGCGAAGCGAGGCCAGCCGCCTCGCTTCTTTTGTTTGTCACGCCCCTTCTCCCGCCGCATCACTGTCTCCCTGCCATGGCCGCCAAGCCCCAGGATCCCGCCCGCTACACCGAGCTTCGCAATTCGAAGGCTCTGCGCGACTATTTCATCCACGACAAGTTCGAAGCGGGCATCAAGCTGGCCGGCACCGAGGTGAAATCCATCCGGGCCGGCAAGGCGCAGATCACCGATGCGTTCGCGCGGGTGGAAAAGGGCGGGGTATGGCTTTACAACGCCTACATCCAGGAATACTCGCATGGCGGCCTTTCCCAGCACACCCCGCGCCGCGTGCGCCAACTGCTTTTGCACGAGCATGAAATCCGCAAACTCCGGCAGGCCGTTGACGCCGGCGGCCAGGCCATCGTGGCGCTGCGCATGTATTTCAAGGAGGCGCTGGTGAAGGTCGAAATCGCACTCGCCACCGGCAAAAAGCAGTTTGATAAAAGAGCGGACATCAAGCAACGCGAACAGCAGATGGAAGCCCGCAAAGCCCTCAAACACCGCCGATGAAGCGCAAACTACTCAACCAGGTGACGGTCCGCGTACCCGGCAGCACTTCAAATTGCGGCGCCGGCTTCGACACGCTCGGGCTCGCCCTTACGATCTACAACAACATCACGCTCACCCGCGGTGACTGGCGGGGCGCGCAGGCCGCGACTGATCATGACACCGCCGGGCTCAACATGGCGGACGAGGCGGCGCAGTTGTTTTTTGTTCGCACCGGCCTCGAGGAGTTTGGCTATACCATGGGCATCACCGGCGATGTGCCGATGTCCCGCGGGCTCGGCTCGAGTGTCACGTTGCGGGCCGGCGTGGTGGCCGCGCTCAACGAACTGGCCGGCGCCCGGCTGACGCGAGATGATCTTTGCTCGCTGGTCACCCAGTTGGAGGGGCATCCGGACAACGCCACCCCGGCCGTGATCGGGGGCTTTTGCGTGGCGCGGTGCGACCCGCACACGGGCGAGCTGCTTGGGGTGCTGCGCAAGCCCATCGGTCGCGATCTCTGTTTCGTGGTGGTGTCACCCGATCAGGAGCTCGAGACCAAAAAGGCGCGCGGCATCCTGCCGAAGGAGCTGCCCTATTTCGACGCGGTGAAAAGCGTCAACAGCGCGGCCTATGTGGTCGCGGCGATTTTGTCCGGCGAATACGACCGGTTGCGCGTTGCCGTGCGCGATTTCCTGCACGAGCCCTACCGGTTGCCGCTCATTCCCGGAGCCAAGCCGGCCATTGAGGCGGGGGTGGCGGCGGGAGCGTTGACCGGCTGGCTCAGCGGCAGCGGTTCCAGTGTGCTGTGCGTGGCGCGGCCACGGGTGGCGGCCAAGGTGGGACGCGCGATGGCCGCGGCGTTCGCGGGGCAAAAATTATCCGCGTCCGTCCACCTGCTGCAGGCCGACAACAAGGGCCTAACGGTGATTAAACGGCGTAGCTGAGCCGAGAACTGCGGGCGGGTGGGGGTCGGGCCAGTATTTCACCACATGCTCGGCGAGCATTTTCCACTTGAAGGGTTTGCGGATGACCGCCTTTAGCGACGGCACCCGGGCCAGCTCGCGCTGCGTGAATTTCAAGAGATAGGCGGTGATCATGATCACCGGAATGGCCGGGTTCTGTTTCTGCACCTCGGTGACGAACTCCAGTCCGTTCATGACCGGCATCTGGTAATCGGTGATGATCAGTCCAACATTGAGGTCGGGCAGCGCCCTCAGCGCATCTTCCGGCTTCGTGAAACCGCGCACCGGGCAAGCCAGATGCTCACTCAACAATTGCTGCAGCAGGTCAATGTAGGCAAACTCATCGTCGACCAGGACAACGATCTTATCATCGGTGCGGGACAAATTGTAAGACATGGGGGTTTTAACTGCGGCCCAAGCAGTGGAGAAACACCTAGCGGAATCCTGCCGCCCGTAAAGCGGATAAATTTCAGGGTGAGAGTAAGTTGCTTGACATGGACCCACGGACTGTCCGCGCCGTTGACAGGGTGGGCCGCAGGCCGGCACGCTGGCATATCATGCTGCATGTCGTGCTTTTTGAGCCGCAGATTCCGCCGAACACCGGCAATATCGGCCGGATGTGCGCTGTCACGCGGGCGCGGCTGCACCTCATTCACCCGCTGGGCTTTGCGGTGACGGACAAAAATCTTAAGCGCGCCGGCATGGACTACTGGCATTCGCTTGATGTACACCACCACCCCGACTGGGCGGCGTTCAAGGCCAGTCCGGCGGCGCCGAAAAGGTTGTGGCTGTTCACCACCCACGCCACGCAGAGTTTCTGGGCGGTGCGCTATGCGGATGAGGACGGGCTTGTCTTTGGCAACGAGGAAGCCGGCTGCCCCGACTGGCTGCATGCCGAGCTGGGTGACAGCCAGCGCGTGAAGATTCCGCACGCCAACGCCGGGCTCCGTTCGTTGAACCTTTCCACTGCTGCGGGCATCGCCGCTTACGAAGCGTTGCGCCAGCTCGGCCGCCTGGGATAAACGGAGCGTTCGAGCGGGATGGCCGACGAAAGGGAAGGGCCACTGAAGCTCAGGTCTGGGATTGAACTGCCCGCGGCCTTCCCGCAGCGTGCCGCAACCTGACGTTATTGCCGGCTAACATTCCCCACCGTAACAACCACCATGGATCGTCTACACGGCTTGATCGGCATCGCGCTCATCCTCGGCCTGGCCTGCTTGTTCTCCAACAATCGCAGGAGAATAAACCTCCGGCTGGTGCTCAGCGGCATCGCGTTGCAGGTGGTGATTGCGATGATGATTTTCCATGTGGGGCCGGTGGCGCGGTTTTTCCAGCTGATGGGGCAGGGTATCGGCAAGCTGGAGCAGTTTGCCCGGGCCGGCGCCTCGTTTGTCTACGGTGGGATTGCGGTGGAGCAGGCGCCGGGCCGGATGGCAAACTACATGGCGGGTGGGTTTGTCTTCGCTTTCAATGTCACGGCGACGATCATCCTGGTCTGTGCGCTGGTGGCGGTGCTCTACCATTACGGCATCATGCAGCGGGTCGTGGCGGTGGTGGCGAAGGCAATGAATTTCATCATGCGGGTCAGCGGCGCGGAGGCATTGAGCAATGTGGCCAGCGCGCTGGTCGGGCAGGTGGAGGCGCAGGTGATGATCCGGCCCTACCTCAGTGGCATGACCAAGAGCGAGCTGCTGGCCTCCATGAGCGGCAGCCTGGCATGCATCGCCGGGGGTATTCTGGTCGTTTATGTCAACATGGGGGCGCAGGCCGGGCTCGACCTCGCGCCCAAGCTGATCACGGCCAGCCTGATGGCGGCACCCGGCGCGCTGGTCATCGCCAAGATGATTTATCCCGAAACCGAGGAAAGCCAGACCATGGGGCTGGTGAAACTTGAGGTGAAAAGCGACTACATCAATGTGATCGACGCCATTGCCCACGGCGCGGGCGACGGATTCAAAATCGCCATGAACGTAATCGCCATGCTCATCGGCTTCATCGCCGTCATTGCGTGCATCGACTGGATATTGATTTCGACCGGGCACCTTTTTGATCCCACCTTTGATCTGACGCTCAACTGGATATTCGGACGGGCGTTTTACCCGATGGCCTGGGCGATGGGCGTGCCCGCCAGCGACATCAACAATGTGGCCACCCTGCTGGGGCAGAAACTCACGATCAACGAATTTGTCGCTTTCAAGAGCCTGACCGACAAAACCATCCCGATCGTGACTGACAAGGGCCTGTTGATTGTGAGCATCGCCATCTGTGGCTTTGCCAACTTCAGCAGCGTCGGCATGCAGATCGGCGGTATTGGCGCGCTGGTGCCGGAACGCCGGGGAGATCTGGCCAAACTGGGACTGAAGGCGCTCATGTGCGGCACGCTGGCTTCGTACCTTTCTGCAACTATCGCAGGCATTGTCGTTTGAGCAGTCAGGCAGGGCCGGATTCCCCCGACCGTACCAGTAGAGATTTAACCCCAGATTCGCGCTGGCAGTCGGGCTTGTGTGACAAATTTGAAACGACGGGAAACTTTTCATCCGGTTTAGGCGTCAGCACCATGACGGGCCGAAATCTTCATCCTGATGAAC
>Ga0265320_10003736_pt1 | contig 10138 bp, 7 predicted proteins | sample 4827metaG_FD_202087 | JGI IMG/M metagenome (GOLD analysis project Ga0265320, IMG submission 202087) | Rhizosphere microbial communities from Carex aquatilis grown in University of Washington, Seatle, WA, United States - 4-8-27 metaG | ecosystem: Host-associated > Plants > Roots > Rhizosphere >...
CCCAAGGGTCTGGCGTCCAGTCGCGCAGTAAGGGCGTTCTCGGAACCATTGGCGGAATTTTGAGCTTGCCAAGCACTCTATTTGGTAACTCTAGTTCTGGCCCAGGGAAGTACTTCTAATGGGAAATACATTCAGTCTGCCGCAATCCCTTATTCCTCCGCGTCGGCGCAGCCCATTTGATCCATCGGGCGATCCCAATGCTCAAGTAAACGCTGATTGGAGCATGTTGCCCTCTTCGGCATACGCACCTTCCGCACCCAGTTCGCCATCTGCTCCGACAGTTGATCCTTACCAGCCCGCACCATCGATGCCTGTTCAGTCGCCACAGCCGCAAGACCCGCGAATCCAGCAGCTTCAGGGAATATCGCAGCAACTTACGGATGCCTATGCGCCAAGGAAAGTAGGCGTAGGGCACGAGATTCTAGGTGCACTTGTAGGAGGTATTACTAAGAATCCCCAGCTTGGTGGGCTTGTAACTGGAGACACGCAAAGAGCTCTTCAAATTAAACAGCTAACTGGGCAGCAGCAAGCCATTTCCGGCGAACTGACAACCGAAGCGAACGTGCAGAACGTCCAATCAGAAGCTGCTTTTAGGGCGGCGCAGGCGCAGAAGTTAGGAACATCAATTCCCGTAACAACGGCAGATGGAAGGACGATCTATCTTGACGAAGGGGATGCTGCTAAGTACCTCGGAACACAGGAAACGAGCGCAGGAAAAGTACAGGCCGTCCAAGCGGGGAAGCGCTTTATAAGTGTTCCGAATGTTGGATTGTTCGACACACAAACCAAAACTGTAGTCCCTGGCTCCCAGCAGGGAGTGACGGTTACTCCTGAGATCCAGCAAGACTACGGATTACCAGCAGACTTTCTCGGCAAGCCCATGACTCTTTCCAATCTGTCTTCCTTGGAGCGGGCACAGAATCAGCAGACAACCGTGGTGCAAGGAAGCGCAGGACCATCGCTAGTGAATAAGCGCACAGCAGAAACAAGGAATCTAGGTCTTGGCGCTCCCGCAATGTCAGGCATCGTTCCCGTTGCTGCCGATCCCAACAATCCAGGAAATATAACTTACGCGCCAAAGACAGCAGCCGTAGCTGGAGGAATGGCTACTCCGCAATCCGCGCCAACGCAAGCGGCCAAGAGCACTTTGAAATCGGCCACGAGTGGTCCAATCGGAGCGCAAACCACTGCATTTAATACCATGATTCAGCACGCGCAACTTTTGAAGCAGGCCCTCGCTGCCCTTAACAATGGAGACACACGGGCACTTAATTCCATCAAGAATGAATTTAAGACTCAGTTCGGAAGCCCCGATGTAACGAACTTCAATACGATTGCCAACGCATACAACCATGAAGTGACGAACGTAATCGCCAAAGGGCACATGACGGACGCAGAAGTTAAGCAGGGTGGCGCGTCTATTCCCTCAAATGCTAGCCCCGCGCAGATTAACGGAGCCATCGACGCTTATTTGGCGCTCGCTAACAGCAAAATGAACATGCTCCACCAGCAAGTACAGCAAGGAATGCGCGGTCAGACCAATTTCCCCGCGCAGCAGTCCAGCCCACCTCCCGGTGCCACTCACATCGTCCCAGGTCCCGATGGTAAGAATCACTACACGAACGCACAAGGAACTGTTGATCTGGGCATCGCACCTTAATGGCTAGCACACCGCTGTTTGATATGTCGAAGGCGCAACCCATTCAAGCCAACGCTGCGCCCTTGTTCGATATGTCCAAGGCGCAGTCCACTGGAGGACCGCAGCCGATTACCGACAACACGGCCATGTCCGCACCGATTAGCCCAGTGCGCCGCATCGGTCGGCAGCTTAAGGCTGTTGGCAGCGCAGCGGTGAATAGCAACTTTCCCTACGTGCATCCCCTCGATGCTCTTTCTAGCGCAGGGGATCAAGCAAGCGCAACGATTCAGCGGTATGCACCTTCCGCCGTCACCGAATTGCTGCTTGGGGGACAAGCGGCCGGGAAGCCTATGGGCACACGCGAAGGGCTGTTAAATAACCCCATCACGCCAATGCTCGCGGGTGCAATTGAAATGCCGCGAGCAGTTGAGACGGCTACTTCTCCCGAGGTGACAGGACCTATTTCTGGAGCATACAACTCTGCTAAGAACGCAGTTGGAGGCTTTCTGCGCGATCCAGAAACCGGGAAGTTGAAGCCATTGACAAGAGAAGTAGCTAGGGCAATCGGTGCGGCAACGGGATACGAAGCTGGAAAAGATACTGGGCACGGAATGGAAGGAATGCTTTTAGGAGGAGTTGCAGGTCCAGGAATAGCTGATGCACTGATTCCGGCAAGTGAAAGTGCGGCAATGAGGGCAGCGGCAATGGCAAAAGGCCCGAGTATCCCTATTCAGAACTCCCCATACTTTGATCCAGAAGCATACAAAGCTGGGCGAGCGGGTATTCCTCCGACCGATCCCTACGCCCCTCCCTCAACTGTAGCGATGTCGAAGCCTCTACGCCCGCTAGTCGGGACTCCCGAGGATTGGCAGACCTACGATCAGCAAATGAGCATTCTACGTCCCGAGGCCAGCGATGCTGGCGTATATCATGCAGCGCGTGGAAGCGCGACCAGGAACGTCAATCTACAGCAGCGCATTGGAAATCGGATTACAAGGTGATGCTAGCTCCTTGGATGCTGGGCATTGTGGCAGGGACGGCAGACGAAAATAACATGGAGTTTATGCTCTTCGGAATAGCCCTTGGAGTGATGAGCCTGCGGCTTGCATCGGACATTGCACAGTTCACAGCGGCTTGGGCGAATCAATCTTCCGTATTGGATGGCTTTGCGTACAGCGTTATGGGCTCTATTTACTTCTGGATGTGCGCGATAGAAAGCTCTTCTCTTTCTTTTTATTTCTTCAGCATGCCTTCGATAGTGGTTCTTTCTCCTTTTTCTCATGTGTTCCGGGTCCCTGAGTCTGTCGTGAAGGCGCATAACGACTCGATTGTTTTTCATCCAATTGGCGGCAGAGCATTTATGAGAACAGCAAAGATTGCCAATGCGGTAGAGGCGGAATTTCCTTCCACAGATAATGCAATGCTTGTAAATCGGGGTTACAATCGGTCCAGGCATGGCAGCCTCCTTAACAGGTTGCTTGTGCGGCTCAGTTGCGTTTACCGCGCAACTGGGCCTTTTGTTTTCCCCTCTATCCTAGCAGGCTACCCGATATGAAAAAAGCGCTGTTTTTATTCTTGTCCTTGATGTGTTGCTTGATGTTTACTATTCCTATATATGGGCAAGGGGGTTCATTTTCCGATACTATTTTCGGCCCATCAATTCTGATCAAGCCGGGTGCATTCATCACGGTCTGCACGAATGGCTCAACCGTATCAAGCTGCCCTTCCAACAAAATAGTACTGTATTCCGATGTTACGCTTACGACTCCGGTAACGAATCCAACGATAACGGACGCAAACGGGAGATTCACGATTTTCGCATCACCAGGAACATACAATTACATCGTCACGGGAACGGGGATCACGCCCCAAACGACTCCCTTTGTGTTCACTGTAGGCTGTGCTCCTGGCAGCGTTCTATCGACATGTGCGGGCAGTGGAGCGCCACTCACAGCCGCGAAGGTTGGCGTTGGTTCGGTAGGGAACTTACTTTCTTCCATTGCGGGGTTTCAGTTCGACAGCGCCTCCGTTCCCACTACCCTGAGCCTGCCCTATAAGCTGAACGTGACGTTGCCTGGCATCTTCACGAACATGCAGTACAATTCTTCGATTTATTCGCTTGTGAACGGATGCGATCCGGCTACTCAGTTCTCTTACGCGCAGGGCGGCGCCACGGTCTATTCCAGCGACGGAATCACGAGCTGCGTTATCGTCCCGAACACATCGGCCACGATCAACGCAACCGCCTTTTCTGGGTACATTCAGAACAACTCAACGGTTTCTAATGCGGTCGGTGGGTATTTCCAAGCAACCTGCTGGGTGGCCGGGGTGTGCTGGGGAACGAATCCTTATGTCTCAGATCGCACAGGCGTAAGCGGTGCCACAGTCCTCGGTATCGAAGATGACGTGGAAATCTTCAATACTTCCACGATGGGAAACGGAATGATTCTTACCGGGAATGCCCACGTCAACAATACCAATATTAGCGGGATTCAAATTCAGCACGGAATAGGGACTTATCCGGTTTACCTGCTTGGCCTTCAGGTCAGCAATGGCGCTACTACGAGCGGGACGGGGATCGTTCTCGGAACGCAGAGCGTAAGCGGGGCCAACTCCTACTCTCAGTCAATCAGCATGTCCGGCCGAGACGTAACGAATACGTCACATACAGCACAAATTCAATCGGACCCGAACGGTGACGTTGTTGTGACGAACAGCACTGGGTATATGCACTCAGGTGCTTATGCTCTATTGAACGGCACGGGATTCTTTGGGCCAACGGGTCTACTGCTTCAGAGTCCCACAATCGCCACAGCGCTGACAAACTACTCGTGCCCTGGCTCGATCATAAATGGGGGCTCTTTCTGGAATGGCACGGCTGGAGGTCCTGATAATTGGGGATTTAGCTGCACTCTTGGAACAGGCACCAATCCGACCAGCACATTCACGCTCAGCCATACGGGATCGAGTGGAACGACGAATTTCAACGTGCAGACCAACAATGTCCAGTTCTCTGCGCTGAATGGTTCGGGAACCCGCTGTTTGCATGTGGATGGGACAGGAAACATTGGCCCAGCGGCATCTGATTGCGTGACGGGAACGGCTGGCTCGACCATCACGGTGAACGGAGGGGCCACGCTCCCTTCTCCTGTAAATATTCAAAATGGTCCGCCCTATCAGGGGATTACGATCAATGCAATCAATCCCTCTCTTGGGAATGTGGACTTCCAGCTCGCCGGAACCTTGGCAGATGCGGGATTGACTTCTGCCTATAGCGGAGTGGGAGCATGTGCTTCTCACACATGGGCCAGCACGCTGACCAGGAACGCGGCAGCGACCTGCACTCAGCCGACCCTGGCAGACATTGCGGCCGGCGTCGCACCTGCTGGAACCTTTGATTTCTCGGGCGTTACATTGATGAAATTGCGTGTGGGTGCTGGAGCTACATCTTCGGCAAACGGAGATGAGGTCTACGATTCGACTGCAAAGAATTGGCATATATGGGGGAATGCTGTTGATAACTTCGTGGCCGTTTTCCCGGTGTCCGCACCTCCGACAAACTCCCATTGTGTCAACTGGACGGTAACAGGGGGCGTCTATACCCTCGGGGACGCAGGCGGCACTTGCTCGACAGGTTCAACGGCCACCTGGGGATCAATCACCAACGGAACGAACTCTAATGCAGGCACGTTCTCGGCAACGGGGAACTCTTGGGACTTCACGGGAGCAACGATATTCAAGCTGCGCGTCGGGGCTGGGGCTACATCATCGGCCAACGGTGATATGGTTTACGATACGACCAGCAAGAACTGGCACCTTTGGGCCAACGGCGCAGATGAACTCCTGGCTCCATTAGCCTCTACACCGACAACAGGCGATTGCGCCAAGTTCACGGTAGCCGCCAGCGTAATAACCCTCGCGGACTTCGGCGCAGGATGCGGCGGAACGCCCCCTACGATTCAAACCAACACGGTTAACAATACGACACAGACACTTCTGAATTTCCTTCCGAGCACAACCAATGCTGTCGGTCTGACAATCACGCCATCAAACCCCAGCGGCGGCGTTGAGAAGCTGGAAATTACCGGGGCATCCTACACTGGCAACGCGGCCACGGCCACGGCACTAGCTTCTGCACCAACGAATTGCGCTACGGGCGTTCCCACGATAGGGATTGCGGCCAGCGGCAATTCAAACGGCTGCATCACGAACCTTGCTAACGGAACAGCAGCCACGACGCAGACCACGGGCGACAACACGACAAAGTTGGCAACTGATGCCTTCGTATTAGCCAACTCCTTTACTAATCCTATGACCACATTGGGGGACGTAATCTATGGAGGAGCTTCAGGTGCGGCCACTCGCTTGGCTGGACCCACTACCCCCAATGGCGTGCCTCAGTCTCTTATCGACATTCCGATTGGCAGTGCCGCGGTAGCCGAGACCTGGGCACTCCCCGGCATCACAACGCGCGCCATCACCGGAACGACCTCTACTGACACCATCGCATCAACCGATTGCAGCCCCAAGCGCGTCAGCTATCAGGGCACCGTCGCCGTGGCTACCTCATTGCCCACTCCAACGACACTTGCGGTGGCAAACTGCATCGTCCGGGTAGCGAACAATTCCAGCGCTACGGTGACATTCACGCCAGCAGGTGGTCTCACGATCAACGGCGCTTCGACTCTTCCACTCTTGCAGGGGCAGGTGGGCACAATCTTCGTTGATCCTTCTGGGAGCTGGGATGCGGACATCAGCGAGCAGGGCATCACGGCAGGGACCAACATCACCCTGACTCGCGGGGCGTACGGACTCACGGCCTCGGCAACGGGCGGCTCGGCGGTGGCGGCAGGCACCTGCACGATGACCACCACCACTTGCACGGCGACATTGACTAGCACAGTCACGAGCCCTATTTGCACCGTCACCGATAAATCGCATACCTATACTGGACAGTGCTCTGTCTCAGGAACCACCGTAACCGTCACCTCGGGCACCTCCAACACGGACGTTTGGAACATCATGGTTGCCCCGGCCTCAGGCTTCGGCAGCGGCGGTGGCGCGACCTACACCTACGTCGGGACCGCAAAGAACGCAGTGGGTGCATTTAGCTCCGTCACGCCACTCAATATCTCCTACTCAGCGACGGCAGGAAATCTCCTCGTCGTGGATTATTTCTTCGGAGCCTCGGGCACACTCTCGGGCGCTACTTACAAGGCCACCGACAACAACAGTGACACATTCTCGACGGCCTACAACGACACGACGAGCGTGGGTGGGGGTCAGAATTTCGGAGAATACTACCTCTGCGTGGCCAGCAGCGGAATTACGACCGTGGGCTTGTCCGCGACAGGCGGCACCGGGAACGTAGAAGCCAATGCCATCGTCCGGGAATACTCCTACACTGGCGGGACGTGCTCGCTCGATCAAGTCTCATCGGTAGGTACAGGGACCGGGACGACGTTCACGGCAGGCAGCATCACGCCCACGGTCAGTAATTCTCTCGTGAGCACATTCTTTCACCAGAACGTTTCGCAAGCTTGCTCTGCTTCGGGTGCTTTTACCGCACGGAACGATATCGGAGACGGAGCGGACGGCCTTTGCACATTGGATGACATCGTGAGTTCAAATGCAACACTGAGTGGAACAGCAGCAGTGAGCGGGTCGGCTAGTTATTATGGGTACACGGTGAACTACAAGTGAGGCGACTTATATTCCTGATCGCCCTCGCCTGCCTGCCAGCCAAGGCAGCAACAATCTATTTCGCACCCACATCCGCAGGCTCGAATAATGGAACCTCGTGCGCCAATGCCTACGCGTGGACCGATGGTACGCATGGCGTTAACACGACGGCCTCGCAGGTTCCCGGCAACACGCTTGTGATGTGTGATGGTACCTACACAGGCAGCGCAGGCGGCTCAGGGATCATCATCAACCCCAGTACCTCGGGCGGTTCGCCTATCACCTTCCAACTCTACAGTGGAGGATCGGGAGCAACCCTTCAGGCTCCCTATTGGGGAAATGATCCGATCAACGTAGGCACGGCTGCCGGAATCTACTGCACTCCCCACAACAATACAATTGTGATCGACGGTGGCGGCGTGGCAGTCATCAAGAACACAGCCAACGGGAGCCCTGGCCTCGGCTACGCCAATCAGCAAGGCTCCGCGGGGATGGTATTCAACGGCTGCCCTAATGTCGAAGTGAAGAATCTGACGGTAACGAACATCTACGTTCACCAGGCGGGATCGAGCGACACGGCAGGCACCAACACGACTCAATGCATCTCGATGGGATCGGGTGGCACTCTCTCGGCCAGCGGTTCGTCCGTCCATGGAAATACGCTTAACAATTGCTGGGTGGGGATGGGCATTGGCTACGATTCCGGATCCGGCCAGAACCTCACGTCGATTGCCATATACAACAACAATATCAATGTGAACTGCCATTCGATTGTAATCGCCACAGGCAGCAACAACGCCTCGGCCAGCAATGTCAGCTTTTATGGAAACACTCTCGGACCTGATTACAACACGTGGGTAGATTCAGGGCAGGGATGTCATCAGGACGGCATCTTCCCGCAGGCATCGCTTCCCTCCGATTCCATTTCCAATCTGTATATCTATAACAACGACATATCGGCTTCTACTTGTCCGGCTGCTGGCGGCAACTTCACCGGCTACATGAACATCACGGCCCTGAATGGGTCGATGACCAACATTCAGATTTTCAACAATGTGCTACATAACACGGGCGGTTCCAGCGCAAGCGCGTGCCAGCTTCAGGGATTCATAACTCTAGGCGGTGGCTCCAGCATAATTTCAACCGTCTTGATTGCGAACAACGTTTTCGACCTGAATGGACTAGTCGATACCAGCGGAGCCACGAATAGCTTTCTGATCGAGAGCGGCAAGATTTCAGGGCAGACGGTCAAGAACAACGTGATTGAGGGATTCACCAACTCAGGGAATGGGACCTACCGCCTCACGTCCAACGTAAATACGTTCGCGCAGGCATTCACGGGGATTGATTATAATCTCTACTACCTGTTTGCGAAAATGGCCCATGATGATATCAATGGGCAGGACCTTACGAGCTTCAATCCCGACTGGCAGGATGCTCACGCCACGAATGCTTTCCCTGGATACGATGGGCATGGACTCAATACCGCACCGGGACTTAATTCCAGCTACGTGCCCACGTCGTCAGGATCGGCCGTGGTGGGCGCTGGGACCAATCTTTGCAGTCTCGGAATCACGGCGCTCAATAGCGACAAATCGGGCGCAACGAGGCCGTGCCCTTCGGGGGCTTGGAGCATTGGGGCCTTTAACTATCCCAGCCCGCAAGTGGCAACGCCTCTCATCACGCCGGGAAACAGCACGCAGTCCACATCGGTGACGGTGACAATCACAGACTCAACCGTGGGGGCCACGCTCTGCTATACGACAGACGGCAGCACGCCAACAGCGAACGGAGCCGGGACCTGCACTCACGGGACTACCTATTCAGGAGCGTTCTCATCGGGAACGCCTCCCAAAACCATTCAGGCAATCGGCAGCATTTCAGGGTCTGCGGATAGCGGAGTAACGAGCGCGGTCTATACGCTTCCGGTGGTGGTTTCTCCGTGCTCGAAATGCTTGGTGCAGGCTCCCGAGCCGCCCACGAATTTGCGGGTGGTGGCAGTGAACTGATGGAAGAATTTTGTATCATCGATGCACCTACCGGACAAGCGGTGGAAGACGGTGCAAACATCATGCAACGAAAATGATAGCAGACAGCTTTCTATGGTACTGCGAAGAGCATTTTGAGTGGGTGCATTATTTGCGTAATTGGCTATACGGCTACCTGAGGAAAAAGGAGACTCCCCAGCCATGATGACATTGCATGAAGTAGGTGATTATGTCACCTATACCGTTACCGGATTCTCGGCGCTATATGCCATGCTCCCTCCTTGGGAACAGTTCAACGACTACCCCACATTCCAGAAGGGCTATAAATTCTGCATGATCTTCATCGTTAAATTCGGCTCGCTCAATGTTCGGTCGTTCGTCAATCCTCAAATCCAAGCCACGTCAAACAAGGCCGGAACGGACAGCAAGTAAGTGGCTGACTCATGGCGCATTCAGCGTTTGGAGGAAGACCTTGCAGCTTGCAAGGAGGACAACCAGAGACTTCAGGATCAGCTGACGAGCCTCCATACGCAGATTCAGATTTTTGTTAACGAGCGCAATCAGTTGATCGGGATGGGGAAGCTGGCCCGGCTCGGTATCAAGGTGATCTTTGCACTGGGCGGCTATGGGCTGTTTCGGGCAATACATGACATAGGACATTGGATGCAAGCTCCTTGGCATTCCCGCTAGCGAAACAGCGGGTGCGGTGCCGGGAACGAGCCGAACATAACGCCCAGAAGCCAGACGATGCAGATGAGGATAAAAGCAACCATCACGACATTCTTGAATGGCTCGGGGATCGGCAGTAGAGTGAGCAGCCAGTAAATGA
>Ga0265320_10003742_pt1 | contig 10122 bp, 5 predicted proteins | sample 4827metaG_FD_202087 | JGI IMG/M metagenome (GOLD analysis project Ga0265320, IMG submission 202087) | Rhizosphere microbial communities from Carex aquatilis grown in University of Washington, Seatle, WA, United States - 4-8-27 metaG | ecosystem: Host-associated > Plants > Roots > Rhizosphere >...
CGAGGGCGTCGGCGTCGTCGACGAGATCGGGTCGGCAGTCACGGCGTTCAAGCCGGGAGATCGTGTCCTGGTCTCGTGCGTGAGCGCCTGCGGCAAATGCGCCTACTGTCGGAGGTTGATGTACTCGCACTGCACGACTGGAGGTTGGATCCTCGGCAACAGTATCGACGGCACCCAGGCCGAGTTCGTGCGCATCCCCCACGCAGATACGAGCCTCTACCCCATTCCCAACGGTGCGGACGAAGAGGCGCTGGTGATGCTGAGCGACATCCTGCCGACCGGCTTCGAGTGTGGGGTGCTGAACGGCAAAGTTCAGCCGGGCAGTACCGTGGCAATCGTTGGCTCCGGGCCCATCGGGCTTTCCGCGTTGCTCACGGCGCGGTTTTATTCGCCGGCTGAGATCATCATGGTCGATCTCGACGCGAATCGCCTCGAAGTGGCAAAAAGCTTTGGCGCCACGGCGGTAGTCAGCAGCGCGGACGGCAAGGCCGTCGAGACGATCATGAAATTGAGCGGTGGGCGCGGCGTGGATACCGCCATCGAGGCGGTGGGTATTCCTGCCACCTTCGAGCTCTGCCAGCAAATCGTTGCACCGGGTGGCACGATCGCCAACATCGGAGTGCACGGGAAGAAGGTGGATCTCCACCTCGAACAATTGTGGGACCGGAACATCACCATTACCACGCGGTTGGTCGACACCGTCAGCACCCCGATGTTGCTCAACGTTCTCGGGTCTAAAAAGATCGATCCGAAGCTCCTGATTACTCATCGCTTCAAGTTCGACCGCGTTCTCGACGCGTACGAGGCCTTCGCGAACGCGGCGACCACGCGCGCGCTCAAGGTGCTCATCGAGCTTTAGCCCAAGATGGACGCGGCGGAGTGGCGCCGGCGTTGGCTCGTAGTCATCGCTTGCGCCATCACCGCAGGCGTCGGCCGACGGCGAGGTGCAGCCGTTCGACCCACGCGCTCAAACGACAACCGCTGTCGTTTCGTCCGGCGCCGGCACACCACGGCGACCGGTCATCCGCTCGAGATAAATGCGGTAGACAATCGGTGTTCGGTCTCTGGGCCTCCCCTCGATCGCGACGGACCCCGGTTGCCACCACGTTGCCCGCGCGTCGAGGAGCTTGCGAGCAAGTTCTCGTTGGACTCGCCATTCGGGCGTGTCCGAGAGCTCTTCGTATCGGCCAAGCCCGACGACGCTCGTCCAGTCGTTCCAGCTCTTCACCGTGTCCACCGCGAGGCAGACGTGGGGATTGTCTCGCATCCACTCGATCTTTTGACCGGCCATCGAGAATGCGTAGGCGTAGTCTTCCTCGAACGCGAACGAGATCGGGACGACGTACGGTTGGTCGTCGCGAGCGCAGCCGAGCCTCCCGAAGTTCGCTCGTTTCAGGCTCTCCTGACATTCTTCCTTCGTCATCTCGTGGATGAACACAGGGGACCTCCCGACGGTGTGCGGCTTTTTTCGTTCATGATTTTGCTCGAAGGCGCGCGTGGACGAGGGGCCCCGGGTGCTTCTCTTGCTCGGGTCGCTCCGGGGGTGGCTCGCTTCGAGTGCGCGCGGTGAGGATCGTTTTGACGAGGTCGTTCGGACCGAGCGAACAGATCGCGGCGTAGCCGAAGATGAGGGCGCTCTGGGCTGGCGGGAACGGCGACAACTCCGCCGCACCGAGGAGCCCGATGAGCTCGCCGGCGACCGCTGCCGCCCCGAGCGAAACGAGGAGCGCGGTGCTCGGACGCGATCGGAAGAACGCGCGTCGTTCGCGCATGGACACGAGGGACGTGAGCCCAAAGAACAAGAACGTCTGGAACGTGAAAGCCTGGAGTAATCCCGTGTTCTCGGCGAGTCCGAAACGCCGCCAGCCAAAGGCGAGTAGCGCGAGTGTCTCGAACAGCGTCATCGCGCCCACGACGACCGCTACTCTCACGAGCGGCCCGATGTTCCAGGTCTCCGGTTTTTGAGAAGGCTGAACGCGATCCGTCGATAGCGCGATGTGCGCGGCGTCCGTCAGCCCGACGACGAGCAGCATCACGAGCGCCGAGATGACGAATTTTCCCGTCACCAGGAACGCGATGACGACGAACCCTGCCTTCAAGATGCTTCGACTGATCTTGTTCACGATCCACGTGAGGACCCGCTGATAGGTCGAGCGCCCGCTCTTCACGAGGTCGACGATGTTTGCGAGACCCTCGGTCGTGAGCACGGCGCTGGCCGCGCCTTTGGCGACGTCAGTGGCACCGCTCACGGCGATACCGACTTCTGCTTGCCGGAGCGCGGGGGCGTCGTTCACGCCATCGCCCGTCATTCCAACGACGTGGCCCGCCGCCTGAAGGCTCTTCACGACGAGGAATTTGTCCTCGGGGAATACCTCCGCCAACCCACCGCCAGCGAGCGCGGTGGTCACGTCGAACGCGCTCTTTCGCGCGGGATCGGGTTGGGGGGCGAGGCTGATCTCGCCGAGGCCGAGCACGCGGGCGATTTCGCGCGCGACCGGGAGAGCGTCGCCGGTCAACATCAGGACCTTGATGCCGAGTGAGCGCAGCTCGTCGATGAGGCCGTGCGAGTCGGGTCGCGGCACGTCGTAGAGCAGCGCGAGGCCACAGAGGCGGAGCGGCCCATCGCCGTCTGCTCGCGCCACCGCGAGCGAGCGGACGCCTTTTTGGGCTTCCTCGACCGCGCGCTTCTCGAGCAGCGCGATCGCTGCGGCGTCCATTCCGGCGGCTTCGGCGACCGTTCGAAGCGCCCCTTTGAGGACGCGGGTTCTCTTTCCGGCGATCTCGACGATCGCTTCCGTATGCCGAGTCTTGGCGGAAAATGGCTCGAAGGAGACGACCCGCGTCGCGACCTCGACGAAGTGCCGGTCCTTCGCCGCGCGTAAGAACGCGCCGTCGATCGGGTCGGCGTCGGCTTCGTTCGACGCGAGCGCGCCGGCTCGCACCACGTCGTCCTCGGTGAACCCAGGCTGCGGCAACGCCCCGGTGAACGACAGCTGGTTCATCGTAAGGGTGCCGGTCTTGTCGGCGCAGAGCACGTCCATGTTCGCTGCGTCCTCGATCGCGCTCAGGTGCGTGATGAGAACCCCTCGACGACCAAGCTCGATCGACCCCAGCGCCATGCTGACGGTGAACATCACCGGCAGCGCGACCGGCACGGCGCTCATGAGAAGCACGAGCACGACGGGCAGAAGATCGATGAGCGGTATTCCTCGCATCGACGCGGTCACGAGCGTCACCGCCGAGAGCGAGCCGACGATGACGAGCAGCCACCGCACGACACGCGAGATCATCGCTTCGACATGGAGCTTCGGGTGCGCTCCCTCGACGAGCTGGGTCGTTCGGCCGAAGTACGTCCGAGCGCCGGTGGCCACCACCACGCCCGTCGCTTCGCCGTCGCGCACGGTCGACCCCGCGTAAACCTCATCGTCGGTCTTCTTGTCGACTTCGTTCGACTCACCCGTAAGCGCGGATTGGTCGACGTGCAACGTGCCATCGAAGAGCTGCAGGTCCGCCGGCACGAAATCGCCACACCGCACGCGTGCAATGTCGCCCGCGACGAGCTCGCGAGCGGGTATCGGGTGCCACACCTTGTCGCGCAGGACTCGCGCCGTCACCTGGAGCTTGCTGCGGAGAGCCGCCACCGCGGCCGACGCCCGCTCCTCCTGGAAGAAGCCGAGGAGTGCGTTGGCGATCAGCAGGGAGAGTGCAATCCACGTATCGGCGCGCTTATGCAGGAAGAACGAGAGCACGGCGATGAGCTCGATCATCCAAGCCGAGAGGCCGGAAAACCGCTTCGCCAGGCGAAGCAGCGGGTGAGCCCGCTTTTCGGGGACTTCGTTGGCGCCCTGTTTTTCGAGTCGTGCGGTGGCGTCGGATGCGGCGAGCCCCGTTTCCCGATTCGAGGCCAGCGTCGAAAGCGTCTCCGCTGCTTTCGCTACCGGTGACGCCTTCATTTCCTGCGTCGTGGCTGCACGTTCCGTGCCCCCCAAAAAAGTCGACGGATGCGGAACGACCGTCCACGAGGAATCGGTTGCTCTCCGATCGGCTCAAATAGTCATCGAGATCCTCACCTGGTCCAGGACGTCGGTCACGCCAGGGGCGGCCCACGCGGCATGCGCGGCGTCCTCGATCGCTTGCCACGAGGAAGCATGTCCGGTGAGCGTCACTTTCCCGCCCACGGCATCGACACGGATCGATTTCGCATCTGCCGCTGCCTGCCGCTGCAGGGCTGCTTCGACCTTCATTTTCACTTGCTCGGCGGAGGCTTCAGGCTTCGCGAGAACGATGGAATTGACCACTCCCACGACCCCCTTCAGGTACCGGATGGCGTGTTCGGCCGCTTGGCGCTGATGCTGCCGGGTCACTTGCCCGGCCAGCGTGACTACCCCCTGCTCGACCTTCGCGGTGACGGTTTTGGGGACGATCACGTCCCACGTCAACGCGTGCTGGATCGCAGCGGCAATCTCCGAATCGCTCCGCGCATGCTCCGCGAGAACCATGACGGTGAGATCTTGCGCGATCGCACACACTCCTCCGACCCTTTTGGTCGCGTCTTCGGCCGCCCACTTTTCCGCGTACGTATCGACCACCCCCAACAAGGAAACCGCTCCCCTATCGACGGCAACGCCGATGTGCGCGGCGTTCAGCTTGGGATCCCAACGAAGTTCTTCTTCGACTTCCCGTTTCAATTGCATATCGCTCTTGATCATGACCTGGCCGAGCTGCATGCGGTGTGCCGCGCATGTTCGCCTGTGCCTCGGCGCGCTTCGTGCATCTTCGTGCAACGGAACGTATCGGAGAAAACAATGAGCAACGACAAACGAGCGGACTACGTGATTCGTGACCACATTCTGGGCCTGCTCTCCGACGTGGAAGTAGCCAGCGTGAGCAATGCAGAGACTGCGCCTCGTCTAGCGAACGGCGACGAGTACGTCGATCTCGAGCACATCGAACAAGGTGTGCAACGGGCCGGTGCGTCGGCGACGCCTATGGGTCGCGTGCTTCCGAAAAAAGCCGTGCACGAGGATACATGGACGAAGATCCTGTCGCACCTGACCGCTCACTGAGCCGAAGGCGTGGAGAGCTCGGTCGTGGGCTCGGTGCCTGGCGAGAGACCCCGACGTCCCGCCAATTCGGCAACGGCCTTCGAGAGGCGATCCATATCGACGGGCTTCGTGAGAAACATCTGAAAGCCGGCGCCGAGCGCGTCTTGGCGGTCTTGTTCGGCGGCGAGGGCGGTGATCGCCAACGCGGGGATATCGCCCCCTTCGTCGGGACGGAAGGCTCTCAGCTTCCGAATGAAACTGTACCCGTCTTCGCCGGGCATCGCGATGTCGCAGAGGAGCAGAGCCGGTCTAGATTCTCGGATCGCGGCGACGGCCGCCGCGGCCGAGTCGGCGGTTCTCACGTTCGCACCCATTTCCCGGAGCATGTCGGCAACGGCTTCGAGCGTCGCGGAGTCGTCGTCGACAACCAGGACGGGCAAGTCCTTGACGTCGTCGATCCGTTGCTGATCGTTCGCGACGGGGAACCGCGTCGAGATGACGACGTCTTCTTCGTCGCCTTTCGCGAGCGGGAGCACGACCGTGAAGGTGGAGCCGAGCCCCGCGCCGCGGCTGTCGGCCCGGACGGTTCCGCCGTGCTGTTCCACGAGGTGCTGGACGATCGCGAGCCCTAGACCGAGACCTCCGTGCGGGCGAGTCTTCGAGCTGTCTTCCTGAGAAAACCGATGGAAGACGTGGGGGAGAAACTCGGCGCTGATTCCGGAGCCGCTGTCGGTCACCTCGATGCGAGCCCATTCACCGCTGCAATCCACGGTGACCGAGATCCGTCCCCCCTTCGGAGTGAACTTGATCGCGTTCGTGAGGAGGTTGGACACCACTTGTTGCAAACGGAGGGGATCGCCGGGCACGAGCCCGAGGTCGTCGTCCATGAGGACATCGAGCTGGATGGATTTTCTCTCTGCCGCTCCGCTCACGGTTTCGATCGCGGAGCGCACGAGCATGCAAAGGTCGAGCGGTTCGAGCTGGACCTGGAGTTTTCCCGCGACGATCCGTGACACGTCGAGAAGGTCGTCGATGAGCTGCACTTGCTGCCTCGTCCCCCGTTCCATCGACTCCCCGATCCGCGAGAGCTTGACGGGGTCGACGACTGCTCCGCGGCGCAGCATTTGCGCGTGCAGGAGCAAACTGGAAAGCGGCGTTCGAAGCTCGTGCCCGAGGATCGCCAGGAATACGTCCTTGGCGTTGTTGGCCCGCTCCGCGTCCGCGCGTGCAAGCTGGGCTTCGCCGATATGCTGCTTGAGGGAATCGATGTCGACGAGCGACACGATGGCGCCGTCGATCTTGTTGTCGGTGGTCTTGTAAGGACGAATTTGCATCCGGTGCCAGCGGCCCTGCCGATCTTGGACCTCGGACTCCTTCATCTCCAGGGTCTCGATGACTTCCGCAATTTGTGAGTCGAGATCGGGGACGTCGAGGTTCGGCTTGATGTCGTCGATGAGCCGGCCGTGGTCGGACGGAATCAGGTTGAAGAGGTGCTTCGCTCGAGGCGTAAAGCGACGAATCCGCCGATCCAGGTCGAGAATGACGATGGGGATGTCCACCGTCAGAAGCAGGTTCAAGAGGTCGCCGTTCGCGAGCGTGACTTCCTGATTTCTGACCTGAAGCTCGTCGTTGACGGTGGTGAGCTCCTCGTTCGTCGATTGCAGCTCTTCCTTGGCCGTTTCGAGCTCCTCGTTCATGCTCTGGAGCTCTTCGTTGCCCGAGATGAGCTCCTCGTTCGCCGTACCGAGGTTGTCGTTGGTGCGCCCGTGCTCCTCGATCAGCGCCTGCATATATTCTTTGGTCGCGATGAGCTCGTGCTCGACCTTCGGAAGTCGGCTATCGGCGGTCAGCGGTTCCGAACTCCGGCGCCTTTCGACCGGACTAAGCGCGATCGTGGCCGCTTCGAACAGCACGACGTAGAGCGGCTCGCCCGCCTCCGGTAATCCCGTCAGGGGAAACACCACGAGATTGCACGTTCGCGTGAATCCGTCTTGGTCGACCTCCACTCCTTCGCGTTTGACGGGTGCTTTGTCTTTCTTTGCCTGCGCGATCGCATCGCGGAGCGCAGACAAGAGCCCGTGGCGGGCCATCTTGATGAGGTTGTTCTGAGGCTCACCCGGAGCAGCTTGCAGAAATGAGCCGGTCTGCCCGCGAAATTGCAAGATCTCCAGGTTCTCGTTGATGAGCACGCCGGGAGGGGCATAGCGGGCGAGGAGCAACCGATCGAGGTGCTTCGCTACGTCCACCGCACGTCGAGCCTGCACCGGCAACAGCTCGGATTCGGCGCGTGACTCGGCTTGCCGCGCTTCGCTTCGCGGAGAAAATCGGAGAGTGCTCGGAAGCGCCGTTCTCCCGAAGATTTTGTTCGCCTTGTCGACGGTCGAAAAGAGCTGACTGAACCCGGAGATGCTCTCGGTGCGGCCGAGGAGAAGGTATCCCGTCGGGTTCAGCGAGTAGTGAAAGCTGCGGACGACCCGCTTTTGTAGGGCGTCGTCGAAATAGATGAGGACGTTCCGACAACTCACGAGGTCGAGCTTCGAGAACGCCGGATCTCGAGCGAGATCGTGCTGTACGAACACGCAAAGATCGCGGACGACCTTGTTGATCTTGTAGCCGCGTTCGGTCTTGAGGAAAAATCGCCTCCGGCGTTCGTCGCTGACGTCCCGGAGAGCGCCGTCCGAGTAAATACCTGCGCGCGCCTTGGTGATGACCGGCTCGCTCAAGTCGGAACCGAAAATCTGCACCGGTCGTCGGGAGTCGCCGAGGAGTTCGAGGAGCAAGATCCCGATCGAGTACACTTCCTCGCCGGTCGAGCATCCCGCTATCCAGATCCTGATCGGCGCGTCGGGGGCCTTGTTCTTCAGAATGGCCGGAAGCGTGTGCGCGGCCAGCGCGGCAAACGCCTCCGGGTCCCGGAAGAACGACGAGACGTGGATCAGAAGGTCCTCGTACAGGGCGCGAACTTCGTCCGGGTCGCCCTGGAGCAAGGTCGAATAGGCTTCGAGATCGTTCGCGCGTCGAAGCGCCATTCGGCGTCCGAGGCGTCGCTCGATCGTCCCTTGCTTGAACTCGGTGAAATCCACGCCGACGGCGTTTCGTACCACCATCAAAATCTGGCTGATGGTCGTGCCGTCGTCGGCCGAGTGCGGGACCCCGGGTCCAGCCACGTACGGGTCACGACTCAGACGAACGAGCTCGGCGGCGAGGCTCGGGATCGCGAGCACCCGGTCGACGACGCCAGCGTTCACTGCGTTCTGCGGCATCTCCGCGAATCTTGCCGACTCCGGCTCCTGCGCGAACGTGATGCCGTTCTCCGCCTTGATCGCTCGAAGGCCTTCCGTGCCGTCCGACGCCGTTCCGGACAGCACCACGCCGACCGCGTGGCTCCCGCGGTCCGCGGCGAGCGACTGAAAGAAGAAATCGATGGGAAGATGCGGCCGACGACTGTCGCTCTCCCGGCCGACGAGGACCAGAAGACCCGCTTTTAGCTCGATGTCGGCGTTGGGCGGGATCACGTAGACGTGATTGGGTTCGACCGGCGTGCTCTCCTCGAGCACGGTGACGGCCATGACCGTTGCCTTGGCCATCGCCTCGCGCAGGTGGCTTTCGTGAGTCGGGTCCAGATGTTGAATGAGCACGAACGCCATGCCCGTCGTGGGCGGCAGTTGCTTGAGGAGCTGAGTGAACGCTTCCAGCCCGCCCGCCGACGCTCCGATGCCGACGATGGGGAATGCGACATCCTGCATGGCCGCACTCCGGGCCGCGGGGTCAGCGTCTTCGACGCGCCGTGCTCCGTTGGAAATTTCCGGAGCGTTCTCGATGGGTCGTGTCATGTGTGGTGAGGAGCTCGGCCTTTCGAGGAGCGCTCCTCCGCTCTGTTGACGGCGGAGTGCTGCTCGCTGGTAGCGGTGCACTCACGGATCCGTGGGTGTCGGAAGAGCAACGATCGTGCCGCCAGGCGTTGTGCTCGTTGAGTGCACGCCGTTGCCGCAAGTGGCCGACACCAGTGCGTGGAAATCCACGGTGCGCTGGGATTCGCCACAGCTAGCGCACGCCTTCCGGCTCTCCCCCTGCGGTATCGCCCGTCGAGCAAAGCGAGTAGGGTCATGTGGGTTCCGCGATGCAGGGCCCAGGAGATTTTGACGCGACCACACGCTCCGGTGCAGACAAGCGGGCGCTCGAACTCGTCCGCTGATGTCGGGATGAGCGCAAAGAGCGCCGATCCCAAGGGCCTCGTCGCTCGCCTACGGCGCGAGCTCGCCGCGACCCAGGCGCGGCTCGACAGCGTCTCGGAGGAGCTCGCGACCTCGAGCGAAGAGCTCCAGTCCTCGAACGAGGAGCTTCAATCCTCCAATGAAGAGCTCCAATCCTCGAACGAGGAGCTCGAGAGCGCCGGTGAGGAGCTTCGAGCTTCGAACGAAGAGCTCGCAGAGGTCAACGCCGAACTCGTCAAGAAGATGCTGGAGGTCACGCGCTCGAGCGATGACGTCGCCAACTTGCTCGCGAGCAGCGACATCGCGACGCTCCTTCTCGATTCCGAGCTTCGCATTTCGCGATTCACTCCCGCTGCGACGTCGATCTTCTCCATTCAGGCGCGCGACCGAGGCCGTCCGGTCGCCGAGCTCAGCATGGTACCGACGTATCCGCGCTTCTTGGCCGATGCACGAGCGGTCGCCGAGGGCGGCGCGGCCGTCGAGACACACATTCGCGACGCGAGCGAGCGAGTGTTCATCGCCCGGGTCGCGCCGTATCGGACCCATGAAGGCTACGTTCGTGGCGTCGTCGCGACGTTCGTCGACGTCACGTCCCTCGAGCTCGCGCGGTCGGCATTGCGCGACAACGCGGAGCAACTCCGAGAGCTGTTCGATCACGTCGCGATTGGCATCGCCGTCACCGATCTGCGCGGCTGGGTCGTCGACGCGAACCCCGCGCTCTGTGCAATGCTTCAATCGCCTCGAGAAGAGCTCGTGGGCCATCCCTTTGGGTTTCGTCCTCAGACCGACGGGGAGGGTCGGAGCCGGCAGCTCCACGACGACCTCCTAGCCGGCAAGCGCCAGCACTACGACGTCGAAGAGCA
>Ga0265320_10003743_pt1 | contig 10121 bp, 10 predicted proteins | sample 4827metaG_FD_202087 | JGI IMG/M metagenome (GOLD analysis project Ga0265320, IMG submission 202087) | Rhizosphere microbial communities from Carex aquatilis grown in University of Washington, Seatle, WA, United States - 4-8-27 metaG | ecosystem: Host-associated > Plants > Roots > Rhizosphere >...
GCCCCTCGGCCGCCGTCCTCCCATTGGTGATCAACTGCAGGCTCAGCTCCGGCTGGGCGCCGTCGATGTCCGGATAGAGCACCAGGAACAACTGCATGCCGAACTTCCTTCCGGCGGGGAAGACCGGATCGAGCACCGGCGCCAGGGCGACGCCTTCGAAGCTGACCGTCTGATCGGCCTCGAACGAGTCCGCCGAGTCGTCGAACTTGCGCACGAACATCGCATCGCTGGCGTTGAGACCGGGCACGCCCGCGCCTGTTACCACCGGATTCTGGATCGTTGCCGTCTCTTCCGCCCGCAGGTCCTCCACCTTGGCCTCCACCGTGTATTCGGAACCGCCCTGGAGGGTGAGCCCGCGCAGAAAGAAGAGGCTGCCCTGGCGCCGCGCTTCGAGCTTCTTTTCCGGTCCGTGAACGCCGATCTCTTTTTCAGCGCTCCAGACCGCGCTCCCTGCGGAGTCGCGAACCGTGACTCGAACTCTGGCTCGGGCCGCGTACTTGCCCTTCTCGATGTCGAACTTGAGCGCGCTCAGCGGCGTTTCCACCACCACCATGCCGTGCATCGGCCCTGAGACCGCGTTGGAGTCAAGCCGCGCTCCCTGGGAGCTGCTCCTCCCGGTACCCACCGCGCCGGTGGCGTTGTCCTGGAGGCCGCCCGCCGAGCTCGAAGACAGCGATCCGGACATCGACGTGCGTATGAAGCGCGCGAACACCGGAATCGGGGCCTGGGTTTCCAAAGAGATTCCTTGCGCCGCCGCGTCCTGCCCGGCTGCAAGCACGGAGGAGGAAAGGAAGAGGCAGCCTAACGTGGCCAGGTCGCAAAGACGGGACTTGATTCTCATGGTTTGGAGCCTCCAGTGGGACTTCGTTGCCCTTATCGACGGGAACAAGCGTCAAGAGGTTACAGGGGCAAGAGAACCGCGGTGCTCCGGTTCCTCACTCAGGTTTCTCGAACCGGATCGCCGAACTCGCCCCGAAGCGCTTGTACTCCGTGTAGCGGATGTCCATGCGGGTCCGCAGCGGGCCGGTCCTGAAATCCAGCGTGTCGTCCGCATAGGTATGGACGGGGAAACGCAAACCTCCCTCCACCGGCTCCCACCGCGTGGTGAAGCGAGGGAACAGGTTCTCGTTCGTCATGCTGCGGATGTCCGGTACGGCTTTGCCCATCGTCTGCACGATCGAGAAGTCCTCTTTGCTGGCCCACAGAAGCCCGTCGAACAGCCTCTGGCCGGCCAAGATCTGCCGTGGCCGCACCTGGAGCACCCAGCACTCCACGCCGTAGACCGTCTCCTCGCCTTTGAAGCGCGTTTCGTACGCCCACAACTGATCGGTCGAAAACAGAAAAGGCTGTACCTGGCGGATGTCGTCGAAGTCCTGCTCGGTGAGCTTGAGGCGGACTAACCGGTCCTGCGGCTTCCCCACCATCTTCTCGCTGCGCTCTCCGCCGGAGGAGAAAACCACGTCGCGCACTTCGCGGTACTCGCCGGTCTGCGCGCCGGCCCCCGACAGCTCCACCACGGTGACGCTTTGGCGGTAGGTGTACTGGTCGAGCGCGGCCCGCGTCTCGGTGGCCCGGGCAGCCACGCGTTTGGCTAGGCCGGGCGGCGCTTCCTGCCCTCGCGCGAAGGGCGCCGTCAACACGGATGCTAAGATGATCCAGATGCTAGCCGCGTGGGTTGCCAACCTTCAGAATATACCCGCGACGGCATTGGTTCCCCTGGTTGCGGCCTTCGTCACCGAAGCCTGCCTGTACGCGCTGCCGGTGATCGAGAGCGCGCGCAAGGGCCTCGAACGGCGTCTCAGCCCCCCCGCCCTGGCGCTCCTGATGACCGCCAGCGCCGCCCTGCCGTATTGCCTCTACGCCTTGCCGGCCGGCGTGTTCCGGCCGTCGTCGCTGGCTGCGATTCTGGCCCTGGCCTCAGCGGCGTCGTTCTGGTACGTCTTCTTCCCGCGCCGGCCTGCCATCGATCTGGCCTACATCGCGCTGGTTGCCGCGGTGATGCTGCTCTATCCCTTCAAACGGATCTATGGAACGCCCGCGCCGGGCCTGCCCCTCGCCATTCTGGGCCAGATCATGTGGACGCGCCTGGCCATCTTCGAGTGCCTCGCCATCGCCAAAATGCACCCGGAGGGCTTCGGATTCCTGCCCAACCGCCGGGAGTGGGCCTCCGGCGCCATCCACTTCCTGCTCTTTCTGCCCGCCGGCGCGCTCGCCGCCTCGGCGCTGAACCTGCTGCGCTTTCACCCCCCGCGCGGAGACTGGCGCATGACGGCGCTCATAGCCGCGGGAACGTTCCTGGGGATGCTGTGGGTGGTGGCGTTGCGCGAGGAGTTCTTCTTTCGGGGCCTGGTGCAGCGCTGGCTCGGCCGCTGGCTGAAGAATGACTGGACCGGACTGGTGGCGGCCTCGGTCCTGTTTGGTCTGCTGCACCTGTCTTTCCGCGGCTTCCCCAACTGGCGTTTCGCGGTCCTGGCCACCCTCGCCGGCGTCTTCTACGGCCGCGCTTACCTCACCACCCGCAGCGTCCGGGCCGCCATGGTCGCCCACGCCCTAGTCAATACCGTTTGGAGGGTCTTCTTTTGGTAAACGGTCGAAATCGATACCCGGACAAGCTGGCGGTGACCCCGCTCGTGCCGGTTCAGTTGTCACCCGACGCGCCGGTGATCTGGTCGAAGTTCGAGTTCCTCAATCCCAGCGGATCCACCAAGGACCGGATCGCCCGCTACATCCTCGAAAGGGCGGTCGCGGCCGAACGAGTGAAGCCTGGCGGCACCGTCATCGAGGCATCCAGCGGATCGACCAGCATTGCCATGGCCCTCACCTGCGCGCAGCTTGGCCTCCGCTTCATCGCGGTCCTGCCGGACGGGGTCAGCAATGAGCGGGTGCTCATGATCCGGGCCTATGGAGGCGCAATCCACCTCACGCCGCGAGAGGCCGGTATCCGCGGATGTATCGCCGAGTCCGAGCGGCTCGCGGGCGAGACCGGCGCCTTTCTCCCTCGGCAGTTCGCCAACCCGGAGAATGCGGAGGCCCACCAGTTCGGCACGGCCCGCGAGATCCTGGAGCAGATCCCCGGAGGCGCGGTCGATGCGGTGGTGAGCGGCGTAGGAACCGGCGGGACCCTGGTGGGCTTGCTGAAAGGGCTGAGCAGCGGAGGCCATTCGCCGCGAGCCTTCCTGGCCCGCCCGGTCGATCCCGGGCCGGACCGCGACGCGGAGTGTTGCAGCTTCAGTTGCCGGATTCCCGGGCTGATCGAGTGCGTATCGTCGCTGTTCCGTGAGTCCGACATTCCGGGCCTGACCACGATCGAGGTGCGCGACCAGGAGGCTCTGGAAACGACCCGCGAGTTGATCCGGATGGGTTTCCCGGTCGGCCCAAGCTCAGGGCTGAACTACCGGGCGGCCATGATTGCAGCGACGCAGGCAGCGGAGAGCCCTTCGCCGGCCACGGTGGTGACCGTGTTCCCCGACCGCATGGAGCGGTACTTCACGACCGAACTGTTCGAACCGTTCCGATCCTAGAGCTGGTGAGTGGTGCGCCCGGGGTGACTCGAACACCCGACCTTCTGGTTCGTAGCCAGACCCGGTCCCGCAAGCTCCTGATTACAGGCATAATATTTCTGCAAGAAACTTCAATTTAGGTACCAAAAACACGTGTGTGGGTGGGCTGTTTTAGGCGGATGGATAGATCGAGATTCCGATCAGCGTCACTGAGACCTGAGCCGAAGGCCGGTGGGCGTTTCGGCGTAGCGGGCCCTAATTGCACGCCTCGTTTGCGGATCAGCATGCCGGTCGCTACGTCAGAGTGAGCGGGCAACCGCAGCCGGCAAGCTTGCGGAGTTGCTTCGGTGGAGTCCCGTGTCGATGCTCGGCAGCCGTTCCTGAGGCCGTCGGGCGCGCAAGCCGGGGACGCACACGCGAGTCCAAAAATGTTCTTGGAGCTATCCGAGCGAGTGAAGCACGGAGCGGAGCCGCAAATCTCTCTCCCCTCGCCCTCTGGCGATTAACGTGCTGCAGAGCGTTCGAACTACGATTTGAAGAACCAGCGGATTCTGCAGGAGGAGTGACGAGCGTGACCTGGGCGCCGGCCGCCAGCAGCATTGGTCAGCCCCCCCCGGGCGAACACTATACACCACCTCCCCCGCGAGGTTGAGCAGGACTGGGTAGCCCTACAAACTCTCCGAGTGATCAGAGCCGTGTGACCGCAAATGCCGAAGGTGGAGGAATCGCGAGTCATCGTTCGCGGCTCCGGGCTCGGCCAGATACTCGGCCACCTGGGTCCGGCCGTATAGCTTCCTATCCGCACCCACTGGGCACACCTTGGCGCACACGCCGCAGGGAAAGCACGACTTATCGGCGAGCTCCTGGTGGTATCGCGTGCACGCAACAGCATCGAACTCCGCCATCAACCGCTCGGGATTGGGAGCGATGGCCTGCGCCGGACAGAGTCGCCCACACAGCTTACAGGATTTGCAGAGGTCCTTCTTGATGACCGGGTCGCCGGGCAGGGAAGCGTTCGTGAACAGCGACACGAAGCGCACCCGGGGGCCGTATTCCGGCGTCACCACGTTGTGGCTATAGCCGATGGTCCCGAGACCCGCGTACTTTGCCGCGTAGATGTGGCTGAATGAGGCGGGCATCTTCTTGAGCAGAACGCCGAGATTGCCGTAACCATCCCGCGGAAGACAGATCGATGCGCGGCCGGCCTGGTTGAGAAAGATGGACAAACGGTACGCAATTTCATCGAGCAGCCGATTCGCCGTGTTGTACAGTTCCTGATGATTGATGGACGGCGTGCTCTCGAGGATGGGCAGGAGCATGGGAACGCCGGCCACGATTACAGTCCGGGCCGGCGGCCAGATGGACTCGGGCCGATAGTCGGAGGGCACTTCGCCATACTCGGCCCAGCGCGACACCGGCGCAAAGCCGACCAGAGTGGCTCCAAGGCGGCGCGCCTCGGCCTTCGCCCTGCGTTTCAGTCTTGACCTGGGTTCCGTTCCTTCCTCCTGGAGATACTCAGACAAGTATACGAGCTACGGCTTCGGCCCCGCGTGAACCTCTCGGAGGGCGTCCTGGTCGACCGCGCGGCGCGCCGCGCTCGCCGATTGAATACGCTGGCGGCCTCAGCATTCCTGGGTTCAGAGACTCGGGCAGCGACCAACGGACGGTCGAGTTCGGCCGACACGTCTGCCAGCCGATGTGACGCCTGGCAGCTCTTGATCCGCCATCTGAGCCCGGCACAAGCTACACTGTTTTCCGAGGAGGCGATTGCCACGATGCGGAACCGAATTGTCGTTGCCTTGCTGATGCTCGCCGCCGCCGGCGCGGGCTACCTCGCCGGCGCGCGCGACGAGCGCCAGACGCTGCTTCAGACCGACCGGAACTTCGATGCTGCGACCGCCAAGGGAGGCGCACCGGCCTGGGCTTCTTTCTTCGCCGGCGATGGCGTGATGATGCCCGCCGGCGGCGACCTTGTGCTCGGCCGCGACAAGATGGAGAAAGCTATGTCAGGCGCATTCTCGACTCCGGGATTCTCTCTGCGCTGGGAACCGGTGGATGGTGCCGCATCGGGCGACCTGGGGTACACCCGCGGCACCTACCAGTCCACCCGAATTGGCACGGAGGGCAAGCCGGTCAGTTCCTACGGCAAATACGTGACAATCTGGAGGCGCGAGCGCGCCGGTGAGTGGAAGGCCATCGTCGACATCGGCAACGCCAGTCCCGCGCCGCAGAACCAACAGCGATAGGTCCACGACAGGAGGAATTATGAAGAACGTCGTACTTGCTCTGCTGCTCTCAGGCTGTGCAGGCTTCCTCTACCCGCAAGGCGCCCCGCCTCAGGGCACGGCCGACCAGCCTTACACCATGGAGTACTACTACAAGGTCCAGTGGGGGCACCAGCAGGAGTTCTTGCAGCTCTTCCTCAAGAACCACTACCCGCTCCTGCGGAAGATCGTCGAAACCGGCCGCATGCTGTCCGTGAAGATTGAGACGCCGGCGAATCACATGACCGAGGACGCGCGCTGGGACTACCGCGTGACCATCCGGTTCAAGAATTCGACGTTGGCGACGACGGCGAATCCTGACGAAGAGAAGCTGATCAAGGAACTCTGGCCGGACCAGGAAACCTACCAGCGCGAGGAACAACGGCGATTCGCGATCCTGCTGGGTCATTGGGATCTGCCCGTGGTCGATGTCACCCCGATGAAACGGTAGCCGATGACGTATTCGCTTCCTGCGGGGACCACTTGAAGTTGCTTTGGTAGCTTGCGCACACGCTGAGGCGCGAAGTCCAGAGCATCGCACAGGTGGTGGGCACGTTTACGCCTGTTGGGCTGGAATCCGCTGAATCGAGTTCGCGTATCCATCACGGGCGGTGAGGGGCGCGCGTTGCCGATACACCTCGGGGTCGGTGGGGGCCCAGGTTCCCAGTCCGTCGACATAACGATTGAACATGCAGAACGCCGCGGCGATGAGCACGGTGTCGTGGATCTCCATGTCGCTGGCACCCTGCTCGCGGGCGCGTGCGATATCTTCGCTGGTTACTTCTTTTCCACCTCGCTGTACCTTGCCAGCGATGGCGACCAAAGCTTTCATCTTGTCCGAAACGGCAGCGCGTTCGGGATCGCACTTGACGTCGAGTACGAGTTGCTCGTTGTTGCCCAGATGGTGTGCGGCAACGGCTCCGTGTACGGACTGGCAGAAAAGGCAATCGTTCCGCGACGACACGAACGTCGCGATCAGCTCGCGCTCCCCTGGCGTGAGCGTGTTAGGTCCGCGGAGAAGAATGTCGGCGAGTTGGTTCAGGGGCTCGGCGGTCTCCGGCCGGAATACCATCAGCCCCCGGATGCCGGGCAGGTCCTCTCGCAAATGTATGTGCGCCATCTGTAAGCCCTCCTCTACAATGCCGGCATGAAGCCGCGGTTTCGCCGTCCGGTCAGTGGCCCTCGTCGCGAATGTAACCGTGCCGGGCCAGATGCTGCCCTTGCAGGCGGTGAGCCTCGTCGGACATTTCGGCGACGCCGCTGGCCGTGATCCAGCGGTTGTAGGAATTGAACAGTGCGCAGGTAGTGATGGAATAGTAAATCGCCTCGTCGTCCCACCCGGCCTTACGCACTCGCTCAACATCTTCTGCTGTAACTCCAGGCAGGTCGCGCGTAATCCTCGTGACGAACCGTAGCAGCGCCTTGTCCTTCTCCTTGAGAGGAGAGGCTTCGAGATCGTTGAGGACGCTTCGGACCAGGTCTTCGCTGCCGAGCAGCTCAGCGGCCGCGGCAGCGTGAGCGCGAGTACAGAATCCGCATTCGTTTTGGAACGAGGTCCAAGCGGCGATGAGTTCGCGCAGCGCCGGACTGATCGTTACGGGCGTCCGCAACACTCCCTGGGTGAAGCGGGAGAGGCTCTCCGTCACCGCCGGTTGGAACGCGAAAAGGTCCCAGATCTTCGAGTACTCGGCGTTGCGGTCGCGGGCGGAGTCAATCAGATTCTTATAGAGACCCGGCTTCGGATTGCGCTCGACGCCAGGAAGATATAGCGGCTTGCTGCCGCGTGCGCGAACAGGACCGGTGGACATATCGCACGTCTCCTGAATGCCTAAGGGTTAGCGGCTGGGCGTTGCCGCCTGATTAGTTGCCAACGTCTGTAGCGGCCTCTTCCAGTCACGGGCCGCATACCCAATCGCCGCCGTTTGCATTCCAATCTCGCGGTAGACTTCCGGGTCATGGGGCTGCCATGTGTCCAGGCCATCTACGTAGCGGTTGAACATGCAGAAAACCGCCGCGATGAGCACCGTATCATGGATCTCTTTGTCGCTTGCACCATGCCTCCGGGCCCGCTCGACATCTTCCGCCTTCACGTGCTTGCCGCCCTTCTGAACTTTGCCTGCGATCGCCAGCAGCGTCTTCATCTTTTCCGAGAGTGGCGCCGCCTCGCAGTCGCGTTTGATCTGGCCGATCAGCTCATAGTCCGCCGGACTGCCACCGAGATGTTGCGCCGCTGTCGAGCCGTGACATGTCTGACAGTAGTAGCAATCGTTCTGGGCCGAAACATAAGTCGCGATCATCTCGCGTTCCGCCATGGTGAGAGTGTTCGGGGCGCGGAGCAAGACTTCGACCAGCTCACACAGAGGCCCTGTGGTGGCGGGGCTAAACACGAGCGGACCACGAATGCCAGGTAATCCTTCAGGCAGTTGAATGTGTGCCATTTGGGCAGTCCTCGGGTTCTTCAGGCAACTATGCCGCTGCCACGGGTTGGTCCCAGTTTGGCCGGACGTCGCCAATCTAGGCAATCGTTCGGCCCATCTCACGGTAAGTCAGCGAATCGGTCGGCTGCCAGGTGCCCAGACCATCCACGTAGCGGTTGAACATGCAGAAAGCCGCCGCGATTAGCACAGTGTCATGGATCTCCTTGTCGGTCGCGCCGAGCGTTCGGGCCCGCTCAACGTCTTCCGTGGTCACGTGCTTGCCGCCTTTCTGAACCTTGCCCGCGATCGTCAGGAGCGCTTTTAGCTTTTCCGAGATCTCCGCGGTGGCATAGTTGCTCTTGACCCGGTCGACCAGTTCGCAATTGCCGTCCAGATGTTCCGCGGCGGCTGCGCCGTGAGACAACTGGCAGAAACAGCAATCATTCTGAGAAGAGACGTACGTCGCGATCAGCTCGTGTTCCGCCGAGGTCAAAGTATTGGGCCCACGCAACAGCACCTCCACCAGTTCGCGAAGCGCTTCCGCACTTTCCGGGCTGACTGCCATAGGGCCGAGAATGCCCGGCAATCCGTCGGGCACGTGTATGTGCGCCATGCTTACCCCTCCAAATGTTCTAACCGAGAATACACCGAACTCCTGCGGGCTGTCAGTAACCGAAACCTACTATTGCTGAGCCGGGCCTGGGCCTCTGAGTGTTTGTTGAGAGCCACGAAACGGCCCATCTGGCCCGCCGTCTCGGGTACGATGCCAGGGATGCGCCGTTGTCACCCGAAGGCTAGCCACATTCGGTGACAACGTAGCCCAGACGTCTTTCCGGTTTCGGCGGCGAGGGGCTGAAGCACTGTAGCGAACGGATTGTGATCGTACCGGGGATCGCCGCCAGTTGGGTCTCCACTGCGAACCGGAGATCGTCGGGCGATCCGGCCGCTCGGGCGTTCAGCAGGATTTCGTGCGCCACGGCCGGAGAGGCATTGAGGTTCCCCTGCACGGAGGGCTGACCGCCGTTGCGCACGATAGAAGCCTTTACCCAGCCCGTCGGCGACTCGTCCATCACCTTCAGATGCGCGATCGTGAAGCCTTTGGCCGTGAGGGCAGTGGCGAGCCCTTCCAGCAGCGGACCGACCACTGATGCGGGCGACGCCGGAGACGCCGGTTGCAGGGCTGCGCTGCAATTTAGCCAGGCCAGCGCCGCCTCTGCCCGCGCATAACGCTCGTAGTCGATCTCGAGGATCTTTCCCCCAGGACGGAACCGGCCGCCGAGAACGTCGTCCAGCCACGCCGCTACGCCGTCCCCGGTTTGCGAACTGAGGAACCGGGCCGAACAGCCGGCGAGCGACGGGAACTCCGTGAAGAGGTCGGTCTTAGTGAAGCACACGAGGTCCGCCTCTTGGATCTGCTTATAGAACAGGAATGCCAGTGCGGGATCGAGGCTTGGGTCCATCCAGCGCCCGACGCGTTCGGGATCGACGAGAACCGTGTACGGCGCCACTCGGAACTGCGCGGCATGCTCCAGCTTCAGGGGTTGCAGAACCGTTGCGGAGATGTCCGTGCAACTGCCGACGGCTTCCGCGAAGATGACCTCAGGCAAGTGGTCGCGCAGTTCCTCAGCCGCGTGGACGAGGTCGGAGAGGCGGCAGCAGAAACAACCGCCGGCCACCTGCCCGGTCTGTATCCCATTCGCCTCGACGAAGCTCGCATCCACGAGTTCGGCGCCATGATCGTTGAGAAGCGCCGCCGCCTTGACTCCGCGCCCGTGCAGCAGTCGCGCGGCCGCGACGATCAACGAAGTCTTCCCGGCGCCGAGGAAACCCCCGATGGTTACGATGGTTGGGCGATAGCCCATATTGCAGTCCCGCACCTGTTTGAAGCAAAGTCCATACTTGGATACTCTCCTCTTGGAATCGATCCAGTAGTATGTTAC
>Ga0265320_10003748_pt1 | contig 10115 bp, 7 predicted proteins | sample 4827metaG_FD_202087 | JGI IMG/M metagenome (GOLD analysis project Ga0265320, IMG submission 202087) | Rhizosphere microbial communities from Carex aquatilis grown in University of Washington, Seatle, WA, United States - 4-8-27 metaG | ecosystem: Host-associated > Plants > Roots > Rhizosphere >...
ACAAAACCGCGGCTTACCGCTGGTGGTATGAAATGCGCGACACACCGGATTCCTTGAGCAATTATACCAACCTGTTTGCGTTGATTGACGCCGGGAGCGCTTATACCAATTCGAATTACGTTTCCCTTATGGAAAGCCAGGCGAACATGGAGAACTGGTTGCGCCTGGTCGCCGCCAGCCACGCGGCCGGAAACTGGGATTGCTGGGGCGTTGGGAACGGCCAGAATATTTACGGCTATGTCAGCCCCGAAGTTCCCTGGACGCTCTTCATGTTCGACTTCTCGATCGTGCTCGGCAACCGCATCGGCTGGGGGCCCGGCCAGAATCTGTTCACCACCATGCCCGCCTTCAATGGATTTCCGGCGGACAGCAACTGGGCGGCGATCATGGCCAATCCCACCTTCCTGCGCATGTACGTCCGGGCGCTCAAGGAACTGGTCAATGGTCCGATGCAGCCGGCCAGCATCAACACCTTGCTCGAGGCCAGGTATTCCGCGTTCGCCGCCGACGGCTTGTCGAGCGTGCAATCGCCTTCCGCCGTGGAATCCTGGGTGGCCCAGGCTCGCACCAGCATTGCAAGCCAGATAGCCGCGCTGGACACTTCCAACTTCACGCTCACGGCCACCAACGTCACCGCCTCCGGCAATCAGGCCATGCTCTCCGGTACCGCGCCCGTCCAGGTCGCCACCATTACCATCAACGGCGTGTCCTGGCCGCTGACTTGGACTTCCACCACAGGTTGGACCCTGACCCTGCCGGTCGGCGCCGGCACCTCCACGCTCACCGTGCTGGCCTATGACCGCTTTGGCAACCTCATCGGCGGCACGACCAACGTGGTCACCGTCACCAACGCGGGTACTCCGGAGCCGCCAACGGGCAACCTCGTGATCGGTGAGATCATGATCCACCCGCCCAACCCGGATGCGGCGTTTGTCGAGCTTTACAACCGCGCCACCAACACGACCTTTGATCTCTCTGGCTGGCAGTTCCAGGGCCTTAACTACACCTTCCCCCCCGGCTCCTCCCTCGCGCCACGGAGTTTCCTGGTGCTCACTCCGAGCCGTATCTCATTCGCGGCCGCGTATGGCGCGACGGTTCCGGTCTTCGATCAGCTTGATGGCAGCGCGCAGCTTGATGCCGCAACCCTTTCGCTCATCAAACCGCAAGCGGCGCCCGGAACGAATTTGATCGTTACCCGCGTGAAGTATGAAAGCAACGCTCCGTGGCCGGCGGCGACGAACGGTTCGTCGCTTCAGATCCTTGACCCGGCCCAGGACAACTGGCGCGTTGGCAATTGGGCGGTCAACACCACACCGGGCCTCCGGGTTACGCCGGCCGCGACCAACAGTGTGGCCGCCGCGCTGGTGCCTTTCCCGTCGTTATGGATCAACGAATTGCAGGCCGATAACCTGACCGGCATCACCAATCGCGCCGGCCAGCACACCGCCTGGCTTGAACTCTGCAACCCGTCCAGCAACCTTGTTTCTCTGGCCGGCCTGTACCTGGCCGGCAACTACACCAACCTGACTCAATGGGCATTTCCGACCAATGCGATCATCAATCCCAACCAGTTCCTGGTCGTGTTTGCCGACGGACTGACCAACCTCTCGACCCCGAACGAACTGCACGCCAATTTCGCTCTGCCAGGCAGCGCGGGAGCGCTGGCCTTGAGCCGGCTTGCAACCAATTCCCAGGTGCAGGTGCTGGATTACGTCAATTACACCAACCTCAGCCCGAATTATTCCTACGGCTCATTACCCGACGCCCAAAGTTTTGACCGGCAGAATTTCTATCACGCCACACCAGGCGCGGCCAATGATGGCGTCAACCTGCCGCCGCCCTCGTTCATAGCCTACCCCGCCGCGGGCGTGGTTTACTCACAGACCTTTGACGCTTTACCCAATCCGGGCGCCACTTCGGTCAACTCCGGCAATCCGGTGACGATCAACGGGACAACCTACTCGCTTGCCAATCCCTTTGACTTCGCGTTCCCGGTGTTTGCATCGGGCAGTCTCGGCGGCCTGGGGAGCGCTTCGCTGGCCGGTTGGTATGGTTTGGCGGATCCCGCCGCGAGCGTGGGCACCCGGTTTGGCGCCACCGACGGCGATCAGACCACCGGTGGGATAATCAGCTTTGGTTTGCCGAACAGCCCGAATCGCGCGGTGGGCCTGCTGGCCACGAGCACCACCGGCTACACTGCGTTTGGCGCGAAAATCGTCAACCAGACTGGCGGCACGCTCAAGTATATCAGTGTCGATTTCACGGGCGAAGTGTGGCGTCAGTCCAACCTGCCCAAAACGCTGACCTGCTATTATTTCATTGATCCGACCGCGACGGCTCCGTTCTCGACCGCTGTGACCGCTTATCTGCCGGCGCTGAACGTGAACTTCCCCACCGTGCCGGCGGACAACGGCGGTTTGGCGGTGGACGGTATGGCGGCGATGAACCAGACCAATCTCAGCGTCATCAACCAGGTCATCACCAACTGGCCGCCGGGTGCCGCCCTCTGGGTGGTCTGGGAAATGATTGATCCTGCGGGCAAGTCCCAGGGCTTGGGCATCGACAACCTGAGCTTTGCCGCTTCCAGTCAACCACTCACAGTTTCGGTTTCTCTGAACATCCAACGGTTGGCGACCAATGTCGTTTTCAGCTGGCCAACCCTCGTGGGCCAGAAATATCAGGTGGAATTCAACAACGATCTCGGCACAACCAACTGGGCGCCGCTGGGCGCTCCTGTCACCGGGAACGGAAATCCTCTCGTCGCCACCAACAGCCTGGCTTCACCGCGCCTGTTCTATCGTGTCAGAATCCTGTCGCCCTGAAAGACGCCAAGGGGTCTCGGTGTTCCCGGCTTGGGTTCCAGCTTCCGTTTGAACTGAACCCGAACAGACCAGCCGCGAATAAACCCAGCAGTTGCAGGAAATCGGACTTGATTCCCGTCCTGACTTGGCCGAAAGTCGCGGAGAATTCATGAAACCTCGGACGCATCTCATTGCCACGGCGACTCTTATCGGATTCGCCATCGGGCAATCCGTTGCCCTTGCCGATTATCACCTTGAGCGGGTCAGCCCCGTCCTCAATCAACCCACTTTCCTTACGCAAGCGCCCGGTGATCCGGCCAACATCATTTACTATTCCACGCGCATCAGTTCCACCACGTCCGGTTTCACCCCCAACCCGCCCAATACCATGGGCAAGGTCTGGCGTTACGATTTGAACACCCGCACTTCGATCGCGGTGTTGGACCTCTCCGGCCGCAAGGTCTATAACGACGATGGGCTGCAAACCTTTGCTTTTCATCCCGACTTCAACACTTTTGGCAATCCCGGCTATGGCAAGATGTACGTCAGCAGTGCCGAATACATCGGCCCGACCAATCCACCCAATGGCAACGTGGTTCCCGTCAACCGGGTCGAGGAATATTTTCTCGACCCGACCAATCCTGCGGCCGGGGCCACCATTGTCCGCACCATCCTCCAGTTCACCAATAACGCGCAGAATAATCACACCGTTGGCTGGGTCAGTTTCAATCCCACCGCTTCCGGTCCGGAGCGCAATTATCTCTATATTTCAATCGCCGACACCTCCTTCGGCAACAATTATAATGGAGCGATCTCTCCCACCGGGCGTCCCTCCCAAAACCCGGCGGACGTCCGGGGCAAAATTCTTCGGGTTGATGTTTCCGGCGGCGACGATTATCCGTCCGATCCGCTCAAGAATTTTGTGGTTCCACCCTCGAATCCGGTTCCGACCTACAATACGAACCATCCCGGCACGCCGTTAATGGGGACCAACGCCACGGGTGCCGTCCCGGCGTTGGGTGAGGTGTACGTGACCGGCGTTCGCAATGCTTATCGGGTCAGCTTTGATCGCGCCAACAGTGACATGTACTGGGGCGACGTTGGCGAGAACACCTATGAAGAGGTTGATTTTCTGAAGGCCGGCAGCAATGATTCCGGCCCGCCGGTTGATTACGGCTGGCCCCAGCTCGAGGCCACCCACAACAGCCCCATCGTTGGCGCCCCGCACACCACCACCAACCCGTTCACCGGCGTCACCTCGCTTTATCCCCTCCAGGAATATACCCACAGCGTTGGCCAGGCCGCGATTGGCGGTTATGTTTATCGCGGCCCCATCGCCGAATTACAGGGCAAATACTTTTATGCCGATTTTGTCGCCGGCAAAATCTGGATGCTCGACTTCAACCGTGACACCGATCCGGCCACTTTCAACGGTGCGAATGGCAGCCTCACCGACATGACCACCAACTGGAACTCGCTGGTCATCGATCCGACGAACCCGGACTACCAGGGCGACACCAGCCTGGCAACGATCAATGGTCTCGACCACATCGTCTCTTTCGGCGAAGACAATGCCGGCAACCTCTACCTGGTGGACTTTGGCTTCGGCACCGGCTTCGCCGGTCAATACACGGCCAACGCGGGTGAAATATTCAAGCTGGTCCTGGGGACGAAGCTTTATTGGACCAATGCCGTGTCCAACCTGCAATTCTGGTGGCGGGGTAGTTTCAAACTTCAGGCGCAGACCAACAGCCTGGGTTCAGGCCTTGGCACGAACTGGTCCGACTATCCGGGGGGCACGATCAACCCTATCACCGTGCCGATCAATACCGCGTTGGACACCGTGTTCTTCCGTTTGATTTCGGCGCCGTGACCGGCCGGCGGCAGAATCTGCGCTCGAAGAGGTTGAATTCGACACCCATACCGCCCGGGAAGGACGGTTCACGCGCCGGGCGCGTTTTTTGGAGGAATTTCGTTCGACGCCTTTACCATTTCATCCAGAAGCTTTCGGAATTCTTCCAGCCCGGGGGCGGGGATGATGATTGAGTTGCGATGGCCGACGGCTTCTTCGGTGATGCGCAGGAACCTTCCGCGCGGATTTTCCTTGAGCATCAGGACGAGCGTTTTGCGCTCGATCTGGACCTGTCCGGTCTTGAGGGTGTCTTCGACGACGGGCGGTTTGGGTTGTCCATACGGCGCATCATAATGCCGGTGACCATAGGGAGAGGGTCTTTCGTTTGAAATCATAATACGTAAATTTCGCTTCCGACGAACAGCAGTATAGATATTGGGCGGGATTTTGGCAACAATTACTGAAAGACGATTTGTTTGCGGATTTAACCGCAAAAAAAGACGCGAAAAACCGCATTTTTCACGCGGCAGACTGGGCCGAGACGCCGCTTTGCCACCTCCCCCACGCACCATGTTTTCTCAAATCCGGCGGAACAGGAAAGGCCAGACGGGTAACGGGTTGCCCGTGGGTTTCGATCACTTGGCGGTGAGCGCAGATTCGATGGCTTGGGTCAGTTCGGGTGATTCCGGCTTTACCTTCGAATCGAATCGTTTGAGAATTTTGCCGTCCTTGCCAATGAGGAATTTGTTGAAGTTCCACGTGATGTTGCCGGGAAACGGCGCGTCCGGGCCCGCGAGCAGGACATAGAGCGGATGGCGGTTGGTGCCATTCACCTCAATCTTGTCGAAGAGCGGGAAGGTGACGTCGTACTTGCTGGTGCAAAATTGGACGATCTCCGCATCGGTGCCCGGCTCCTGGCCGCCGAACTGGTTGCAGGGAAAACCCAGCACCGCAAATCCCTGGCCTGAATATTTTTTGTAGATGGCTTCGAGGCCCTTGTATTGCGGTGTGAACCCGCAACGGGAGGCGACGTTGACGATGAGGAGCACCTTGCCTTTGTAGGCCGCCAGCGTGGTGTCCTTGCCGTTGATGTCCTTGAGGGAAAGTTCGTAGATGGATCCGGCGCGGACGACGACGATTTGCAGCAGGGAGACGACGGCAATCAGGGCAAATAGTTTCATGGCCGCAATATCGTGGTAAAGGGCAGGCAATGCAATTTGAATGTTAATGGTAATAATAAGGAAACAGATCTCATCCTTGCCTCACCTCACCCCGCCTTCTCCCCTCCATCCGATGGAGCGGAGAGGGAGAATCATCGGCCGGTGGTTTTGAAAACTACGACGATCATGGATGTACGTCATAGGCTGAGGCTGAACGTCCGTTTGCGGTTCCCTTTCCCCTCAACGGGCAGAGGGCCAGGGTGAGGGGCGAGTCAGCGGCTTCACGGCCATGTTTCGTGTCTCTTGGATGGCAAATCAGCATGAAATGATCCGCGTATCGCCAAACCCGGAGTGGCCCAATTCGGAAGTTGCAGGAACGAGGCGCATGGCTCTGTGTTCCGGCGAACGTCGAACCACCGGACGCTTGCCACGGGTGGTTCATCGCCCGTAAAGTTGGCCCGCGATGGACTGGCTTGACAACATTTCCCGGTTCTGGCCGCATCTGGCCGCGGGTTTTGATTTTCTGGCTTCCTTGATCGCGTCGGCTCACGCTCTGCTCCACAAACGCGATTCCCGGGCCGCGACCCTCTGGATCGGCGTCATCTGGTTGATGCCGGTCTTCGGACCGCTGCTTTATCTCATGCTGGGCGTCAACCGCATTCGTCGTCGCGCGCTGACCCTGGGGGTGCACAAAACCGCTTCCCGTCCCATTCCCGAAGACCTGGGTGAGCCCGAGCATGAGGGAGCGGAACACTTGAAGTTGCTGGCCCGCACGGTTGACCGGGTCGTCACGCGGCCGTTGATTCCCGGCAATCGCATCCAGCCGTTCGTCAACGGTGATGAGGCGTTTCCCGCGATGCTGGCGGCGATTGAATCCGCAACGAAATCCATCTCCCTGGTCACGTATATATTCGACAACGACCCCACCGGCAGACAGTTTTCCGACGCGCTGGGTCGTGCCGTGAAGCGCGGGGTGGCTGTCCGGGTCCTGGTCGATTCCGCCGGTGCGCGTTATTCGTGGCCTTCCATCCTGCGTCGTCTCCGACAGGCCGGCGTACCGGCTGCGCGTTTTCTGCCATCGTCGCTGTTCGCGCCGTGGCGGGTGGTGACGGTCAATCTTCGCAATCACCGCAAGATCCTGGTCGTGGATGGGCAGACGGCCTTTACTGGCGGGATGAACCTTCGTCACGGCAACGTGCTGGCGGCAAAACCCAAAAGCCCGGTCCAGGATCTGCACTTTCGTGTGGAAGGCCCGTTGGTGACGCAATTGCAGGAGGCGTTCGCCAATGACTGGGCCTTTACCACGGGCGAAGCCCTGGAGGGTTTGGTCTGGTTTCCGGAACTGCCCGATGAAGGTGACGTCATCGCCCGTGTCATCATTGACGGTCCGGACGCAGATTTTGAAAAATTGCGCTGGACGTTGCTGGCGGCGCTGGCCGAGGCGCAATCTTCGGTGCAGATTGTCACGCCGTATTTCCTGCCGGACCCGGGGTTGATATCGGCCATCAACCTTGCGGCGTTGCGCGGTGTGCGCGTGGATATCATCCTGCCGGGCAGGAGCAACCTGCCGTTTGTCCACTGGGCATCGCGGGCGATGTGGTGGCAGGTGTTGGAGCGTGGTTGCCGCATCTGGCTTGCGCCGCCGCCGTTCGATCATTCCAAATTGATGATTGTGGACGGCCATTGGGTGTTGCTGGGTTCGGCGAACTGGGACACTCGCAGCCTGCGGCTGAATTTTGAATTGAATGTGGAGGGCTACGGGCGCAATTTCGCCAACACCATGGTATCCATCTTTCAACAAAAGCTCCGCGGCGCGCGCGAGGTGTCGCTCGCTGAAGTGGACGACCGGTCGGTGCCCGGAAAATTGCGGGATGCGGCTGCCCGGTTGTTTTCGCCATTTTTGTAATTGCTCGCATGCCGGCGGCCATTGAAAAATTGCATGATTTGGAAGGGCGGGTTCCACAAGCCCCAGGTTCCAGGCTTGTCCGGGCGTCGCAGAACTGCGCCCTCCGATGTCATTGAAAATTATGAAAACGTTTGAAAGTCTGACAGAGCGGGAAATTCTCGCGCTGGCCATCTCGCTGGAGGAGGAGGACGCGCGCATTTACGAGGATTTTGCCGACGGCCTGCAGGCGAATTATCCCGAACAGGCCGCGAAGTTCCGTGAAATGCGCCGCGAGGAAGACGGGCATCGTCACCGTTTGTTGGAACATTACAAGGCCCGGTTTGGCGAGCATGTGCCGCACATCCGGCGGCAGGATGTGCGCGGCTTCGTAAACCGGCGGCCGGTCTGGCTCGTGCGGCCGCTTGGTTTGAAGACCGTCCAAAAGACCGCTGAAACCATGGAGGTGGAAACCCGGCGTTTTTACGAGGTTGCGGGCCGGCGCACCACCGATACCGGAATCCGGCAATTGCTCGGCGATCTGGCGGAGGAGGAACGCAACCACGCGCACACAGCGGAACAAATCGCGCACACGAAACTGAGCGAGGATGAAAAATCCCAGGCGAAACGGCTGTTCCTCCTCCAGGTGGTGCAGCCGGGACTGGCCGGTCTGATGGACGGTTCGGTTTCGACGCTCGCGCCGTTGTTCGCCGCCGCGTTTGCCACGCACAACAGTTGGGCGACGTTTCTCATCGGCCTGGCCGCCAGTGTCGGCGCGGGCATCAGCATGGGCTTTGCCGAGGCGCTGTCCGATGACGGCAGCCTGACAGGGCGGGGACATCCGTGGGCGCGTGGATTTGTGTGCGGTGCGATGACCACGCTCGGCGGCATCGGACACACGTTGCCGTATTTGATTCCAAACATCAAAACCGCCACGACGGTCGCCGTATGCGTGGTGCTGGTGGAACTGAGCGTGATTTCCTGGATCCGCCATCGTTTCATGGACACACCACTGGTGTCAGCAATGTTGCAGGTCATGCTGGGCGGCGCGCTGGTTTTCCTGGCGGGGATTTTGATCGGGAACTCGTGATGCGCGATGCATGAAACGTGAGGCGTGAAACGTGATGACCGGTTCACGCCGTAAGGTCTGTCTGAGATGTAGCGGCAGGCGTCTCGCCTGCCGTAGAGGGTGGCATCCTGCCAACCGGAAAAACCACTCGTGTAACGGTAATGCTTATATTTTGCGAAGCTGGCAGTGGGGATGTGTTTTTTTTCGCCGGGCTGGAAGCCACGGCTCTACGTCAGCCAGGATGGCTAACGCTACGACTTCCAGTCGAACGCCTTTTTCTTCACCGCGTAAATGTATCCGGCGAACAAAATGACAAGGAACGAAATCATCGAACCAAAGATGAGATTCCGGGTGGCCGGATCGGCGAGCATGTCCTTGTACACCACCGCCCACGGATAAAGAAACACAACCTCGATGTCGAAGAGGATGAACAACATTGCCACGAGGTGGAACTTGACGGAGAACCGGGCATTGGCTTCGCCGATGGGGGTGGCGCCGCATTCGTAGGCTGTGTCCTTGGTGCGGTTGTCTTTGCCGCGTTTGCCGAGGAGCATGGAGCCCACAATCATGCTGAACGGCGCAACGATGGCCAGGCCGAGGAGCATCAACACTCCGATGTACTGGGCGAATTGCGACTGATCTTCCATGCCCACAAGGGTAGGGGAACGCGCCGAAAATTCAATGCTGAAAACCGGAATTCAGGAAAAGTTTATTTCCAGAACAGCCACATTAGTAGGGTCAACCCCACGTTTGCGAGCAGGCAGGTGACAATGGGGAAATGGAAGCTGAAATCACCCTTGGAATAATGGATGTCGCCGGGCAGGCGGCCCAGCCAGCTTTTGCCAACCCCGGACCACAGCAAGGCGCCCACGACTGCAACCAGCAGGCCAATGATAACCAGGGACTTCGCGATGTCATTCATCGCACAACCTTGTCAAGAAATTTGACCATCGCTTCGCCAAACGGAGCCAGGTCGCGCGGGGTGCGGCTGGAGATCAGGTTGCCGTCCACCACCACGGGCTCGTCCACCCAGATGCCCCCGGCGTTTTCCAGGTCGTCCTTGATGCCGCGCGAACCGGTGACGCGCCTGCCCTTCAGGATCTTTGCCGAGATCGGAATCCAGCCGCCGTGGCAAATGAACGCGACCAGTTTGCCCTGCTCAAAGAATTCGCGCGTGAGCGAAAGCACCTTGGGATCGCGACGCAGCTTGTCCGGCATGAAGCCGCCGGGGACAAGCAGGCCGCAAAAATCCTGGCTGTGCGCGTCCCGCAACACCAAATCCGATGGCGCGGGGTAGCCATGCTTGCCGGTGTAGGTTTTGATTTCCGGTGCGGCGCATTTCATCGCATAA
>Ga0265320_10003751_pt1 | contig 10112 bp, 4 predicted proteins | sample 4827metaG_FD_202087 | JGI IMG/M metagenome (GOLD analysis project Ga0265320, IMG submission 202087) | Rhizosphere microbial communities from Carex aquatilis grown in University of Washington, Seatle, WA, United States - 4-8-27 metaG | ecosystem: Host-associated > Plants > Roots > Rhizosphere >...
ACCTGGCCGTAAATCCTGAATTTCCCGTCGACCGAGGGCGCCCGGCCGGGATGAGTCGCCCGGGAGAAGGCCCCGAAATCAAAATCGGCGACCCCCACGCCGGCCTTGAGCGTGTAGGGCGATGCCCCGGGGGAAAAGAGGAGGCTGCCATCGAGGGTCACGTTCCCGCCCGTGGCCAGGCTTGCGCCCAGATCCTTGAATCCCAGCGCCGCCGGCTCCAGCCGCAGGGTGCCCCGGACGTCGCTCCAGTCGGATTCCGGCAGATGGACCCGCTTCAGCCCGAGGACCACGCGCCCCTCCATCCCGGCCCAGAACGGGGCGCCGATCACGGCTGAGGCCGCGGACTCCGAACCTGGGCTGCCGTCACCCGTGCCGCCCTCACCCAGGGCAAAGGCGCCCGCCACCAGTTTCAGGTCGTCCGCAAAGAGAAGTCCGCTGGTCAGGCGCCCGTCGATCGTCCAGCCGGCGCCGGCGGGCACGACCGAGCCCGCCAGGGTAAGGTCGGATCGACGGTCGCCCGCCACAAAGGTCACGGGCGCGACGAGCGCGCACCTTCCCGCCGCATCGACGTCCGCGCGAATTTCCCCGGTGACCACCGGCCAGGAAGCGGGTGGGTTGGGTGTCAGGGCCGGCACCGCCACGGCCAGGTCCGAGATCGTGAACCGGGCCTGATAGCCGCGCTGGGCCCCCAGAACCGCCGTGAAATCGCTCACGAACTGCCCCCGGGTGAGCGCCCGCCGCGGACCCGAGCCCGCCCGGGCGAGGACCGCCAGGTCCGCCTCGATCCGGCCGGTCGCCTTGACCGGCTGATTCTCGCCCGCCAGCCGACCGATGCTCGCCTCGAAAGTGAGCAGCTGCTCCCCGGCCCGGCTCGCGGTGCACGGCTTGATCCCGAGGACCCAGCCCTGCGGCGCGTAGTCCGCCGACAGCACCAGCGAGACGTCGACGCCAGCCACCAGGGGCTGCCCGGCCCGGGTGGCCGACAGGCCTGTCACGGCCAGGGGCTCGGTCGAGCGCAGGCCGAGGCCGCCCGCCCGCGCGCTGATCCCCAGGTGGCCGCGCAGGGCGCCTCCGGTGAGCACCAGCGCGTGCAGGAAGGGCTGCGCCCAGGCGGCCGGGACGTTGGCCAGGTCGATGCCCAGGAGATCCCCCGCGGGGTTGGCCACCTTGAGCTCACCGGTGGGAACATTGAAGGTGAACGCCTGGAGAGCATTGACGGTGGCGATCGGCCTCACGCCGGACAGGTCGAAAGAGAGGCGGTCCACGCGCAGCTCCCCACCGCGATGGGCGATGTCAAAGGCGGTGGTGAGCCGAACGGCGCCGACCGCCGCCAGTCCCGGCCGCAGGACCCCGAGTTGGTCGGCGGTCGCGCTGAGGCTGCCGCTGGCGTGCAGTCGCTCCAGGGTCGCGTCGGTGTCAAAGCTGCCGCCACCCGCGGCGGTGAAGACCGGCAGCGCCCGGCCGAGGGCGAACGGCGCAAGATCGTCGTCGCCGATGTCGAGTTTCCAGGAGCCCGCCAGCGCATGGGTTTCATCCGCCAGCGTCGCCTGCACCGCGGCCAGCTGCTTGTTCGGGCCGGCCAGGGAGAGATCATAGGCTTCGCCGGTGGCGGAGCGGACGGCGACCAGGTTCGCGGTCAGCTTCGCCCCTGGCGGGATGTTTCCCCCGGTGGCCGAGGCGTCCAGTTTGACGGCCAGCCGCGAGAAGGTCCGCGGCGTGTCCATCGCGGCCGCCAGGGTCCCCTCCCCCGCCACGTTCGTCACCATCCCGGCGCCGGGGGCGCCGGACCGGACGCTGTAGGTGAAGACGCCCTCGCGCCCGGCCGCAAGGCCGCCGCCGCTCAGGGCGAGGTGGACCCGCACGGGAATGCCGCCGGGCGCGGGCGGCAGGATGACGTCACCCTGCAGGTCGAGGACGTCCAGCTGGAAATTCACCGGCAGCCGCAGCCGGTGGAAGAGCCCCTCGAAGACCTCGAGCGCCGCCGCGGCCGGCGGATCATCAGCGCGGGCCTCGGCCAGCAGGGAAAAACTCGCGCGGCGCAACGGCGGCAGCGCGCCGGAAGCCACGGCGCCGCGGAAGGGCATCCGCGACAAATCGAGCGTCCAGCCGGCGGCGGCCAGCCGGTGCACGACCAGGCCACGGCCCAGGCCGGCGCTCAGGACCGGCAGTTCCGCCCGCAGGGCCGGGAGCACCAGCACGGCACCGCGACGGGCGAGGCGCACGTCCGCGAGGTCCACCTCCCCCAAGCCGACCGATACCGAGCCCACCGCGGCGCCCCATTGCGGGCGCGCGGCCAGGGCCCGCCGCACGGCCCAGGTCTGGAAGCGGGAGGAAAGGGCAACGCCGGCCACCGCGGCCAGCAGCGCGCAGACGGCGGCCAGCCCGACGAGGAAAATCCGGAACGGTTTCATCCCCGATTGACGGAAGGTAAGTTGAAGCGCGGAGGGAACTTCCTCCACGCAATGGGTCTGCTGCGCCGCTAATTTGTTCCGGCGGTCATGGCGCGACGAGGGCGTCGCCCAGGCCGATCGCCTTGCGCACGGCCGCCGCGGCCACGAGATGGGTGTAGTTGGCCTGAAGCTGGTTGGTCCTGGCCTGGGTGAGGGCCACCTGGCTCGTCAGGACGTCCAGCTGGGTCGCGGTGCCGGCCGTAAAGCGGGAATTCGCCAGGCGCAGCGCCTCCGCCGCCTCGTCCGCTGTCTGCTGCGAGGCGTTGACGAGCTCGGTGGACTCCTGGAGGGAGGAGAGGGCCTGCCGGACCTCGACATCGATCGCGAGTTCCTCCTGGGCGGTGCTGAGCCGGGTCTGCCGGAGCTGCGACTTGCTCTGGAGGACGCGGCCGGCCGTCGCCCGGCCGTCAAAGATCGCCCAGGACGACTGAACGCCGAGCAGCCAGCCGTTGGCATTGAAGCTTCCGCCCTGGACCAGTCCCTCGCCGACGCGCTCATAGGCGCCGTAGACGGAGAGATTGGGGTAGTAGGTCGACTTGGCGCCAGTGACCGACTGCTCGCCCGCCTCCTCCAGCTTGGCCAGGCGCAGGAGCTCCGGCCGATGGTCGTGGGCCGAGGCCAGCGCCGCCGCCAGCGCGAAATCCTCCGGGGCATAGTCGAGGGATCCGGCCAAGCCGGGCATTTCCGGGCCGCCCCGCGGCACGCCGAGGGACTGGCGCAGCTGCTCGCTGGAATTGCGGTAGTCGTTCCGCGCGGTGATCAGGTCCGGCTGGGCGTTGGCCAGGGCGACGCGGGCGCGGAGTACCTCGAACTTCGAGAGGGTCCCGACGGTCGCCTGGTTCTGGGTGTCCTTCACCTGGCGCGTGAGGAGGGCGACGTTTTCCTCCTGCACCCGCACCCGCTCGCGGTTGAGGAGCACGTTGTAGAAGCGCGTGCGCACATCGAGCAGCGCGGCGTTGATCGCCGCCTGCAGGTCGAAGAGGGCGGCGTCCCGCGCGAGTTCGGCGCTGCGGACGTTCGCATGGATCCCGCCGCCGGCAAAGAGGACCTGGCTCGCCTTGACCTGGGCCACCCATTGGGCGTTCGAGAGCGGGAAGGTCTGTGAGACCGTCGTCTGGTTCCGCTGGTAGCTGCCGGTGCCGGTGACGTTGGGGATCCCGGGCGCCCGCACCTGGACGACGATGCCCTCCTGCTGGCGGATCTGCTCGCGCGCCTGCAGAATGGCGTAGTTGTGGTCGAGGGCGTAGAGGATCGCACCCTTGAGGTCGAGGGGATCGGGCAGGCTGGCCGGGGCCGGGTCGGCGGCGAGGGCCGCCAGCGGGGAGAGCGCCAGGAGGAGAAGGAATGTCTTTTTCATGCGCGGGCGGGTTCAGGCTTGGACGGGCTTCGGTTCCGGATGGCCCGGGTCGACGGCGGCGTGCGCCCGCTTGAAGTCGCTGGCGTGGTCCTTGGCGAGGAGCACGTAGACGCAGGGGACGACGAAGAGGGTGAAGATGGTGCCGATGCTCATGCCGCCGACCAGCACCAAACCGATCGAATTTCGGGCCGCGGCGCCCGCCCCCGTCACCAGGGTGAGGGGGAAATGGCCGGCGACCGTGGCCGCCGAGGTCATGAGGATCGGCCGCAGCCGGGTCATGGCCGCCTCCTGCACCGCCTCGATCTTCGACTTGCCCTGCTCCTGGAGCTTGTTGGCGAACTCCACGATAAGGATGCCGTTCTTGGCCACGAGGCCGACCAGGGTCACCAGGCCGACCTCGGCATAGATGTTCATGGTCGTCGTCCAGCCTCCGGTCCAAAACGGCAGGTTGGGATTCGGGATCTTCAGGAAGGTGAAGATCAGGGCGCCGAACATCGCGAGCGGCACCGAGCCGGCCAGGATGACCAGCGGATCGCGGAAGGAATTGAACTGCACCGCCAGCGCCAGGAAGATCATGACGATGGCGAGGGCGAAGGCGGGCAGGAACTTGTTGCCCTCGGTCCGCAGCTGGCGGGACTCGCCGGTGTAATCGTAGGAATAGCCCGAAGGGAGGACCTCGTGCGAGGCGTCCTCGAGGACCTTGAGGGCCTGGTCGAGGGTGGTGTGGGCCGCCCCCGAGATCGTGACGGAGTTGAGCTGCTGGAAGCGGTTCAGGGAGCGCGGCACGGTCTTGTCCTGGATCGACGCGATCGTCGCCAGGGAAACCAGCCGGCCGTTGGGCCCGGTGATGTAGATGTCCCGGATCTGCTCGGGATTGAGCCGCCCCGTCCGCTCGATCTGCGGGATCACCTTGTAGCTTCGGCCCGAGATGTTGAAGAAATTGACGTAGTTGCCGCCCAGCGCGGAGGCCATGTCGCCGCCCACCTGGGTCAGGTTGAGGCCGAGCGCGGCCGCCTTGTCCTTGTCGATGACGATTTCCGACTGCGGCTGGTCGATCTTGAGGTCGGTCTGCAGGAAGTTGAACACCCCGCTCTGCATGGCCTTCCCCTCCACCTTCCGGGCGAATTCGAGCAGCTGGTCCGCATCGGCCGTGGCAGAGATCACAAAGGAGACGGGGAAGTTGCTGCCGCCGGGCAGGGCCGGGGGCGTGGCCGCGAAGACCTGGAAGCCCGGGATCTGCGAGAGCTTGGCCTGCACCTCCGGCATGATCTGGGCGACCGTGCGCTTCCGCTCGCCCCAGGGCTTGAGCACCATGCCGCTGAAGCCGTCGACGCCCTGCGAGGCGCCGGCCACCGGCGAGAACAGGATCTGGAAGGTGAAGGCCCGGTCGGGGGTGTCGAGGAAGGCCCGCTCCGACATCCGGCCGAAAAAGCTCTTCTGATCGGCCGTGGCATTGGCCGAGGAATTGATGATGCCGAAGATCACGCCCTGGTCCTCCGAGGGGGCGAGCTCCTTGGGCGAGAGCATGAACATCGGGACGGTCAGCAGGCTCATTGCGATCCAGGCCGTGTAGATCACGGGCCGCACCTGCAGCGTCGAGCCCAGGGCGCGGCCATAGGCCTGCCGCAGCGTGTCGAAGCGGTGGTTCACCCAGCCGGAGAAGCCCTTTTCCTCCTCGGCGGCGCTGCGGAGCAGCTTGGCCGCCATCATCGGCGAGAGCGTCAGGGCCACGATGCCCGAGATCGTCACCGCGCCGGCCAGGGTCAGCGCAAACTCCCGGAAGAGGGCGCCGGTCAGCCCGCCCTGCAGGCCGATGGGGGTGTAGACCGCCGCGAGGGTGATCGTCATCGCGATGATGGGCCCGATCAGCTCGCGCGCCCCGATCAGCGCGGCGTCGAGGGGCGTGCGCCCCTCGCGGAGGTGCCGTTCCACGTTCTCCACCACCACGATGGCGTCGTCGACCACCAGTCCCACCGAGAGCACGATGGCCAGCAGGGTGAGCAGGTTCAGGGTGAACCCGAACAGCTGCATCAGGAAGACGCCGCCGATCAGCGAGACCGGAATGGCCAGCACCGGCACCAGGACGGAGCGAAACGAGCCCAGGAAAAGGAAGATGACCACGATGACGATCAGCAGCGTGTCGACCAGCGTATGCGTCACGTCGTGGATCGCGTCCTTGATGTAGGCGGAGGCGTCATAGGCCACGCCCGCCTCCAGCCCCGTCGGCAGGTCCCTTGACATCGCGTCAAGGGCGGCGCGGGTCCGGGCCACGACGTCGATGGTATTGGCGTTGGGCAGGGGATAGATGCCGATGAAGACGGCCGTCTGCCCCGTGTAGCGGACTTCGGTGTCGTAGTCCTCCGAGCCGAGCACCACGTCCGCCACGTCCTGGAGGCGGATGATGGCGCCGTTTTGCTGGCGCACCACGAGCTGCTTGAAGTCGTCGATCGAATGCAGGTCGGTGTTGGCCGTCAGGTTGACCTGCACCATCGAGCCCTTGGTCGTGCCCACCGGCGCCAGGTAGTTGTTGGCGCCGAGCGCCGCCCGGACCTGCGCCGGGCTGACCCCGAGCGCGGCCATCCGGTCGGGCTTCATCCACACGCGCATCGCGAAGGTCCGGGCGCCGAGGATGTCGGCACGCTGCACGCCCACCACGGCGCTCAGCCGCGGCTGCACCACCCGCGTGAGGTAATCGGTGATCTCGCTCTGCGAAAGGAGCTTGGAGGAAAAGCTCATGTAGCAGGCGGCGATCTGGTCGTCGGCCGACTGGATGCTGATCGAGGGCACCTCGGCCTCGACCGGGAGCAGGTTGCGCACCTCGTTCACCTTGGCGTTGATTTCCGCCAGGGCCTTGGTCGGCTCGTAGTTCAGCTTCAGCCGGGCGCTGATGATCGAGAAGCCCTGCAGGCTCTTCGACTCGATGTAGTCGATGCCCTCGGCCGAGGCGATGGAGGCCTCGAGCGGAGTGGTGACGAAGCCGCGGACCAGCTCCGCGCTGGCGCCCACGTACACCGTCGACACCACGACGGTGGAATTCTCGCTGCGCGGATACTGCCGGATGTTGATCGAACGCCAGGCCTGGAGGCCGGCGAGGACGATCATGAGGCTGACCACGATCGCCAGCACGGGCCGGCGAATGAAGAGATCGGTGAATTTCATGGTGACGGGAGCGGGAGGACCCGGCGCCTGGTCAGGAATTGTCCGGCTTCGGGGCGACCTGCGCCGGCGGCGCGGAGGCGTTGTTCACGACCACCGCCTCGCCGTTGCGAAGCTTGAAGGGGCCCGACGAAACCACCTCGTCCCCGGCCTTCAGGCCGTCCAGCACGGCGACAAAGTCGCCGCGGGCCTCGCCCAGCCGGACAAACTGCTGGCGGACCGTCTTCCCCACCTGGCCCGTCTTCGGGTCCTTGGTTTCGCCGACGACGAAAACCGAGTTGCCATAGGGCGCGTAAAGGACGGACGTCGCGGGAATCACAAGGACCTTCCGCCGGTCCGGCAGCAGCACGTTGACGTGCACGAACATGCCCGGATGCAGCCCTTCCTTCGGATTGGCGATGGTCGCCTCGGCGCGCACGTTGCGGGTGTCGCTGTCCACGCTGGGATTGATCGCCGTGATCTTGCCGTCGACCTCGCCGCCCGGGACCGCTTCACCGCTGATCCGCACCGGACTGCCTTGAGCGATGCGGGCCAGGTCCTGCTGCGGCAGGAAGAAGTCGGCGTAGATCGGGTCGAGCGCCTGGAGCGAGACGATCGCGTCGCCGGCCTTGAGCGTCTGGCCCAGGTTGACGAGGCGGACGCCGAGCCGCCCGCTGAAGGGGGCCCGGATGGTCTTCTTCGCGATCGCGGCCCGGATGTTGGCGGCCTGCGCCTCGGCCTGCTTCGAGCCGGCGTCCTCGCTGTCGTACTGGGACTGCGAGATTGTGGCGTCGGCCAGGAGCTGGCGGGACCGTCCGAGGTTCAGCCGGGCCAGTTCCGCGGCGGCCTCAGCCGAGTGGAGCTGGGCTTCCTCCGCCGAGGTGTCCTGCTGCAGCAGGAGGTCGCCGGCCTTGACCGCGCTGCCGGCCTCAAAGGTGATCTTGGCCACATTGCCGTCGAGCTGCGCCGTGATGGTGACGCCCTGCACGGCGGAGAGCGAGCCGACCGAGGAGAGGAAGGGCTGCCAGGTGGTCTCCGCGGCGGGCGCGGTGGTCACGGTGTCGGGGGGCTGGGAGTATCCCATCGCCCCCATGGCGGCGAACTGGGACAACTTCACGATGACGAGGATGCCCACCAGCAGGATGAGGCCGCCGAGGGTGAAGAACGCCGACCGGCGGATTTTTCCCAGGACGAGGAGGACGACGAGCAGCGCCAGGAGGGCGACGATGATGAGGATGGGCGTGGTCATGAGAGGCTAAGTTGGCGGGAAGGGAAGAAAAAGGAGGGAGGCTAGTAAAGCAAAGGGGTCCGCAAAGTAAAACGAGCGAAACGACAATTCGCGGACATTTTTATTGGATCGTGGATCGGCGGCCCGGGGGCAGACGGGCTCAGCCCGCGGCGGCCGGTGCCGCCCGGAGCTCGGCAGCCTGCTGCACGACCTTATTCAGCAGCCGGACCAGCGTCTTGCGCTCGCTTTCCGGCAGTGGGCTCAGCAGCGCGGCCATCCGCTGGAAATGTCCCGGCAGGACCGCGTGCAGGACCTCCTGGCCGCGCGCGGTCAGGCTGACGTCCATCATCCGCCGATCGACCGTGTCGGCCTCGCGCTTGACCAGCCCGTCGCGCTCCAGGGTGTCGATCAGCCCGGTCATGGTCGCACGGGTGACGCCGGCCCGCTCCGCGAGCTCGGCCGGCGTGTGCGGAGCGGGAAGGTTGGTCGCCTTGTCGAGGAGGAGCATGAGGACGGTGAACCGCCCCGGGGACAGCCCCTGGCTCAGCAGGTTCGCCTCGGTCACATGAAAGCAGTCGTCGCCCGCGCGGAGCAGATGCAGGTAAGCCTCGCAGGCCGACGGATCGAGATCCGGGAACTGCTGCGCGGCCTCGATGAGGCATTCATAGCGCGGCAGATCTTTCAGCATCAACAAGGGCATGGGAAGAGGGTGGACAAGATACGGTAAGGAGGCATATAATTAGGCAGCTAATCAAAAACGCAAGGCCGAAGCAGGGTCTGTCCCCGCCATACACGGACCCGCGTGCCTTGTAATACCCGGCCCTACTTGCATCGCGCCACAAAAGGAACTCACTCAGCAGTTTCCCGCCTATGACCGTCACCCAATTCCCTCCCCGGAACGCCCGCCTGCTCCACCTCCTGGCCCCGGGAATCACGGTCGGCCTGCTGTTCACCGCCACGGGCTGCCATAAGGCCGCCCCCCCCGCCCCACCGCCGCCCAATGTCACGGTCGCGGCCGTCGAAAAGCGCGACGTCCCGGTCACCCAGGAGTGGGTGGCGAGCCTGTACGGGTTCGTGGACGCGCAGGTCCGCGCCCAGGTGACGGGCAACCTCCTGAAACAGGACTACCGCGAGGGCACGGCCCTTCGCCAGGGCAGCCTGCTTTTCGAGATCGATCCCCGCCCCTTCCAGGCGGCGCTGGCCCAGGCCAAGGCCCAGCTGGCCCAGGCGGAGGCCCAGCTCGGCAAGACCGCGGAGGACGTGAAGCGCTACACGCCGCTCGCCAGGGACCAGGCGATCAGCCAGCAGGAGCTGGACGACGCAGTGCAGGCGAACCTCGCCAGCAAGGCGCTCGTCGCCGCCGGCGAGGCCGCCGTCGCGCAGGCCCAGCTCAACCTCGACTTTACCCGCGTCGCCTCGCCGGTGGACGGCGTCGCCGGCCTCACCCAGGTGCAGGTGGGCGACCTGGTCGGGCCGGGAACGGGCGTCCTCACCACCGTGTCGACCCTCGACCCCATCAAGGTCTACTTCCCTATCAGCGAGCAGTCCTACCTGGCCTTCCTCGGCGACCATCCCGGCGCCGCGGGCTTTCCGGCGGACGTGAAGCTGGAACTCATCCTTTCGAACGGGAGCGTCTATCCCGAGGCGGGGCAATTCTATGCAGCCGACCGGCAGATCGATCCCAACACCGGCACGCTCAGGATCGCCGCGACCTTCCCCAACCCGCACGGGGCCCTCCGGCCGGGCGAGTATGGCCGGGTCCGCGCGGTGGTTCGCACCCTCAAGGACGCCCTGGTGGTGCCCACCCGGGCCCTCACCGAACTGCAGGGGGGCTACCAGGTCGCCACGATCGACGCGTCCAACCTGGCCCACCTGCGGTCGGTCAAGCTTGGCCCCCCGCTCGGGAATTCGACCGTGATCGAGTCGGGCCTCACCCCGTCGG
>Ga0265320_10003752_pt1 | contig 10111 bp, 9 predicted proteins | sample 4827metaG_FD_202087 | JGI IMG/M metagenome (GOLD analysis project Ga0265320, IMG submission 202087) | Rhizosphere microbial communities from Carex aquatilis grown in University of Washington, Seatle, WA, United States - 4-8-27 metaG | ecosystem: Host-associated > Plants > Roots > Rhizosphere >...
AGCCAGCCTTCGGACTCGCTCGCCGAGTGGTGGCGCCTCGCGATGAGGCAATACAACGTGCTGGCCGCGGTCCCGAGCACCGCGCTCTACCGCTGACCCGCCCTAGGCCGAGATCCTGCGGAGCTCGGCCTTCACCCTCTCGAACTCCGCCTCGCAGCTGTCGATCAGCCCGGAGACCCCGCCAAGGCCCTCCTTGCGGGAGAGGGTCTCAAGGCGCTCGGCGATGCCCTTCAGGACCTGGGCCCCCACGTTGGCGGAGCTTCCCTTGATCGTGTGGGCCGCGCGGGTGAACCCGCCGGCGTCGCCCGAGGCGAGGCACGACCTCAGGTCCGCCAGGCGCTTCGGCGTGTCCTCGATGTAGATGCTGACGATCTCCCTCAGGAACTCCCCCTTGTCGCCGGGGTTGAGCTCCCTCAGGCTGTTGATGGCGTCGGGATCGATGCTGGGGAGGTCGGGCACGGTGGGTGGGGGTGGGGCGGGGGCTAGGTGGCCCACTCAAAGGATGTGTTCGCCTCGATCTCGCTGATCGTGGTCATGCCGAGGAGCACCTTCTTCAGGCCGTCGTAGCGCAGGGGCCTGTAGCCCACCTTGGCGGCGGCCTTCGTGATCTCCTGGACGCTGCGCTCCTCGGATATGAGGGCGCGGATCTCCTCCGTGATCAGCACGAGCTCGTGGATCGCCACGCGGCCCTTGTAGCCCGTGCCGCGGCACTTGGGGCATCCCTTGCCGCGGTAGAACTGGACGTCGGAGAGGCCCTCCTCCTTGAAGTACTTCGAGAGCACCTCCCGGGTGGGCGTGTAGGCCTCCTTGCAGTTCTCGCAGATGCGCGCGGCGAGCCTCTGCGCCAGGACGCCGATGACCGAGGGTGCCACCATGTAGGGCTCGACCCCGATCTCGATCAGGCGGGTGATCGCCTGGGGCGCCGAGTTGGTGTGCAGGGTCGCGAAGACGATGTGCCCCGTGAGGGCGGCCTCCGTGGCGATCTTCGCGGTCTCCAGGTCGCGGATCTCGCCGATCAGGATCGCGTCCGGGTCCTGGCGCATGAGGGCCCTCAGCAGGTTGGCGAACTTCAGGTCGATCGTCGCGTTCACCTGGCTCTGCGTGACGCCCTCGAGCTGGATCTCGATCGGGTCCTCGATCGTGGAGATGTTGAGCTCGGGCGAGTTGATCTCGTGGAGCGCGGAGTAGAGGGTCGTGGTCTTGCCCGAGCCCGTCGGGCCGGTGACGAAGATGATGCCGTTCGGGTTCTGCACGAGGCGCCTGAACGGCTGCAGGATCGTCTGCGACATCATCATCTTCTCGAGCGTGATCATCGACTTCTTGCCGGACATCGCGAGGATGCGGATCACCACCTTCTCGCCGTAGGCCGACGGGATGGTCGAGACGCGGAAGTTGGCGGTCTGGTTGCCGATCGGCAGCGAGAAGCGGCCGTCCTGGGGGATGCGCGACTCGGCGATGTCCAGGTTGCACAGGATCTTTATGCGCGAGATGAGGGCGCGGTGGAGCTTCCTGGAGTAGGTCAGGATCTCGCGCAGGTTGCCGTCGACGCGGAAGCGGATCCTCGAGTGGATCTCCTGGGCCTCGATGTGGATGTCCGTCGCCCTCTCCCTCATCGCGTAGTACACGATCTCGTCCAGGATCTGGACGAGCGCGTTGTTCTCGGCGAGCATGGCGAGCTTGTCGCCGGCCAGCTCGGGCTGGTCGAAGAGGTTGGAGCGCTCGAGCTGCCCCAGGCTGTCCTCCAGGCGCTCCTCGTTCGAGTAGTGGATCGCGATCGAGTCATCCACCTCCCGCGGCAGCGCGAATACGGGGCTCACGGGGATCCTGGCGATCTGCCCGAGCCTCTTGGCGGTCTCGAGGTCGTCGGGCGAAGCCATGGCGACCGTCATGACCCCGTTGAAGATGTACAGGCCGATCGCCCGGACCTTCTTCGCCACCTCGAGCGGGATCTTCTCGATCGCCTCGTCCGTGATGACCGAGACGAACGGGTCCACGTAGGCGACGTTCATCCCGTCGGCCCAGAAGCGGCACGCGTCGTCCTTGCCGATGATCTTCGCGTCGATCACGCCCTGGACAAGGTCAGGCGTCTCCCCGAGGCGCTCGCCGAGGGCGCGCAGCTCGTCCTCGCTCGCGAAGTTTGGGGTCGCGCGCAGCTTCCCGAAGAACGTCTCAACTCTTTGGCTTAACACGGGTGGGCTTCTTTGACTTGAACAGCTTGCCGATCTCGGCCTGGTCCAGCTTCTCCATCGCGAACGAGGCCGAGCCCCGCTCGGCCTCGAGCTCCGCCAGCATCTCCGGCAGGGAGTAGCGCACCTCGAGCAGCATGGCCGACTTCGGCGCGGCGCCCGCGGCCTCCTGGGGTGACGGTTCGGGGGCGCTCATGTGTCGGCGGGCGTCCCGCCCCCCTCCGGCTCGTCGGGCGCGAAGCAGTCGTCGATCGTGCTCGAGAGCGCCCGGCCGATCTCCTCGGGGGCCGCGTCCTTGCGGATGTAGTTGGCCGCCCCGAGGGCGACGGCCTCGTCGATGGTCTGGCGGTTGGCGAGCGACGTCAGCATCACCACCACGCAGTCGGGGTTGATCTCCTTGAGCGCGCGCAGCGTCTCGATGCCGTCCATGACGGGCATGTTGACGTCGAGCATGACCAGGTCGGGCTGCTCCTTCTTGTACACCTCGAGCGCGATGCTCCCGTTCTGGGCCTCGAAGATGCGCGTGACGCCGAGGTGGCGCAGGAGGAGCGAGATGAACTTCCTGATGTGGGCCTCGTCGTCGACGAGGAGGATGCTGCCGCTGAAGTTCATTTGTGGAGGGGGAGGCTGACGATGAACTCGGCGCCCCGGCCGGGGATGTTGTCGACGCCGATCGTCCCGTTGTGGGCCTCGACGATCTTGCGGCAGATGGCGAGCCCGAGGCCCGTGCTCTTCTCGCCGCCGGTCGGCAGGGTGGAGAGGCGCCCGTAGTCCTTGAAGAGCTTGTGGCGCTCGCTCTCGGGGATGCCCGGGCCGCTGTCCCTGACGGCGAAGCCGGCGACGGCGCCGTGCGAGTGGATGAGGACCGTGACGATGGAGCCCCTCGGCGAGTACTTGACCGCGTTGTTGATCAGGTTGTCGACGACCTGCCGGATCTTGTTGCGGTCCACGTCGACGATCGGGTCCATGCCGCCGGTCACCATCTCGATCTTCGTGTTCTTCTTCGCGGCCTCGATGTTGCTCAGGTGGACCGAGCGCTCGACGATCTCGACGATGCTGGTCGGCACCTTCTCGAGCTTCAGGTGGCCCGCCTCGATCGTGGCCACGTCGAGGAGCTCGTTCACGAGCTGGAGCATGGACTGGCTGGCCCCGTGGATCGTCTGGATGATCTCCCTCTGCTCGGGGGTCAGCTCGCCGATCGCGTTCTCGTCCATGAGCTCGGCCAGCCCGCGGATGGAGGAGAGGGGGTTGCGCAGGTCGTGGGCGCACATGCCGAGGAACCTGTCCTTGGCCGCGTTCGCCTTGCTCAGCTGCTGGACCAGGTCCTTCTGCTGCTCGACCAGCTGCTGGTTGCTGAGGTGGGTGCGGATGCGGGCGACGACCTCCTTCGGCCGGAAGGGCTTGGTCAGGTAGTCGACGCCGCCGGCGTCAAAGCCCATGACGACGTCGTCCGCCTCGCTCTTGGCGGTCACGAAGATCACCGGGGCGCACTTGTCGCCGTAGTTCTTCTTGAGGGTCCTGCAGGTCGCAAAGCCGTCTATCCCGGGCATCATGACGTCCAGGAGCACCAGGTTGGGCTGGAACGTGGCGTAGACCTCCAGGGCCTGCTCCCCGGAGGCGGCCTCGGCGATCTCGTAGCCCTCGTTGCGAAGTATGCCCCCGATTATGCGCAGGTTTATGCGGTCGTCGTCGACCGCCAGGATCCTGCGGCCTTTCAGGTCGATGGACGGGTTTGTCAGGGGGTCATCCATTATTGGCGTCGGGGCAATGAGACAGGGGGCGTGCGTTGCAGGCCAGAGAAATACAACGGGGTAAAATACGGGGTCCGCGGGGGGTTCGCATCACAAAATCGAGATATGTTGATATTAGGCTTGCCTTACCCCCTTTCAAGGCGGTTCGCTTGGGCCCTCCCAGCCCATTTCCCATGTCAAAATCATTCGTATTCTCCTCAGAGTCGGTCGGCGAGGGCCACCCCGACAAGGTCGCCGACCTTATCTCCGACAGCGTCCTCGACGCCTGCCTTGAGCAGGATCCCAAGAGCCGCGTCGCGTGCGAGACCCTGGTGAAGTCCAACCAGGTGGTGATCGCCGGCGAGATCACGACGGGGGCGAAGATCAACTACGAGCTCGTCGTGCGCGACGCGATCCGGGACATCGGCTACATCAACGACGACGACGTGTTCCACTGCGACAAGGTTTTCATCCACAACCTGCTGACGCGCCAGTCCCCGGACATCGCGCAGGGCGTCGACGCCAAGAAGGCCGACGGCAAGGACACGGCCGAGCAGGGCGCGGGCGACCAGGGCCTCATGTTCGGCTACGCGTGCAACGAGACGCCGGAGATGATGCCGACGGCGATCATGTTCGCCCACCGCCTGGGCAGGGAGCTCACGAAGCTGCGCAAGGCGGGCGTCGTCGGCTGGCTGCGCCCCGACGCGAAGTCCCAGGTCTCCATCCGCTACGAGAACGACCGCCCGGTGAGGGTGGAGAACGTGGTGATCTCGACCCAGCACACGCCGAGCGTGAAGCACGCGGCGATCCGCGATTTCCTGATCGAGAACGTCATCCGCAAGGTCATCCCTGCGGGGATGATGGACAAGTCCACCCAGTTCCTGATCAACCCCACGGGGCGCTTCGTCGTCGGCGGGCCCGAGGGCGACTCCGGCCTGACCGGCAGGAAGATCATCGTCGACACCTACGGCGGCTGGGGCCGCCACGGCGGCGGCGCCTTCTCGGGCAAGGACCCGTCCAAGGTCGACCGCTCGGCGGCGTACATGTGCCGCTGGGTCGCGAAGAACATCGTGGCCTCGGGCCTGGCCGACATCTGCGAGCTGCAGGTCGCCTACGCGATCGGCTATCCCGAGCCCGTGAGCATCTGGGTGGACGCGATGGGCACCGCGAAGGTGCCCGAGGCGAAGATCAACAAGGCCGTCCAGAAGGTCTTCAGCTTCAAGCCCGCGAACATCATCAAGCAGCTCGACCTCCTTCGCCCGATCTACCGCTCGACGACCAACTACGGGCACTTCGGCAAGCCGGACCTCCCCTGGGAGCAGACGAACCGGACCAAGGAGCTCATCGCCGCCGCCAAGTAAACCCGCCCACGACCCCCTTATCACCATGCCCACGACCACCGCCGCCCGCAGCACCGCAGACTACAACGTCAAGGACATCTCCCTCGCCGAATGGGGCCGCAAGGAGATCACCGTCGCCGAGCACGAGATGCCGGGTCTCATCTCCGTGAGGAAGAAGTTCGGCGCCAAGAAGCCGCTGAAGGGCGTGCGCATCACGGGCTCGCTGCACATGACGATCCAGACGGCGGTCCTCATCGAGACGCTGGTCGAGCTCGGGGCGTCCGTCCGCTGGGCCTCGTGCAACATCTTCTCGACCCAGGACCACGCCGCCTCGGCGATCGCGAAGGCCGGCATCCCCGTCTTCGCCTGGAAGGGCGAGACGCTCGAGGAGTACTGGGACCTCACCTGGAGGGCGCTCAGCCATCCGGGCGGCAAGGGCCCGCAGCTGGTCGTCGACGACGGCGGCGACGTGACGCTCCTGCTGCACAAGGGCTATGAGCTCGAGGAGGGGAGCGACTGGGTGAACTCAAAGTCGGGATCCCACGAGGAGGGCGTCATCAAGGCGCTGCTCAAGAGGATCCACGCCGAGTCCCCCTTCGTGTTCCACGAGATGGTCAAGGACTGGCGCGGGGTCTCCGAGGAGACGACGACGGGCGTCCACCGCCTCTACCAGCTCCATGAGAAGGGCAAGCTCCTCGTCCCCTCGATCAACGTCAACGACTCGGTGACGAAGTCGAAGTTCGACAACCTCTACGGCTGCCGCGAGTCGCTCGCGGACGGCCTGAAGCGGGCGACGGACGTCATGATCGCCGGCAAGGTCTCGGTGGTCTGCGGCTACGGCGACGTCGGCAAGGGCTGCGCGCACTCGCTGCGCGGCTTCGGCTCGCGGGTCATCGTCACCGAGGTCGACCCGATCAACGCGCTCCAGGCGGCCATGGAGGGCTTCGAGGTCAACACGGTCGAGAGCGCCCTCGCCGAGGCCGACATCTACGTCACGACGACCGGCAACTGCGACGTGCTCACGCTCGAGCACATGCAGGCGATGAAGGACCAGGCGATCGTCTGCAACATCGGGCACTTCGACAACGAGATCCAGGTGGACCGCCTCTTCAAGGCCCCGGGGGTCAAGCGCGTGAACATCAAGCCCCAGTACGACTCCTTCATCTTCCCGAGCGGGCGCTGCATCTACCTCCTGGCGGAGGGCCGCCTCGTGAACCTCGGCTGCGCGACGGGCCACCCGTCGTTCGTCATGTCGAACAGCTTCACGAACCAGACGCTCGCCCAGCTGGACCTGTGGGCGAACCGGGACACCTACAAGCCCGGCGTCTACCGGCTGCCCAAGCACCTGGACGAGGAGGTCGCGCGCCTTCACCTGGAGCGGATCGGCGTCAAGCTGACGAAGCTCACGGAGGCGCAGGCCAAGTACCTTGGCGTCCCGGTCGAGGGCCCCTACAAGCCCGAGCACTACCGGTACTGACCGGGTCGCCCGGCCTTCCATCCGCCCCCGGCGCCTCCCGTGGGGCGGCGCGCCCGGCGGGCCAAAATCGGCTGCAACTCACGGGGGGTGGCGTGTGTTATTGGCTCAACCCCGGGGCGCCTGGCGCGCCCCGCGGGCCCTCCAACACAACTCCACCATGACCTCCGACACCGCCCCCGACCTCGGCGCCGTCCCGCCCCCCTCCGAGCCGCAGTTCCCCGTGCTGGCCTCCAACGACCGGCTCTGGAGCGTGCTCTGCCACCTGTCGTACTTCTTCGGCTTCGCGCTGATCTCGTTCATCTTCCCCCTGGTCGTGTACCTCGTGATGCGGGACGACTCGCCCTACGTGACGCACCACGCGCGCGAGGCCCTCAACTTCCACCTCTCGCTCCTGGTCTACATCGTCTGCTGCATCCCGCTCTGCTTCATCGTCGTCGGCATCCCGCTCCTGGTCGCCATAGGCCTGACCGGCCTGGTCTGCTCGATCGTGGCCGCCGTCAAGGCCGGCAAAGGGATGTACTACCAGTACCCGATCACGATACGGTTCGTGCGGTAGCCGGGCGGGCCGGCCCGGTTCATCCCTTCAGCTGGGACGGGATGAACTGGTCGTGAACGGCCTTCGCGAGAAGGGTCGGCGGCAGGAGGCCCTGGCCGATGATGAAGTCGTTGAAGGCCCTCAGGTTGAACTTGGGCCCCAGCGCGATCTCGGTGGACGTGCGCAGCTCCATGAGCTTCTGGTACCCGTAGAAGTACGATGTGGCCTGCCCCGGGGCGCGGAACATGAAGCGGTCCAGCTCCTCCTGGGCGAGCGCCTCCGAGAGGCAGACGTCCTGGGTCATGATGTCGTGGGCGCGGTCGCGGGTCATGAGGCCCAGGTTGAGCATCGGGTCCACGAAGGCCCGCGTCGCCCGCATCAGGCGGTGCTGCAGCGCGATCAGCTGCCCGTCGAGGGGCTCATACGGCTTCATCTGGGCCTCGCAGTAGAGGGCCCATCCCTCGACGTTCACGCTGTTGAAGGCGAAGATGCTGCGGGCGACGGAGACGCCCCGCTCGACCATGGCGGAGAACTGAAGCTCGTGGCCGGGGCGCCCCTCGTGGGCCGTCAGGGTCCACGCGGCCGCCTTGAAGGTGAAGTCGTCGTAAAGCAGCTCCTTGGAGCCCGCCTCGGGGAGCTTGCCCGTCGTCAGGACGAATGTCCCGCGCTCGCCCGTGTTGCCGATCAGCGGCGGGGGCAGCATGTGCGGCGCCGGCTGCTGGGCGGTCTCGGCGTCGCTCGCCATCCGCATGACCATGGCCCGGTCGGGAAGGGTGACGATCTTCTCTCGCCGGATGTCGTCCTCGAGGTGGCCGAGGACCTCGGAATACCACGGCTCGACGTCGGCCTTCGTCAGCTGGCTCTTCTTCAGCGCCTTGATGACGGCGCGGTAGTCCGGGTCCGGGAAATTGTTCTCCTTGGCCACGAGCGGCGCGATGGCCCTCATCTCGTTGCGGATCTCCCCGAAGGCGATCTGCGCCTTCTCGATCAGCTCCTGAGGGGAGATCTCGAGCCCCACGTTCTTCAGGTCGTCGGCGTAGATCTCCGGCGGCAGGTGGAAGTCGGTGCGGGCCTTGGGAAGCACCGTCGACCTCATCCAGTCGGCGTAGTCCGCGAGCTGCTTCTCCATGGCGTCCAGCGCGGCCGGGGCGCCCTCCGCCTTGTCCAGGCCGTACTTGGCGTAGAGCTTGCGGATGCCCGCCGCATAGTGATCGATGTTTGAGAGCTGCTGCTCGATGTCCCCCTTGTACGGGGCGATGAGCTTCGGGTTCTTGGCGGACTCGAGGTACAGGGCCTTGGCCAGCTCGGTCACGGGGGTGGTGCCGGGCTCCATGCCGACGTACTTCCTGAGTCGGGCCAGGGCGGCGGGGCGGCGCGCCGCCGGGATCTGGTCGTCCAGGAGGAGGAACTCGCCGACGAAGACCAGCTGGCCGACGTCCGTGTAGTTGAGCATCAGCTTGTCGTTCAGGTCGAGGGTCTCGATCTGGTCCTGGCCGGACTTCATGAGGATGGAGAGGTCCTGCTGGACCTGGGGGTCCTCCTCGGCGGCGCTGCGCCGCGACATCTCGAGCTCGGCCGCGACGAGCGCCGCGCGGCTGCGTGCCACGACGCCCGGGTTCAGGTCGGCGACCTTCGTGTCGTACTCGGTGCTGCCCGTCTGGGTGCCGAACTCGGGGGCGAACTCGGCCGTCGCCTTGAGGAGAATGTCTGCGTCCTGGTTGCTTTTTGCGATCCAAGCGGGGGCATCGGCCGCAATCGCGGGCAGGGTGATCAATCCGGTGGCGACAATGAGGGACCGCAGCCCGACGTTCCGGGGCCTGAATGCTTGGAAGTTCATTTCGGCATGAAATGGAGCGCACGGCCGAAGACAACCCCGGTGAGATGGGCGGCTTGTGGGCGGTTCCAGCGGCCTTTACCCACCCGCCGGCGGCGGCGACGCCGGGCCTTGAAATTGCCCGCGGCCGGCGGTTAGGCTTGGGCATGACACAAATCAGGAGGCTCGGCGGCCTCGCCTTGGCGTCGTTTCTGGGCCTCGTGCCCTCGCTGCGGAGCGACGTCGCGGGCCTTCCTCCGCGCCAGTCCGTGACGCTTTTTGGGCAGAGGATTGAGTACTACGACGTCGGCAAGGGTCCCGCCGTCGTCCTGCTCCACGGCCTCGGGAGCAGCGCAAAGGGGGACTGGGGCGCCTGCATCCTGCAGTTGTCCGCCCACCACCGCGTGTTGGCCATGGACCAACTCGGCTTCGGCGCGTCGGAAAAGCCCGTCATCGACTACGGCATCCAGACCTGGGTCGATTTTCTCGGCGAGTTCCTGAGGGTGGAGAAGCCCGGGGACTTCACGCTCGTGGGGGAGTCGCTCGGGGGATGGATCGCCGCGCAGTACGCTGTCCAGGCACTGGGCCAGAAACCCGATGCGAGCCCGTCAACCGCCCTTCCCAGGCCCGCGCGGCTCGTCCTGGTCGACGCGGGCGGTCACAGGCACCTTGCGGAGGGCCTGGGAGCCGGCGGCCCGGGCCTCTCGCTCGCGGGCTCGAAGGCCCTCCTGTCCGCGATCTATCACGACGAGGCCCGCAGCTCGGACGACGCCGCGCGCGCCCAGTTCGCGCTCAGCCTGTCCAAGGGCGACGGGTGGACGATCCACTCGCTCCTCTCCAACCGCTCCATCGTCGCGGAGTGCGTCGACGACAAGCTGGGCCAGATCACGGTCCCGACGCTCGTTGTCTGGGGGGCGCACGACCAGCTGGTGCCAATCGAAGACGGCCGGGACTTCGCGGCCAGGATACCCAGGACCCGGCTCGTCATCATCCCCGGCAGCGGGCACGCCCCCGGGATCGAGAACCCCGA
>Ga0265320_10003754_pt1 | contig 10106 bp, 7 predicted proteins | sample 4827metaG_FD_202087 | JGI IMG/M metagenome (GOLD analysis project Ga0265320, IMG submission 202087) | Rhizosphere microbial communities from Carex aquatilis grown in University of Washington, Seatle, WA, United States - 4-8-27 metaG | ecosystem: Host-associated > Plants > Roots > Rhizosphere >...
CTTGGCCGCGGCCGTGCCCTTGGAGCCGGAAACGATCGCTCCGGCGTGGCCCATCGTCTTTCCGGGCGGCGCGGTGAAGCCGGCGATGTAGGCGACGACGGGCTTGGAGATGTGGGCGGCGATGTGGAGCGCCGCGACCTCCTCGGCATCGCCTCCGATCTCGCCGCTCATCACGATCAGCTCGGTCTCCGGATCGGCTTCGAACAGGTCGATGATGTCCACGAAGCTCGACCCCGGCACCGGGTCGCCGCCGATGCCGACGATCGAGGAGTTGCCGAAACCGCGCTGGGCGAGCTCGTGGCCGACCTGGTAGGTGAGCGTCCCCGAGCGGGACACGACGCCGACGTTCCCCTCGCGGAAGAATGCGGCGGGAATGATCCCGACGTTCGCCTTGCCGGGTGAGAGCACACCCGGGCAGTTGGGCCCGATCAGTCTCACCGAAGGCGTGCGCCGCAGGTGGGTGTAGACACGCAGCTCGTCGTGGGCGGGGATTCCCTCGGTGATCGCGATGATCGTCGCGAACCCGGCCTCGGCGGCCTCGAGGATCGAGTCGGCCGCGAACGGCGGCGGCACGAAGATCATCGCCGTGTTGGCCTGCGAGTGCGCGACCGCTTCGCGGAAGGTGTTGAACACCGGGATTCCCTCGACGTCCTGGCCCCCCTTGCCCGGCGTCACGCCGGAAACCACGTTCGTCCCGTAGGCGCGGTTGTTCAGCGAGTGGAACGTGCCCTCGCGTCCCGTGATGCCAGACACGCACAGGCGTGTGTTGTTGTCGACGATGACACTCACAGCGCCAGCTCCACGACCAGCGCGGCGGCCTCGTCCATCGTGCTCGCCGGGTGTACGTTCGGAAGCGAGGCGGCGGCAAGCAGCGCGCGCCCCTCCTCGCCGTTGGTCCCGTCCAGTCGCACGACGAACGGGATCGTCGGCTTGATCTGCTCGAACGCCTCGATCAGCCCTCGCGCCACCTCGTCGCAGCGGGTGATGCCGCCGAAGATGTTGAACAGCACCGCCTTGACGCCCGGGTCCCAGATGATCACCTCGACCGCCGCGGTGATCGCCTCGGCCTTCGCGCCGCCTCCGACGTCCAGGAAGTTCGCGGGGGCGCCGCCGTGCTGGGCGACGACATCGAGCGTCGACATGACGAGCCCCGCGCCGTTGCCGAGGATGCCGATGTCGCCGTCGAGCTTGACGTAGGTCAGGTCGCGTTCCTTCGCCATTCGCTCCTGCGGGTCTTCGCTGGAGAGGTCGCGCAGCGCGGCGTTGTCGGGGTGGCGGTAGAGCGAGTTGCCGTCGAGGGTCACCTTCGCATCGAGCGCGACGAGCGTTCGCTCCGGGGTGACGATCAGCGGGTTGACCTCGACGAGCATCGCCTCCTCCCCGACGAAGGCGCCGTAGAGGCGCTCCAGGAACGCGCCGACCGGACGCACGAGATCGGCGTCGACGCCGGCCTCGAAGGCGAGCCTGCGGCCGTGGAACGCCTGAAACCCGAGCAGCGGATCGATGTGCAAAGTTGCGATCGCCTCCGGTGTCTGCTCGGAGACCTCCTCGATGTCCATCCCGCCTCGGGTCGAGAGCATTGCCAGGGGTGCCTTGGCGCCGCGATCGAACACAAACGAGGCGTAGTACTCGGCCTCGATCTGCGAGGCGCCCTCGATCCACAGCTCCCGAACCGTCAGGCCCTTGATGTCCATGCCGAGGATCGCCTCGGCGTGCTCGCGCGCAGCGTTCTCGTCGGCGGCGAGCTTGATCCCGCCGAGCTTGCCACGCCCGCCGACCTGAACCTGCGCCTTGATCGCGCACGGGTAGCCGATTCGATTGGCCGCAGCGACCGCGTCTTCGACGGTGTCGGCTGGCTCTCCGGCGGGTACGGGGATACCGTGGCGGGCGAACAGCTGCTTCCCCTGATACTCGAGTAAATCCATCGGCCGCCACGGACTCTATTCGACGTTCATAATTGGCAGCTCACCCACGCCAGCGAGGAGCACAAGCTCTACATGCCACTGCCAGCGAAGACGACGTTCGTCACCTTCGACGTGTACGGAACCCTGATCGACTGGGAGACGGGCATCTGGGACGCCTTCGCCGCGGAGGCTGCGCGCGACGGGTTCACGATCGAGCGCGAGGAGGTGATCCCCCTCTTTCACGAGATCTCGCGCCAGATCGAGGGGGGGTCCTACGAGCTTTACGCGGAGGTTCTGCGCCGCACCGCGGTCGAGATCTCAAAGCGCCTCGGCTGGCCGCTCGAGCCGTCCCGATCCGGTTTCCTGCCCGACTCCGTTCAGCAATGGACGCTGTTTCGCGAGGCCCGCCCGGCGCTCGAGAAGCTGTCCAAGAAATACCGGCTCGGCCTGATTTCCAACATCGACGACAAGCTGCTGGGACAGACGCGCCGTCACATCCCGATCGATTTCGATCTCGTCGTGACGGCTCAGCAGGTTCGTTCCTACAAACCGGACCTCGCCCATTTCAACGAGTGCGCGAGGCGCATCGGCGGCAAGAAGGGCTGGGTGCACGTGGCGGCCAGCTACTACCACGACGTCGAGCCTTGCGTGAAGGCGAAGATCCCGGTGATCTGGGTCAACCGCCACAAGGAAACGCTCGACGCCGGGCAGCGCAAGCCGACGGCCGAGGTTCCGAACCTGCGCGAAGCGGCCAAGCTACTCGGCGTCGTCTAGCCGGGCCGGGAAGGGGAGACGTGCGCGCGATCAGCGTCCACGAGGACGTGATCGTCGTGGAGAGCCGAATGTGGCGCACGACCGCGACCGTCGTGCGCTGCGGATCGGAGGCGTTCCTGATCGACTCGCCGGTGTTTCCCGACGAGCTCGAGACGCTGCCGCCGCTGCTCGAGCAGGCCGGCTTCCCGTTCACGGGATTGCTCGCCACCCACGGCGACTGGGATCACATGCTGGGACGGCTTGCCTTTCCCGGCGCGGCGCTCGGCGTCGCCGAAACGACGGCCGCTCGTCTGCGAGCGCATCCCGGCGCTGTCCAGCGTGCGCTGCGCGACTTCGACGAGCGCCACTACCTGTCGCGACCGGCGCCGCTGACGCTCGGATCCGTCGAGGCGCTGCCCGTTCCCGGCTATTGCGGCCTCGGCGAGCGCGAACTGGAGCTGCATCCCGCCGACGGGCACACCGTTGACGGGATGGTGATCTGGATCCCGTGGGCGAAGGTCCTGGTCTGCGGCGACTACCTCTCGCCTGTTGAGATCCCGACCCCTGAGGGATCGCTCGACGGCTACGTGGCGACGCTCGGCCGCCTCGAGCCGCTCGTCAAAGAAGCCGCGTTCGTCGTGCCCGGCCACGGCGGCCCGATCGACGCGACGAGCGCCCGTGCGCTGTTGCGCGAGGACCGGGCCTACGTGGAGGCGCTGCGGGCTGGGGCGGCGAGCCTGCCGCCGGGACGTCGCGACGCGGAGCAGCGACGGCTTCACGCCGCCAACCTCGCGCGGCTCAGGGCAAGCGGCGCCCCATGAACACGTCGCGCCCCTGCAGCTGACCGTGTGTCTTGCTCGAAGTCGAGAAGCCCAGTGACTCATACAGCGCGATCGCGCCGAGATTGTGCTCGTTGGTGTCGAGCTCTATTCGCATCGCGCCGCGCGCGTTCGCCCGCTCGAAGGCGAGCGTGACGAGGGAGCGCCCGAGACCCTTCCCGCGTCCCGCCGGCTCCACGTAGAGGTCCTCGAGCCAGCAGTCGGGTGTCGTTGTCCAAACCGAGTGTCGGAAGCGCAGCTGGCAGACACCGCAGGGCGCGGCCCCGCGGTCCAGCGTGCCGAGCAGGAACTCCGTCGCGGGGTCGGCGAACAGGAGGGTGACCGAGGCGGCGAACGCCCGGTCGTCCGGGGCCGACTCGCCAAGCCAGTCGCGGAACGCGATCAGCAGGCGCGTGACCTCGCCCGCCTCCTGCGGGCGCGCGACCCAGACCTCGCTCACGCGAGCTCGACCGCCACCGGCCCGCTCACGCCGACTCGATCACCGCGAGCGTGTCGCCCGAGGCCACCGACGATCCGACGGATATAGGGAGCGCCGCGACGGTCCCGGACTTGTGCGCCGTGATCTCGTTCTCCATCTTCATCGCCTCGATCACCGCGACCAGCGAGCCGGCCTCGACGTGCGCTCCCGCCTCCACCGCGACCTTCAACACCGTTCCCTGCATCGGGCTGCGCAGCACATCGCCACCGGCAGCCGCACCGGCCGCGGCGCCCGCCCTCGGGGTGCGCCTCGGCCGCGGCCTTGCAGCAGCCGCTGACCCGCCGCCGGCTGCCGGGCCCTCCCCGGGCGGGCCGCTGACGCGCACGTCGAATCGGCGCCCGCTCACCTCGACCGTGTAGGAAAGCGTGGCCGCGGGCTCGCCGTCGGCCTCGTCGAGCATTGGTTCGGAGCCGATCGACGCGAGCCAAGCGTCGTCGTCGACCAGGTCGCGGCAGGTCTCGCCCCGGGCCCACTGGTCGGTGGCGAGCAATCGCTGGTGGAACGGGATCAGCGTGGTCAAGCCTTTGATCTCGAATTCGCCGAGCGCTCGCAGCATCCGCCGAGTGGCGGTCTCGCGATCGCTGTCCCACACGATCAGCTTGGCGATCATCGGGTCATAGTTCTGGGAGATCTCCGAACCGGCCCTCACGCCGGAGTCGACGCGCACGCCGGGACCTGATGGCTCGCGGTAGCTCGCGATTCGCCCGGGCGTCGGCATGAAGCGCTGCGACGCGTCCTCGGCGTTGATCCGGCATTCGATCGCGTGTCCGCGCAACGCGACCTCGTCCTGTGTGAAGGGCAGCGCCTCGCCCGCCGCGACGTGGATCCCGGTCTTCACGATGTCGATCCCGCTCGTCATCTCCGTCACGCAGTGCTCGACCTGCACTCGCGTGTTCATCTCCAGGAAGTAGTAGGCCCCGTCCACGAGCAGGCCCTCCACCGTGCCGGCGCCGCGGTAGTCGATCGCGCGGGCCGCTTCGGTGGCGATCGCGCCGATCCGCTCGCGCAGCGCGTCGTCCACGACCCACGGTGGCGCGGGAGACTCCTCGATCAGCTTCTGGTGACGCCGCTGCACCGAGCAGTCGCGCTCACCGAGGTGCACGACGTTGCCGTGCGAGTCGGCGAGGATCTGCACCTCGACGTGGCGCGGGTCCGGCAGGTAGCGCTCGAGATAGAGCGTCGGGTCGCCGAAGAACCGCTCGCCCTCGCGCGCCGCGCCCTCGAAGGCGTCGGCGAGATCGGCCGCGGTCTGCGCGACGCGCAGGCCCTTGCCGCCGCCGCCGCCGGCTGCCTTGACCGCGACCGGGTAGCCGATGTCGGCGGCGATGATCTTGCGTGCCGCAGCCACCGTCTTGACCGGGCTCGTGGTTCCCGGCACGATCGGGACCCCGGCCGCCGCCATCAGTTCGCGCGAGCGGGTCTTGGACCCCATCGCCTCGATCGCCGCCGCGGGCGGGCCGATGAACACGATGCCCTCCTGTTCGCAGCGTGCAGCGAACGCCGCGTTCTCGGCCAGGAAGCCGTAGCCGGGATGGATCGCCTCGGCGCCGGACTCGCGTGTCGCGGCGATGATGCGCTCGACGTTCAGGTAGCTCTCGGCCGGCTCCGCGCCGCCGAGCAGGTAGGCCTCGCCGGCGCGCGCGACGTGGACCGCGTCGCGATCGATCTCCGAGTACACGGCGACACTCGCGATCCCGAGCTCTTCGAGCGCGCGAATGACCCGCACCGCGATCTCGCCGCGGTTGGCGACCAGGACCTTCGAGAACACCGCGCGCAGCTTAAGACATGCGGACGGGAGCCGCCACGGCGGCGCCGCCGCCGCTTCCAGACCGTTCCGCGGCAAGCGTGAACGGGACGTCCCGTCCGAGCCGCGATCGTGGGGTTATGGGCCTGCGCATAAAATCACCGGCGCGATGGCTTTGGTGGACGAGATCGGAAGGCTTGCCGGCGTCGCCGAGCGCCTCAAGGGGCCTGTCGGCAACAAGGCGAACACGAAGGCCCTGCTGATCGAGCCGATGCTGTCGGCGCTGGGTTGGGACACCGCCAATCTCGAACAGACGGTGCGCGACTGGCCCGTCCGAGACGACATCACGATCGACTACGCGCTGCGCGTCGACGGTGACAACGCGGTGTTCGTCGAGGTGCGTGGAGCCAACCAGGACCTCGGCGAGGCGGCGTTTCTCGCGCAGAAGCTCCAGCTCGTTGGCGATGCGGGCGTCGCCTGGTGCGTGCTCACGAACGGGTTGATCTACCGCGTCTACAAGGCCGACGAGGCGGTCCCGCCCGATCAGAGGCTCTTCCTGGAGATAGATCTCGCCGGCGGCGCGGAGGCCGCGGCGGCCGAGCCGAGGCTCTCGCTGATCGGGCGCGCGGCAGTGATCGACGGCAGCCTGCAGCGCCACGGCGACCAGGTCTTCATCGACCCGCGCGTGCATGCAGTCCTCGTGGCGCTCGCCGCCAATCCTTCGGCGGCGTTCCTCGACGCGGTGTCGGAGGCGATCGGTGAGCCCGGCGTGTCGGCTGGTCGCCTGCGCGACAGCCTCGCCCGCGTCTTCGCCGCCGACGTCCGCGAGCGCTACGAGGCGCAACTCGACGTGGCCGCCGCAGCGACCGCGACCGTCGCGCCGGCTCCGGCGCCAGTGGAGCCGCCGCCTGTCCGCGAGCAGCCCGCGCCTCCTATCGCGCCGATCCCGACGCCTGCCGAGGCGCCCGCACCGCCGGCGCCTGCGCCCGAACCGCCTGTGCCTCCGCGCGAGCGGCCGGCGCCCTCACCGCCGGCGCCTCCACGTGAACCGCCGCCGCCCCGTCGGGAGCCCGAACCGCCTGCCCCCGCGCGCGAGCCCGAGCGGCCTGCGCCTGCGCCGCCGGCGCCCGAACCGCCCGCTCCCGCGCCGGCGCCCGCACCGCCGGCGCCTCCACGCGAACCGCCGGCGCCCCGTCGTGAGCCCGAACCGCCTGCTCCCGCGCGCGAGCCCGAGCGGCCTGCGCCTGCGCCGCCGGCGCCTGCGCCCGAACCGCCTGTGCCTCCACGTGAGCGGCCGGCGCCCGAACCGCCTGCGCTTCCACGCGAGCGGCCGGCGCCCAAATTGCCTACGCGACCTGCGCCTGCGCCCGAACCGCCGGCGCCCGCGCGTGAGCCCGAGCCGCCTGCGCCTGCGCCCGAACCGCCGGCGCCCGCGCGTGAGCCCGAGCCGCCGGCGCCTGCGCCCGAACCGCCGGCGCCTCGTCGCGAGCCCAAGCCGCCGCCACGGGAGCGGCCGGCGCCTGCGCCGCCACCTGAACCGCCTGCGCCCGAACCGCCGGCGCCTCGTCGCGAGCCCAAGCCGCCGCCACGGGAGCGGCCGGCGCCCGAACCGCCGGCGCCTGCGCGCGAGCGGCCCGCGCCCAAGCCGACACCTCCACGCGAGCCTCCCGCCCCCGAACCGCCCGCTCCTCCACGCGAGCCTCCCGCGCCCGAGGCGCCGCCGCTTCCGCGTGAGCCCGCGGCTCCCCAGCCTCCGGCGTCGGCGCAGCCCGCGCCTGAGCCGGCAGCTCCGGGCTCTGCGTGGACGCTGCCGCTGCCGCAGTCGGATGCTCCGGGACTGCCCCCGGACCCTGTGATCCCGGAGCTCTCGGCGGCGCCCGACGTCGCTCCGGCGCCGACCGATCCGACCTGGAAATTGGAGCTGCCGCCCGACGAGGCGCCCGACGTCGCTCCGGCGCCGACCGATCCGACATGGAAGCTGGAGCTGCCGCCCGACGAGGCGCCCGACGTCGCTCCGGCGCCGACTGATCCGACATGGAAGCTGGAGCTGCCGCCCGACGAGGCGCCCGCGCCTGCGGAAGACTGGCCCACGGCTGATCCGACCGTGCGGCCCGCGGAGCCGCCGCCGCCCGACCGGCCTGCGGCCGAGGCGGCCTGGGGTGAGCAGCTGCCGGTGGCTCCCGAGACGCCCCCCGCCTCGGCCGGCGGGCACTGGACGCTTCAGTCGCCTGCGTCGCCTGCGTCGCCCGCGTCGCCCGCGTCGCCCGCGTCGCCCGCGTCGCCCGCGTCGCCCGCGTCGCCCGCCGCCGGCCCGTACACCCTGACCCAGCATCTTGGTGGCAAGCCCGCTTCGATCGTCGACCTGTTCGGCCAGCTCGACGAGTACGGCCGCAGCCTGGATGTCACACGTCACATTCGGAGCCGGCACGTCGAGTACTGCCGCGGCGAGCAGCCCTGCTTCACGATGGAGGTTCAGAGCGAGCGCGTGCTCCTCTGCCTGGTCCTCGACCCGGCTGCGGTCCAGGCGTGGTGGGGGTCCCCGGGAGACAGGAGTTACACGATCGACATCCGCCAGCGCGGGGCGCGCGACATGGAGTTCTCGGTCGGGGAGGCTGCGGACCTCGACAACGCCCGCCAGCTGATCAAGCTCGCCTACGAGGCGCCCTCCTCCGATCCGGCCCGCTGAGCCCGTTCCCGGGCGCTCTCCTGGACCGCTCGGTGTGACGCCGGCGACGCGAAACTTCCCCTCGCTGCGACATCTGGAGCCGCTTCACGCAGGCGGGCACCCGCGCCGGCCGTCATATGGCTAAGATCATCGCCCATGGCACTTCTCGACGATGTACGCAAGGTCGCCGGGGTCGCTGACCGGCTCAAGGGACCGGTTGGCAACGAGGCGAACACGAAGGCTCTCCTGATCGAGCCGATGCTCTCAGCCCTCGGCTGGGACACCACCAACCTCGACCACGTCCTCCGCGACTGGCCGGTGCGTCAGGACAGCTCGGTCGACTACGCGCTGAGGATCGGCGAAGACAACGTCATGTTCGTCGAGGCGCGAGGCGTCAACGAGAGCGTGGACGACGACGCCTTCGCCACCAAGGCGATCGAGGGCGCCCATAGCGAAGGCGTGCTCTGGTGCGTCGTCACGAACGGGCTGGTCTACCGCGTGTACCGCACCGACGAGGAGGTGCCGACGCACGACAAGCTCTCGTTCGAGGTCGATCTGACCAAGGCTGCCGTCGGGTCACCCGCCGACACGGCCAGCGTCCCGCTGCTCTCGCGCGCCTCGGTCTCCGACGGCAGCCTGGCGCTGTGGGGCGAGCAGAAGGTCTTCACCGATCCGCGCGTGCGGGTTGTGCTCGCAGAGCTTGCGGCCAAGCCTTCGGCGGCGTTCCTCGATGCCATCAACGAGGCGATCGGCGAGCGCAAGGTCCCGCGCGACCGCCTGCGCGCGAGCCTGTCTCGAGTGCTCGTCGTCGATACGGCCGGCAAGCCGACGCCGACGACTCGCACGCAGGAGCCGCCGTTCAAGCCGCGCGATACGCCTGCGGCGTCAGTCGTCACCGAGCCGTCGGCGGACCCGGCCCCGGCGCCCGAGCACACCCCGGTCGCGGACGCGGCGCCGCCGGCGCCGGTTGTGCCAGCCTCCGAGCCCGAGGTCCGGCACGAGCCCCCGACGCCGCCCGCTCCCCCGGCGCAGCACACCCCCGGATCGGTGCAGGCAGACGACACGCCAGACGCCGCGCCGTCGCCCGAGACCGCCGCCAAGCGGAGATTCCTGGGTGGGGCGAAGGGCTCGCGCGAAAGCAGCGGACACCCGGCCGAGGGCGGACAGGCGGCGGAGGGAATCGATCCCTACGCGCCGCTCTCCAAGCTCGACGACCCGTTCGCCGACTCCTAGCGCGAAACCATCCAGGCCAAGCAGGCCGTCGGCCACCCCGCATGGGGTTCCCGGACCTCGAGCGAGCGGCCGGCCGGTCTCTACGCGGAGACGATCATGCCGGCGCCGACAGTGGCGTCGGTGGATTCGTCGATCAGCACGAAGCTCCCCGTGCGGCGGTTGCGTGCGTAGGGGTCGATCGCCAGCGGCGCGCTCGTGCGAATGCTGACGCGAGCGATGTCGTTGAGGCCCAGCTCGCTCGGGGCGAGGTCGCGTTCCAGCGTCTCGACGTCGACTCGGTCGATCAGCGCGTCGACGATCGCCGTCGCCGTGTGTGAGGTGTGCTTGATCTCGTATCGCCCGCCGGCTCGCAGCGGCTCGCTGTCAAGCCAGCAGATGTCGGCAATGAACTCGCGCGTCACGGTTGGCGGCTCGCTCAGTCCGGCGATCAGCTCGCCGCGCGCGACATCGAGGTCGTCCTCCAGGCGCAGTGTCAACGACAGCGGCGCGA
>Ga0265320_10003757_pt1 | contig 10103 bp, 7 predicted proteins | sample 4827metaG_FD_202087 | JGI IMG/M metagenome (GOLD analysis project Ga0265320, IMG submission 202087) | Rhizosphere microbial communities from Carex aquatilis grown in University of Washington, Seatle, WA, United States - 4-8-27 metaG | ecosystem: Host-associated > Plants > Roots > Rhizosphere >...
GAAAAGGCTCCGACTCGCCCCATTGTCTTGGTTATTCGGTCAACCGGCCGAGGACTATTCAAGGATTTGAAAGCTCTTCGCCATCCGGTCATACAGATCTATCATTTCTGCCCGTCTGTTCGTGCCGAACCCCAGAACGTACCCGAGCGTGCCATCGGCGACAAAATAGTGGCGGCAACTCCAGGTTCCATCGCCTTTGGCGTCGGGTTTATCGAAATCGAGCGTTAGAACCGCCCTCGATCCGATGGTCGTTTTGCCTGTGACGAAATTCCCGAAGCCATGCTGGGCCAAAGTCTGTTGCGCCCCTTTTGACCACTCGGCTGGAGATCTTTTTGGATCGATCGGGTTCCGAAATATGATGAGGTCATGAACGCCATCTTCATGCGACTCGAAGCGGACTACTTCGTAAGGGCTGTTTGAGGACACAGGAGGGAACGCGTTCCAGCGCTTCGGAATGTCTATGGCGAAGTGCCACTCCGCATTTTCGTAGTGCTTCATTTCGACAGCATTCATCGGGCTCTTCGCCGCGATTTGGTTCGGCTCCGCACTGGCCTTGGAAAAACCCCATCCCGCGGCAACCAGGGCCAATCCGGCGGCCAGGCAGGATCCCGTCACTGAATCCCGCCATTTCCAGGCGCGGAAGCCTTGGCGTCGCAAAAGATTGAGCCGCTGGGCGATCTGCGATCCTCCATTCAAGGTCAGCGCAGTCTCGACCGACGACAGGGCAAAAACGCGAAGGGCAAGTTGTGCCAGCAACTGCAAGTACAAGCTACGTTCGGTCCCCTGACTGGAGGCGATCCGATCGGCTTCCTGCTCACAAGCGAGGTTATGGGCGCCAGGGATCTTCCAGACCAGGGGGTGAAACCAACTCAGAGTCATCATCCACCGCCAACCGACGCACCAAGCCAGATCATGGGAGCGTAAATGAGCCAGTTCATGGCCCAGAAGGGCGGCGGTTTCCGCAGGGGCCAGAGTCCCCAAAAGTTCCACCGGTAAGATCATAGTCGGGTGCCACAGTCCACAAACAAAGGGAGAGGTAACTTCATCGGAAATCCGAATAGTCACGGGTTGGCGCACGCCGAGGCGGCCCCGGATCTCCCTCGCCAGGGCGAGCAGTTCGGAATCCGGTTCACGCGCGTTCCTGCGCAGGCGGGAGAGCCGAAGCTGAAGGCGAAGGAGGCGGATCGTCCCTGCCACAATTCCCAATATCCAAACGAGTGCGAAAAACCGTGTCCAGGAGACCACCGGAAGATGGCGCTTCGTCCAGCGGTAAATCGGGCTTGTCTGCAGCGGTGTCGCCGGGACCAGCCCAGTCGCTGCGGGTGCCACCGCCGATGGCCGTCCGCCCACAGCAGCCGGAGCCGACAAATTCGGGCGGGCAGGCGCTTGAGCAAGCACGGCATTGATTGGAATTTGAAATGCAGACGCGGGGAAAAACACTCCCATGGGTAGCAAGCAACCGAGCACAAGCACGCTGCGCCACAAGATCAACCTCCAGCGCGGATGGCTCCAGCGCAGCAGACCGCTCGCAGCCCAGGCGAACATGAGCAGCGCTGTCCAGCGGAGCAGGACTTCACCGCCAGGGGAAAGCAGGAGCAGACGGAATGTATTCATGAGGATATCTTCTTTCGGGTTTCGGCCGGCCGACCGGAGGCGGTCTGCCGAATTAGTTTCAGGTCGGCCGGCTCGATGTCGGCCGTTTCAACGAGTTGCGCGACCAACTCCTGCGTGGATCCTCCGGAGAAGACTCGCGCCAGGGTGCGCATCGTCGCCTGGAGGAGGGTCGCTTTGGGCACAAGAGCCGCATACCGAAAAGCCTTCCCCTGGAGGTTACGAGCGATGTGGCCCTTTTCGACCAGGTTGACCAGAATCGACCGCAGGGTGGCGTTTTCGATCGGCCACGAAAAGGCCTCCTGGATTTCAGCGGGTTTCAATTCCTTCCGCTCCCAAAGGATCCGAAGGACTTCCAGCTCGTTTTGACTCAGAGCGGTCATGTGCATGTGTGACATTGTCACACATGCGAATGAGGCCGTCAACGCCAATCTGTGATAATTTCGCAGATGGAGGCCTGGCAAGCTGCGCGGCTACCCAGGAAGCATTGAATTGTTCGGAATACTCGCTTGCTACGACCTGTTTCCGCCCTATGCCTCGGGGAAATGAGGCGGAGTTGTCCGTTCGATTCCGCCCCGCTCCCCATTCTGGCCGACCTTTCGCCCACTCATGCCGCGCACATCGAAACGCACGTCCGTCTTCACCGAATCGGTGATCCGCGAAATGACGCGGGTGGCGCAGCGGCACGGCGCCATCAACCTCGCCCAGGGCTTCCCCGATTTCGATCCGCCGCCCGAGCTCGTGCAGGCGGGCAAGGACGCGATGGACGCCGGACGCCACCAGTACGCCATCACCTGGGGAGCCCCCGAGTTGCGGGCCGCCCTCGCCGCCAAGCTTCGGCGCTTCACCGGCCTTCCCGTCGATGATGGAACCGAACTTGTGGTAACGTGCGGCGCCACCGAGGCGATGATGGTGGCCATGATGACCGTCTGCGACCCAGGCGACAAGGTCGGCCTGTTCTCGCCGTTCTATGAGAACTATTCGGCCGACGCGATTCTCTGCGGCGCCCAGCCTGTTCTCGTGCCGCTTCATCCCCCGGACTACCGGTTCGATCCGGATGAGCTGCGACGCGCCTTCGCCGGCGGCCTCAAGGCCTTCGTCCTCTGCAATCCCTCGAATCCCTGCGGCCGGGTGTTCACCCGCGCCGAGCTTCAGACGATCGCCGCGGCCGCCGAGGAATACGACGTGTTCGTCCTCACCGACGAGGTCTACGAGCACATCGTCTTTCCTCCGCACCGCCACACCTACTTCTCGACCCTTCCGGGCATGGCAACGCGCACCCTGATGTGCTCGTCCCTGTCCAAGACGTTTTCCATCACAGGCTGGCGCCTGGGCTACGTGCACGCCGCCCCGGAGATCATATCCCAGGCGCGCAAGGTGCACGACTTTCTGACCGTCGGAGCAGCGGCCCCGCTGCAGCACGCGGTTGTCACGGCGCTCGCCTTTCCGGACACCTACTACGACGGGCTCGCCTCGATCTATGCACGCTCACGGGACGTTCTCCTCAGCTACCTCGATCGGGCCGAACTCTCGTATACGCGGCCCGAGGGGGCCTACTTCGTCATGGTGGACATCTCATCCTTCGGCTGGGCGAGCGACGTCGAGTTCTCGCATTGGATGACCCGGGAGGTCGGCGTCGCCCCGGTCCCCGGATCGAGCTTCTTCGCCCCCGGGGAGAACCGGTACATCCGGCTCAACTTCGCAAAAAAACCGGAGACGCTCCATGCCGCGGGCGAACGCCTTCTGAATCTGAGGAAACGGTAGGCCCGCGGTCACCGTTCGGGGATTCACTTGGCCGCCCGGGCAAGCTTCCTGTACTTGATCCGGTGCGGTTGATCCGCATCCTTGCCTCTGCGCCTGCGATAGTCTTCGAGATAGGCGGAATAATTGCCCGGAAAGGCATGCACGGAGCTCTCGCCCTCAAACGCGAGGATATGGGTCTCCACCCGGTCCAGAAACCACCGGTCGTGGGAGACGACGACCGCGCACCCGGCAAAGTTCTCCAGGGCCTCCTCGAGGGCCCGGATCGAGTTCACGTCGAGGTCGTTCGTCGGCTCGTCGAGCAGGATAAGATTGGCCCCGGCCTTGAGGAGGCGCGCCAGGTGGACGCGGTTGCGCTCCCCGCCCGACAATATCCCCACCTTCTTCTGCTGGTCGGGTCCCGTGAAGCCGAACTGCGCGCAGTAGGCGCGGGCATTCACCTCGCGCCCGCCGAGACGCAGGATCTCCTCGCCCCCGCTGATCGCCTGGAAGATGGTCTGTTCGCCGGGCAGCGAGTCCCGCGACTGGTCCACCTGAGCTATTTTGACCGATTCGCCGACCCTCAGAGTCCCGGCGTCCGGCTTTTCCGCTCCTGTGATCAGGCGGAAAAGGGTCGTCTTGCCGGCTCCGTTGGGTCCGATCACCCCGACGATTCCGCCCGGCGGAAGCGAAAAATTGAGATCCTCGAATAGAAGATTCTCCCCGTATCCCTTGGCCAGGCCCGAAGCCTCGACGACGAGGGTTCCCAAACGCGGGCCGGGGGGAATGACGATTTCGAACGACTTCTCCTCCTCGGCAACGTCCGCCTTGAGCATGGCCTCGTAGGCGGAGATGCGCGCCTGGGACTTGGCCTGCCTTGCGCGGGCGGACTGGTGAATCCATTCCAGCTCCCGGGCCATCGCCTTGCTGCGCCTGTCCTCGGTGCGCTGTTCGACCGCCAGGCGTCGCTGCTTCTGCTCCAGCCAGGACGAATAGTTTCCCTTCCAGGGAATCCCGTGGCCGCGGTCGAGCTCCAGGATCCACTGGGCCACGTTGTCTAGAAAGTACCGGTCGTGGGTCACCGCGATCACCGTCCCTGCATAACGCGCGAGGTGCTGCTCCAGCCACTGCACACTCTCGGCGTCGAGGTGGTTGGTCGGCTCGTCCAGAAGAAGGACCGACGGTTCCTTGAGAAGCAGGCGGGCGAGCGCCACGCGCCGCCTTTCCCCTCCCGAGAGGCCGTCGACGATCCGCTCGGGCGGAGGGCAGCGCAGTGCCTCCATGGCCATCTCCACCCGCGGCGCGACGTCCCAGGCTCCCAGGGCCTCGATCTTTTCGTGGAGTTCGCCCTGCCGGTGGAGAATGGCCTCCTTCACGGATTCATCCTTCGCATCGCCCAGTTCGTCCCAAGTGGCATCGTACGCCTCCGTCAGTTCGGTCAGATGCCGCACACCCTCCTCGACGCAGGCGCGCACGGTCTTGCCGGGCTCAAGGTGCGGCTCCTGTTCCAAAAGGTCCACGGAGTAGCCCGGTTCAAAATGCACCCGCCCGTCGATTTCCTGGTCGCGGCCCGCGAGGATCCGCATGAGCGATGACTTGCCCGAACCGTTGAGTCCCAGGACTCCGATCTTCGCCCCGTAATAAAACGACAGCGAAATGTCCCTCAGGATTTCCTTGCGCTCGATCTTCTTTGAGACGCCGATCATCGAGAAGATGATCTTGGGCTCTTCGGTTTTTGCCATGCGAGGGGCAAGTCCGACCCGCCCGCAACGGCAAGTCAAGGTGCGACAGCACAGCACAATTGACAGCAGGAATATCCTCCCTCGTCGGGTGCTGCCGATTCCCAATCACGACGTCAGTACCGGCCGCCAATGCAGCCGGCAGGTCTGCCGGCCGGATGGCGGCCCGGGGACGTCGTAGGAGGCAGCAATCTCCTCGTGAGGATATTCCTGCTGTCAATTGTGCTGGGTGCTGCGACGCCAGAAAACCTTCGCGATGCAGTCCGGGGTCTGATTGAGGTGGTAGAGGGATGAAACCTTGCCACTTCTGGATTGCGACGGCACTTATTGGCGCCGTTCCCCTCTCCGCCGCACCCATGCTCGTATTCATCGGCACCTACACCAATACGACCAGCCGCGGAATCTACGCCCTCAGGCTCGATCCGGAGGGCGGCGTCCTTTCAGCGCCCTGGCTTGCTGCCGAGGCCCGGAATCCGACCTTCCTGGCCCTGGATCCCGCCCACCTCCACCTTTACTCGACGGGTGAATTGAGCCTGGACCCGCCTCCGGCAGCCCCGGTCGGCGGGATCAGCGCGTTCGCCGTGGACAGGATGTCGGGACGGCTGGAGTTCCTGAACCAGGAACCAACCGGGGGCGGCGCGACGACCCATGTCGCCGTCGATTCAACGGGGCGAATGGCGATCGCCGCCAATTTTGGCGCAGGCTATGTCTGCGCGCTTCCGATCGGTCCGGACGGCCGGTTGGGCGCGAGAAGCGCCTTTATCGAGCACCGCGGTCCACCGGGGCCGAATCGCGACCGGCAGGCCCAGGCCCATGCCCACTCGATCACGGTCTCCCCGGACAACCGCTTCGCCCTCGCCTGCGATCTCGGGTTGGATCGGATCTTTGTCTACAGGATCAATCCGGCCGCGGCCGGACTGACTCCAAACGATCCGCCCTTCGCCGCCGCCCCGCCTGGCGCCGGTCCGCGGCACGGCAAGTTTTCCGTTGACGGGAAATTCTTCTACTCGACAAACGAGATGGGCGGGTCGGTCTGCGTGTATTCCTGGGACGGCGGACGGGGAGCGCTGGCCCTGAAACAGACGATTTCCACACTGCCGTCGGATTTTCACGAATTGAACACCGTGGCGGAGATCCGCCTCCATCCGAACGGTAGATTCGTCTATGCATCCAACCGAGGCCACGACAGCATCGCCGTGTTCGCGCGCGATCCGGCCTTGGGGACGCTCCGTTCCGTGGAGGTCGTGCCGTGCGGCGGAAAGCACCCGCGCAATTTTGCGCTTTCTCCGGACGGCCGGTGGCTCTTGTGCGCCAATCGCGACACCGACAACGTCGTGTTGTTTCGCGTGGATCCTGGGAGCGGACGCCTGGACAGGACCGACAGCGAGATCGCCGTCCCCCGCCCGGTCTGCATCCTGTTCTGCGAATAGCCCGCAACAGCCCAACAGGGCGCTGTTTAAGCCCGGACTACACCCGATTGCAGTTGCCCTTTGATGCCAGCGGGGCCATGCTGCTCCCTTCCAGCCAGCGTCCGAGCGCATCACCCAAGCGTTCCGCCGGCCTTTCGAAACCCAGTTGCTCCCGACCCCTCGGTGAGCGCCCATAAAACAAGAAAAGCATAAAATGACAGATCCCGTACCATCCGGCGTACAAGACGCCCCGAGTGCCAAAACTCCGGCGCCGGCAGCGCCCGCAGGAGCCACCGATGCGCCAGCCAACACCAGCACCGCCCAGCCGACCGGCGCATTCGGCACGACCCGCGGTTCCGGCCTGCTCCGGGGAAAACGCCCGACAGCCCGCACATCCGCATCTGTGTCCCCGAAATCCGGGGATTACCAGCCGACCTCCGTCGAAGTAATCGTCGCACAACGCGAGTACAAGAACCCCTTCGGCGGCGCGGTCTCCGCACCGGCCGCCGACGGCTCCCAGGAGGAAGCGATGCCGACACCGGCCGCCAACCCTCCGGACCAAAAGCCGCCCCAGATGGATGTGCCGCCCAAGCCACCTTCTGCAGCCGCGCCGCCGGCAACCCCGGTTGCGCCTAGCGCGCCTCCGGTCGAAAGAGTCGTCGCGGAACCCGCTCCGAAGCCTGAAATGCCCGCCCAGGACGCGAAATCGCAGCTCAACATTCTCCCTCCGGCCGAGACGAAGCGCACCCAGCTGCACTGGGACAAGTCCCATGCGGTGGAACGGGACAGCACGCGGGAATTCGCGCCGTCGCCCCGGCGCGACGACCGCCGCGACGAACGGCGCGACGAACGCCGGGATGATCGTCCCTCATTCCGCAGCGAAGTGCAGCGCCCGCGCGACGACTTCCGTCCATCTCAACCCGCTGCGGCACCGGTCGAAAAGCCTCTCGGCTTCCTTGGCCGCCTGAAGCGGTTGTTGGGCCTGGGCAAGCCGGCCCCGTCGGCCAGCCCGGCTCCGCAGCGCGATTTCGAGCCCGGCAGGGGCGACCGCGACCAGGATTTCCGGCGCCGTCGGCGCGGAGGCCGCGGCAACCAGGGCGGCGAACGCAGCGAACGCGGCGGCATGCCCCAGTCCCAGCAGGGCGGCGGGCAGCCGTTCGAACGCCGCGGCGGCGACCAGGGCGGTGGCGGGCAACATCGCAGGCGCCATCGCGGCGGCAGGGGCCGCAATCAAGGCGGCCCCCGTCCCGAGGGCCAGCAGGGCGGCGGCTATATCTAGGAGCATAAGTTAATCCTTGCCAAGGCGCACACCCGTGCGCGCAGTCTAGAGGCGTTCGCATCCGCTGCGGACGCCTTTTTTGCGCAAGTCGCAACCTTTCATGGCTGATCTCATCGTCAACGGCGGCAAGCCCCTCACCGGCACCGTAATTCCCTCCGGCAACAAGAATTCCGCGCTCCCGATCCTCTGTGCGACCCTCCTGACCAACGAGCCGATGCGCCTGACCAATGTCCCGGACATAACGGACCTGGACAAACTGGTCGCCTTCCTTCGCGCGCAGGGTTCGAAGATCGATTGGGACCGGGCCACCGGGGAGATGGGCCTCGATCACTCGGGCTTTCGCAGCACCCTCAGGCACGGCGAACTTCCCCGGGACATGCGCTCGACGGTGCTCCTCTACCCAAGCCTGCTTCGCCGCCTCGGGCGCATCAATCTACCGTCAGACGCAAAGGGCTGCTCCCTCGGCGTGAGGGAAATCGACCCGCACCTCGACGTCCTCAGGGCGCTCGGCGCAAAGGTCAACGAGGGCGACCCCCTCGAAATCACCCTATCCGACGGCTTCCGGGGCGGCCGGCACTGGCAGGACTACATGTCGGTCACGGTGACCGAGAATTTCGCCATGGCCGCCGCAACGGCGAAGGGAAACTCGGTTCTCATCAATGCGGCGAGCGAACCGCACGTCCAGGACCTGTGCGAAGCCCTGGTCGCCATGGGGGCAAGGATCGCCGGAATCGGAACGAGCCGGCTCTCGATCTCCGGAGTCGACCGCCTCCACGGCGCGACGGTGCGGATCAACACAGATTACCACGAAGTGGTCACCTTCCTCGCCCTTGGAGCCATTACCGGCGGGGCCGTGCGGGTCGAGAATTCCCTTCCCCACCATTTCGACCTGATCGCGCGTTCGTTTGGCAAACTCGGGGTCGTGATCGAGCACGAGGGCGATACCGCCTTCCAGCGGCAGCCCCGGCGCCTGGCGATCGAGCCTCCCCTGACCCGAAATCTGCTCGCCAAGATCGAGGCCGCGCCGTGGCCGTATTTCTCGGTCGATCTGCTGCCCGTCATGATCGCCCTCAGCACCCGGGCCGAGGGCACGATTCATTTCTGGAACAAGGTGTACGAGAACGGATTCTCCTGGATGCCAGAGCTGGCCAAGTTCGGAGCCCATGTGGTCGTCTGCGATCCGCACCGGATCATCGTCTTCGGCAACCGGCCTCTCCGCCCGGCCGTCGTGGATTCGCCCTACGTCATCCGCGCCGCCGTCGCCCTGACCATGGTGGCCGCCTCCATTCCCGGCCAAAGCGTCGTTCGCAACGCGGAGATCATCAAGCGGGCCCACCCGAAGTTTGTCGAAAACCTGAGGGCGCTCGGCGCCGAACTGGAATGGAGATAATATGGCCTCCGAACCCGAAAAGGGCGTCAATTTCATCAGCTCCACCCTGAAGGCGCCCGTGGGCCCGGCGGAGGCGGCCCTGCGGCCGCTCTCGTTTGCGGAATTCAGCGGCCAGGCGAAGACGATCGAGCGGCTGCTCGTGATGACCGGCGCCGCAAGGAAGCGGGGCGAAGCCCTCAACCATATTCTCTTCTCCGGGCCGCCCGGGCTCGGAAAGACAACCCTCGCCTTCATTCTCGGCCATGAGCTCGGCAAGAACGTGCGCGTCACCTCGGGGCCCGTGATCGAGAAGGCGGGCGATCTCGCGGGTCTGCTCACCAATCTCGAGGAGGGCGACATACTCTTCATCGACGAAATCCACCGCATCCCGAAGACGGTGGAGGAGTACCTCTACACGGCCATGGAGGATTTCCGCCTGGACATCATGATCGACCAGGGGCCCAACGCGCGCAGCGTGCGCCTGTCGATCCCGCGGTTCACGCTTGTCGGCGCGACGACGCGCAGCGGCCTGTTGACGGCTCCGCTGCGCTCGCGCTTCACGCTCCAGACCCGGCTCGACTATTACGACGTCGCCACGCTTTCGGGCATCGTGCGGCGGAGCTGCCGGCTCCTCGGAGTCGAAATCGACGAGGCCGGCGAACGGGAGATCGCGGCGAGGTCGCGCGGAACCCCGCGGGTCGCGAACAATCTGATCCACTTCGCAAGGGACTACGCCCAGGAACGCGCGAATGGCCGGATCACGCGGGACGCCGCGGCGGCCGCCCTCGCGCTCCTTGAGATCGACGCGGCGGGCCTGGACGAGATGGACAAGCGCATGCTCCGCACGATGGCCGACAATTACAACGGCGGCCCCGTCGGCATGAGCACGATCGCGGTCGCCGTCGGCGAGGAGGCCGAGACCCTTGAGGAGGTCCACGAGCCGTTCCTAATCCAGG
>Ga0265320_10003759_pt1 | contig 10101 bp, 7 predicted proteins | sample 4827metaG_FD_202087 | JGI IMG/M metagenome (GOLD analysis project Ga0265320, IMG submission 202087) | Rhizosphere microbial communities from Carex aquatilis grown in University of Washington, Seatle, WA, United States - 4-8-27 metaG | ecosystem: Host-associated > Plants > Roots > Rhizosphere >...
GTCCAGTCTTCGATCGATGCGGTTCGTTACCTCTATGAGTTGGGACATACCCGGATCGCCCACATTTCTGGACCGCTGCAGGACCGCGCCACTGCGGGCTACGAACGTCTTGAGGGGTACCGAACGGGCCTTGAACAGTGTGGACTTCCCTATCGTGAGGAGCTTGTGGTTAAGACAGACCTGTGGACCGAGGTGTGCGGCTTCCGGGCGCTCTTTCAACTGATGGACGGCACCGAACGGCCCACGGCCCTGTACTGTGCCAGCGATATTTTCTCCGTGGGCGTGTACCGGGCAGCCTGGAACATGGGGCTTCAGCTTCCCCGTGACCTTTCCATTGTCAGCTTCGACGACAACGAAGTCAGTCGTTACCTGAGGCCCGCGCTCACGACCTGGCGGCAGGACCGCAAGGCTATTGGCAACGCCGCCGCGGAGCAGATGTTGGCCAAGATCGCCGGCAACCCCGGCGAACTTCGTATTTTTGTTCCCGTTGAACTTGTCGAACGGGAATCGTGTCAGTCCCTGCTGGCCGAGATTTCGACGTTGTCCACCCAGTAACGCGCGGCTGAGGTCAACGCAGACCGCAGGCGCCACTGGAGGCCTGGTTTGTGGTCAAAACCCTCAGGAAGGCTTCCTTGGACCCGCACCCAGTCCGCAGACGGCAGGGAAACCTCGCCGACTTTTGTCCAGGTTGCGCCGGAAGAGACCTCGATAAACAAACGGTCGACTGGTTTCCAGTCGCGTCCCTGACCCTGGAACGACCAGGTCCAGCCGTGGTAGGCGTCCGAGACGAGGCCCTTGGTCAGGGTCGCCTCGCCTTCAAAACGGACCGCGTCTGTGCCGCTGGTTCCTTTGCTCCTGTCGAGCGACGAACCCGAACGCAGCCACCCTCCGGCCTTGAAATTCCCAGAATCGAAGCTGTCGGCAAACACGGCGTCTGTTGCTTCGCCCCGCAAAATCGAGCGCATCAGCAGACCGTTTTCCGTTAGCTCTCCCGGTGCCCAGGAACCCGCGACGCTGGCCAGGGGCTTAAGCGCGCTAGCGGGTTCAAGCTTGGTTCCCAACGACCAATTGGCCCAGCTGACCTTCCGTTCGGCCAGTCCTTTCACCCATTCAAGCGACTGACGGACGTGAAGGGTTCCGGTGACCTGAGCGGTGGTTGTTCCCCATTCGGTGACGAAGACCGCCGCTCCGGCGGCTCGGGCTTGGTCGATCTTGGCAAGGAAGGACAGAGGATGGGAGCCCGCGTAGAAATGCAGGGTGTACATCAGGTTGGGAAAGGGGAGGGGGTCGGCGGCGGCCGTTTCCGGCTGGCTGCTCCACACCGGGTTTCCCACAATAATTACACTGTCGGGGGCGAGGCCACGGATCACCGGAATCACCTGTTCGGCGTAAGGTTTGATCGCCTCGGCCCAGGTGACGCCGTTTCCGTTCGGCTCGTTGCAAATCTCGTAGAGCACGTTGGGTGTCGATCCGTACCGCGCGGCGACCCGCGAAAAGAAATCCTTGGCCTCGGAAACGTGTTTGAGGGGGTTCCCGTCGGTCAGGATATGCCAGTCGACGATGACATAGACCCCTGTATCGATGGCAGCCTGCACCGCGGCGAACAGCGGCTGGAAGGCCGCTTCCCCGACGAACTTTCCGTTGTACTCGGTGTACATGGCGGCCCGGAACACGCTGGCCTTCCAGTCGTCGCGAAGCCACGCCAGCACGTCGGGGTTGGCGTATTCCCCATAGCTTGTTGTGTCGAACAGGCTCATCCCCCGCAAGACTACAGCCTCACCATGCGAACCGGTCAGCTGGGCGTTTTCAATGTGTAAAGCCCCCCAGCGGGCCACTGGAGAATCGGGGGGAGCCGTCTGAGCGCCCAGAACGCTCGTCATCCCCACGAAAAGAAGGAGAGCTGTCATTTTCATGAATTCAGTGTAAGCGTAATCGATTAAGTTGTCACCTTTTTTTCGAGGTTCCCGGGCGGCGGCCCTGCCTCAGACCAGCAGTGTGGTTTGTCCTTTGCCGTAGACTTCTTCCCAGTCGCCAACGAACCGATCGATGCTCGACTCGGTCATCGGGTGGGAGATGAGCTTCTTAAAAAGGTCCTTGCCGACGGTGACGGCCTGGGCTCCCGCCAGACAGACCTTGTGGACCTGCTCGACGTTCTTGAAACTCGCCGCCAGGACCTTGGCTTTCAGATGATGGATCTGGAACAGCTGGACCATTTCGCCGACAACCTTGGCTCCGTCAATGCTGAGGTTCTCCAACCTGTCCACGTAGGGAGCGCAGTAGTCGGCACCGGCGAGAGCAGCCATCAACGCCTGCTGCGGAGTGAAGATTGCCGTCGCGGTAATCTTCATATCGCTGGATTTCAGAAGCTTGATCGCCTTAAGACCCTCGGCGGTGACGGGAATCTTGGCGTAGAAGTTGTCGCCGGCAATTTCCTGCAGGGCCCACGCCTCGCGAACGATAGAATCGGCATCGCGCGCAAGGCACTGCACATGAAGGGCAGGATCGCCTCCGAGAATAGCGCGAATCTCCTTGATAAGTGGCTGGAACTCCTTCCTCTCCTTGGCGATGATGGTGGGGTTGGTCGTGACGCCCTCCACCGGATAGTATTCGAGCGCCTTGGCGATGAATTCGGTATCCGCAGAGTCCAGAAAGTACTGCATATAGCCTCCATGTCTTTTAAAGTCTATTAAAGATCGAAAGAAGGAGCAAGAAAAAAAGGATAAAAAATTATTAAGATCTCGTCATCCTTCGCGGCGCCGGTGGTCGGACGCGTTGTTTCCGCGCTTGCATCCGTCGTATTCTTGAGTCATGAAGTTATCTTTGCTTTTCCTGGCAGCCTTGGTTCTCGTCTCCGCCGCTTGGGGCCACCCCCACGAGTGGGTCGATTGGGGCGTGGGCGTCACTGTCGACGATTCCAGGCCGCGCAAGCTTGTATCGGCTAGGCTGGAACTCACTTGGGACGAGTGGTATTCGGCGCTCATCGTCACGGATTTTCCAGGACTGCAGAAGAACTCGCTCGGCCCCGGCGACCTGCCACAGCTCGACGCCGCCTACGGTCTGGCAAGCCCCGACCGCGCCGTCAACGTGTTCGTGACTTTTGCGGGAAAGCCGGTTCCCGTGAAGCGGGTGGTCGAATCGCCTCGCTACGACGGGAAACAGGCAACGCTGATCTACACGGTACCACTGGGCTTTCTTATCGAGGAACCCGCGGAACTCCGGGTGGAGATCTACGATCCCACTTACTATACCGACATGGGAATTCGAGCCAAGGCGGGAGGCTACTTTGTAGGAAAAGCCTCGCCAGCGGTGGGTTCGGTGAGATTTGAGCAGGATGCCAGCCACGCTTACTATGGCGGTTCGGTCGTTCCCGAAGTGGTAGTCTTCAGCCTGAAGCCTTGATAGAATGCCCTTCATGAACCCGTCCGTCGTTGCCCTGAGCCCCCCCCTGCTGTGGAAGCATTTCTCGATGCTGTCGTCGATTCCCCGTTGTAGCCGAAACGAAGACAAGGTTGTCGCCCACCTCAGGGGGCAGGCCACCCTTTGGGGGCTCTCCCACCGGAGCGACGAGGTCGGAAACCTCTGCATTACCAAGCCGGCGAGCGTCGGCCATGAGGGCCGCCCGGCCGTGGTGCTTCAAGCGCATGTGGACATGGTGTGCGAGCAAAACCGCGGCCGCAACCATGATTTTACCTGCGATCCCATCGAGTTGGTTGTCGAAGACGGCTGGGTCCATGCCCGCGAAACCACCTTGGGGGCCGATAACGGAATTGGTGTGGCCGCCATGCTGGCGGTTCTTGAGGACAAGACACTGGCCCACGGCCCGCTCGAATGCCTGTTTACCGTTGACGAAGAGACGGCCCTGACCGGCGCCCTGGCGCTTGATTCCACCCTGATTTCGGGGCGTATTCTGCTCAACCTCGACAGCGAGGACGACGGTCACTTCACCGTTGGCTGCGCCGGCGGCATGACGAGTTGGTCCGAAGTTCCCGTGGCCGTGTCGAGAACCGACGCCGCTGCCGGTTGGTCGGTTTTCCTCAAAGGCCTCAAGGGAGGCCACTCGGGTGTGGACATCCACCTTCAGCTGGGCAACGCGCTCAAACTGGGGGCCCGGTTCCTTGCCGAGTTCCTGGCCTCACAGCCCTCGGGCTCGTGGCAGCTGGCCAGCCTCGAGGGCGGCGACAAGCACAACGCCGTTCCCCGCGAGGCCTTGGCGGTGCTGGCCGGACCGGTCGAGGGGCTGGCGGCTCTTGAGACGTTCGCCGCGTCGGCCCGCGAGGTTTATGCAGGCGAATTGGGAGCCGAAGGACAAGGTCTGGCCTTCGAGGTTACGCCCGCACCGGTTCCCGATAAGGTGCTCAACCCCACCAGTCAGCAGCTCCTTCTCGACCTGATGGCAGCCCTGCCTGACGGGGTGCAAGGCATGAGCAAAGTCGTCCCTGGTCTGGTTGAAACCTCGTGCAACGTCGCCAGCCTGAGGGTGGCCGACAACACGGTGAGGATCACAACAAGCCAGCGGTCAAGTTCGCGAACATTGCGCGATGAGACGGGGCGGCGCATTGAAGCGGTCGTAAGGCTGGCCGGTGGAACGACCCGCCATGGCGACGGGTATCCTTCCTGGACGCCTAATCCCATCAGCCCTGTTCGAGACCTTTTGACCTCGCTTTGGAAAAAAAGGACAGACCGTGAACCTGTCGTCGAGCTGATTCATGCCGGACTTGAATGCGGAGTCATCGGCGACAAGATTCCCGGCATGGACATGATCAGCTTCGGTCCCAACATTTTTGGAGCGCATACTCCCCAGGAGCGAACCGAAGTCGCCACCGTCGCGGTGTTCTACGACTTGCTGACCGACCTCCTCAAGGCGCTGTGATGCCCGCCCGCCCCTTCCCCCTCCGGCGCATCGGCCTGGTCGGGGGAGGCCAGTTGGCTCGGATGCTCATCTACCGCGGCGCCAAACTAGGGTTCCACTTCACAGTTCTTGATGCCGACCCTAACGCCGGTGCGGCCCCCTTGGCCGACGTGGTCCTGACCGGAAGCCTCTACGACCGGCAGGCCCTCATCGATCTGGTAACCCGGTGCGAAGTGACCACCTACGACATCGAACACTGTGACACGGCTGTATTGGCCGGACTCGAGGACCAAGGGCATGTGATCCTGCCTTCGCCCCGCGTGCTCCAGACGATACAAGACAAGGTCCTGCAGAAGGAGCTCTACCTTCGCGCGGGGCTTCCCGTGGCCGAGTTCGTCGACAAGGCGCTTGACGATCTGACACCATCCGAGTTTCCCATCGTTCAAAAGGCGCGAACCGGAGGCTACGACGGCCGCGGCGTGGTGGTGCTGAACTCAGCCGCTGACTTCACCAAGGCGCTTCCCGGCGACCCTTCACGCCGCGAGGGATCCTTCCTCGAAAAGAAGGTGGCGTTCGTCAAAGAGCTGGGAGTCATGGTTGCCCGGTCAGCGCAAGGGTCGGTGGTGTACCCAGTAACCGAAATGGTCTTTGATCCCCAGCGCAATATCTGTACGCGGGTGGTGGCACCGGCCGCCCTTTCCCCTGCAACCGAAAACAGGGCCCGAGAGACCGCGGTGGCTGTGGTCGAAGCCTTGGGCGGGGTGGGCGTCTTCGGTGTCGAGCTCTTTCTGACCGCCCAAGGAGAGATCTTGGTCAACGAAGTGGCGCCGCGGCCCCACAATTCGGGGCACTACACCATGGAGGCCTGCCGTACTTGCCAGTTTGAAAACCATCTACGAGCCGTCGCCGGTCTCCCCCTTGGCGACCCCGGCTTCCACAGCCCGGCGGTCATGGTCAACCTTCTTGGCGAAGGCAGCGGGAAGACGGTTCTGCAGGGCCTGGACGAGGCCCTTGCGGTTCCTGGGTTCTCCCTTCACCTCTACGGAAAGACCGAATGCCGACCCGGTCGCAAGATGGGGCATTTCACAGTCACGGCAGAATCTTTGAATACCGCTCAAGAAAGAGCCGATACAATAGAAAAAACGTTGAGAGTGACAGGAGAATGAGATGCCGGATGTCGGAATTATTATGGGGAGCGATTCAGACCTGGCGGTGATGGCCCAAGCCGCCGCGATCTTGTCGGAGCTGGGTATTTCGAACGAGACCACCATCGTCTCCGCCCACCGGACCCCTGCCCGGTTGACCGAGTACGCGCTTGGCGCGCGCAAACGAGGCCTCAAGGTGATTGTTGCAGGGGCAGGGGGAGCAGCGCATCTGCCCGGGATGGTGGCCAGCCAGACCACGCTTCCCGTGGTGGGCGTTCCGATTGCGACCAAGGCCTTTCAAGGACTCGACAGCCTGTTGAGCATCGTTCAGATGCCTGGCGGCATTCCCGTCGCTACCGTGGCCGTCGGCGGCGGCAAGAATGCCGGCCTGTTGGCCGCCAGAATACTGTCCGTCACCGACGAGGCGATCGCCGCACGCCTGGAAACCTACGCCCGAACCCTCGAAGCCGAGGTGCTGGGCAAGGCACATCGGCTGGAGACCCTCGGTCCCGAGGCCTACTTGGCGAGCGGGAAGGAGTTCTGAAATGGCCAGAAAGACCGTCCTCATTATCGATGAGTCTCCCCAGTTCTGCGACTACGTGGCCACCAAACTCGAGGCCTTCGACTTGGTCGTCATCAAAGCCGCCAACGGGGTCGACGGCATGGGAAAACTCCTCCACCACCGCCCCGATTTGGTCATCGCCGACTACTTTTTGTCGCAGCGCGACCTCGTGTCGATTCTCAAGACCAAGAATGCCGATGTGACGGTTTCGGCGATCCCCGTCATCGTGTGCACGAGCAAGATCAGCCGTGACAAGCTGATCGAACTGACGAAGTTGGGCGTGCGAAAGATCTTCATGAAACCGCTTAAGATCGACCAGCTGTGGCAGGCCGTCGGCGAGGCTTTGGGGCAGAAGATCACGCTCGACGAGACTCCTTGCATCCTCGACGCCCACGTGAACGAAAGCATCGTCTTTGTCGAAGTCGCTCTGGGCCTCAATTTCGAAAAGATCAGCCTCCTCGAATTCAAACTGCACGAACTGATGGCTTTGCACTCGCTCCAGCTCCCGAAATTTCTTGTCATGCTGTCGAGTCTGGAACTCAAGGCACCCGACCTGCCCAAGATCCGCCGGCTCTTCGAAATTCTGGTCGGGCTGACCAAGGGACGAATCAAGTGGGTGAAGGTTCTGACGCAGTCGAAGGCAGTAGAGATGGCGCTCCGGGGCCTGTGGGAGTTCAGCGAATTGAGCATCACCGACAGCCTCGAAAAAGCCATGGACGAGCTACTGGACAAGGATAAGATCGATTCCTTCCTGGAAGGCTCCAAGCCCGTCGAGTCCGGAGCTCTGGAAATGCGTTTCGACAACGACAAGGCGCTGACAGAACTTTCGGCGCGAATGCGGTCCGAAGGTGCCGACCTGAGGGTCGCTGTGGTCGACGACGATTTCATTGTGCAAGAGATCGTCAAGAACACCTTTGCCCCTTCGGGCACGAAGGTGTTCGCCTTTGACGACGGCGAGGACTTTTTGAACGATCCGCCCGCCGATCTCGATCTCATCTTTCTCGACCTCATGATGCCCAGGGTCGACGGTTTCGGTGTCTTGGAACGGCTGAAAGCCGAGGGGAGCCAAACTCCCATTATTGTTCTGTCGGCTCTCTCGCAACGCGACACCGTGCTCAAGGCCATGAGCTATGGCATTCGAAGCTACATCACAAAACCGCTGAAGCCCGACGGTCTACTTCGCAAGACGTTTGAAGTCGTCGGCTCACACTTCTGATGAACCTCCCTCAAACCTACTGCGGAGGGTTTTGTCTTCGCCTTTTCCTTTCTCAATTCCCGAGGAGCGAAGACCTGGAGCTCCGAGCGGCAGTTGCAAAGCGCACCGGGGGAATTGCAGGTCTGCCGGAGGAAGATTCCGAACCATCCACTGGATGGTTCGGTGCTCCGGTTTTCGAATCAGAAAAGTCTCGTCAAAACCCTTCCTCGTCACGGTTTGATGGAGGTTCTCGTGGCTAAGTCGACCTTGGTTCAGGCCTTTGAGCGGTCTCCTGTCGGCATGGCGTTCCTGAAGGACGGTTTGGTTGTTTCGGCAAACCCGGCGCTCCTCGGTCTTCTGAAGAAACCCTCGCAAGTGGTCGTCGGGGCCCCTGTCGACGACCACTTGCGTCCCGAGGACCGTCCGCGCTGGGTGGCCTATCTGAACGCGTTTGTCGACGGTGAAGCCGCCGACAACGGCTTTGAGTCCCCTTTTCTGCCGGCCGATGGGCGCCAGGCGTGGTGGAGCCTGCGTCTTTCGGCCTTAGGGGAGGAAGGAGACTTGAGCAGCACCCGGCGTCTGTTTGCGGTCGTCCAAGACGAAACGGCCCGGCGGATTTCGGAGCAGGGTCTCACCGACGCCCGTTTGGCCGCCGAGGGGGCCAGTCTTGCCAAGAGCGAGTTCTTGGCCAACATGAGCCACGAGATCCGCACTCCCCTTTTCACCATCACCGGAATGACCGACCTTTTGCGTCTGGGCGATCTCAAACGCGATCAGGCGCACCACGCCGGACAGATCGCTTCGGCAGCGCAGCACCTGCTCGACCTTGTCAACGACGTGCTCGATTTCAGCAAGATCGAGGCGGGGCAGATGAGTCTGGAATCGATTCCCATCGACCTCGACGAGGTGGTGGGACGCAGCCTTGAAGTCGTCAGCCTTTCGGCCTACCGCAAAGGAATCGAACTGGTTCTCGACCTTGACCCTACTGTACCCCGCCGATGGTTGGGAGATCCCTCTCGGCTGCGCCAAGTTCTGGTGAACCTGCTTGGGAACGCGGTGAAATTCACTCACCGGGGACGGGTCACGCTGACGGTGGGTCCGGGGCTCACGTTCCGCGTCCGCGACACGGGCATCGGTATCAGCGAATCGGCGCGGCAGAGTCTGTTTCGGGTCTTTACCCAGGCCGACAGTTCGACCACTCGCCAGTACGGTGGCACCGGCTTGGGCCTGGTCATCAGCCAAAAGCTGATCGGTCTCTTGGGCGGCAAGATCGATTTCACGTCGACCCCGGGGGAAGGCACCGAATTCTTTTTCAGCATCGAACTGGCCCCCGACGGACCGCTTCCGCCTCCGTTGGAAACCCCTGGGCACGGTCATCAGGTTCTGCTGGTTGACAACGATCCCGGTGTGCGCGAAGTGTTGGGCAGAAGGCTGGAAGAAGCGGGCTTTGCCGTCATCGCGGTTCCTGACCGGACTCAAGCCCACCAAGTGCTGATGGACAAGCGGCCCAGCGTTGTTTTGATTGACCAAGAGCTGGGTCCCGAAGACGGTTGGCAATTGGCCAGTGAGGTCCGCGCCGAGGCCTCGACGGCCGACTTGCCGCTAGTTTTGATGAGCCTGCTGCGCAAGACCCTGGAACCTTCACCACGCTATCCGGCCGACCTGTTCCGCGCCTTCATCGACAAACCCGTGAACACCCGTTCGCTCATCGACGTCCTGGTCCGCGGAATCGGCGGTCAGTGGGCCGTTGCGTCCTCGGGGGGAGTCACAGGCGGGCTCCTAGACCGTGCCAGCCTCGTTCGGTCACCCGACCGGTTGCGGGTCCTGGTTGCCGAGGACCACGAAGTGAACCGCGAGCTGTTCCGCCTCCTTCTCCAGAACCTGGGTCACGAGGTGTTTCTTGTGGAGAACGGACGCGAGGCCTGCGAGACGGCGCTTGAAACCAAGCCTCACCTCGTATTTATGGATCTTCAGATGCCCGTCATGAACGGCTACGAGGCTTCGGCCGCGCTTAGAAAGAAGGGACTCGCGTGCCCCATTGTCGCGGTGACCGCCAGCGCGCTCAAGGGCGAACTCGAACGGTGCCAGGCCGCCGGAATGAACGGCATTCTCACCAAACCGTTCAACCTGGAAACCCTGGACTCGGTCGTGCGTTCCTACGTTCCCCGCATTTCCGAGATCTCGAGCCTGCCGTCGGAACCGGCGGTTCCAGTCTTGCCGGAGCCCGACACGTTTTCGTACGACGATGCGCTTAGGGTTTTTCTGGGGAACCGCGAATTGCTCGTCAAACTGATCGAGAAGTTCCGGCACCAGACCATCGCGTCGCTGGCGAGGCTGGACCAGGCAGTAT
>Ga0265320_10003765_pt1 | contig 10094 bp, 13 predicted proteins | sample 4827metaG_FD_202087 | JGI IMG/M metagenome (GOLD analysis project Ga0265320, IMG submission 202087) | Rhizosphere microbial communities from Carex aquatilis grown in University of Washington, Seatle, WA, United States - 4-8-27 metaG | ecosystem: Host-associated > Plants > Roots > Rhizosphere >...
AGTGTGGACATCGTCAGACCGATCACCGCGCAAATCATTGCGACGGTGATCTTGCGGTCGAGATGCCACGGGGTACGTGATGGTGGCGAACTTTCGTCCTCGCCCATCTTACTTCCTCGCGATCAGGCTCTTGAGTTGATCGATGACGGAGGTCGAGCCCGGCCCCATGCGCAATGCGATGGCACCGCCACCCATGCAGAACATCACCAGGGCGTATGCCCAATCGACGGTCGAGCCACTCGGCGGATAGTGCACGCCGTAATGGAAAGCGATGAACGGGATCGCAAGCTGATGCCAGAGCAGGACGAACAACTGCGACAGCGCCACAGACGCCCACACCGCTTGCATCAGCTTCGACTTCTGCGCCGCTTCCATGAAGTCGTGGAAGCCGGCGGTGATCGCCTCGGCGTGCGACTTCTCGATGTCGACGGCGGACGACATCACGACACCGAGGAGCTTGGTACGAAGCTCCTCGACCGTGATCTGCTTGTTGAGGTACGCCTCGAACAGATGCGTACCTCCGTCGATGAGCTTCTCGACGAAGCCGAGACCGACCTTGCTCAGGATGACAGACAGGAAACCCATCAGCGGCCCCCTGATGCAGCCCACTTCGCGAGGGCGTAGATGATGATGAGGAAGGCGAGCGGCCAAAGCAGGAGCGTGAGCCACCACCTCCACCCGCCGCCGCTGTCGACCATCTTCGCGCAGCAATAGCCGACAGCGAGATAGGCCGCGCCGCACACGACGGCGCCAATGATGAGCGCGATCATGCTACAGCGTCCGATTGCGCGCGAACACCGTCAGGAGCGAGAGCCCGACCAACAGGACGCCCACAGTTTTCGGATTGCCGACGAGGGTCTGCAAGTAGTCGCCGACCTGCGGCTGACCGATGAGATCGCCGACCCAATCGAGATTGGAGGCGATGCCAGCGAGGATCGACGCGAACGCCGAGACGAGGATCGTGGCCGACTGCTTGTTCGCGGCGAGGAGCCGCTGCCACACCGAACCCTCGGCCTTGGCGTAGCCGCGCCACACGTTCCACAGGAAGTAGCCGGCGACGGCGAGAAGGAACAGCGAGGCGATAAGCCTGACAATGAACATGGTCATGCGCTCCGTTTGGTTTTGAGGAAGTAGATCGCGGCCACGACGAGGACCACGGCGACGATGATCGCGGCGGCCTCGACGATGGTCTCCGCATTGATGGCGCCCCAAATGCCGCCGATGGTCGAGGTCGCCGCGCCCGCGTGCCGCGCCTTGTCCGCATTGGACATCGGCGACTTCGTCTCTACGGGAGGCGACGGATCAGCCGGATCGACATGAGGAAGCGGCGGCAGCGTCGGCGTAGGAGCCGGCGTCGGAACGGGAGCCGGGTCCGCCGGGGCAGAAACCGGGGTCAGAGAGCCGCGCAGATCAACCTTGTCGATGAGTGGCCTAATCTTGCGGAACCACTGCTTGCGGCTGTCAAAGCCGTTGAGACCACCGTTGATCTTGCGGGTGATGTGCTCGATGTCGCCCTTGTCGGCCCACGCATTGAGGCCGCCTTCGGACCACTCGGCAATTGCCGGCTTGAGCGCGTGCGCGGCGGACAAGACCCACTCGGGGTGCGTCTCGAAGTCGACACCGCACTTCCGACCCATGCGGGCATAGTTCGCCCGCCCGGTCGTCTGCATCAGGCCGGCGCCTCGATACTTCCACCCGTCACCCGGCTGCGTGTTGCCCAGGTCGTGCTTGTGCTTGTTCCCGAGCCCGTACACCCTCTCGAATATCGCCGGGCCGTTATGTGCGAGCGCGTTGCACTCCGCCGACGTGAGCGCGGCCGAGTGATGGCCGGCGCCGAAGATTTGCATGAGCCGTTGCGCTGAATAGTCGCCGCTCTCGTAGGTGATCGTGAGGCCGCCGGTCTCATGGCAGACCTGCGCGAGAAACTGTGCAAGCCGATCCGGCGTGTTGATCCTAGCCTGCGCGAAAAGCTGATCGCCGGCCTCGAAGGCAGCGAGATATTCCGGGCGCGCGCGCGGGCACACCCGGCGAACGACATCAATCGGTCGCATGGTTCGCTCCTCAGTTTGAAAAATCGCTCTGACGCCAAGCGTGACTTGGCAATTCGCCACGGCGTTAAACCATGCGAACAGGGACCAGCCGGCGCACGGCGACTACCGCGCCAGATGCGGAGCGAAACACATCCGCGCCATACCGGCGCCGGCTGGTGTCTGGATTAGTAGGCGGTCGAGACCGCCGCGAAGGCGTCCGCGATCTGCGCCGCCGTAGTGATCGTCGGCGGTTGCGCGGATATGCCGACGTTTACATCGGCTTCCTTGGCGAAGCACGCCTGCACATGCGTTCCGACCGCGAGCGCAAGGCCCATGATCTGCGCCGCCGTCAACTCGACGAACCCGGCGTCGGATTTCCATTTGATCGTCGCGGTCGAGTTGACCTGCACGAAGTTGAACGCGCCATTAAGCATCGCCTGACTTTCGCGATCCGTCGCGATGGGGATGCCGATCACGGTGATGCCGCCGGTTTCCTTCTTGAAGCGTGCCGAGGCGGCGAGCGCGACCAGATCATCGGCGGTCGGAGGTGTCGGCGGCACGATGGGAGGCGGCGTGAACGTCGTCCCGTTCCATGTGTCGCCGATGTTCGCTTGGTCGCTGGCGACCGAGATCGCACCTTCCGGTGCATAATCCCCAGGAGCCTCGATGACGTTGACGACAACGCTGTTTTGAACAATGGCTGTGCGCATGGTTTTAGACCTTGTACCAATCGATCCAGCAACCGCCGGCCACGCCGTTATTGCCGGTCATGGTGAGAGAGGATGCGCCGCCGACAGTGAAGGCGTACGGAGTAAAGGAACGATACGTGTACCAGTTGGCTGCTCCGGTTTGGACACCCGACGCATTCACATCACCTCCGCTGGCCGTTCCCGGCGCACCGTCCGTGGTGTAGTAATCGTTCTCGGCGTCGCCAGAATATCCGCTTCCTCCACCGCCACCGTAGGCGATGACGGTCGAAATGGTTTGAGAGCCTGACGAGATCGCAGAGTAGCCGCCAGTGCCACCTTGCGTAAAACCCGTGCCACCCGAACCAGCCGCGCCGACTGCGAGATTGATGGTGTTGCCGGCCGTCAGACCCGTAAGCCATTTTTCGGCGTAAGCAGCGGCTAGGCCGGGGCGGGCACCTTTGTACGTCGTGTTCGCGTTACCGCCAGCGCCGCCGGTGCCGCCCCACAGGCGGACCAATGCAGCGTTTGCCCCGGCAGGAATTGCCAGCGCAGAGTTCGAGCTTCCGTAGAACACTCGCGAGATCAGCACGCCGTTAGCAGAGATGCCCGTGAGAAGCGATCCATCGACCGCCGGCAGCTTCGCGTCACTGTTAAGCTGCACGACATTGAGCGCGGTCGTCCCGACATCGAGCCCGGCAGCGGAGCCGAGCGTGATCCCGAGATTAGAGATCGCCTGCGACTTCTGCCCGGTCGTGAGCGTCTGCGCCGCATCGAAGCGCAGGCGATTTCCGAGCGCGGTCGCCATTGTCGATGCGAAGTTCGCATCGGCGCCGAGAGCGTCCGACAATTCCTTGAGCGTGTCGAGCGTGGTCGGAGCGGCACCAACAACCGCCGAGATGGCGGCATTGAGTTGAGCGTCCGACACCTCGCCGGCAGGGCCACGCACGTCGGTCCCGTCCGCGATGTCCGTCACCAGCGCGGTCGAGCCGAGATACTGCCCGGTCGCCGGCTTGTCGCCCTGACCGCCGACCCAATCGACGACCCGCAGCACACAGCGCACGCCGTCGACCACGGACGCGAGAACCGGCGACCATCCGCCGTATCCATCATCCCCGCGCGGGATGACGAAGTGCAGGACGGCGTGCTCGGCGTTTCCATCGTTCTCGACGGACACGTCGCTGCCTGCCGTACCTGTCGAAACAGTGCCGACAGCGACCGTTGCCGGATCACCATGATCGCCCTTGTCACCGCGCGGGATGACGAAGTCGAGCACGGCTGCGCTCGGCGTGCCACTATCTGTCACCGCCGCCGACGACCCGGCCACGCCCGTCGTGACCGTGCCGATCTCGATGGTCGCGTTGTTACCGGGCGGACCCTGATCGGGCACAGAGATGATCGCAACATCCTGCGCAGTGATAACGGTTTCGTCGCTCATCGCGTCGGCCCGATGCTGTGCTTGAGGGTGCCGTGCCACACCTCATCCTTCACGCCACCTTGCGTGCGGATCAGCGAGTGCACGTATTCCCCGGCCGCCATGCGCGAGAGCATGGCGAACGGAAGCCAGATTGTGAACTTGCCGGCGTCGGCATCGGTGATAGTGATGCCGCCATCCGGGCTCGTGATGTCGATGAACGCCTGCGCCTCATCAGCCCGACGCCGCACCATCATGCGCAGCGTCGATCCGGTCAGGCTGATGGGCGAGCCGCCATCCACCGCATATTGGAACGAGCGGCGGAAGTCCGCGTCGCTCGTCGTCGTCAGATCAACAACCGCGCCCATGTGCGTGTCCTCAGTACACAAGCTCGACCATGCCGGCGTGACCGGGCCACGCCATCGCGCCCGGCAGCGATCCGACCTGATTGTAGATGACTTCCATCGCGTAACCGCCGGACCCCGGAGGTCCTTCGAGATCGGGACGATGGACACACATAGGATTGCCAATGCCCGATGCGATGCCAATGCTGCACACATCGCCGACAGTTCCGCGACCCGGGCCGACACTCGTGCCATGACCGCCCCAAAAACTATATCCCGGGACGTTCGCCGAGAACCAAGTCCAGAAGTCGGGATAAACCGTGCCGCCGCCCGTCGCCGACAAGATCGTGGTCGATGCCTTCGTGACCGACGATGTGCCGCCGACCAGACCGACAGTGCCGCTAGCGGCAGCACCGCCAGCGCCAACAACCAACGTAAGATCGTCGCCGGGCGACACAGGGATCATGCCCTCGGCTTGCCCGCCGACTGTGCCCCAATATCCGCCGTCACCGATGGTGCCGCCGCCCTGGCCGCCGCCCGTCACCCGGCCCCACATGCGATGCACGCCGGGCGGAACGATGAAGTGATAGGTGCCGGCGACCTTGAAGTAGGCGTGTGCCGACGAACCGTAGTAGGTGACTTCGCCGCGCCGCGCCGAACCGGGATAGACGCCGATGCACTGGAACCGCGTGCCGTCATAGGCGAGAAACGCGATCTCGCCGGCAATCAGATCATCCTCCTGCAACGCGCTGCCATCCGGCCACACGACCGCCTTCGCAGAGTTCGCGTTGACGGTGATCGTCGTCGCGCCCGTCACGTTGTTCGCGATCTTGACGAGGACCGCGAGGCCGAACGTCAACAGATCGGAGGTGATCGCAGGCGCGAACGGCGCGATGATCGAGTTCGCCGTTGTGCTCGTGTCGACCACAGACGGGATGCGCGTAGTGTAGTTGTTGGTAGTGCCACCGCCGCCGGTGCCCGTACCGAAGAAGTTGACGGTCTCCCATTGCGTGCCATCGAAAACCAGTTCGATGATGTAGCCGGCTTTGAGATCGTCCGCCGAGAGATCGGCGCCGTCGCCGCGCTTGACCGCGTGCGTTCCGAGGCCGTTGAGATCGAGCGTAGTCGCCCCGGTGTTGTTGTGCGCGACCTTGATGCGGGCGGTCATGCCCACGTAAAGCTGATCCGGGATCGGATCGAGCGCGGCGACGAGCGCGTCTGCCTCGCCCGTGTCCTGCGCATAGTCCGTGATCCACGGCGCGACCTGCATCGCCTTCCACAATTGACCGAGATCGGTGTCGGTCGGCGTCAAGCCGGCCTTCGTGATCGCGTTGACAATCTCGCGCTGCGTATTCTCGAACGCGGCGGCCGGCGGGATCGAGCCCTTGCGACCGATGGACGGGTCGCCGTTCACATACGGAGCCTGCGGGTCCGAGACGCCATACGGCTGCACATATTTCATCGCTCAGTCTCCTTATGGTGTGCCCTGCATCGGCCCGCCTGTTTCCAGGCTCGACCAATCGAGGACGAGTTCGGTGTGCGCCGGCTTCCATCGTTGGAGCAGGCAGTCGAGATCGGTCGCGAGACCAAATTCGAGATGGTGGTCGACGCCGGCCTCACCGGAGCCGGCGCGAAACCAGATCAAGTCGGGCTGGCCGGGATGTGCTGACCAGAAGTAGCGAATTTCCGGCGGTCCGATTTCCCACCGCATGTCGCCCGTGTCGTCCTCCGCCGTCGTGTCACCGCAGCGAGAGATGCCGCACATGAACGGCGAGTGTTCTTTGATGTGGATCGACTTGTTGAGCCGCGCGCACATCTCGTAGAAGAACGCGCGCGACTGCCCGCCGAGCAGCGTCATCTTGAGGAGGAGGAGACGGCGGCGTTCGTCAATCGTCAGAGCGGTGCCGATGCACGGATCAGGGAGGCCCCAATTCCGCTCCCAATCCGGGAGCATCTCGAACGTGCGCGTCGGGTCCGTCTCGTTTTCGAGGAGGTCGGCCGCGCGACGGTCAACCCAATCGCCCCACACCTGCGCGAGACCGGAGACGAGCCGTTGCAGCACGGTCTCCTTGTCACGCGGCCACGCGGCGCCCTGCGGCAACAGTGCGCCGAGCGCCTCGGCGTAGTCGGAGCCGCTTCTGCGAACGTGCCGGTCGCTGGTCATGCGCTGTACTCGATGGTGCCGAGCACAGCGATGTGACCGGGCGAGGCCATCTCGACCGTCTCGAACGTGTTCTCGTGATGATCCTCGCCGACCGCTTGGCTGATGGCCTCATCGACCCACGAGCGATAGATCGTCTGCCCGGGCATCGCGCGGAGCAGGAGCATCTTGCGCAGCGACGCCTCAATGGCGGCGCGCGTGTCGGCGTCATCGCTGACGAGCCCACTGATCGCGATGTCGATGGGCTGCGGGATCGGCGCCTCGACGAAGAAGTCCTTCACCGTCACCGGCCGCACCGTGTCGAGATAATTGCGGACGCGACCGATGTCCTCGGGCTCAGGGATGGCGTTCGAGGAGGCGCGCAGATTGTCCATCATGAAGCGGACGGTCACGGTGCCGATGCCCATCTCGTTCGGGAACGGCCACGCGCGGGTGACGCCTGGGACGGCGAGCGTCCATTGCTTGTAGTCGGTCTTATCGCCACCCATCGGCGGCTCTTGGATACGCAGGAGGACGCGCGAGCGCAGATCGTCGTCGCTCTCGACATCGGTGCCTCCATCGAGCGAGACCACGGTCGCGGTCGCATCGACACCGGAGATCGCCACGGAGATGTTGAGCGTGGTCCCGGCTTCGCAGTTTCCGGCAGAACCGGGATCAAGCGCAATGATCGCGACCGGCGTCGGCTCATCGCCGATGGTGATCTCCTCGGTCGTCTCGAACTCGATGGGATTACCGAGCGCAAGCCCGCCCATGCGTGTTCCGGCCGGCGCCACGACCCCGTTCGTTCCGGTCAGCTTGACGACGCCCGCAGAGAAGGTCGCCGACTTGCGCCCGCCGAGCCACAGCCGGCCATGCCGGTCGAGCCACTCGGTCTCGGACGTGTCGGGAAGGAACTGGCGCGCCAGCCAATCGATATAGAGCAGCACGAGATGCGCGAGCCCGGCAACTGCGTCCGCTACGACGCGGAGCGCGCTGTTCGGCAGGATCGCGCCCGTGCGCAGGTTCGCCGTCACGTAGTCGCGATTGAGTTCGCGGACTTTGCGGAGCGTTGGTGTCGTCCACGGCATAGCGTTAGCCCCTGATCCCGTCCCACACGAATTGGTATTGCAGCGCGATGGCCGGGAGCGGCCCGCGATACATGGTCACATTCACGTCGATGCGCTGACGGTCCACACGCTCGGCGTGGACATCGACCCGCGACGCGATCCCTTTGGTGATGAACGGCTGCAACGCATCGCGCGCATACTGCTCGGCCCGCGCCACGGTCGCGCCTTCCTGCGCACTCTGATCGGTGATCTTCGCGCGCGAGAGCAGCCACAGCCGCGATCCGATGGGCCAGCCGCCCCACACGTCTGCGGCTTCAAAGTCTCCCCACCATCCGCGCCGATCATCACTGTCGAGATCGGGCAGCACGTCGTCGGCGTTCGCGAGCGCGTCGGTGCACAGCGCCACGGTCACCGCAGTCGCGAGGTCGTTCGTCTCGTCGACACCACCGACCGATTGCAACAGCATGTCCATCGTGATGCCGGCGAGGCTCGACGTTTGGACGATCCGAAGGTCTGCCATAAATCACCCGCTCCACACGTCGCCATCGCGGACGCGCTCGATTGCGTTGACCTGATGTTCGTTCGCGTTGATGCGAGCGACCTGCGTCGCGTTGATGACCGTGTTCGTCGAGTTGACGGTCACGGTCTTGGCGTCGATGGTGAAGCTGTCGTGCGTCATCGTGAATTTAGCGAGCGGCGTCTTTTCCGCCGCCGGCTTCGTGCCGTACTCGCCCTGCTTTTTCTTGTCGGGATCGACGACCTGCGAGACGATCTTCTTGCCCTTCACCGTCGACATCACGATCCCGTCGCGTGTCAGGTGGACTTGCTGGCCTTGGTCGTCGTAGAGCGCGACCTCGCCCTCCTTGAGCACCTTGAGGCGATAGCGACGGTCGTCGACCGCGACGATTACGGAGTGGGAACGGTTGCCGCCCAGGTGCACCATGAGCGCCTCGGCGGCCTTGCCCGTCTTTTTGTCCTCGGGCAGCGGAACCGTCGTGAGCCCGTATTGCTGAAACCGCTCCGTGTCGACGCGCCCCTCGCTGTAGAGCACGTCGAGGTCGGTCTCTTGCATGAGCGGCTTGTCGTTCGCCTTGCGCACGGTCGCACGCGAGGCCCCGACGAACGTGCGCCGGGCTGCGTCTCTTGCTGTCGCTCTCATTGCGGTTGCTGTACCTGCGGTTCGGGGACCGGCTTCGAGCCCGGGTTCATCCCGCCGGCTTCGATCTCTCGCTTGCCCGGCTTCATCAGCGCGAGCGTGGTGAGCGTGCCCGACGTATTGTCCTGCGTGAACGTGACGCTCTCGGTCTGTAGCTCCATGTCGAGCATGAGCATGGGCGACGTGACCTTCACCATCTTGTCAGGCTCCCACAGCTTGCCGCTTGATTGGAGCCACCCCTGCACGACGATGTTCGCTTGTATCTCGGCGCTCGTCTCCCATGCGACTTCCTGATTAAGACGCGCCTTGAGTTCCTCGGGGGTCGACACTTTTTCGGAGAGAAGATAGAGCGGGCGATACCGCATCACGTTCGGGTTCGTGACGCGAGCGGCGGGCTGCGCCGCATCCTTTCCCCATCGCTTGTCGGTGCCGTTCATCTGCCCGGCGCCCTGGATTTCGCTGTGAGCGAAGTCCGAGATCACCGCGACGGCGCGCAGGATGTTCTTGCCCTCGACGAGCGCGTCCTGTCCGCCCTCGCCGGTTCCCGTCGCGATGGCAACAAGGTTGCCCTGCGCATCATCCGTGAGAGTGAGACCGCGCGAGCGACCAAGTCGGTCGAGGAAGTTCCACGGGCTTTCACCCGGCTGCACCGTCTCGTTCTCGAACGGCTTGCTTATATCGGGCGAGGAGCCCTTGAGAACTAGCCCGATCCCGTAGGGTTGCAGCACCTTCTTGGCGATAGCTTCCCAGGTGTAGCCCTTGAACTGCTCGGGCTTGAGGACCGACGACTGTTGCAGATCGACAGGCCAATTCTCGCCCTCGATACGGACGGCGTGACTGTTCGCGTCATACGCCGCCTGCCGGATCGTGATGAACCCGCTGATCGCGAGTTGCCCGGCGAGATAGATTTGTACCCGCATCCCGGGACGTAGGCGCAGAAGCGAGAACGTCTTTTGCGGCGGCGCTGCCTCGCTCAACGTGAACCAAAACCGGCGCGTGTCCGCCCTCGGCAGATAGACCTTGACCGAGGTCCAATCACGGAAGCGCATCCCCTCGACGAGGATTTCCGCGTATTCGGAGAGTTTCGGCATCAGTGATCCGTGTGCGTCGAAAGCGCGCGCCCGGTGGGCGACATGAACGCCGGATGCACCGGCCGGTTCTCGGCGACCAACTGCGCGGCCTCGCCGCCGTCACCGTAGATACGGTTCGCAAGCCACAACGCCGGCATCGAGCGCGGGAACGAGTAGGAAACCATGC
>Ga0265320_10003768_pt1 | contig 10085 bp, 8 predicted proteins | sample 4827metaG_FD_202087 | JGI IMG/M metagenome (GOLD analysis project Ga0265320, IMG submission 202087) | Rhizosphere microbial communities from Carex aquatilis grown in University of Washington, Seatle, WA, United States - 4-8-27 metaG | ecosystem: Host-associated > Plants > Roots > Rhizosphere >...
TTGGGCGCCCCCTCCTTGCGGATCAGCGGCACCGTCAGGCGCTGGGGATGGCGGGAATAGTCGAAGCCGAAACGGCCCTTGACGCACAGCCGCTCGTGATTGGCCGCTCCGTCGCGCCCCGTGGCCGCGACGATCTCGTCGCCCCGCACGTGATAGGTGACCTGACAGCCCACGCCGCAATAGGGACACAGGCTGTCCACCTTGCGCTCCGCCTCGACCGGCCCGGCGGCGGGCAGCAGCGCGCCGGTGGGACAGGCCTGGACGCATTCGCCGCAGCCGACGCAGGAACTGGCCCCCATGGAATCATCGAAGTCGAAGGTGATGCGGCTGTCGGCTCCGCGCCCGCTCATGCCGATGACGTCGTTGACCTGCACCGCGCGGCAGGCCCTGAGGCAGAGCGTGCAGTGGATGCAGGCGTCGAGCCGCACCGCCATGGCGGGGTGGGAACGGTCGGGTGCCGATGGCGCGGCGCCGGGGGCGAAACGACTCCGTTCCACTCCCACCGCCCTGGCCCAGCCCAGGAAGGCCGAGTCGGGATCGGGCGAGGCGTGGTCGGCCAGCAACAGTTCGAACACCAGCCGGCGCGCCTTGTCGGTCCGTCCGCCCTGGGTGTCGACCACCATGCCGGAGGTGGGACGCCGCCGGCACGAGGCGGCCAGGGCCCGCTCGCCCTTGATCTCCACCACGCAGGCCCGGCAATTGCCCTCGGGCTCGAAGCCGGAACGATCGGTGTGGCAGAGATGGGGCAGCGTCCGCCCCTGGCGCTTGGAGACCTGCCAGATGGTCTCGCCGTCGGCGGCCTCGACCTCTTGTCCGTCCAGGGTGAAGCGGATCATGGTACCCGGCCTCCCTTGGCCTCTTTCATCGGTTCATACGATGAAACGACCACCAAGACACCAAGGACACCAAGCTTTCCTTCAGGGTGGACGCGGTGTGGCCGAGCGCCCCGCCCTCTTGGTGTCCTTGGTGTCTTGGTGGTGAAAAGGTCCACCCGCACCACAAACGGGGCCGTCATTTCACCACCTCGGGAAAGTGCCTGAACAGGCTTTGCCACACATTGGGCGCCGCCTGCCCCAGGCCGCAGATGGAGGCGTCGCGCATCACGCTCGCCAGATCGCCCAGCAATTCGCCATCCCAGGCGGGCTTGGCCAGCAGATCCACCGACTTGGCGGTGCCCACCCGGCAAGGCGTGCACTGGCCGCAGCTTTCGTGCGCGAAGAAGCGGGCGAGGTCCAGCGCCGCCGCCCGCAGATCGTCGGCCCGGGAGAAGACCACCACCGCCGCCGAGCCGATGAAGCCGCCATGCTCCTCGATGGCGCCGAAAGCCAGCGGCGGCCGGATATGGGCGGGCAGGAAGCCGCCGGAGGCGCCGCCCGGCAGATAGGCGGCCAGGGTATGGCCGTCCTCCATGCCGCCGCAGAATTCATCGATCAGTTCGGTGATGGTGATGCCGTTGGGGGCGATCTTGACGCCCGGCGCCTTGACCCGGCCCGAGACGGAATAGGTGCGCAGGCCCTTGTGTCCGTTGCGCCCCTCGGAGGCGAACAGCTCAGCCCCCTCGGCCAGGATACGGCTGACCCAGTAGAGGGTTTCGACGTTGTTGACCAGGGTGGGACGGCCGAACAGCCCGACTTCGGCCACATAGGGCGGGCGCTGGCGCGGCAGGCCGCGCTTGCCCTCCAGGCTTTCGATCAGCGCCGATTCCTCGCCGCAGACATAGGCCCCGGCGCCGCGGCGCAAATGCACGGGAACCGAACCGGGCAGGCCCTTGACCATGCCGGCCAGCACTTTATGCAGGTCTGCATACTCGTCGCGGAGATAGAGATAGACCTCGTCGGCCTCCACCGCCCAGCCGGCGATCAGGGCGCCCTCCAGCACGCGGGCCGCATTGGTTTCCAGGAACCAGCGGTCCTTGAAGGTGCCGGGCTCGCCCTCGTCGGCGTTGACCACCACCAGACGCGGCCCGGCTTGCGCCGCCACGGTGCGCCACTTGCGCGACGTGGGGAAACCGGCACCCCCCATGCCGCGCAGGCCGGCCGCGTCGATCTCGGCCAGCACCTCGTCGCGCGGCAGTTCCCCCGACAGGCAGCGGGCGAGGATGGAATAATCATAATCGGGCGGCACGACCGCCCCCCCGGCGGAGACGAGGGCCTGCGCCACCTTGGCGCCATCGGCCGCACGCACCGGCACCTTGCCGGCCAGTACGGCGGGGGCGTGATCGCACAGGCCCATGCAGGGCGCGTCCTCGACCGCCACACCCTCGGGCAGACGTCCCAGGTCCAGCGGACGCATGGCGCAGGCCGGGCCGGTACAGCGCCGCACCACGGCCCTGGGTGCGGCCTCGCCGTCGCCCAGCAGGCGGAAATGGGCGTAGAAGGTCGCCACCTCCTGGACTTCGGCCGGCGCCAGACGCATCTCCTCGGCCAGGGCGGCGAGATGGCGGCGGTAAAGCCCGCCGAACCGGTCCTGCAGGGCGTGCAGGTTCTCGATCAGCAGGTCGCGGCGGCGGAAATCCTCGGACAGCAGGGCGACAACTTCGGCCACGGCCTGTGGCGAGGCGGCGGCGGGGCCGAGACGGCGATGGGTGCGGGGTGCGGCGCTCATGCCCTGCACTATAGTGCAGATCGCCGGAAATTCACAGCCCCAGATGCGGGGCGCACAGGCGGGAGAGCTCCTCGATGCTGTCCCCGATGGCGCGCCCCGAGGTGTTGAGCACCGCGTCGGCCCTTCCGTAGAGATGGCGCCGCGCGTCCAGGATGGTGCGCAAATCCTCCATGGCGGCCATCTGCTGGCCGGCGATGGGACGCAGATCGCCCTGGCCCATGACGCGCCGCATGTGCTCCTCCGGCGTCGCCTGGACCCAGACGGTGAAGCAGGATTGCAGCAGCAATTCGAAGGTGCGGGGCTCCGAGACCAGGGAACCGCCCGCCTCCAGCACCATGGACGGCTGGTTCTCCACCGTGTTTTCCAAGGCGGTGTATTCCAGCTTGCGATAGCCCTTCTGGCCCATGGACAGCAGAATTTCGGTCATGTCCATGCCGGCGATCTGCTCGATCACCGAAGTGATGCGCAGAAAGGGGGCGCCGAAGCGTTCGGCCACCGCCTTGCCCAGCGTGGTCTTGCCGGCGCCCCTGAGGCCGATCAGCGCCACCCGGCGCTTGAGCTTCAGGCCGCGCTTGAAGTTCTGGCGCAGCAGGACATAGGCCTCGGATTGCTGCTCCGGGGTCAACTGGTCGAGGAATTTCTTGGCCAGGGGCAAATCCGGGTGGCTGGCCTCGGATTCCGGTTCGATCATCTCGGTGATGGGAGTGTCCATGGCCTGGGCCAGCAGCCACAGGATATTGACGCTGACATTGGCCTGCCCGCCTTCGAGCTGGGCGAGGTAACGCTCGGAAATGCCGGCGTGGCACGACAGGTCCTTGCGCGACATGCCGCGCCGGGCGCGAAAGCGTTTGACCCGATCGCCCAGCCGTCTGGCGAGAACGGCGAATTCCGCCTGTTCGACCATGTTTCCCGTACCCGAATCCCAGTTGCCCGACCCTCAGTGAAGCACGGTCGTTCCGGATTGGCTAGCCCGGACCTGCACTATGATGCAGAAAATGAGGGATGTCAGACCCGCCAAAGACCGAACGGCACCACCTTGTTGCCGACGTCGTGGCCGATATCGGCGCGGCCCAGATAGGCGATGCCGGTCCGCTGACACCAGGAGCGCGCCACCTCTTCCTCGTCCTGCCCGAAATCGGGGCGGTTGGACGGAATGTCGGAGCAGCGCCCCAGCTTCAGCCCCGCCACCCGGCGCAGCGCCGGGTTGCCGGTCAGTTGGAACAGGTCGCGGTCGATGCGGTACATGTATTCCGACACCTCCTCGACCATCAGCACGTGCCCCGCCAGATCGGGCAGCCAGGGCGTGCCCAGCAGGTGGCAGAGAATGGTGAGGTTGAAGGCGGCCGACGGCACCTCGAGGGACAGGGACGGCTCCAGCGCCTCGGGCCGCCGCTCCACCAGGAAGGCAAGGGCGCGGGCCACCGCCGCCTCGCCGCCCGGCCGGATGATGTCCACCGGCATGGGGCCGTGGGCGAGGCGGGCGAAGCCCCGCCCGTACAGGGTGCCGAGCAGCGAACCGGCATCGGAATAGCCCATATAGGTCTTGCGCCGGGCGCCCTCGCCCAGCAGCGGCGGCAAGTCCTCGATCAGCCGGCAGGCGCCGTAGCCGCCGCGTGCGAACCAGATGGCGTCCAGGCTGTCGTCATTGGCGAATTGGACCAGGGCACCGAGCCGTTGCTCGTCGCGGCCGGCGAAATGGCCCCAGGTCTCGAAGCATTGGGGGTGAAAGACCAGCTCGGCCCGGCCATCGGGATACAGGCGGGCGGCCAGGGCCGCGACCCGCTCGGCCACATTGCGCTCGATGGCCGAGCCCGGCGCGACGATGCCGATCCTGGTCCTGCCCGCAGCCATGTCCGCCGATCCCCTTGCCGCCGATTCTCTTGCCCACCGGAGCGGCGGATTGTAGCCTCCGCCCATGGACCAAGACACCCCCTATTTCTTCTGCGGCATCGGCGGCAGCGGCATGCTGCCCCTGGCGCTGATCGTCCGCGCCCGAGGCCACCGCGTGGCCGGGTCCGACCGTTCGCTGGACCAGGGGCGGCTGGCCCCCAAGTTCGAGTATCTGCGCTCGCTGGGCATCGGCCTGTTCCCCCAGGACGGCAGCGGCGTCACCGATCCGGTCCAGGTGCTGGTCACCTCGGCGGCGGTGGAGGACACCGTTCCCGACGTGGTGGCGGCCCGTGCGCTGGGCGCCCCCATGCTCACCCGGCCGCAATTGCTGGCCCGCCTGTTCAATGACGCCCGACTGTCCATCGGCGTCGCCGGCACCAGCGGCAAATCCACCACCACCGGCATGCTGGGCTGGATTCTGGAGCGTTGCGGCCACCGGCCCACGGTGATGAACGGCGCGGTGATGAAGAACTTCGTCCGCCCCGATTCGCCGTTCTCCAGCGCCCTGGTGGGCGACGGTCCGGCCTTCGTCGCCGAGGTGGACGAAAGCGACGGCTCCATCGCCAATTACACCCCCCAGGTGGCGCTGGTGAACAACATCGCCCTCGACCACAAATCCATGGACGAGCTGCGCCGGCTGTTCGCCGGGTTCACCGCCAAGGCGCGGGTGGCGGTGCTCAACCTGGACAACGGCGAGACGGCGGCCCTGGCCGCCACCCTGCCCGCCGACCGTCTGATGACCTACAGCCTGAGCGACACCCGCGCCGATCTGCTGGCCGGAGACATCACGCCCGCCCCCGACGGCATCGGCTTCACGGCGCGCGAGAAGGGTGGCGGAGCCGTGGCGGTCAAGCTGCTGGTGCCCGGCCGCCACAACGTCTCCAACGCCCTGGCCGCCCTGGCCGCCGCCCGCGCCGCCGGGCTGAGCCTGGACGACGCCGCCCGGGCACTGGGCGAGTTTTCCGGCGTGCGCCGCCGCCTGGAAACCGTGGGCACCAAGGGCGGAGTGACGGTGATCGACGACTTCGCCCACAATCCCGACAAGATCGCCGCCACGCTCGCCACCCTGCACGACTGGCCGGGCCGCCTGCTGGTGATGTTCCAGCCCCACGGCTTCGGGCCGCTGCGCCTGATGAAGGAGGAGTTCGTCGCCTGCTTCGCCGAGAAGCTGGGAGCCGACGACGTGCTGGTCATGCCCGATCCGGCCTATTTCGGCGGCACGGTGGATCGCTCGGTGACCAGCGCCCATCTCGCCGACGCCGTCACCGCAAGGGGCCGCCACGCCCTGGCCCTGGGCGAACGCTCGGCCTGCGGCGACGCCCTGGTGCAAATGGCCCGGCCCGGCGACCGCATCGTGGTGATGGGCGCCAGGGACGACACCCTGTCCCTCTTCGCCGAAGAAATTCTGGCCCGCCTTAGAGGCTGAGCCGCCGTTGTCCCTGGGGTCCCGCATTCCATGAGCCTTGCCAAGATCGCCTCCAGCACCCTGGATATCCTGTCCGCCGTGTCCCCCAGCCCGGTACCGGTCGTTGCCGGGCTGCTGGTCGTCACTTGCGGAATCCTGTTGGGGCTGGCGCTGCTGCGTCGCAGCGATCCGGCCACCGCCTTTGCCGCCGGCATGGGATTTTATGTGCTGCTGCTTACCGCGCTCGGCGTCGCCGGGTTGAGCCTGAAGATCGGGATGGGGGTCGCCGCCGCCCTGGCCGCCGCCGCCATCTGGCTCCGCCGCGACGAGTTGGGCCGCTGGAGCCGGCCGGCCCTTACCGTTCTATTGCTGCTGCTGCCCCTGCTGCTGCTGCTGTCCGACCGTCGCGGCTCGGAATGGGACGAGTTCAGCCACTGGCTGCACGCCTTCCGCTATCTGGCGGCCCACCACCGGCTGCCCGGCGGGCCGGATGCCCCCGCCATCGCCAGTTGTTGCGCCGCCTATCCCTATGCCTGGCCCATGGTCGGCGAGGCGGCCATGGGCCTGATCGGCTTTTCCGAGACGATCCCCGCCCTGCTCAACACCCTGGTGCTGGGGCTGTTCGCCATCCTGCTGGGGCGGCTGGCGGCGGAGGCGGCCGGCATCACCCGCCCCGGCATCGGCCTGTGGGCCGCCGCCCTGCTGTTCGCCACCCTGGCGTCGCCGTCCTTCGTGCCAAAGCTTGCCTTCTCCGCCTATTCCGACGTGATCACCGCCTTCCTGGTCGCCACCCTGGTGGTGGCCGCCGAACGGCTGAGCGCCCGAAGCGAGGAACGCGACGATACCATCGGCGACACCTGGCGCTGGGGCGTCGCCTTCGGCCTGATCGGCGGCGCCGTCCTGGCGGTCAAGCCCGGCAACGCGGCGCTGTTCGGCTGCACCCTGGGCGCGGCGCTGCTGTTGACGGCGCGCAACCGGGGTTTTCGCGCCCTGCTGGGCCGCGAGTGGCTGCCGGCATTGCTGTTGCCGCTGCTGTGCGCCGGCCTGTGGCGCTGGTATGTGGGAAAATATCTCAGCGGCCAGGAAATGGGCGTGCGTCCCTTCGCCGACTGGAACATCCATCTGATCCCGGCCATCATCAAGGCCATGGGCGGCGTCGCCAGCCAGAAGGGCGGGCATTTCGGCCTGGGCCTGGCGATCAGCGCGTTCGGGCTGGTGGGACTGATCCGTTGCCGCGACCGCGTGGACCGCCTGTGCGCCATCGCCGGCCTGCTGTTCATCGGCTACAACCTGTTCCTGCTGACTACCTATGTGGCGGTGTTCGGTGCCCAGGACGGCCTCAACGTCATGTCCTACTGGCGCTACAACACCCATGTGGGGCTGGCGATCACCCTGCCCGCCGCCATGCTGGCCGGCCGCCATCTCGGCCGCTTCGCCGCCCGGCCGTGGATGAAGGCCCTGGGAATGGCCGCCATAGTCCTCACCCTGGCCGGGCCGCTGGTCACCGCATGGTATGTCCGCTTCGATCTGGACCCCATGAAGGCCCATTACCGCCAGACCCTGCGGCAACTTCCCGATATGGTCCGGCCGGGCACGCGCATTGCCGTCTTCGATCCCTTCGGCAGCGGTCTGTCGCGGGTCATGGCCATTTATGAGTGGGATAATCGCCTCGGCTTCGGCGGAGGATTATCGGCTTTCGACGCGGTGGAACCCGCCGCCTGGCTGAACGCCGTCCCCACCGACTGGGCCATCGTGCTGTCGGGGCAGGAGCGCCTGAAGCTCTCTCCGGCCGATGGCGCCCTGCTGCTCCACCGCGAAGGCGGGGATTGGCATGTGATCGAGGCATTCCCCTATCCCGGCCACAGCCCCCCCAAGCAATGGCCGTAAACGGATAAGGGCGGAACGGTTTCCCGTTCCGCCCCCGATCCGAACACGGTGAAGGAGCTTACTTGCCGCCCTTCAGGTTCGCGTAGGCGATACCGGCGGTGGCGCCGATGCCGATCTGGCCGCCCAGGCCGACCGGAACCAGGACGATATCGTTGCCGACACCGGCCAGACCGGCCTGCGCGGCAAGGCCCAGGCCGAGAGTCAACGACGCCTTGGCGCCAACGTAATAGCCGGCGAGGCTGTCCTTGTCGGTCGCGGTGCCGCCAATCACCAGATAGCCCATGCCGGCCATCTGCTCGATCTCGAGATCGATGCCGAACAGGATGCCGCTGGTGCCGGTATACTTCTGCGGCCCGCCGACGCCGTTATACTCGCAGGCGACCGGAGTGCTGGAATGGACCACATAGGTGGTTCCGGTCCCCGTCTTGCTGCAGGTCAGCACACCCAACACCACCCCACCCTCGGCGCGGGCTTCGTTGCCGAACGCGAACAAAGCCGCCAAAGCGACGACAGTCGAAGCAATCCACTTCTTCATCGACCCCTCCTTAACTTGTCTATCCCACACTTACTGCCGCAGTCGCGTCGAAGTGACCCGATCTATCGGAGTGCAGTGGACATAAGGAGTATGGCATAGATTCCTGTGATGGGAAGTAGAATGCCTTGACGGCTTGTGACAGTTACAAGTCGCGCTTTGCTGCACTGCAAAAATCTACTTTTGGGAGCCGAACCGATCGCCGACGGAGCACGATCTCATCCAGTCGCGGCAGGCTCCGGCATCCGCGTGCCCCTCGGATGGCGCCCAGGCGGCGAAATCGGATTCGGCGGTGGGCCGGTAGGGGCCGGGCTTGACCTCCACCACCAGGGTCCCCGGGGCCTGCGACACCAGGGAATGCCAGATGCCGGCCGGAATCTCCACCACCCGCGCCCCATCCTCGGCCAGTTCGATCCGCTGATCCACGATTCCGTCGCCGGCGAAGGACAGCAGGCTGCCCCGGCCGCGCAGCAGGACGAAGGTCTCGAACTGCAGCGAATGGCGATGGGGGCGGATATAGGCCTCCGGCTCGAAGGCGATCACCATGCGCTGGACGGAATCGGCGGAATCGGCGTGCAGGTTGATGTTGAGCCGCCGCCGGGGCAATTGGGCGGCCTGGGCGCTCAGCGCCGTCAGGTCCCGGGACTCGATCACCCTCATGAGCGGTTCTCCCTTCGCTCGATCAGCTTGAAGATGGGCGGCGCCACCATGATCACCAGCACCACCCTGACCACGTGGTGGGTGGAGACGAAGGCCACGTCCTGACCCAGCGCCAACGCCACCAGACACATCTCGGCGATGCCGCCGGGCACGAAGGCCAGCAGCAGCACCCCGAAGGGCAGATCGCTTCCCGCCGCCAGCAGGCCGGCGGCGCCCGCCGACAGCACCAGCATGATGAAGGTGGCCCCCACCGCCGGACGGGCCATCGCCGCCATTTCCCGCCACGACAGGCCGCGGAAGCGGCAGCCAATGGCCGCGCCGGTCACCACCTGGGCCAGCACCACCAGTTCGGCCGGTGGACGATAGGCGGTCAGTCCTGCCAGATGCAGCCCGGCGCTGGCCAGCATGGGACCGGTCAGCATCCAGGCCGGCAGACGGGCCAGCCGCGCCACGCCCGCCCCCACCACCGCCGAGCCGAGCATGACCAGGGCGTCCATGCCGCCCAGATCGGCCAGCCGCCCCATGCTCTCGGCCATGGGCACCGAATGGACATGGGCGATCAGCCGGTAGCCGAACGGCACAGTGAAGACGATCAGCAGGATGCGCAAGGAATGGGACAGCGCGATGGTGCGCTCGTCGCCGCCCAGCGCGCCGCCGGTCATCACCATCTCGTTGATGCCGCCCGGCGCCGCGGCGAAAAAGGCGGTGATCCGGTTCATGCCGGAATAGCGCCGCAGATAGAGGGTGACCAGCAGGCCGCTGACGATGGTGGCCAGCATCAGGACCAGCAGGGAATCGCTCCACCGCCCGATGCGCTCCAGCAGGGCGGGGGAAAAGGCGCTGCCCAGCATCAGGCCGAGCACCGCGATCATCCCGCCGCGCAGTTGGGAGGGGATTTCCGGCCGCCAGCCGCTCAGCGACGCCGAGGTGACGGCGGTCAGCGCCCCCAGCATCCACGGCAGCGGCAGGTTCAGGGCGGCGAACAGCCCCCCCCCCGCCACGCCGAGCCCGAGAGCGATCCCCCAGGCGGCCAGCCGCATCATCACGGCAGGAACTGTTCGGTGATGATGCGCTCCTCCAGATTGTGCTTGGGATCGAACAGCAGGA
>Ga0265320_10003773_pt1 | contig 10079 bp, 7 predicted proteins | sample 4827metaG_FD_202087 | JGI IMG/M metagenome (GOLD analysis project Ga0265320, IMG submission 202087) | Rhizosphere microbial communities from Carex aquatilis grown in University of Washington, Seatle, WA, United States - 4-8-27 metaG | ecosystem: Host-associated > Plants > Roots > Rhizosphere >...
CTCGCCGCTCTCGGCAGCCTGTCAGCGCAAGCGCAGGACAAGGCTACGCTCGACCTGCTGGTGAAGAAGAATGTCATCACCGCCGACGAAGCCGCCACCCTCGCCAAGACCTCCGCCGTTTCCGCCACCGCCAAAGACACCGCAAATGTCAAAGGCATAAAAATCGAAGGCATGGTCCAGTCGCAGTTTGACTCGGTCTCCACGAGCGACAAAGGAGCGGGCAACTTCAATCCTGCGGCAGAAGATCAATTCTTCATCCGCCGTGCCTATTTGGGAGCCGTGCTCGACATGGGCAACGGCTGGGGTGGGGAAATCCTCTTTGACTTCGCGGCGGGTGCCCAGGCTCCGACTGGCACGCAGGCTGGCGGCGGTAACGCGGCCCAGAACTTGTTCGAAAAGCTCATCATCACCAAGAAATTTGATGACTTTAATGGCCTGGCGACCGTCGGTTACCAAAAGGTGCACTTCATGCAGGAAGAATTCACGTCTTCCGCCGAAGTGAAGACCGTCGAGCGTTCGATGATGAGTCGTTACTTTGACGAAGCTTACACGGCCAATAATAACGGACGGCTCGGCTTCGCCAATCGCCACAACGGCGTATTCTATGATGGCAAGTTCCAGTTGGGCGACGACAAGAAGAACAACCTCATCTACGGCGGCGCCTTCACGACCGGCATCCAGAACTCCAGCGGCTACACGGCCGTCGGCGGCTTGGACAAGTTCGGTGCGTGGCTCTATGCCGGATATGACAACCAATCCGACGAGAACCTCACCTACACCGTGGGCATCAACTATGGCATTTCGCCGGACGGCAACAGCGTCAATGGCGCCGCGGGCGTGCCGGCTCCCGGCAACCAGGCCAATACCATGTGGGGCTATAACCCCTACCTGCGTTTGACGTGGAACAAGGCTCTCCAAATCGACGCCGAGTTCGCGCAAGCCTTCATTGACAATGGCCGCTTCAGTGCTTTGAGCGGTTATAGCCGCGCCGAGCCCATGGGCTTCACCATTACGCCGTCGTATAAGTTTACCGACGAATGGGAACTCGTGCTCAAGTACGGCATCCTCAATACGGATGGCCGCGGCACGGGGATCAGTTCCGTTGTGCGTAACGGAAACAATGTCACCACCGGTGGCGTTTTGTTCAATGACGCCCAGCAATTCTATGTCGGCGTGAACTGGTATATCATGAAGAACGCCGTCAAGTTCATGCTCGGCTACGAATACTCCGAATTCAGCAACCGGTCCACGTCAGCAATTGGCGCGATCAACACCGCCAACCTCACTGGCCCCCGCGCCGAAGTGAGCGCGATTCGCGCCCGCATGCAGCTGAACTTCTAAGCGTCGTAAAGCTTGATGCAGTTATCTGGTTTCGCCGCCCGGTGGCCTCGCGCCACCGGGCGGTTTTTTTTTGCCCGAATCAATTGCCGGAGAACGATTCGGACCCGGCCGATGGACGAAGCAGGGCGAAAGGCCCGGCCAGTCAGGCAACGTTACGGATGGGCTCCTGAACCGATTGGGGTTCAGCGGGCGCCTGGCAATCATGGAGCGCGCCAACCTTGCGCAATCGCGGCCACGCGGCGGCAACCGCCGCCACGACGAGGATGGTGCCCAAGCCACCGCTGACCACCGAGACCACCGGGCCGAATAGCAGGGCAATAAAACACGACTCAGCCTCGCCAAGTTGGTTGGACGAAGTGCTAAAAACAGATTTGACCGCCGTAACCCGCCCGCGCAGGTCGTCCGGCGTAAGCATCTGCACGAGGGTGTTGCGGATAATGGCGGAAATGATGTCGCAAAAGCCCACGAAAAAGAGACAAGCCAGAGAAAGATAAAAACTCTTCGAGAGACCGAAGCCGATGGTCGCGAAGCCAAAGCCGGCCACGGTGATCAAAAGTGCGCGACCACTATTTTTGATGGGCGGCAGATAGGCCAGCAGGACGGGAACAATCGCGGCACCGACGGAGGGCGCAGCGCGCAGAAATCCAAGGCCCAGAACACCGCACCCAAGAATGTCCTTCGCGAAGACCGGCAGGAGGGCGGTCGCCCCGCCAAACAGCACGCCGAAGAGGTCCAGGGTAATCGCCGCCAGTATGACGTCAGTATGCCAGACGAATCGAATGCCCGCATTCAAAGACCTCAGGGTGATGGGCTCGCGAACCGGGGCCGCTGGTAGCGATTGGATGGGGAGGAAGAAAATCCATTGGGCAAGCTGGCAGGCGGCCGTGATGAAGTAAACCGCCGCATAACTCGAGGCGCGGGTGGACGCATGAGATTGCAGCCAGGCCAGGATCAGGCCACCGAGCATCATGCCCGCAATCACCGAGTTCTGGTACATGGCGGCATTCCACATGACGGCGTTCGGAAACGCCTTCGCGGGCACCAGTTGGGGCAGAAACGCCTGTTTGGCGGGTTGATTGACGGTTCGAATAACCGCGTTGACCAACAGCAACCCGAGCATGAATGGCACGTGCCGGGCGGTGAAATCGCAACCGGTTTCATGGAAGTATCCGGCCAGCCCGGACAGCAGGCTGTTTACCCAGTGCACCACCGGCCAATCCGGAATGGACCCCCGCCCGAGGGAGGCGAAACCCAAAGTGGCGGCGGAGAAAGTCAGTAGCAGTTGGTCAATCAGGATGATAAACTTGCGATTGAACAGGTCGGCCAGGTGCCCGGTGGGAATCGCCAGAAATAGAAACGGTACTACTTGGATTATGCTGACCAATCCCAGGACCGTTTTGGAATGGGTGGTGTTGTAAAGTTCCCAACTGACCGCCAGCGACAGCATCTGCATGCCGACGGTTGACAGCGCATTTCCGCAGAGGAAAAAGCGAAAGTTCCGCTCCCTCAGGGAGACGTACGGGTCGTGGGCGGGCGGAACGCCGCCGCTGGTTGGAGATTTTTGACGCAATGGGTTTCCTAAAAAAATGTATCGTGGGAAAAATGCCCGTTGCCGCGCCTCTTCCCCTTATCGCGCCAATTGTGACAGAGTTACGATTATGTCACGATTATGTGACGACCCTTTTCGCAAATCTCAAAAATCTCATGGAAAAAATTGCTCTTTCATGAAACTTTTCCAAATTTTCTCCCGTACCGGCAAACGCAACCAACGCGGTGCCATCGCTTTTATAATCCATCTGTGCTAAGATCGCCAAAGAGCAGAAACCAGGATCTGGAATTTGGAAGTTAGAATGCCGCCCCAGTATCCTGTCTCCTGACTCCTGTCTCCCATCTCCTAGCTCCTGACTGAATCCAGCACTTCACCCGCCGCAGGCTACCCCCGAAAAACTCCCGTCCCATTCCAAATTTCAACCTCCAACTTCTTAATTTGGACGTTCAATGTTCGATGTTCGTTGTTCAACGTTCCTCTCCCGCTCCCGTCTCCCCGGCCCTGGTGGCGGCGGCCATATTTATTTGCCTGCCTTATGGTTTTCGTTTGTTCTCCACGGCGATTAAAGCTCTCTCTTCCTCTTACGCCGCTCTCGGCCACTCTGCGATCTTGCCCGCCCCAGTCCAATCTGCCTGCCGGGGGCGGGGCGTCTTCGTCCCAGTCGCGCGTCTGCTGGTTTTGGTGCTTTCGTTGACCTTAATCTGCCGCCCACTGCAGGCGCAGAAGGCATCCGCAGAAAACTTGCCGAATCTGACGCTGGCCAACTTGTTCACCGACGGTTGGGACCAAACCTGGATCAAGCGGCAAGTCCCGGGCGGCGCCCCGGACATGGCGCTGCTCCGCGTGCAGACCAATTTCCTGGCCCAGGATGTTCGGGCGGATTTTCTCACCCAGCAAGACCTCAACAGCACCAAGAACCGCACAGTGGACCTGTTCGACGTCCAGGCCGCCCGAAGTTTTAATCGCCGGGTCATGATTACGGCCACGGTTTATGACGAGTGGCTCAATACGCGGGGGTATCGCGATTTTGACGCTGCCAACTTCGCCCTGGCTGGACGGCTCCTGTTGGTTGACATCCCGGGTTCTTCTTACGCGATGAATTTGAAGGTCATTTCTCCAGCCAAAAATATCGGCAATGACCTGACCACGGTCACTTATGCGCTGGCCGGCTGGGAAGACCTGACGCCCTGGGGATGGACTCGGATGGGCCTTTACTTTAGTCTGCAAGGTGACAGTTATGTCGGGCCGCATATCATTGGTTCCAAAGAGACGGACACGGCTTATGATGTTTCCCTGGCCAAGACCTGGACGGAGCCCACCGCCGCTTTGCCGAACTTTACGACGTTTGCCGAAATTTACGGGCAGACGGATTTGAGCGGCAGCAACAGCGGCAAAACGGTGATCACGCTGACGCCGGGTTTCCGCACGGGCCTGGGGCACGGCCAGGTGGTCATGGCCGGGGTGGATCTGCCGGTCAGCCATCCGCGACCGTACGGTTGGGAGCTGCGCGTGGCCTATATTTTTAATTATTAGCTGTCGGGCCCGATGCAGGGAGCAAGGGAATTGGGACGAATCGTCCTTAGTCGTTTGGGGCTAATGGGAAATGGGGGGCGTGGGCATGGAGGCGGTTGCCAATGCCGATTTTCCATCCCTGAACAATCCGTGCTGCCGGGCAGCAAAACCGAGGCGCTGGTTTTTCGCGCCCTTGTCACCCTAGGAGCCTGTCGGTCTGACTTTTTTCCGTCAATCCAAGAAGTGGCGAAGGCCTTGTGCCGCCGGTTTTTTGCGGCGTCTGGTACCTGACGTCGAGGGAATCGATGAGTACCGGGTTGTGACAGGTCAAAACGGCGGTTTGCGGTGTGATTTAGGCATTTTGGAGGATAAACAGGCGGCGCAGGTTGTAGGTTAGGCACACGAGGTTCCATTCCAGCGACACTTTGGGCAGACCGCGCAGGCTGAAGCGCCGGAAGCCCATGGCTTCTTTGATGATGCCAAAGACCGGCTCGATGGTTTCCTTGCGCAAGCGGTAGAGCGCGCGCCCCTCGGGTCGGGACACGCGGTGGTGCATGCGTTCGCTGGCGGTCGCGGTCAGCGGCAGCGGGGCCGGCTCACTCGGCGGGGCCAAGTCGGCCAGGGTGCGATGATGCGGTTGGCGTTTGATCGCGGCGTAAACTTGGGTTGGCTGGTTTTGCTCCACTTGGGCGACCGCCTTTTAACTGTAATAACCGCTATCCGCCAATATTACCGTGGGCGCGCCGACCATGGCCGTCACCGCTTGCACCGTGGGGACGATGTTGCTGCTTGTCGTTGGGCGTGGCACTGACCCGCGCCCCAACGATCAGGCGGTTGCCACCGGGCACGGCGTCCACCCCGGCTTGGGCGTTGTAGCATTGCGCGAAGTGGCGACCGTTGCCGACCTTCATGATGCGGCTCTGCGGATCGGTAAAGTTGAATTGTTCCTTGCCCGTGGGAGTGTCGTCCGGCGGGGACGGGGGCCGACCCACCCGGTCGCCGCGGGCTTGGCGCGCGGCGCGCTCAGCCAGCTTCTCCGCGTGCTCTTGCTGGGCGACGGCCGCGCGCGCCTTGACCCGTTCTTCGATGACGGCGCGAGCCGCGCCCAATTTGGCCAGTCGCCTTTGCCGCAGGGCCAACTCGCCCTCCAGTGTCAGCCCCTTGGCCAACGGGACACTGTCGGCTTGCGCGGCCCGCTCCAGCAGCGTCGCCACTTCCGCTTCCAACAGTGCAATCTGCTCTCCGGCGCGCGCATGGAAGACGGCCTTGTGCTTGCTGGCGTTGGCCAGCACCTTGGTCCCGTCGACGCTGACCGTGCCGACTTTGAGTACCCCCAGTTCCTTGGCCAACTCCAACACCCGCACAAAGGCCGCCTGGATCAAGGCCGCGTTGCGGTTCCGAAACGTGCAAATCGTATCGTGGTCGGGATGGGTGTCGGCGGCCAGGTAGCGCATCGCCACATCGTCATGCGTCGCCCGCTCGATCCCCCGCGAACTGAACCGCCCAGTCGCGTACCCATAAATAAGCAGCCCCAGCAGCATCCGCGGCGGGTATTGCGCACTGCCACTGCCGCGCACATTCACGATGGCTCCCGAGAGCGGCACTTCCTCCAGCGCCTCCAGGATAAAATGCACAATATGTTCGTCGGGCACCCACTCCCGCAGATCCACAGGCAAAAGCAGCGGCGTTTTTCGGTCAATGTTCACGTAGTTTTCAGCCATGCTTCCCTACAGCAGCTTCCCGGCCAAAGACCGACAGGCTCCTAGCCAAATTGACTCCTGGGAATAGAGCGTTCAATGGGCTTGATAACCGTGGTGGAGGTGTATTCCTCGAGCGTGAAATTAACCTTGCGGTAGTCGGCAGTCGTCACGGCAGTCCAATCGTCCAGCCATTGGGCGACCGATGGGTGACGAATTTCCCGCCCCGGCATGGGCCGCTGACACCAAGTCTTCTGACCCGCTTCGGGCTTCCCTGCCTTGGGATTAGTGGCGCAGCAACGCCGCGAGGTTTTGCTGGCTGGAGCGAGCCGCTCTTCGGCCTTGAAGTTCAATTTCCCGGTAAAGGCGGAGCACCTTGCCGCCCGTTGCGGTCAATTGGGCGCCGCCCCGCTGACCGCCGCCCCGAATCGTGGCCACCAAGGGCTCGGTAAAGCCGTGGTTCATCCGCTTCACCAGCATCCAGGCCCGCATGTAGGACATGCGCATGGCCTTGGCGGCGGCGGCGATCGAACCGGCCTGCGCAATGTTTTCCAGTAATTGCGCCTGGCCCGGCCCGAACGCAAAACGCCGGCCGCAAGTGATGCGAATTCGGGGCTCGATGACCACCACCAGCGGCTTTTTCATGAGGATAAAATAGCTCCGGCCAGAGACGATGGCAAGTTTGGCTTGGGCCATTTTTTGTTTGATTGAAGCAACCAAGCGGTGGCGCGCCGTGGTTGCCGCAGTTCCACATGTCGTGATATATCCAGTTTCAAGTTTTATCGCCGGGCCCCCTCCCTTCGGCAGGGAGCATGGAGCGTCAAAATTTGGACGTTCCCGACTATTCGCACTATGCCCAGTTCCTTTCTTCCGTTCCACGACAAATTGGCGGCAATTGCCGGAAAATCACGACCACGGCCTGGCGTCCCATCCGCGGAGCCCGATCAAAACGGAGCCCATCTGTGTTCGCCAATCTCAATTTCCGCAACACGGCCCACCCGGATTCCGAGATTTTCTACGGTTCGACGTAATATTTGGTCAATTCGCCGATGAGGTAATCCCTGGCTTCGCGGACGGTGTCGCAGATTTTGAAGAGGCCGATGTCTTCCTCGCTGATGACGCCCCAGTCAATGAAGTGGTCCCAATTGATGAGGGGGCGCCAGAATTCGGAGCCGAACAGGACGACCGGGACGTATTTTTTGGTTTTGCGGGTTTGGATGAGGGTGAGAATTTCGAACAACTCATCGAGGGTGCCGAAGCCGCCGGGGAAGGCGATGAGCGCCTTGGCGAGGTAGAAGAACCAGTATTTGCGCACAAAGAAATAGTGAAATTCGAAGGAGAGTTCCGGGGTGCAGTAGGGATTCATGTTTTGCTCGTGGGGGAGGCTGATGCCGAGGCCAAGGCTGGGGCCGCCAGCTTCGTTTGCCCCGCGATTGGCCGCTTCCATGATACCGGGGCCACCGCCGGTGCAGACCGGAAAGCGCCGGGCGGGGTCCGGGATGGACTGGGACCACTGGGTGAGCTCCTTGGCCAGCTCGCGGGCCTTGTCGTAATAGGGCGCGGAGAGGACGTTTTTGCGGGCGCGGTCGAGCAGGATTTTTTGTTCGCGGCTCATCGCCGGCTTCAGGCGGATTTCCGCCTCCACCGCCGCGAGGTCTTTCTGGGCGTCTTCGGGAGATTTCAAACGGGCCGAGCCAAAAAAGACGAGGGTGTTTTGAATCTGCTGGCGGCGCAGGCGGCCGCCGGGCTCGGTCATTTCGCACATGACGCGGATGAGGCGCCCTTCGGGGCTGCTGAGGAAAGCGGGATTGTCGTAGGCTTTGAGGGGCCAGCCGGAAGGGGGTGCGTCGCTGGGCAGATGAGGGGTATCGGAGGGCATGAAGGGAAAACTCTTTAATGATGAATTGGACAAAAGGCCAAAGGCTGAATGCCAGGGAGGGGGAAGTTGGAATTATGACTAAGTTTGGGGCGTAGTCCATCCTTGGGTTTGGCGGGAAGGTGCGAAAGGTGGACGGATGCCGAACTAAAATTCATATTTAGCGAAATCGCTTTCCAAAGGGAGATGCGCCAAATGGCTTGCCAGGAGGGGGGGAACTGATTGAAATCAAGGACTACCATGGTTTCGCGACATTCATTCAAAGGACTGCTGGCGTTCGCGATGCTGGCCGTTGCGGGGTGCTTTTCTTCCGGGCCGTCGGCGACGGACGATATTAACCGGGGAAACGCCAAGCGCGATGCAGGGGACTTGGATGGTGCCGTTGCCGTTTACAACCAAGTTTTGGAGGCCGATCCCAAAAATGCTCTCGCCATCCTCAACCGCGCCATGGCCGAGGTAAAGCGAGACCTGCGCGACGTCGCGATGGCGGACTACAATCAAGCCATCAGCCTCGATGGCAGCAACTCCCTGGCATTCTACCGGCGCGCCGTGCTCAAGGACCTGCAGGGGGATTTTGACGGCGCGATTGCGGATTATACCAAAGCCCTGTCGCTGACGCCGGCGGACGGAGAAAGCGCGGACAACATCCGGTTCCAACTGGCGCTGACCCTGAGCCGCCTGCACCGCGACCTTGCGCCAGCGGGGCTGGTGGAGGCCGTGGCGAAAGAACCACCGGAAGGATGGTCGAAGAACGTGGGGCGTTTTCTGATTGGGGAAATGACCGAGGAGGCGTTGCTCTATGCGGCCGCAGCTGGCGATGAGAAGACCGTCCCCCTGCGCCAATGTGAAGCCTATTTCTATGCGGGCATGGTCCGCCTGTTGAAAGGTGACAGCCCCGGTGCGCGCGACTTGTTTGGAAAATGCGTCAACACGGGAATTAAGAGTTACGCGGAGTACGATTTGGCCCGCGCGGAAATGACCCGTCTGCCGTAAGCGGGATTCCCGGCCGGGTGCCGGAAAAGTTTGCGACGCGGGAGGATGAGTGATTTTCGGCTTCGTAATTCGTTATTCATCCATCATAGTTTGCCCTTCATGGTTTCGCCCCACCCCGCTGAAGCCCCGGTGCTATCCCGCACCGAGGCGGTCGAATTGCGCAAGGCGGTGCTGTCGGCGTTCATGGGGGCGGCCATTGAGTGGTATGATTTTTTTCTTTACGGCACGGCGGCCGCGCTGGTCATACCACGGCTGTTTTTTCCGGACTCCAGTCCGCAATCCGGGGCCTTGAAGGCGTTTGCCACGTATGCAGTCGGGTTTTTTGCCCGCCCGGTGGGTAGTGTCGTTTTCGGGCATTTGGGGGACAAACTCGGGCGCAAGACCACGCTGGTGTGGACGATGGGGTTGATGGGCGCGGCGACATTTCTCATCGGTTGCCTGCCATCCTATAATTCGGCGGGGATGCTGGCGCCAATTTTGCTGGTACTATTGCGCTTTGGCCAGGGGCTGGCGATTGGTGGCGAATGGGGCGGGGCGGCATTGATGGCGGTCGAACACGGGCACAAAGGGCGCCGCGGATTGCACGGCAGTTGGGCGCAAATTGGCGTGCCCGTGGGGCTGCTGCTGGCGAACGGGGTGTTTGCGCTGGCCGCGTTACCCGGCGAGGATTTTTTGCTGCAGTGGGGCTGGCGGATTTGTTTTTGGTTCGGGCTGGTGCTGACGGGCGTGGGCCTCATTATTCGCAAGCGAGTTTCCGAAACGCCGTTGTTTGAAAAAGCGGCGCGGACGGGCGCGGTGGCGCGGAATCCGCTCCGGGAGGTCTGGAATCAGCAGTGGCGCAAAGTCTTACTCGTCATCGGCGTGCGCTTTGCCGAGAACGCGGGCTTCTTTATCCTGACGGTCTATGCGCTGACCTATGCGCAGACGCATTTATCCACGCCGGGGGTGAATGTGGAACGGATGGTGCAGCATGCGGTGGTGTTGGCCGCGGCGATGGAAGCGCTGATGATTCCCATTTGGGCCGGAGTATCGGACCGCCTGGGCCGAAGGGGTGTGTGCATGTGGGGCAACGGGCTGTTTGCCCTTGGCGTATTTCCATTTTTCGCGGCCC
>Ga0265320_10003775_pt1 | contig 10076 bp, 10 predicted proteins | sample 4827metaG_FD_202087 | JGI IMG/M metagenome (GOLD analysis project Ga0265320, IMG submission 202087) | Rhizosphere microbial communities from Carex aquatilis grown in University of Washington, Seatle, WA, United States - 4-8-27 metaG | ecosystem: Host-associated > Plants > Roots > Rhizosphere >...
GGCCGTCAGGCGGACCGGGTCGGTGACGACCAGCTCCACCTGCGCGAGCAGCCCGTCGACCTTGACCTCGGTGATGACGCCCTTGAACCGGTTGCGGGCGGTGAGCCTGGCCAGGCCCGGTTCGCCCCGGAGGCGGTCGATCTCGGCCGCGGCGACGATCCGGCGGTTGCCGGCGTCGCGCTCGGTGGCGATCCGGCCCGCCTTGTCCCAGCGGCGCAACGTGTCGACGCTGATCCCGAGCGTCTTCGCCGCCTCGCCGACGCTGTAGTACTCCCTCGGCATGTGCGAGGCACGCTAGCGCGGCGTGCGGTCGGTCACCCGATCCTGAGCTGCTTCACCGTCGTCGCCGTGCCCGACGGGTTGGTGACGGTGATCGTGCCGGTCTTCGCCCTGGTCGGGACCGTGAGCGTGATCCTCGCGGGCGACACGACCTTGAACTTCGCCGGCACCCCCTGGATCGTCACGGAGGTGGTGCCGGTGAAATTCGTGCCGGACAGCGTGACGGTGGCTCCGCCGGTCGCCTTCGCCGGCGAGAAGGAGGCGATCGCCGGCACCGGCGCGGTGAGCGGCAGGAAGCCGCTCTTCACGAACAACGCCTGCCCCGCAGGGCTCAGCACCTTGTCGATCCATGCCTGCGCCGCCGCCTGGTTCGGGCTCTTCGTGACGATCGCCAGGGCGTACGTGATCTTCGGCTGGGCCCAGGCCGGCACCTTCACGAGGGTCAGCTCACCGGGATCGATGACGTAGTCGGAGAGGTACACGAAGCCGGCGTCGACCTGGCCGAGAGCGACCTTCGCGACGACGTTCGCGTCCGAGGTCTCCTGCGTGACGACGTTGGCCTGGATAGCCGCGTTCAGCCCCATCTGGTTCAGCACCGTGACGGTGTACGCGCCGACCGGCACCGACGGGGCGGCGACGGCGATCTTCACGCCCGGCTTCGTCAGGTCGTAGATCGACTTGATCCCGGCCGGGTTCGACTTCGGCACGACCACGGCGAGCGTGTTGCGGATGAAGTTGACGGGCTTTTCGACCACGCCGGCTGCGTAGAGGGCGGCCGGCGCGCTGGTGTTGGCCGACATGAAGACGTCGGCGGGAGCGCCGTTCTTGATCTGCGTGGCCAGCGCAGACGAGCTGCCGAACGAGTACTGGTTGCCGGAGTCGATCTGCGGCAGGACGGTGGTCATCGACGAGCCCGCGTAGATGGTCAGGCCCGCGGTCGCGCGCGCCGACGTGGCCGACGCCCCGCCCGCGGCCGCCGATGCGCAGAGCGCGACGAGCGCGAGCAGCAACGCAAGGTGTGCGGTGGTGCGAGAGAAGCGCAAGCTGACCCCTCCTATGCCGTATAGGCGTCGAACGCGTTCGACGCCTGGTCGATGGTGAGCGCGGGCGGGAACGAGAGGCTGAACGCCTTGAGCCCCTTGACCTCCGCGAAGTAGGCGGCATGCTGGGCCTCGCAGGCGGCGATCGGCGCGATCCCGGTGCGCACCGTGTCGGTCTGCACCGCGCCGAGCGCGCCGAGGTAGGCGCCGAGGATCGTCGTCTCGAGCTGCAGGCCGAAGGTGACGATCGAGCCGACGGTGTCGAACGTCCCGTCCGGGTAGCTGAACTCGAAGTCGCCCGCGACTGCGGGCCTCAGACCCGCGCCGGTGAGCACGCGCGCCACCGCCTGGTAGTGCTCCTGCTCGTTGAAAGCGGCGATCTTGAGGTACCTCGCCACGGACGCGCCGGCGTTTGCCGCGGCGATCGCCTGCGCGTAGAAGTCGGCGGCGAGCAGCTCGGCGCCGACGAGCAGGCGCGTATAGGCGAGATCCGAGACGGGCAGCGGGGCGGCCGCGGCCGTGTCGACGAGCTGCCCGAGCGCCGAACCGGCGACGAGCAGCGCAGCGCCGCCCTTGGCGCTCCGGGAGAGCAGTTGCGCTCGGCTGATCGATGCAGACACGTTGAGGGGCTCCTGTTCGACGGGACTTCTCACTCTATGCCATGGCAATACATAGGTGAAGCGAGTGATGGGCGACAACGTACCAGGCCGCCGAAGCGACGTGCTGCCGGCTGGACCCGTGCTCCCGGCGATACTTGCGCCGTATGCGGCTCGTTCCACCCGAGCGTCACCTGCTCCGCGCCAGGGACCTGGTCGACGCCCGGTACGCCGACCGGCTCGGGGTCGCCGACCTGGCCCGCGCAGCCGGCCTCTCACGAGCGCATTTCAGCCGTGAGTTCCGGCGCGCGTTCGGCGAGTCGCCGCACGCCTACCTGCTGACACGGCGGCTGGAGCGTGCGGCCGCGCTGCTTCGTGCCACCGACCGCCCCGTCACCGCGATCTGCTTCACCGTCGGCCTCCGGAGCCTGGGCTCGTTCACCACGAGCTTCACCCGCGCCTACGGGATGACCCCGACGGCCTATCGCGCGGCGTTCCCGCCGGCGTCGCAGCACGCGCGAATCCCGGCGTGTGTGCTCCGCGCGCACGGGCGCCCGCAATACCGCACGTTTCGAGAAGCCGGCCGGGCGCCTCGGCCGTAGCATCGGCCCCGTTGAGTCGTCGAGGACGGCTCGTTCGTCGAGACAGGAGGCCAGGACCATGAAGATCTCTTTCGCCGGGGTGTGGGTGCACGACCAGGACGAGGCGCTCGCGTTCTACACCGGGAAGCTCGGCTGGGAGCTCCGCGCCGACGTGACGCTGCCCGAGCTCGGCGGCTACCGCTGGCTCACCGTCGGCCCTGCCGACCAGCCCGAGCTCTCGCTGGTGCTGAACGCGATCCCCGGCCCGCCCGTGCTGGATGCCGCCACCGCCGATCAGATCCGGAGCGTCATGGCGAAGGGCTGGGGCGGGAACGTCCTGCTCACGAGCGACGACGTGCACGCAGCGTACGAGGAGCTGAAAGCGCGAGGGGTCGAGTTCACCGAGGCGCCCGAGGAGCGGCCGTACGGCATCGACTCCGCCTTCCGCGACCCGTCGGGCAACCAGTTCCGTCTGACGCAACTGCGCGAGATCGCGGTCGCCTGAGAAGCCGGCGCGGTTCCTGCTCGCTCGAGCGGCGGGGGTGGGATTCGAACCCACGGACGAGTCGCCCCGTCAGCGGTTTTCAAGACCGCCCCGTTCGGCCGCTCCGGCACCCCGCCTCGAACTCCGGCCGCGCTCAACCTAGCGCACGGCCCGAGCGCTGTCGTCTACCGCACGACGCGGGCAGGCGCGCCGAAGGCCTGGAGCGCCTCCGGAACGTCGCCGCCGAAGTTCTCGAGCAGCGCCAGCAGCCAGCGGTCGGTGACCGCGGTGCCGTTGAGCGTGTGGGGCGTCTCGAGGCGCCTGTCGTCGGCGCGGTAGCGGATGCCGAGCCGGCGAGCCTGGTAGTCGGTGGTGTTCGAGGTCGACGTGATCTCGCGGTAGCGCTGCTGCGACGGGAACCACGCCTCGATGTCGTACTTCTTCGCCGCGGGGTCGCCGAGATCGCCCGCGGCGACGTTGACGACGCGATAGGGGAGGCCGAGCGACTGGACCAGCTCCTCCTCGATCGCGAGGATCCGGTCGTGCTCCTCGCCCGAGCGCGCCGGCTCGCAGAAGACGAACAGCTCCACCTTGTTGAACTGGTGGACGCGGAACATGCCCCGCGTGTCCTTCCCGGCCGCGCCCGACTCACGGCGGAAGCACGTGGAGAAGGCCGAGTAGCGCAGCGGCACCTCGTCGAGGATCTCGCCCATGTGGAAGCCGGCGAGGGCGACCTCGGACGTGCCGGTGAGGTACAGGTCGTCGGCCTCGAGCGCGTAGATGTTCGACTTCTCCGTCGGGAAGAAGCCGGTGCCGTACATCGCCTCCTCGCGCACCAGCACGGGCGGCAGCAGCGGCGTGTGGCCGTGTGCGGCGGCCCGGTCGAGCGCCATCCGGTAGAGCGCCATCGCCACGAGCGCCGTGTCGCCCGCGAGGTAGCCGAACCGCGAGCCCGAGAGCCGGGCGCCCCGCTCCATCTCGAACCGGCCGACCTCGGTGTGCTCGGGCCCGTCCGGCGCCGGGTCGCCGAAGCGGCGGAGCTCCTCGGCGTCGTCGTCGGTGTCGCCGTCGGGCGCGGACGGGTCGGGCGGGTTCGGCACCACGGCGAGCGCCGCGTCGCGCTCCGCCTCCGCAGCCGCCAGCTGTTGCTCGAGCCCGCGCAGCTCGGCCTTCACGCGGTTCAGCTGCTCGAGCTGCTCGGGCGTCGGCTTGCCCTTCAGCTTCTGGTCGGCCCTGAGCGCGTCCACCCGTGGCACCAGCTCGCGCCAGCGCTCGTCGGCCACGAGCAGCGCGTCGAAGCGCTCGGCTGCCCCTTTTCGCGCAAGCGCCGCCCGGAAGGCTTCGGGCTCGGCGCGGGCCGCTCGGAGGTCGATCATGCGACGGAGTCTAGGTAGGCGTCGAGCACGAGCGCGACCCCTTCGTCGGCTGCCGATGGGCACACCCAGTCGGCGAGGGCCTTGACCCGCGGATGCGCGTTCTCGACCGCGACGCCGTACCCCGCCCATTCGATCAGCTCGACGTCGTTCTCGCCGTCGCCGAACGAGATCGTCTGCTCGCGGGTGAAGCCGAGGCGCTCGGAGAGGAACTGCAGCCCGGAGCCCTTCGTCACTCCGGCCGCCGCGAACTCGAGGAAGTGCGGCAGCGACTTGGAGATGTGCAGGCGCACGCCGAACCGCTCCTTCATCCTGAGCTCGAGCCCCTCGAGCGCGAGCGGGTCGCCGACGCAGACGAGCTTCGTCGGTGGCTCCGAGAGCCACTCGAGCACGTCGCCGACCGTGTTCACGTGGAGGTGCTGGAAGCTGGCGTAGCCGTGCGCCTCCGGCGTCTCGGTCGAGACGTAGAGCCGGTCGCCGACGTACACGTTCGGGCTGTAGCCCTCGGCCTGCACCGCGGCGATCGTCTCCCGCGCCAGCTCGAGCCCGATCGGCTCGTGGCGGAGCCAGACCCCGGACTCGTCGACGACGACGGCGCCCTGGTAGCAGACCAGCGCCTCGGGCAGCCCGAGCGGCTCGAGGAAGCGCTGCACGGACTGCACCATCCGGCCGGTGACGACGATCACGTGCAGCCCGGCGGCGTGCGTCCGGCGCAGCGTCGCGATCGTGCGAGGACGGAGCTCGCCGTCACGCCAGACGAGCGTCTGGTCGAAGTCGGTCGCGACGACGCGCAGGTCCCGCGGGAAGTTCGCCGGGAGCTCGATCAGCCGTTCGCGTTGCCGCCGGTCGCCTTCGTCACGTAGGCGATGACGTCGGCGATCTGCTTGGTGGAGAGCTTGCCCTTGAACGACGGCATCGCGCCGCGACCCTGGGTGACGCGGGCGTAGACGGTGGAGGCGGGCGGCTGCGCCTGGTCGAGGTTCGGGCCGACCGCGCCGGTCGAGCCGGCGTCCTTCAGCGTGTGGCACCCGGTGCACCCGGCGGTCAGGAAGACCTGCTTGCCTGCCGTCGCATCACCGCCCTTGTACGCGGCCGGCACCGCGGCCTGCTTCACGACCGCGACCTTCCCGATCACGGTCGACGGAAGCGGCGACACGATCCTGCCGCCGCAGGCGGATGCGAGCGCCGCGACGGCGACGAGCACGAATACGAGCGCGAGGGAGACACGGCTGCGCACGAGCGCGAGTGTATCTGGACTGCCCATGCCTCCACGGGACACCCGTCGCACCCCCTGGTCTCTGAGATGTATCAGAGACCGCGGCTCCCGCCGGGCCACGGACCGCCTTCCGAGAATCCCTGCTCAGGGGCGCATTGTGTCTGAGACGTATCTGAGACGTGTCTGAGACCTTCGCACCGCGACGGGCGCTGTTGAGCGGCCGTTAAGTCCGCCCCGACAGGGCCGCCGCGCGGCCTACACTTCACCGCATGAAACGCAGATCGTATGGTCGTGATGCCGGCCTCACGCTCAGGATGCTCGCGACGACCGGACTGCTCGGGCTGCTCTACGTCGTCTTCGCGGTCGTCCTCTTCAGCGTCCTGAACGTCGGCCTGGCGCCGATGATCCTCATCGTCGTCGGCCTCGCCTTCTTCCAGTACTACACCTCCGACAAGCTCGCCCTCGCCGCCGCCGGCGCGAAGGTCGTGACCCGCGAGCAGGCACCGGCGCTGCACGACATGGTCGAGCGCCTGTGCGCCATGGCCGACCTGCCGAAGCCGAAGATCGCGATCATGGACACGCGCGTCCCGAACGCGTTCGCCACCGGCCGCTCGCCGAAGCACGCCGCCGTCTGCGTCACGAGCGGCCTCTGGGACCGCCTCGACCCGAAAGAGGTCGAAGGCGTCCTCGCGCACGAGCTCTCGCATATCGCCAACCGCGACGTGCTGATCATGACCGTCGCCAGCTCGTTCGCGATGCTCGCCGCCCTCCTGACCCGCTTCGGCCTCTACGCCGGCATGTTCAGCGGCGGTAACCGCGGCCGCGACAACAACAACGGCGTCCCGGTGTGGCTGATCGTCCTCGCCGTCTCGATCGTCACCTACGCGATCAGCTTCATCCTGATCCGGATGATCTCGCGCTATCGCGAGTACGCGGCCGACCGCGGCTCGGCGCTCATCACCGGCGCCCCGGAGTACCTGATGAGCGCGCTCCAGAAGATCTCCTCGCAGATGACGCTGATCCCGAACCAGGATCTGCGCGCCGTCGAGGGGATGAGCGCGTTCTTCATCATCCCGGCCAAGGCTCGCAGCGCCGCCTCCGAGCTGTTCATGGATCACCCGCCGCTCGAGAAGCGCATCGCCGCGCTCGCCGCGATCGCCCGCGAGATGGGCCGGCCGGTGGCCTGAGCGGGGCGCGGGCCCGGTTCCAGCCGAACGGGCTCGCTTTCGACGAGATGGGCATACGCGATGTCATGTTCGGCAAGAAGAAGCTGGCCGAGCCCAGGGACGACCGCCTGTTCGCTCTGACGACGGCCGCGATCACCCTCCAGACGGAGCTCGCGCTGAAGACGGCGGGCGTCGCGGCCGTCGCGTTCAAGCCCCAGTCCTCCGGCGAGTTCAGGAGCGCGTTCGACGACGTCGACCAGCTCGTCGAGGCCACCGCGCAGTCGCAGGGCTCGACGATCGAGCGGACGACCGACACCTACGGCTTCGACTGGCTCACCGTCCGCGACCCCGACCTCGAGGATCTCGTCGCAGCGGTCCACGTCCTGGCGTCCGAGTTGACCGCGAAGGGCTTCGGGCCGCAGCTGCTGGCGGCGACCTTCCGGTTCGACGGCGGCACGAACCCGGTCTACTGGATCTACGGCTTCAAGCAGGGCGCCTGGTGGCCGTTCGTCCCGTCCGGCGAGAACACCCGCGACAACGCAACCGAGCTCGAGCTGAAGGCCAAGCTCGAGCCCGAGCTGCCGATCGAGAAGGATCTCACGCGCTGGCTGGCGCTCTTCGACGCCCCCGTCTGAGCGTCGCGCTGGCCGCCCTGATCGGGCTGTCGGCGCTCCTGCACTGGCTCGCCGCCCGGCGCCTGGAGGGCCTGTGGCTGATGCCCGACGAGGCGATCTACGCCGAACGCGGCCGCACGCTCTGGCAGGAAGGAACGCTCCCGCTGCTGCACGGCCCCCTCGCGGGCTACGGCGTCCTGTACCCGGTGCTCTCGGGGCTGCCGCTGTCGATCGGCAGCATCGCGCGCGGCTACGCCGAGCTGAAGGTCGTCCAGTCGATCGGCACCTCGCTGGTGGCGATCCCGATCGTCCTCTACGGCCGGCGGCTGATGCCGACCCGCTACGCGCTCGTCGCGGCAGCGCTCGCGCTCGCCTCCCCCCTCGTCCTCTACTCGGGGATGGTGATGACCGAGGCTCTGTTCTACCCGCTCGCCGCGCTGATCACGCTCGCCGTCGCGAGGGCGGTCGAGACGGCGACGCTGCGCCACCAGGCGATCGCCGTCGCGCTGATCGCGCTCGGCTGCCTGACGCGGGCGCAGGCCGCGATCCTGCTGCCCGCGTTCGCGCTCGCCGTCCTGCTGGATGCGGTCTTCACGCGTGACCGGTCGCGGCTCCGCGCGTTCTGGCCGATCTGGGCGCTGAACGCCGTCGCGGTGCTCGTCGTCGGGCTCGTGCCGGGCGTCTTCGGCGCCTACTCGGTGGCCCTCAGCTCCGGCTATCCGATCGGGGCGGGCCTCCGGCTCTCGTACGAGCATCTCGCGTACGTCGCCGTCTCGACCGCGCTGGCGCCGTTCGCGGCCCTGACCTATCTCCTCGTCGAGTCCCTGCGCGGACGGATGCGCGAGCCGGGCGCGCGCGCGCTGGTCGCGGTGACCACGGCGGCGGTGCTCCTCATCAGCACGCAGGTCGGCTTCTTCTCGGCCCGCTTCCCGCCGAGCGTGCTCCTCGGCCGCTACCTGGCTGCCCTGCCCCCGCTGCTGTTCCTCTGCTTCGGGCTGTGGCTCTCGTGGCAGCGACGCCGGTCGCGGGCGCAGACACTGGTCGCGTTCGGTGTTCTCGCCCTGATCGTGTTCGTCCCGTGGAACCAGCTCAACTCGCCCTACGCCCTGCCGGACACGTTCGGGATGGTGCTGATCCAGCGTTACCACTCGTTGAGCATCGCGGACACGATCCTCGCGCTGTCACTCGTGGGCCTCGGCCTGTTCGCGTTGGCGCTCCGGCGGCTCGGGCTCGTGCTGGCGGGGGTCGCGTTCGCCTTCCTCGTCGCGAGCTCGGCGGTCGCGTCGAACGAGATCACCCGGCAAGTGCGCAGCGCCCAGACGACGATGGTCGGGCCGGTCCCCGACTGGGTCGACCGCGCCACCCACGGCTCCGTCACCTACCTCTACAACAGCGAGATCTTCTGGAACGCCGTCTGGCAGGAGCTGTTCTGGAACGAGCACATCAAGCACGTCGTCTCGATCTGGCCCACTCCGCTGCAGGGGCCGGTGCCGCAGACGCTCGTCACCCCGCCTGCGTCGGGCCGGCTGCCGACGGCCGACCGGTACATCGTCACCCCCGACCGCAACGCGATCGTCGGCACGCCGATCGCGCACCTCGCGCAGACCGGCCTCGACGTGAGCGGGCTGACCCTCTGGCGCGTCAGCGAGCCGGCCCGGCTCTCGTCGTTCACGACCGGGATCGACCCGCAGGGCAACATGAGTCCCACCGGAACCATGACCGCCTACGACTGCGGTGGCGGGCAGCTCCAGCTGACGCTCCTGCCGAAGGCGACCCGCACGGTGCGCGTCCTGCTCAACGGCCAGGGGGTGCTGACGCAATCGATCGCGGGCCTCAAGTACTGGAACGGCACGGTGTACGTGCCACCGTCGGCGCGTCCCGAGACCTGCGTGTTCACGATCGAGGGGCAGTCGCTGCTCGGCTCCACGATCGTGAAGTTCGTGCGCCGCTAGTCGGGGCCGACGCGGACGAGCATCTTGCCGACGTTGTCGCCGTGGAACAGGCCGGCGAACGCCGCCGGGAGGCGGTCGAACCCGTCCACGATCGTCTCGCGATACGTGAACGAGCCGTCGTGCACCCTCGGGCCGATCTCGGCGAGGAACTCCGGGAAGCGGGCGTTGTGGTCGAAGACGATGAAACCCTGGATGCGGAGCCGCTTGGTGACGACGAGACCGAGGTTGCGCGGCCCGGGCGACGGGGCGGTGTCGTTGTAGCGCGCGATCGCGCCGCAGGCGGCGACGCGTCCCCGCACGCGCAGGGCCGAGAGGGCTGCCTCGAGCTGCGGCCCGCCGACGTTGTCGAAGTACACGTCGATCCCGTCGGCGAGCGCCGTCCGGATGTCGCCGGTGCGATAGTTGAACGCCTCGGCTCCGAGCTCGCGCACCCAGGCGACCTTCTCGTCGGAGCCGGCGCTGCCGATCACCCGGCAGCCGCGCAGGCGCGCGATCTGCACCGCGGCGCTGCCGACGGCCCCGGCGGCTCCCGAGACAAAGACCGTCTCGCCCTCGCGCACCTGGGCGATCTCGTCGAGGCCGATCCAGGCCGTGAAGCCCACCATCCCGAGCACACCGAGCGCGGTCGACGGCGGTGCCAGCTCCGGGTCGAGCTTCGTCAGCCCGTCGCCGGCCGCGATCCCGCCGTCGCGCCAGCCGAGCTGCGACCGCACCCAGTCGCCGGCGGCGAACCGCGGGTCGCGTGACACCGTCACCCGGCCGACAGCCGCGCCGT
>Ga0265320_10003777_pt1 | contig 10075 bp, 11 predicted proteins | sample 4827metaG_FD_202087 | JGI IMG/M metagenome (GOLD analysis project Ga0265320, IMG submission 202087) | Rhizosphere microbial communities from Carex aquatilis grown in University of Washington, Seatle, WA, United States - 4-8-27 metaG | ecosystem: Host-associated > Plants > Roots > Rhizosphere >...
ATTCCATCATGACCTTCATGGATTCCGAGAGCTTCGAGCAGTTCACCATGCCCAACGACGCCCTGGGCGAGACCATCGGCTTCCTGCAGGACGGCATGGTGGTCGAGGTGGACTTCGTCGAGGGTTCGCCGGTCTCCATCACCCTGCCGGAAAAGGTGGTGATGAAGGTGGTCGAGGCCGATCCGGTGGTGAAGGGCCAGACCGCGTCGTCGTCCTACAAGCCCGCCCGGCTGGAAAACGGCATGAAGATCCTGGTCCCCCCCTTCCTGGAGGAGGGCGAGGTGATCATCGTCAACACCACCGACTGCACCTATGTCGAGCGGTTCAAGGGCTGAACGGTGATCATTCGCTCGGCACTGCTCAACGTCATGATGGGAGCGGCCCGCAAGGCCGCCCGTAACCTGGTCCGCGATTACGGCGAGATCGAACAGCTGCAGGTTTCCAAGAAGGGGCCTGCCGATTTCGTGTCCTCGGCCGATCTCAGGGCCGAGAAGACGTTGCGCGCCGAGCTGAAGAAGGCCCGTCCCGGTTTCGGCTTCCTGCTCGAGGAAGGCGGCGAGGTCGCCGGTGACGACAAGAGCCATCGCTGGATCATCGATCCCATCGACGGCACCACCAACTTCCTGCACGGCATCCCCAATTTCTGCATCTCCATCGCGCTGGAGCGTGACGGCGAACTCTTCGCCGGCGTGGTCTACCAGCCGCTGGGTGACGAGATGTTCCACGCGGAAAAGGGCGCCGGCGCCTTCTTGAACGAGCACCGCCTGCGCGTCTCGGCCCGGCGCAAGCTGGAAGAGACCCTGATCGCCACCGGCATTCCCTTCATCGGCCGCCCGGGTCACGAGACCTTCCTCAGGGAGCTGGGCGCGGTGATGGGTCAGGTGGCGGGCATCCGCCGCTTCGGCTCGGCGGCTCTCGACCTCGCCTATGTGGCGGCCGGGCGCTGCGACGGCTATTGGGAAACCGGCATCCAGCCGTGGGATATCGCGGCGGGCATCGTGCTGGTCAAGGAAGCGGGCGGCTATGTCACCGACTTCCAGGGCGGTTCGAAGATGCTGGAGAACGGTCAGGTCCTGGCCGCCAACGACCACCTGCACCAGCCGCTGATGAAGCTGTTGAAGGCGGCGCGGGGATAGGGTTGTGGCCGGACTCCGGTTCGGCTAGATTCTTGACCATAAGAATATCGAGGGATTCCAGCCGGGAGAGTGGCGTGATGAACAGGGGGAGAAAGGTCGCGTTGCTGGCGCTGGGAGCGCTTGTTTCCGTCGCGGCCGCGCCCGCATCCGCCCAGGTGGTGGTGGGGGAATACCGCCCCAGCGTCGACGTCAACTGGGACGTGCTGGATAAGCTGGGTCCGGAGCCGACCCTGCCGGGTCTGGTGACCCGTCCGCCATCCGCCGCCATTCCCGGGACTCCGCGTCCCGTGGCGCGCCCCGCCGCTCCCAAGGCGCCGCAATCGGGCTTCAGGCCCTATGCCGAGGGCCACAAGGCCGCCGCTCCCAAGGTTGCCGCCGCCCCCAAGGTGGAAAAGGTCGCCGCCGCGCCCAAGGCCGAGATTCCGGCACCCGAACCCGCCAAGCCAGAGCCCGCCAAGATCATCGAGGCGCCCAAGGCCCCGGCTGCCGCTCCGGCCCCCAAGCCGGCCAAGCCGGATGTCGCCGCCGAGGTGCCGGCTCCGCCCAAGGCGCCCGCCAAGGTCGAGCCGCCCAAGGCCATCGAGACTCCCAAGCCCGTCGAGCCGCCCAAGGTGGTCGAGGCTCCCAAGGCGCCCGAGCCGGTCAAGGTCGAGCCGCCCAAGGTGGTTGAGGCTCCCAAGGCGCCCGAGCCGGTCAAGGTCGAACCGCCCAAGGTGGTCGAGGCTCCCAAGGCGCCCGAGCCGGTCAAGGTCGAACCGCCCAAGGTGGTCGAGGTTCCCAAGGCGCCCGAGCCTCCGTCGGCGGTGCAGTTCGTCAAGACGCCCCCACCGGCTGCTCCGGCGCCCGCCGCTCCCATGCCCGTCGTCCCGGTGCCGGTCGCTCCCGCTCCGGTGGTTCAGGCCCCCGTGGCGCCGCCGCTGCCGGTGGCACCGCCCGCTCCGCCGCCCGCCGTCGTTCCGGCGCCGCTGCCCCAGGTGGCGGCCCTGCCGCCGGCCGCTCCGGTCCCGGCCGCCGCGCCCAGCCGCAAGGGCGACAATCTGACGGTGCCCTTCGCCACCGACAGCTCCCATCTGCCCGAATCCGCCCGCATGGAACTGGACCGTCTGGCCCAGCGCATGGATAAGGACGAGAACCTGAACCTCCAGCTGCTGGCCTATGCCGCCGGCGACGAGGCCAATGCCAGCAAGGCGCGGCGCCTGTCGCTGTCCCGGGCGCTCGAGGTGCGCAAGTACCTGATGGAGATGGGGGTGCGCTCCACCCGCATCGAGGTTCGCGCGCTGGGCAACAAGGTGGAATCCGGGGCCGCCGACCGCGTTGACGCCATGCTGGTGGCGCGCTGAGCGACGGCTGTTCGCCGTATTTCGGACACGATCGCGTGCCAGGGTAACCGGCACGCGAGCCTTTCCGCCTGCAGCCTGATCGAGTGTCGCCCATGATCCGTCCCACCCGCTATCTGTTGCGCATGGCCGCCTTCCTGGTGCTGGTCGCCGCCCTGGCCGCCCTGCTGCACGAGGGGCTGATGGCGGCTTTCTCCCACAATCCGGCCCTGAACGGCCTGCTGCTGGGCGTGTTCGTGGCCGGCATCGTGCTCAATTTCCGTCAGGTGATGCTGCTGACCCCCGAGGTGGAGTGGCTGGACAACTGGCGCAAGGGCCAGCCGGCCCTGTCCGGGCGCCTGCGCCTGCTGGCTCCCATGGCGGGCATGCTGGGCGAGCGCCAGGGCCGGGTCAGCCTGTCGGCCATGGCGCTTCGCTCGGTGCTGGATTCCATCGCCGCCCGGCTGGAGGAGCAGCGCGACCTGTCGCGCTACGTGGTCGGGCTGATGATTTTCCTCGGCCTGCTGGGCACCTTCTGGGGACTGTCGCAGACGGTGGGCTCGGTGGGCGAGGTGATCGCGTCCCTGGCGGTCGGCAGTGCCGATCCGGCCGCCGCCTTCGAGGGCCTGAAGGCCGGCATGTCCAAGCCGCTGGCCGGCATGGGCACCGCCTTTTCCACTTCGCTGTTCGGTCTGGCCGGATCGCTGGCCCTGGGGTTCCTCGACCTCAATGCCGGTCAGGCGCAGAACGCCTTCTACAACGAGCTGGAGGAATGGCTGGCCGGGCAGACCCGCTTGGGCACCGGCGGCCCGCTGACCTCGGCCGAGGACGGCGGCGCCGGCCAGTCGGTACCGGCCTATATCCAGGCCCTGCTGGAGCAGACCGCCGACAGCCTGGACAATCTGCAGCGGGTGATCGCGCGCGGCGAGGACAACCGGGGCAGCGTCAACGCCTCGCTGACCCAGTTGACCGAGAAGCTGTCGACGCTCACCGACCACATGAAGGTCGAGCAATCGCTGCTGCTCAAGCTGGGCGAGGGGCAGTTGGAGACCCGCGCCCTGATGGCCCGCATGGTCGAGGGCGGCTCCGGCGGCGGCATGGACGACGCCAGCCGCACCCATCTGCGCAGCCTGGACGGCAGCATGAAGCGGCTGGTGGACGAGACGGTGGTCAGCCGCGAGCAACTGACGGCCGAGCTCCGCACGGAAATCCGGCTGCTGGCGCGCACCATCGCCGCCATCGCCGAGGAACCGCTGGAGCGCTGATCCATGGCCCTGCGCCGCGCCCGCCGTTCCGTCGATATCTGGCCCGGCTTCGTCGATGCCCTGGCGACGCTGATCATGGTCATCGTCTTCCTGCTGATGATCTTCGTGCTGGCCCAGTTCTTCCTGGGACAGGCGCTGTCGGGCCGCCAGAAGGCGCTGGATAATCTGGGCCGCGAGATGGCTGCCCTGGCCGAGAAGCTTAACCTGCAGACCAAGGCCAACGCCGCCCTGCAGGCCGAACTGGTCAGCAGCCGGGCGGAAAAGGACAAGCTGGAGGCCTGGGCGGCGGGCGTCAACCAGGACATGGCGTCCCTGTTGGCCCTGAAGGACGAGAAGGAAGCCGAACTGGCCGCCGAGAAGAAGATCTCGGACGAGGGGCGCGCCCAGTTGGCGCTGCTCAGCCGCCAGATCGAGGCCATGCGGGACGAACTGGCCCGCGTCACCGCCGCGCTGGATGCCTCCGAGGCCCGCGACAAGGAGAACAAGGCCCAGATTTCCGACCTGGGCAAGCGTCTCAACGTCGCCCTGGCCGGCAAGGTCGAGGAATTGCAGAAGTACCGCTCGGAATTCTTCGGCCGCCTCAGGAAGGTGCTGGGCGATCATCCCGGCATCCGCATCGAGGGCGACCGCTTCGTCTTCCAGTCGGAACTGCTGTTCGAGACCGGCTCGGCCGAACTGGGACCTCAGGGGCGCGAGCAGGTGCGGCGTCTGGCCGCCACGGTCAAGGAGATCGCCGCCGGCATGCCCAAGGGGCTCAACTGGGTGCTGCGCGTCGACGGGCATACCGACAAGCGTCCCATCACCTCGGGCAAGTTCCCGTCCAACTGGGAACTGTCCACCGCCCGGGCCATCACCGTGCTGAGGGCGCTGGCCGCCGACGGCGTGCCCCGGGACCGGCTGGCGGCGGCCGGCTTTGGCGAGTTCCAGCCGGTGGATACCGGCAGCACCGAAGTCGCTTACGCCAAGAACCGCCGGATCGAGATCCGCTTCGATCAACGGTAGGGACGGGACGGCCCGGCCCCTCTTCCCCCACTTCCGGGACGGCCCGGTTCGGACGGAGCATTGCGAAATGCCGTGGATTCTTCTGTTGGCCGCCGGATTGCTGGAAATCGGCTGGGCGGTGGGGCTGAAATACGTGGATGGCCTGTCGCGGCCGCTGCCCCTGGTGCTGACCGGCGCCGCCATGGTGGGCAGCGTGGTGCTGCTGGGGATGGCCGTGCGGTCCCTGCCGCTGGGCACCGCCTACGCGGTGTGGACCGGCATCGGCACCGTGGGAACGGCCATCGCCGGGATGGTGCTGTTCGCCGAGCCGGCCGACGCCCTGCGTCTGGCCTGCATCGCCATGATCGTGGTGGGCATCCTCGGCCTCAAGCTGGCGTGATTTGTTTGCCCCTCGCCGGGCGCAAACCTTTGGTTTGCTTGGCCGCGCCCGCAATGGGCGCTGAATTCGAAATCCGAATTGATCATTCGGATTTCGAATCACTCGTCCTCGACCGTGAAGGCGTCCAGGATGTCCTCGAAGCCCCCGTCGATATTGTCGGGGGCGATCTGGGCGAACAGGTCGAGGATGATCACCGCGTTGAGCAGGGCGTCACGGCTGACAGAGTTGCGCATGCGCTCGGCCAGATGCGAGTTCATCACCGACAGGTCCTGATAGTGCTGCTTCAGCCCGTCCAGGGTCACCGGACCTTCAGTGCCGCTCATGCGCTGCTGCACGATGGCCGACAGCAGCCAGGATGAGAACGAGCGGAACAGGGTCTCCTGCTCGTCGGCGAAGGGCAGGTGGAAGCGGGCCATGGGCCTGAGGAAACGGGTCAGCGGGCAGCCCGAGGTGGCGCAGACCAGCCCGATCAGCGAGCCCAGACCTGACTGCAGGGTGGTCTTGGCGACGATGGTGCGGTTGTCGGTCTCGACCTCGACCACCGCCTTGTCGTGGGAGACGCAATCCTTGAAGCTGGGCAGGAACATGGCGATGCCCAGCGCCGCCGGGCAATAGGCGCAATCCTCGGACAGGGTGCAGTTGGGGCAGCGGTGATGGCTCAGCCTGGCCCAGTCCGGCTTGGGGGCGGTGGGCGGGATATCCAGGCGGAAGGTCTTGCGGTCGAAGAACAGGTCGACCTTGAGCGGCGCCTGCCCGCCGGTGAAGAAGCGGTAGCTGATCTGCTTGCCCGCCAGCTTCAGGCTGTGATCCATCGTGCAATCCAGGGGGGCCATGGCCGTCTCCAATCGCATGTGAACCTTGGTGCGATATGGGGATTCTAAGCTGGAGATCGAGGGGGCACCATCAGGCGGCGCCCCTAACCCATTCGGGTTGTTACTTATGCGAAGGTATCCGATCGTCAGAGGGCGAAAGGGTGGGGCTGGTCTGGCGTAAGGATGTAGTGGCCTGGAATGACTGTCATATCAGGCCATTCTAACCTTGCTGCCCGCCGGATGAACGGCCTGTGACAAAATCGACGAATTCTCGAAATTCTAGCCGGTTGGTGTCGGTCCGTTGACAATGGCGCCGATCAGCATCACCACGCCCAGCAAGGTGATGGCCAGCGAGCCGGCCAGCGCCAGGGCGAAACGGATGCGCCCGCCCAGGCTGGAGGCGCCGAATCCCCGCTCCACCAGCCGGTTGAGGCCCAGGGCGCCAAGCCCGATGGCCGCCACCGTCAGGGCGACGCCGACGCCCATGGCCAGGGTAGACAGCACGCCGATCAGAACCATGCCGTTGGCGAAGCAGAACAGCAGCACCAGGATGGCGCCGGAACAGGGACGGAAGCCCACCGCCGCCGCCATGGCGAACAGGGCGTTGCGCTCGCTCCGCTCGTCGCGGGGCGGGGCATGGTGATGATGGCCGCAGCAGGCGCCGCCGTGATGATGGTGCCCGTGCTCATGGTGACCATGATCATGGCCGCAGCCCTTGCCGGTCAGCGTCCGCCAGGTCATCAGGGCGCCGATGACGCCGATCATGGCGAAGGAGCCGACCTCCAGCCAGGCGGCTCCGGCGGTGACGGCGCGCGGCGCCAGACTGAGGATGCCGGCCAGCAGCCCCACCGCGACGACGGCCGAGCCCGCCTGCACCATGGCGGCGATCAGGCTGGCGGCGAGGCCATGAACGATGCGGGCGCGCCGCGTGGCGAACCAGCCGCCGATCACCACCTTGCCGTGGCCGGGGCCGACCGCGTGGAACACGCCGTAGAGAAAGGCGGCCAGGATGATGGCGGCGGCCGGTTCCCACGAGCCGGTGTTCTTCATTACCGCCAACTGCTCGCGCAACTCTCCGGTCAGCGCGCGCTGCAGGGCGAAGCCCCAGGCGGCGATACTGCGCAGCGGCTCGGGCAGCTGATCGCCCGGCGCGGCCGCTCCGCCGCCCGGCACCAGGGCGGCCCAGGCCGAGGCGGGCAGCAGCGAAAGAACGAGGACGATCAGCCGCATGTGCCCTACTCGCATGTAATCGTCGCCCGCTTCGGCGTCACCGCGCCGCCGAAGATGGTGTTGCCGTGATCGGGGGCGATCACCACCTTGCATCCCGCCGAGCCTTCGCCGTTGAGGGTGACCGCCTTGTCATTGGGAAAGTCCATGTCGATGTAGAAGGTCTCTTCATAGGTGGTGAAGCTGAACGCTTCCTTGCGCGGGTCCACCGGGCGGGGCAACGGCAGACGGAAGGCATACATCAGCGAGTCCTTGACCCCGATCACCTTGAAGTCGGTGGCGTCGGGCCAGACCACCGGCTCGGTCCCGATGCGGGCGTAGGTGAAATGGGCCTGGGGCTTGGTGTCGCGGAAGGCCTCGCGCTCCAAATCCTTCATTTCGTCGGCATCGAGGCGGTTGTTGTTGTTCTTGTCGAAATCCTTGAGCAGCGAGGCGCTGAAGACGGGGTCGAACTTCCAGCCCATGAACAGGCTGACGATCTTGCCGTCCTTGAACTCCACCAGGGCGTGGACGTCGGCCAGCACATGGGGATGAGCCAGCGCCGGTCCGGGCAGAGCCAAGAGCAGGACGGTCAGGAGGCGGCGCATGCCAGCCGCTCGAAGCCGCGCTCCAAATCCTCCAGAAGATCGTCGGCGTCCTCCAGCCCGGCATGGAAGCGCAGGGACGGGCCGGCGGGAGCCCAGGCGGTGGCGGTCCGGATGATGGAATGCCCGCTGGTGGGAATCACCAGGCTTTCGAAGCCGCCCCACGAAAAGCCCAGCTTGAAGTGGGAATAGCCGTCCAGCATGGCATCCACCGCTGCCTTGGCGGCCGGCTTGAGGATCACTCCGAACAGGCCGCAGCCGCCGGTGAAGTCGCGCTTCCACAATTCATGGCCGGGATCGGAGGGGAGCGGCGGATAAAGCACGCGATCCACCTCGGGCCGGGTCTCCAGCCAGGTGGTCAGGCGCATGGCGGTCTCGGCGTGCTGGCGCAGGCGGACCGGCAGGGTGCGCAGGCCGCGCAGGCCGAGATACATCTCCTCGGTGCCCGGCGAAGCGCCGAAGGTGGCCAGCGAGGTCTTGACGGTCAGCCACAGCTCGGGCGTGGCGGCGGTGATGGTGCCCAGCATGGCGTCGGCATGGCCGACGATGTACTTGGTGGCCGCCTGGATGGAGATGTCGACGCCCTTGGTGAAGGGCTGGAAGTGCAGAACGCCCCAGGTGTTGTCCATCATGACGATGGCGCCGCCGGCGTGCGCCGCCTCGGCCATGGCCGGGATGTCCTGGACCTCGAAGGTCAGAGAGCCGGGGCTTTCGGTGAAGACCACACGGGTGTTGGGCTTCATCAGGGCCTTGATGCCGGCGCCCGCCAGCGGGTCGTAATAGGTGGTCTCGATACCCAGCCCGCTCAGCACCGTGTCGCAGAATTTCCGCGTCGGGAAATAGGCGGTGTCGACCATCAGCAGATGGTCGCCGGCCTTGAGGAAGGCCAGCAGCGCCCCGGTGATGGCCGCCAGCCCCGACGAGGTGGCGACGGTGCGGTGTCCGCCTTCCAGCTCGGCCACCGCCTCTTCCAGGGCGAAGGTGGTCGGCGTGCCGAAGCGGCCGTAGCGCACGCCCTCGAACGGCGTCTTGCCGCTCTTTTCCATGGCTGCCACCGAGGAGTGCAGGATGGTCGAGGCGTGATAGACCGGGGGGTTGACGGCGCCGTGGAACTGTTCCGGCTTGCGGCCGGCATGGAGGATGCGGGTGCTCTTCTTCATGATTCTCTGCTGGCCGGGACGAGGGCGAGCATGGTGACTCGCCGGGCACGTGCGGCCAAGAGAATTCTGAAGCTAGGCGGCCAGCGCCAGGGCCGCGGCGGCCAGCACCGCCAGGGCAGCGAAGGCGGCGAGGATCAGATGGGAATTGTCCTGCGTGGCAACGCGGGCACGAGCCTTTCGGTTACGCATGGAACATCTCCTTTCTGTCCAACGATTCAAATATGGACGTGAATCGGTGGCGCTTCAATATGCGATCGAAGCTTGATTCGCATGCTACCCCATCCATCCAGCCTATGTTGTGGTATATGAGGGTTGAAAGAGGGCTCTCCATGACTTAAGTCCCGGTTGGTTGGGGCCGTCCTCCAAGGAGGTTCATCATGCTTCGGATCAAGATGCTGTCGGCCGCGATTGCCGTGGCCGGCTTCGCCGCGCTTTGCACCACTCCCGCCGTGGCGGGGGATTTCAAGCAGCAGGTGGCCACCGCTACCGCCCATGCCGGCATGGCCGCCGCCGCGACCGAGGAAAAGATGGTCAGGGGCCATCTCCAGCATGTGATCAATTGTCTGGTCGGCCCGGCGGGCGAGGGCTTTGACGCGACCCAGGCCAACCCCTGCAAGGATCAGGGATTCGGCGCCATCCAGGACGCCTCCATGGACAAGGTTCCCGCCTTGCAGGCCGCCCTGAAGATGGTCAAGGACGGCGCGGCCGAGCCGGATACGGCCAAGGCCCGCGAGAAGGCGGCGGCGGCCCAGGCGGCCCTCGGCAAAATATCCATGTAGCGGCCGGACTCTCCGTCCCAGGCCTCCTGAACGAAAAACCCCCGCCGGCGAGGGCGGGGGGCTTCGTTTTCTGACCGGTCGGTCGAGAAATGCCTATTTCTCGATGGGCGTATCGTCGCGGTTGCCCCATTCGGCCCACGAGCCGTCATAGATCGCCACGTTCTCGTGGCCCAGCAGGTCCAAGGCCAGCGCCACGGTACAGGCGGTGACGCCCGAGCCGCAGGAGATGGCCACCGGCTGCTTGGGATCGAGGCCGGCGGCGTCGAAACGGGCCTTCAACTGATCGGCCGGCAGCATGCAACGGGTCTTCTCGTCGATCAGGTCGGTGAAGGGCACGTTGACCGAGCCGGGGATGTGGCCCTGATGCTTGGTGGGGCGCGGTTCGGCCGCATCGCCCTTGAATCGGGCGGGAGCA
>Ga0265320_10003779_pt1 | contig 10069 bp, 7 predicted proteins | sample 4827metaG_FD_202087 | JGI IMG/M metagenome (GOLD analysis project Ga0265320, IMG submission 202087) | Rhizosphere microbial communities from Carex aquatilis grown in University of Washington, Seatle, WA, United States - 4-8-27 metaG | ecosystem: Host-associated > Plants > Roots > Rhizosphere >...
TCTCCGTAGGAGCGCCGAGCAGCAACTCCTCGAGCGGGTTGCCGAGCAGCAGGCCGGTGAAGTTGAAAAACCCGCGCGATTCGATATCGCGGTAGGCGTTCTGTTGCAAGAGGCGCAGATCGGCGCCGAACTTCAGTAAGTGCGGACCACGCACCCAGGTCGCGGTGTCGGCGATCTGCCAGGTGTTCGACGTTCCATGCTCGGGAGTAGTGGGATCGCCCCCGATGGCGGAGAAGCCGTTCACCGAGGTCAACGTCAATCCCCAATCACGCGCGTTCGTCGAAAGCTCCGGCAGTCCGAGTTGCCGGTTGATGCTGACGCCCTGGCCTTGCTGGTAGTCGCCATTGGAAACTCGATTGAACCCCAGCCGTAACTCGTTCAGCACAACCGGCGTGAAGATATGCGTCTCTGCCAGAACAGCGTTTTGCGCGCGGCTCGGAACCTGTATACCGTAACCCGGTATCGACGCGTCTCCCGCCGACCCGGCGAACGGATCGAACAGGTTGTCATCCATGAAGCTGTAGCGTACGAAAAGATTGTCGGATTGCCGGAAGGAGTGGTCCAGCCGTAAGTCGAACTGGTTCTGCCCGTCGGTGAGCGATGGCGAGGATACGAAATTCGCTCCGGCGATGTCGCGGTTTGGCAGAGGATAGCGCGCCGCCAGCGCCGCTCCGGCCGGGTTCAGATAGTAACTTGGAATCTTGTTGCCGGGAATCGGTTGCCCGGTGCTGGGGTCAAGGGCAATCAGCGCGCTTTGCGAAAAGTCCCCGCCGCGTTCCGCCAGAGCCGGCACGTTGGTGATCAGCGTCTGCCCGGCCGCCGTCCGCGTGCCCTGGTAATCGACGAAAAAGAACGTACTGTTCCTGACCACCGGGCCGCCCAGCGTTCCGCCGAACTGGTTGCGCCGGTACAATGGCGCGGGCTGATCGGAAGGCGCGAAGAAGTTGTTCGCATCGAGCGCGCCATTGCTGAAGAACTCGTACGCGGTGCCGTGAAACTGGTTGCTGCCCGAGCGCGTGACCACATTGACCTGCCCGCCCGCGTTCCTGCCGAAGCTCGCGTCATACGTAGAAGTCGCCACTTCGAACTCGCGGATCGCGTCCACCGGCGGGGTCACGCTGACGCCGTTCAGCTTGGGATCGCCGTTATAGGCACCGTCCAGCAGAAAGTTGTTCGCGTCCTCGCGCGCTCCATTGACGCTGATGGAGAAAGCTCCGCGCAGCGATCCCGCCGAGCCCTCGGCCGCCGGCGCGACGCCAGGCAGCAGCAGGCTGAACTGGTAGAAATCGCGGCCGTCGAGGGGAAGCCCGAGAATCTGCCGGTTGTCGATGACCCCGCCCATTGCGGGCGATTCCGGCCGCACCAGCGGCGCGATTCCGGCCACCTCAACGGTCACCTTGCCGGCAGCCTCCAAGGCAAGGTCCACGCGCAGATCCTGCCGCTGATCCACCTCCACGACCAGCGTCCGCACGTACCGCAGAAAACCCTGGTGCTCGGCCTGGAGACGGTACTCGCCCGGCGCGACGGCGGCGATGGTGAACTCCCCTCGCGCGTCGCTGGTGGCGGTCCTTTGCACCCCGGTTTCCTGGCGCGTCAACGTGACCGCGGCTCCGGGCACACGCGCGCCGCTTGGATCTCGAATGACCCCGCTCACGGCGCCTGCGACGCTCTGGGCGTGCGCCGTCTCAACGAGAACGAGAAGGGCGATCGCGAGTCCAAAGCGTTTCCAGACACCGCACGGCACACGAGTCATTCCCTATGATGACGTAGAGAGACCCGCACTTGTTCCCGCCCGAATGGATTGTCAACGGGGTGGCGGCAGGTTAGATGCCGGCGTACCAGTGATAACCGCCTTCGGGTGACGCCGAGCCCAGGCCCTTGCCGAACCCTTTCATGCTGTCGGTCACGGTCAGACGGGTGATGTATTTCACGTTCTTGTAGCCGAGCTGGCGCGGGACACGCAGGCGAAGCGGACCGCCATGGCCCACGGGAAGCTCGCCGCCATTCATCCCATAGGTCAGGAGCGTCTGCGGATGCAGCGCATCGGCCATATCGACGCTGTCCCACCACTCGTGGTCCATGGAAAAGTAGACAACATAGCGGGCCTGGGGAAGGGTCCCCACGACACTCAGGACGTGGGATAGCGGCACGCCGATCCACTCCGCGATGAAGGACCAGCCCTCCTCACAGGCCAGGTGCGTGATCTGGCTGCGCGAAGGATAACTCTTCAGTTCGGCGAGCGACAGCGATGCGGGACGGGCCACCATGCCGTCGATGGCCAGGCGCCAGTCAGCGAACCCTCCGGCCTGAAGACGCTTGAAGGCCTCGTCCTGGAGAGGCGGGCCGTTTTGGAACGGAGGTTTCGAAATCTGGCTGCGAGAAAACTCGCGGGCCAGCGAGTGGCGCGTCAGCAGGCGCTGCGCGGCATAGGTCAGCGTCTCGCCGGGGCCATAGATGCCGCCGTGATCGGGCGGGATCAGTCCGTAGCGGGCCGCGAGACGAGCGGCCACGGCAAGGCCGGATACGCCCGCCGTCGCCGAAAGCCCGGCGGTGATCAGTTTGCGGCGTGAGAGGTTGCCCATAGTGTTCCTTCTATGCGCCGGGACGGCCCGTAATCATGGCTCGCATGCGCTTCCTGAATCCGGCCAGACAAACCATCACGACGTGAACCAGCAGGAAGAGCAGGAGAAGCGCGGTGCCGAAAAAGTGAATCGTGCGCGCGGATTGCTGGCCGCCGAGCACCGTTTGGGCGGCTGGAAACGCCGAGACGAAGGCGGGAGACATAGCTAGGCCGGTCCAGATCATCAAGGGGAACAGCACGAAGATTACACCAAGGTAGGTAAGACGCTGGAGCACGTTATAAGACCAGGCTTCCGCGTCACCGGGCCGACGGAAGCGCAAATGGTTCGCGAGTTGTCTCGAGAGCGCTCCCCAAGTCAGATCGGAGGCGGCCGGAAGTAAGTGCTTTCGGAAATGCCCGGTAAGTAGGCTATAGACGGCATACAGCAGGCCGGTGAATACGGCAGCCCAGGCGGCTTGAAAGTGCAGCGACCGGCTCCAGCCGTTCTGGTCCGGCATCACGTAGCCGTAGCCGGTGGGCACGGTTGACCTGGAAGCGGGGATCGGAAACTGGAACAGCGCTGGCGTTCCAATGTTGCCGGTTTCGCCCCAGTAAAAACGCGGATGCGAGACGACAATCTCGAGGCCGCTGACGACGAGGGCCAGGAAGCACAGCGCTGTGATCCAGTGCGTGACGCGCACGAGCGCGGAGTGCCGGGGAGCCGTCGTGGGCACTGAATCAGCGGCGGCACGGCTCGAGACCCAGGTCGCATCCCCCATGCGGGAATCGTAACATCTCCCTGCGGGACGCGCATGGAATGGCGGTTTCAGCTCGTATGGTCTTGTTGTGGGCGCTGACGAGCGTCGAGACCCGGGCGCGAACCGCCCGCAGCCGCCGCCCCATCATCTATAGCACTAAGTGTTATGCTGGTTTTTGGGGGCGTGCCCTGGCAACCCTCGCGAGGACGCGTGCGGATCTTCAAGAACAAAGCATTCGCCCGCTTCGCCGACAAGGCCGGCCTCGGCGATGCCGCGCTATGCAGGGCCGTACGGGACGCCGAGCGAGGATTAGTTGCCGCCGACCTTGGGGGTGGCGTGATCAAGCAGCGAATCGCTCGCCCCGGACGGGGCAAGTCTGGAGGGTTTCGGACGCTGATCGTCTTCAGGGCGCGCAATCGGGCCTTCTTTGTGCACGGGTTCGCGAAGAACGAAATGGACAACATCGGAAGAGACGAGTTGGTCGCACTGAGGAAGCTCGCGGGCGAGTTGCTGGCTTACAATGACGAGGTTTTGGCGCTGGTGCTTGCCTCGGGAACGTTGGTGGAGGTGGATTGTGGCAAGAAAACAGTACCGTAGTCCCGTAATGGCGTCGATCCACGAGACCGCGGAAGGTCTCGATGCCGTCGGAGTCATGGACAAGCGCACCATGCGCGAATTCGACGAGCTATGCCTGACGCAGGTACGCCCTCTGAAGCCTAGGGAGATCCGCGAAATCCGTCTGCGGGAGGGCGCCAGCCAGGCAGTGTTCGCCCGTTACCTCAACGTCACGACAGGGTTGGTCAGCCAATGGGAACGCGGAGAAAAGCACCCGCAAGGCGCGTCGCTGAAATTGCTGGCACTGGTGGCCAAGAACGGACTGCAGGCAGTCGCGTGATGGTGCGCGGCACAGACTCCCGCCGCCGTTACCAGCTCAAGCGGCTCGACTCGCGATGGTCGAACTCGACGGACGCCGATCCATCGGCGGCCTTCCGCACCGTCAGCGCCTGCCCATTGCAGGTCACGCTCTCCGGACCGCCAAAGCGCCAGCGCACCGTCACCCGCGCGGGCTTGCCGTCGATCGCAAGACTCTTCTGGCCCGCCCCGGGCGCGATGGTGCGGCCTTCGAAGTCGGCGATTGTTCGCAGCGGCTCGCCGGGATAGATCTCGTACACTCGCCGATCGTCGAGCGACTTCACTTGCGGGTCCTTCACCTCGGCCTGCGGCACAAGCGTCATGATGTCCTCGGGGATCCTGGGCAGAATCGCCCCTTCGCGCACATACAGCGGAATGCGGTCGAGCGGCGCGGCCGCGACGATGGTGCGCCGGCCCGCGAGGCGTTTGCCGGTCCAATAGTCGATCCACGCGCCTTCGGGAAGATAGACGGCGCGCTCGGTGACCGGACTCAGCACTGGCGCCACCAGCAGGTCCGGCCCGAAATAGTATTCCGTCTCGGCGACGCGCGCCTCAGGATCGTCCTGGTGCATCAACGCCAGGGCGCGCATCATCGGCAGGCCGTCGCGGGCGCTTTCCTGCGCGGCCGCGTAGCGATACGGAAACAGGCTCAGGTGCAGCACCGAGTACATGCGGAAAACGCGCAGCGCTTCGTCGCCGTAGTCCCACGGCCCCAGGTTCATCTGGCTCATCACTTCCATGCCGGGCGAGAAGGCAGAGTACTCGGTCCAGCGCTCGAACAGCACATCGTCGCCGTCATAGCGTGCCCGCTTGATGTAGCCGCCGAGGTCGCTCATCCACAGAGAAATGCCGCTCATGCCGGCGTTGAGGCCGGCGGTGACCACAGTGGGCAGGCCGTTCCCGGTCGAAAAGCTGGCCTCGTTGTCGCCCGACCAGAAGAGCGGCTGCTGATGCACGCCGATGGTCCCGCTGCGCTGGAAGAGCACCCAGTCCTGGCCCTTCCGCTCGGTGAGCGCTTCGGCAACCGCGTGGTTGTAGTCCACCGCGTAGCGGTTGCGGATCAGGCGTTGATCCTCCCCGCTGAAATACTTCACGTCACCGACGAAGTTGCCCTCGGCGTCATCGTCCTTGAAGCCGTCGGCGCCGGCGGCGATGGCTTTCCCAACCTGGCCCTGCCACCACTTCTTCGCCGCGGGATTGGTGAAATCGATGAGCGAGCCCTTACCCTTCCACCATTCGCCCTGATAAGTCGCGCCGTCCGGACGGTGCAGGAAGTATCCGTTCTTCTCGGCCTCCGCAAAGTTCGTTGCCACGGGCGGAATCTTGTCGGCGAAACCTTGCTCGCCCGGCCTGTTGGTGGCGTTGTCGATCCACGAGGTATGCCACAGCACCAGCTTGTATCCCTCGTCGTGCAAATGCGCGATCATCTTCGGGGCGTCGTCAAACTGCTTGGGATTGAATTCGTAGGTGTTGTAGTTGGTGGCCCAGGGGCTGTCGATCAGAATCACGGAGGCCGGCAGTCCCAGCTCGCGATAGCGGTCGATATCCTCGTTCACCTCGGCCTGGTTGCGATGGTAGTCGCGCGCCTTCCACGGCGCGAAGGCCCAATAGGGCGGGAGTTGCTGCCGCCCCGCCAGCGCGGTGAAGCGGTCGAGGATCAAAGGGAATTGCGGCCCCTCGAAAAGCACCACGCGCAGGCGGTCCGAGAACAGCTTGATGCGGACGTGGTAGCGGTCGGTCACGTTGAGGTCGAAGGTGGCCTCGCCGTTAGTGTCCAGCCACAGGCCGTAGCCGCGCAGGCTCATGAAGAACGGGATCGGCTGGTAGGTGTTGCCGCCCTTGGCCATGTCGGTATCCATCGAGCTGTTGCGGATAATGGTGTGCGCGTGGTCCAGCCGGTCGAAGCGCTCGCCGAAGCCATAGAAGCTGCCGCGATCCTGCAAGTCGAATTCCCACTCGCCCGGAGTCTGCGACGATGCCGTGATCTCGTTCACGCCTGGGCTGAGTTGCCTAACTGCGATCACGTTAGCGGCCGGTTGGCCGTTGAAGAGGAAGCGGTCGAGCACCATCGAATCGGGCTTCCCTCCGGCCCCGCGAAACTGGAATTGCAGTTCGGTACGGCCTTCCGCGGTCAGGACTGTCACTCCGGCAAGCGCTGCCGGAGCCAGAACGGCAAGCGCCAAGACCACGGCTGAGGTTCGGCTGAAGTAGTTCACAGGCCTCCTACTGCCCCACGCTGATGGTTGTTTCCAGCTTCGTATCCGCCGAGGAAGCGCCCACCATGAACTTCACGCGATCCGCCTCCACCACCCAGCTGTTCTGCTGCTCATCCCACCAGGCCAGATCCTGCGCCTTCACGGGCAGCGTGACCGTGCGGGTCTCATTCGGCGCGAGCGTGATCCGCCTGAAACCCTTCAGCTCCTTCCTGGCTCTCTCGACCTTCGAATCGAGGTGCGAAAGATAGAGCTCGACCACTTCGTCGCCCTTCCGCCTGCCGGTGTTCTTCACATCCACGCTCACCGTGACAGAGCCGTCCTTCCCAAGCCGCGGCGCACTGAGCTTCAGACGCGAGTATTGGAAAGTAGTGTAGCTGAGGCCGAAGCCGAACGGATAGAGCGGCTCGCCTTTGAAGTACATATAGGTCCGGCCGTGGCGTATGTCGTAGTCCATCATGGGCGGCACCTGGTCCAGCGATTTCGGCCAGGTCGCAACCAGCCGGCCGCCCGGATCGATGTCGCCGAACAGGGCGTCCGCGATGGCGGTTCCCTCCTCCTGCGCATTGTGCGTGATGTGCAGGATGGCCGGGACATTCTCCTGGCTCCAATTGATGGCAATCGGGAAACTGGCCAGCAGCACGACCACCGTCTTGGGATTGGCGGCGTAAATCTGCTTGACGAACTCCTCCTGCTCCAGGTTGATGGCCTTCCGGTCTATCGCCTCCTTGCCGTCGCTCGGCGTCGGGCACTTCGCCCAGCCCGCGTCGCAGGTGGGATGGTTGCCGACAAAAACCACTGCCACGTCGGACTTCCTGGCGGCCTCGACCGCCGCCGCCACGTCGGCCGTTTTGGGAACGAAATTCACCGCGATGCCGCTGCCCACTTTGGTGCGTATGCCTTCGACCGGAGTGATGGTGTACCCGGGAGTGCCGCTGTACCAATCCAGCGCAACCACATCCGCGAGCGGCCCCAGCACGGCGATCGATTTCAGAGACGCCCTGTCGAGCGGCAGGAAGTTCCCGGCGTTCTTCAGCAGCACCACGGACTCCTGCGCCACGCGTAGGGCGATTTGCTTGTGGTCAGGCCGCTTCCAGACCTCGTCATCGCCCTGGATGCTCGCGTATTTCACCCGCTCCGGCGGGTCCAGAAGGCCCAGCTTGATCATGACCCGGAACTCGCCTTTGAGGACCTCGTCGATGTCCTTCTCCGTCAGCAGGCCCTTCTGAATCGCTTCCTGCGCGGCCGGCTGATACAAAGTGGGCCTCTCCAGGAACTGGCTGATGCCCGCCTTGACGGATGCCGCCACCGCCTCCGCGTTGGTCGGGTAGTAGTGGTGCAGCTTGGGATCCACCATGTTGCGCACCGACCCCGCGTCGGTGCAAATGATGCCGTCGAGGCCCCATTCCTTCATGGTGATTTGCCGTAGGATCGGGTTGACCGTCATGGGAACGTGGTTCATGGCGTTGTAGGCCGCCATGTAAGCGCGCGACCCGCCCTCGATCACGCCCATGCGGAACGGGACGGAATAGTACTCGCGCAGCAGCCGCGCATCGAAATCGGAGGACGATCCGCCGCGGCCGTCCTCATTGCTGTTGGCCAGGAAGTGCTTCATCAGCGACGCCGTGAGCCAGTATTTGGGATCGTCGCCCTGAAGTCCCTTGACCATGGCGACCACCATCGTGCCGTTGAAGTAAGGGTCCTCTCCGAAGGATTCCTCGGTCCGGCCCCAGCGCGGATCGCGCGCCAGGTCGGCGTTCGGAGCCCGCATGACCAGCCCGCCGCGGTGCGTCTTCTCGCTCTGGCTGATGTAGCGGGCCTCAAAGCCCTCCACGCCACCTGCCAGGCGGATCAGATCGGGATCCCAGGTTTCGCCCATCCCGACGGCCTGGGCGAACTGAGTGGTCGGGATCGGAGTCGGCCGTCCCCACCCGCCCGGTCCGCCCAAGGCCAGTCCGTGCAGGCCCTCCGAGTGGCCGGTCCCGCGTATGCCCAGGCGCGGCACGCTGGGGTTGGTCCCCAGGCAGGCGATCTTCTCTTCGAGCGTCATCAAAGAGACGATATTGGCGACCCGCTGCTCGATGGCGAGGTCCGGGTTCTGAAACGGGTACTGCGGGGTGGGCTGCGGCTGGGCAAACAAGGCGGCCGCCGCCAGACCGGCCAGCGTGAATCGAAGTCTCATTCTGCCATGGTAAAGCTGTTGCGCGGAGGATGCCACCCGCGTCCGACGACTGGAAGGACAGCGCCGCCGCGGAGCCGGCGGTTGTGGCGCCGGACAATGATGGTTGGGTGCGGCAGGAGTTAACCTGTTCCTCAGGGGTGAAGGCGGGTTATCGATGGCGGAGCGCTCGGTGCGTTGGCGTGGCGTTGTCGCGGTGCTCCTGCACGCGTTGGCAGGTTGGGCTTACTGCGGCCTGTTGATCGGCGTTGGGCGACGGTTCTTGTCGATGGATGCCACTCTCGTCGTCCACGCCGTCGGGGCGCCGATTGGGTTTGCGCTGCTCTCGCTGCTGTACTTCAAACGATTCGCTTGCACCACCCCGCTCGAAACGGCGGCCGCTTTCCTCGCCGTTGTCGTTGCCATGGACGCCTTCCTCGTCGCGCCCGTGTTCGAGCGGAGTTACGCCATGTTCGCGAGCCCACTGGGAACCTGGATTCCGTTCGCCCTCATCTTCGCGGCAACCTACCTCACCGGCCTGGCTGTGGCGCGCAGACCGCCAGTTTGACGCCCCGCCCCCGCCCCCTACACCACGCCCAGAAACTTCGGAGCGTATCCCGGGAAGACGCCGCCGAGCGTCTGGTTCCCCAGGTGCCGTGCCACCAGTTCGCCCAACACGTCGCGAAAATCCGTGGTGAGCGCCAGGTCGCGGCCTTCGTAGAGTTGCTCCTTGGCGAGCCCCGGCCACCGGCCGTACACCTGGCCGCCGCGGACGCCGCCGCCCATCACGAACATGCAGTTGGCGTGGCCATGATCGGTGCCGCGGTCGCCGTTTTCGCGCGCCGTGCGGCCGAATTCCGACATGGTGACCACCACGACATCGGCCATCAGGTCGCCCATGTCCTGCCAGAAGGCGGCCAACGCCTGGCCGTACTCCCGCAGCAGCGTGGCCAGCTGGCCCGCCTCATTGACGTGATGGTCCCACCCGCCCACATCCGCGAAGGCCAGCTCGACTCCCACGCGAGCCTTGATCAGCTGCGCGATCTGTTTGAGGCTGTCCCCCAGCCGCCCGCGTGGATACTCGGCCGCCGGCGTGTACGTCTGCTTCCGGACCGCCTGCAGCATGGCCACGGCCTCGAAGGTCTCGCGTCCCGCTGCCCGAACCAGCGGGTCCGCGGCCTCCGTGTACATCTGCTGGAAGGTCTTGCCCGCCGTGGCGTCCTGGACCTGAAAGCTCGAGATCGTCTCCACGGCGACCGCCGGATTGCGCCCCGCCATCGACCGCGGCAGCGTCGCGCCCACCGCCACCGCCCGCACCGGCGACGGCCTGCCCCGCTCCTTTGGAAGCGCGCGGTTCATCCACCCGTCCCCGGTCGCTTTGACCCCCGGCGTCCCTGACTCCATATAGTCCTGCGCGTCGAAGTGCGACCGCGTCGGATCGGGCGAACCCGCGGCATCCACGATCGCC